>Ga0207700_10000618_pt1 | contig 20739 bp, 17 predicted proteins | sample LARL82metaG_FD_184348 | JGI IMG/M metagenome (GOLD analysis project Ga0207700, IMG submission 184348) | Corn, switchgrass and miscanthus rhizosphere microbial communities from Kellogg Biological Station, Michigan, USA - LAR L8-2 metaG... | ecosystem: Host-associated > Plants > Roots >...
CTCACCGGCACTGTGTGCCGACGCTACGGGCCAACGGGAGTGTCATGCAGCCAGCAGGATCGCTGACGGTACGAGTCACCGGAAAAGGCACGGCGCTACTGCCGACGACGTGGAGCCAGCGATCGAACACCAGCTGGCACGGCCCCATCGACGAGGACAACTACCACGCGGCCGGCGCGTCCCATGAGCTGCCGATGGGCTGTGACCTGGCGGCGGTGGGCCGGGCGATCCAGCACGTGCTGGGCCGCCACGACGCGCTGCGCTCGGTCTTCCGTACCGAGGGCAGCGGGCTGCGGCAGGTGATCCACGCGTCCGGCGAGGTCACCGTGCCCGTCTTCGAGACGGTCGGCCAGGATCTCGAGCAGGACGTGGACGACGCCATCGACTTCCTGTGCGCCGACCCGTGGAACGGCCGTCAGTGGCCGATCCGGTTCGCGGTCCTGACGTCAGGCCATCCGCTGCTGCTGGTGGTTACCTATAACCGGCTCATCCTCGACGCCTACAGCGCCGCGACGGTCACCCAGGAGGTGCTGAAGGCCTGCACGGGTGACACCAGTGAGCTGCCGCCGCGCTGGCAGGTGACGGAGGAAGCCAGGTACCAGGTGTCGGCCGACGGGGCGGCGGCCAGTGACCGGTCGCTGGCCCACTGGCGGAACGTCCTGGCCAGCTCTCCGTCGTCTCTGTTCGACTATCCCCGGCCGCACCCCTCCGGGCCCGACCGGTACACGATGGCGAGCATCGAGTCTTCGGCCCTGGGGCGGGCCGTGCTGATGATGCGCAGGCGGTGGCGCGTGACCGGGGCCACGCTGTTGCTGAGCGCGGCGGCGCTCGTGCTCGGCCGTTACACCGGCCACCGCACCGTCGTGATGCAGCTGATCACGGCGAACCGGGGCGACCGTAACCGACGGCACATGGTGGGCTCGCTAACCTCCCAGGGCCTGCTCCGCCTGGACGTTGGCAGCGGGCGGTTCGCGGATCTCGCGCACCAGGCCTTCCGGGCGAGCAGCGAGGCCCACCGGTCGGGCTACTACGACCCCGACGCCGCCCAGGCGCTCCGCGCGGAGATCGGCCTGCAGCGGGGGGCGTGCCTGGACCTGGGGGCCCTGTTCAACGACCGCTCGACCGGGCAGGAGGCCTCCGACGCCGAGCCCGCGGTGAGCGAGCGGGAGCTCAGGGAGCTGGCTGCCCGCGACGGCCTGCTCGATGGATCGGCGGCCGCCCGCCCGCCGGAGTGGACCGGCAGCTTCCAGGTCTACCCGGAAAGCCCCACGCTGAAGGACGCCCGCTTCCTGATGATGTGCAACTACGCGCCCTGCTTGCCGATATCCCTGTTCTGCGACATGACCTACATACCGCTCGCCGCGGCCAAGCGGATGCTGGGCGGCATGGAACGGGTGCTCATCGCGGCCGCCTGCGGCGATCTCGATGTCACCGAATTGAGCCAGATCAGCGCCGTAGAACCGGTGCGGCGGGACGACGCGTGGGTGCGGTCGGGCGATGGCTGGACCGACATGGCCGCCACCGCCAGCCTGTGGCGGCAGGTCACCGGGGGCCGGGCCGCCACCGTGACCGTCGAGGATCAGCGCCTGGTCGGGTATCTCGCCGGCCAGGGGGCACCGTCGCCGGCCGCCCTGCACGCGGCCTTCGTGACCGCGCTCGGTGACCGGAACGACGTGCACGCACCGGACTGGTACCGGCTGGTCGATTCCCCGCCCGCCGACCTGGCCGACGCGGCGGCCTGGCGGCGGGCGGCGGTCACGGCCGAAGGAACCGGCCGGCCCTAGCCGCCCGGTCTGTCCCGGCCCTAGCCGCCCGGTCCGTCTTCGCCGGCCGCCCTGACCGCGGCCGCACGGCCGCCGTCGGCTCCGTCGCCGCACTCGACCTCCACCACGCCATCCGCGCCCGGGTGCCCGGACAGGCCGGCCGCGAGGGCGACCAGGGCCACCCCGGCCGCGCCATACAGGTCACCGCACATGCCGGCCAGGTCGAGCTCAGACCCAGCCGCCCCGTCGAGCCAGGACACGAGCCGGCTACGGCTGGGCGCATTGGCCGGCCACCGCTCGGTCCGCACCAGCCCGAGCCGCGGCGTGCCCGGCGGCCCGTCCGGCTCCAGGACGACGCAGGCGGCGCCGGCCCGCAGCGGGGACGCCGGGACCGTTCGTTCCCGGTAAAGGGCGAGCGCGTCGTCATCGGCGGGTTCAGTACCCACCACGACCACCCGGCGTGCCCGCCCGGCCCGCAGCATGAGGGTGCCGAGCGCCACCGCGTCCAGGCCCGAGGTGGCACCCGAGCAGACCATCACGTTGGGGCCGCCGAGCCGGAACCAGATGGCCACGGTGCTGGCCACGACGTTGCTCGACGCGTTCGGCACCGCCAGCGGGCTGATCGCGCGCCGGCCCCCTTCCCGGGCGGACCTGGCGGTGTCCACCACGCTGGCTACGTTGCCGAGGTTGGAGCTGACCACCACCGCGGTGCCGGGATCGGGCGGCCCGGCCGGCCGGGCCGCGCCCGGCGCCAGCCGGAGCGCGCCGTGCACGGCGCACAGCGCGAGCCTGGTGGCGGCGTCCTTGCCGAGCAGCCCCTTGCGGCCGAGGATGACATGCGCCTGGTCGGGCGGGCAGGCCCGCCCAGGCGGGATCCGCCCGGCCAGGAAGGGAAAATCGGCCGTCAGGTCGGCATCGGGCAGGTGGAGGCCGTAGCCGGTCACGGCGACGGTCGCCGCGCCGGTCACGGCGGCCCCGCGATCAGGCTGACGGCGTTGACCCCGCCGAAGCCGAACGCGTTGATCTGCGCCAGCCTGACGTCGGCGGAGCGCGGCCGGTCTCTGACCAGGCGCAGTCCGCGGCCTTCACCGAGCGGCTCGCGCAGGCCGACGACCGGCGGGACCACACCGGCCCGCAGGCTGTGCACGGCCATCGCCAGGCTGGTCAGGGCCGACGTGCCCGACGTGTGCCCCACCGCCCCCTTCACCGCGGTCACCAGGGGCCCCGCCCCGTCGGAGCCGAAGACGTCGGTCAGCACGGCGGCTTCGGCCGGGTCGTTCAGGACGGTGCCGGTGCCGTGGGCGTACACCACGTCGACCTCGCGAGCCGCCCGGCCGGCCCGCTCGAACGCCCCGGCCATCGCCCGGCGGATCCCGTCCGGGTCGGGCGCCGTCTCGTGGTGTGCGTCACAGGACAGTCCGGTAGCGAGCATCCGGGCGACCGGCGGCACGGCCGCCTCGCCCTCCGGGACCAGCACCGCGGCGGCGGCGCCCTCGCCGAGCAGGACACCCGGGCGGCCGGAGTCGAACGGCCGCACCCGGTCGGCCGGCTCGTCCGCGAAGCGGCCGATCATGGCCAGCATCGATTCGGTCATCGTGTCGGCAGCGGCGACCACCACCGCGTCCGCCTCACCCAGTTCCAGCAGGTCCTGCCCGAGGGCGAGAGCATAGCCGCCCGCGCTGCACGCATTTGAGAGGGTGAGCACGGACGTGACGCCCGGCGCCGCCCGGCGCACCGGGCCGGTGAAATGGAGGTCCTCGAGGCAGACCGCACCCCCGTCGAGTGCCCAGCGCTCGACGGCTCGCAGCTCACGCAGTCCGGTTCCGGCCAGGACGGCCACCCGCTGGCGGTTCGGGTCCAGGCCGGCGCGCCTGACCGCCTCGGTCACGCAGCCGGCCAGCCACGAACCGGCGTACGGGGCCGGCTCGCCGCGCTGCCGCGGCAACTGATAGCCGGACGTCACGTTGAGCTGCCGGGCCGGGAAATGACGCAGGCTGGACACGCCGCATTCGCCGCGCAGCAGCGCTGCGAAGGTTTCGGCGTCGTCACCGAGACAGGTCCGCGCGACGCAACTGACGACCAGTACTGACACCGGCAGTCCCTCCCGTCCCGGCGCGCAGGCGGCGGCGCCTCACCATGTGACCGGCAGGCCAGCCAGGCCGCCGGTCCGCATGTGCTCCTTGTATTTGAGCTCGCTGACCTCTCCGGCCATTTGCAGGCCGGGAAAACGGCTGAGCAGAGTGGTCAGCCCGATCGATATCTCGGCCCGGCCCAGTTTCGTGAAATTGCACATGTAAAAGCCTGAGCCGAACGTCAGGTGAGGGTTCGGGTCCCTGGCGATGTCGAACCGGTCCGGATCGGGGAAGACGGCACTGTCCCGGTTGGCCAGCATCACGTCGAGCAGCACCATGTCACCGGACCGGATCGTGGTCTCGCCGATGGTGATGTCCGCGTGGGCATAGCGGACGAGCCCCAGGTCGGTGGCGGCGTGCGGTTTGAAGAGCCGGAGGATTTCCTCTATCGCCCGGTTGGTCAGGCCCGGTTCGCGCGACAGCAGGTCTCGCTGGGACGGGTTGGTAAGCAGCAGCATGGCTCCCCAGTTGATCACCGAGGCCGGGGTCTCCCGGCCGAAGGCGAGCATCCCGCCCAGCAGCTTCACGACCCGTCCCAGGTACCCCCGGCTGCCGTCGCCGCCATTCGCGACCAGCACCGACACGACATCAGGGCCGGGGTCAGCGCGCCTGCGGGCGATCAGGCTGGACACGTACGACATCAGCATCTTCATGCCGACCGCGGACCGGGCCATGTCGTCGTCATGGGCCCCTTCCTCCGTCCACGCCCGGAACCGGTCGATGTCCTCGGCCGGAATCCCGAGCAGGGTGCACATGACCCGGGACGTCAGCGGAATCGCGAAGCTGTCGTTCAAGTCGGCGGGCGGGGTGGCGGCGGCCATCTCGTCGGCTACCTGGCCGGCCACGGTACGGACGGCGGGAATCATGCGTTCCAGGCCGGACGGCGAGAACACCTTGTTCATCGCCTTGCGCCAGCCCGCGTGGTCGGCGTATTCCGTCTCGGCGCCGCGGGCGGGGCGGCCGGCCACGTCGTCCCTGGAGTACCAGCTGGCGCGGGCCGGATCGGGATGCGCCCGGCCGAGCCTGGAGTCGGCCAGCAGCGCTTTCACCTGCGGGTAGCGGCCGATGTGCCAGGCTGGATCTCCCGCTGGGGTCTCGACTTGTTCAACGGTCTGAATCATCAGGCGCGCCGCCTTCCGGTGATTACCGCCTCCGCAACGGCAGAATAGGAGAGACAGGTACATAACGGCAGTCGGCAATTATCCTTTCGCGGCCGACTTCGCCGGCCGGCTAATGGGCGCCTTTCGCAGCCTCCGGAGAGAGGAACTGAGGCAGGGCCCCTGGTCCCGCCACCAGTGGCCGAATATGTCGTCAAAACGCGCCAGGTCGCTTTCCAGGACCCCGATGCCGGCCGGCGGCACCTGCGCACGCAGTTCCTGCAGCAGTGACCGCAGGCTCCGGTCCACCACCGGCTGGTGCTCGGCCAGGCCGGCGGTCGTCAACGGCACGGCGACGCTGTCCGACAGGCCGCCCGCGGGCATCAGGTCGAAGAAGAATTTCAGCAGCCCGGACGGCGCCGCCCGGAAGGTAGGGGTCACGGTGACCAGGAGGGCCGCCTGCCGGACGATCCGGACCGCGCTGCCACCGGCCCCGCCGTGCGGCCCGCGGTCGAGGAGGAACGGCGCCAGCACCGCCAGGTCGACCAGGACCGGCTCAGGGAAGCTGATCTGCTCGGCCGCCAGTGACTGCCGCAGCAGCTCCCCCGTCCGCGCGGCGACGGCGTGGGTACGCGAACCGGGCCGGGGGTGGCCGACCAGCAGGGCCAGGTACTCTCCGGAATCGGTCGTATCGCGGCCCGGGATCAGGCGGCGCCCACCCGGGCCGGCAGGCGCTCCCACGTCCGGAACACCTGGATGGGCCGCCGGACGAGGTCCCCGCCGGGCTCGACGAAGGCGCAGCGCTCGAGCAGCCGCTCCAGAACCACCCTGGTCTCCAGGCGCCCCAGCCCGGCGCCCAGGCACATGTGGATACCGGCACCAAAGCTCAGGTGCGGATTGGGACTGCGCCTGATGTCCAGCCGGTCCGGCTCAGCGAACTGCCGCTCGTCCCGGTTGGCGGAGCCGAGGAGCAAGTGGACCACGCGGCCCTGCCTGATGGTCGTGCCGCCGACGGCGACCGGCGCGGCCGCGAACCGGGAGACGTGCTGAATCGGGGCGTCGTACCGCAGGAACTCCTCGATCGCGCCCGTGACCAGCGATCTGTCGGCCCGCAGCTCACCGAAGACATGGGGATGGGTGAGCAATCCCCCGCTGACCGCCGACAGCGCGTGCACGGTGGTGGTGAACCCGCTGACCAGCAGGAATATAAGGTTGTCGACGAGTTCCTCGACGCTGAAACGCTGCCCGGGCCCGTCGTCGGCGAGCGTGCCGAAGACCGCCGTCAGCGTCTCGTTGCGGTCCGGCTTGCGGTACTGATCCCTGAGGTAATCCCGGAGCTGAGTGATCGCGTCGTCGACCGACGGCCGCTCCGCCTCGGGCAGTATCACCGTGAACGCCTTGATGACCTGCAGGCCCCACGCTTCCACCAGGGACCGGTCCGCGGCCGGGATGCCGATCATCTCGCAGGCGACCGCCACCGGTACCGGCAGGGCCAGGTCCGCCATGATCTCGAGCTGACCGTTCTCGAGCGCGCGGTCCAGCTGCTCGTCCGCCACGCGCGCGATGCCGGCCCGCAGCGCCGCTCCGGAGGTCACGTGCATCGTGCCGTTGAGCAGCTGGCGCAGCAGCGCGTGATTGGCGCCCTCCCGGTGCAGGATCACGCGCAGCAGGAAGTCCCTGGCCGCACCGTCGCCGATGCGCATCTGCTGGAAAGACTCCGGCCACTCGCTGTGCAGCGCGGGCGAGTTCAGCAGCAGGGAGACCGCTTCGTAGCGCGCCGCGACCCACTGGGTGGCCCCGTCGCGGACGATCGGGCCAGCCTCCCGCAGGCGGCTGTAGACCGGGTAGGGATCCGCGAGGAAGTCAGGATCGAGCGGGTCGAAGATGGACGCGCGATGCGACTGAATGGTCATAGAACGCCTTTCCCGTCCGCTCCGGTCTCACGCCGCAACCTGCCGCCTCAGGTCACGGCAGGTCAAAGTGCCGTCCGCGGCCACCAGCGCGAGCAGCCGCTGGTACGCGCTCACCACCGCGCGCACGGTGGCGTGGGTGAACAGCCGGGGGTCGTAGTTCGCCCAGATCGCCACCCGCCCGGAGCTGTCCTCGGCGAAGCCGAGGTCGAGCGGCCACCCGGAGAAGTCCGTATCCTCCTGCCAGGCCGCGCCGGACGGCTTGGTGTCCAGCGTGGTGCTGTAGTGATGCGTGTGGCGGGGCAAATAGTGCACGCGGATCCGCGGTGCTTCCAGAGTCTCCCCGATCAGGTCCTTCAGCTGCGCGAAGGGCACCGGCTGATGCCGCAGGGCGCCAAGCACCGCCTCGCGGGTGGCGGCGAGCACTTCGGTGAACGGCGCCCCCGGGGGTATCGCGGTTCGCGTAACCGTGACGTTGCTGAAATTGCCCTGGACGCTGGCGAACCGTTTGGCCCGCATGCTGGCGGTGGTGGCCAGCGTGATGTCCTCGGCGCCGTACATGGCCGCGATGGTCATGTTGAGCAAGGCGGTCACCACCATGAAGAGCGAAACGCGGTTCGCCTGGCTGACGGCGCGCAGCGCCTGCCCCAGATGATCGGGGAGGATCAGGATCCACTCGCCGGCCTGGTCACCACTGGGATCCGGGCCGTCGGCCGGGATACCGGGATGCCGGCCGAGGCCGGCGAACGCGCGCCGCCAGTAGCCGGCCAGGTCCGGCGGGACGGGGCGGCGGCGCTCTTCCCGTGCGTACTCGGCGTAGCTGGCCTCCGGCGGGGCCGGGCCCGCTCCGCTCATCAGCTGGCCGACCTCGGCGGACAGGCGAGCGCAGGAGAGATTGTCGGTAATCATCTCGTGCAGGCCCAGGGAGATCGAGCGGGGCCCACCAAGCCCGGGTGACACCCAGACCCGGAACAGGTCACCGGGCATCAGCCGGGCATCCCCGCCATCGGCGGGTGCCGCGGCGAGAGCCGGCGGCCGGGATTCCGCGACCTCATGCTCACAGAACGGCAGCACGCGGCGGGCGGGCCGTCCGCCCGGGGCGTGGTACGAGGTACGGAAGATCTCGTGCCGGGCGGAGATCTCCCCGACGACCGACCGGACCTGGTCCGCGCGCGTGCCCTCGGGCAGTTTCACGGTGACAACGGCACCGCGTTTGCCGAACGTCTCCGGGTCACGGGTGAACTCGTGCCACGCGCTCAGCTCGGTGAAGGACAGGATATCCGGCGGTATCGGTTCCAGTTCTTCCTTCGGCATGACATCACCCTATACAGCGTAAGCGGAAAAAGCGCCCCACCATTGTTCCGCGATGTCGCCGACAGTATCGCACACAAAAAAGGAATCGAGTTCCGGGCCGACACCGAACTCCTCGACCATCATGTCCGCGATAATTACGGCATCCATTGAGTCGCCGCCGAGGTCGAGGAAATGGGTGCCGGGATCCACCTCCACTCCCAGCACTTCCTTGACGACCGCGTACAGGCGATTGAAACCAGAGTCCTTATCCATCGGACGGGAACTCTGCTCAGTCATCACGATCCCCTTCAGTCAGGAATATGTGCCGCTGACTGGCAGCCGCAACTATCCGCGCGGTAATTCTCGGACAGACGGCGCTACGTTACATCGCGCGCCTGCCGCCCAGCCAGGCGTGTAATTATGCGTCCGGACGTGCGGCATTGAGGTCCTGGACGAGCAGGCGGCGCAGCGGTTTGCCGAAGGGCCCGCGCGGAATACGGTCGGTCACCGTGACCAGATCCGGCCGGAACGGGCCGATCATCCGCGACAGCCTGAGCTCGGTGTCCGCCAGCCGCTCCGCGTCGTCACCGGCCAGGAACACGGCGATGCGGTCCCAGTCGCCGTCACCGCTCACCCCCGCTACCGCGAAGTCGACGTTGCCGGGGATCATCCTGGAGATGCGCTCCTCGATGGCCTCCGGGCTCACCCGGCCGGCCCGCAGGAAGATGAGGTCCTTGGACCGGCCGACCAGACGCACGTGGCCGTCCGGGCCGATGAAGCCCATGTCGCCCGACCGGGTCCACTCCTGGACCGTCCGTTCGCGGTGGTCAGGCGCCGGCCCGGCACCCGGCTCGGGGCCGCCGCCCATCACGCGGACCGCCAGCTCCCCGACCTGGCCGACGGTGACCTCCGCTCCGTCCGGCCCCAGCACCCTGACCTCGGTGCCGGGAGCGGGGCGGCCGATCGAGTCCTGCGGCCGCCGCTCGTTGAGCCGCTTCACGACCAGGGCGGCACCGCCCTCGGTCAGGCCGTACAGGGAGACCACCCGGGCTTGCGGGAAGTCGGCCCTGAGGCCGTCCGCCACCGCCGCCGGCACCGGGCTGCCTACGAGCCTGATGATGCGGATCCGGGCCGCCCAGTCCGCCCCAGGCGAAAGCACCTTGACCAGAGATCGTGCGGTGTGCGGAGACATGTGCAGCTCAGAGGCACCGTATCGGTCACCCGCGGCGATGAGTGCGGTGACGCTGCCGACGTGCACGCTCGTCACCCCGCGGGCCACGTGGTTGAGGAGGATGCCATGCAGGCCGCCGGAGACCGCGATCGGCACCCCGGTGTGGACCACCACCCGGCGCCCGCGGCCCGCCAGCAGCTCCGGGCGGACCGACCGGGTCCACTCGGAATGAGTCGAGGGAACCGGCTTGGGCTCACCGGTCGTCCCGGACGTGAAGACCAGGTCGAGGATGTCGTGCGATTCGGCGGGCGAAGGTCCGGCCCGCCCCGGCGCCGCCACGAGTTCGGCCGGGGTGACCGTCTGCTTCGCGTCCGCGGCGAACCCGCCCGAGGTGATCACCGCGGCCACCCCCATCCGGGCGGCGGCGTGCGCGGTGCCCTCGCCCGCGGTCAGCACGGCCGCCGCCCCGGCCCAGGCCACCGCGAAGTAGGAGACGGCCACCTCGTTCCAGCTCATCGAGGACGCATCGACCGCGACCCGGTCGCCCCGCCGGACGCCCCGCTCCCCCAGCAGGGACGCGCCCGCCCTGGTCAGGTCGAGCAGTTCCGCCGAGGTCACGGTCAGGCCGTCCGGCTCGACCAGCGCCAGCGCGGCGGGCCGATGCTGCGCGCAGGCGACGAGGACATCAGGAACGGTCCGCTGCCCGCGATCATCGGTTTCGTTTGTCATCTGCTCCCCTGGTACCGCGATCAGGCCGCTGTCACCGGCACATTCTCATAGGACGCTTTCATTGGCCAGCGAGCAGATAATGGCGGCTCCGCCTATCTCAGTTAAAATTCCGCCCATGCCTGATAACGCATTTGATCTGTCCGAGATATATGTCCACCTGGGCCTCGGCTCCACCACGGTCCCGGTACCTGATTTCGGCTGGACCCAGCAGGACGTCATGCGCTACCTCCGGAAATTCGCCAGCGACAGGGACGAGGGCCGGCTGGTCGGAATTGTGCCCGCCACCGAATCCTGGTCACGCTGGGAACGGCATACCGGGGGCGACGAGCTCGTGGTCCAGATCAGCGGGTGTTCCGATGTGATCCAGGAAATCGACGGAAAGCATCACACGATACGACTGATGCCGGGCCAGGCAATGATCAATCCCCGTAACGTCTGGCACACCAGCGACGTGCACGAGCCGGGTCAGTCGCTGTTCATCGCGGCCGGCCGCAAAACCGAGTACCGCCCGCGCGGCTACCGGTAGGCGCGGGCCTGCAGGCCGTACAGCTCGGCGTAGAGGCCGTCCTGCCGGATGAGCGTCTCGTGGCTGCCGGCCTCGATCAGCCGGCCTGAATCGATGACCAGCACCAGGTCGGCCATCCGCACGGTGGAGAAGCGGTGCGATACCAGCACGGTGATCGCGCCGGTCTCCCGGGCCACGCGGCCGGCCGTTTCGGCGTACCGGGTGAACAGCTCGTGCTCGGTGGTGGCGTCGAGGCTCGCCGTCGGCTCGTCGAGCACCAGGACGAGCGGGCCCTCGCGCATCATGGCCCGCCCGAGCGCAAGCTTCTGCCACTGTCCCCCGGAAAGCTCGGCTCCGTCGTCGAACGAGCGGCCCAGCGGGGTGCTGGTGCCCGACGGCAGCGACGCCACCACATCGCGGGCGGCGGCCCGCGTGAGGGCGGACTCGATGGCCGTCTCCTCCGCGATGCGCGCCAGGTCACCCACGCCGACCGTCTCGCCCGCGAGCAGCTCGAACCGGACGAAATCCTGGAACCCGGCCCCCCAGCGGCTGCGCCAGCTTGCAGGCTCGAAACGCCGCAGGTCGATGTCCTCGACCGTGATACGGCCCTCGGTCGGCTCGTAGAACCGGGCCAGCAGCTTGATCAGGGTGGATTTCCCCGCGCCGTTCTCGCCGACCACCGCGACCGTGCTCCCGGCGGGAATGTGCACGTTGACGTCGCTGAGGACGTCAGCATCGGTGTCCGGGTAGCGGAAGGTGACGTGCTCGAGGGCGATGCCCTTCCTGAGCGTCAGGGGAACGTCGGCCGGCTCGGATGGTACCGGCCGGCTCGACGTTGCGTAGTCCATCAGCCAGACCACCCGGCCCGCGGTCTTGATCTGGCCGAACAGCCATCCGGACATGAACACGATGCCCATGACGAACCGGTTGATGCCGGCTGCGAGCTGTACGGTCATCAGGACCTGGCCCGCTGAGGCATGCCCGTCCACCGCCTGCACCGCCACCAGCGCGATGGCGGCCACGTAGGCCAGGGAGAAGATCTGCCAGCCGCCGGCGGCCAGCCAGAACCCGCGCCAGACCGCGCGATTCTGCTCGTCGTCAGCCTGCTCCCACAGCGACTGGTGCCGCGTGAGCAGGGTTTCTCCCAGCGAGAACAGCCGCACTTCCTTCCCCGCGGCGGCACTGGTGGCCACCTGGAACAGGTGATCGGCGGCGCGCACCTTCTCGATGCTCTGCTCCTGGGCCCGGACCGACCAGCGCATCCCCTGCGGCACCGCCCACAGCGAGGGCAGCCCCGCGAGCGGCAGCAAGGCGAGATAGGGGTTGACCCGGGCGAGCAGGCCCACCGAACCCAGCGTCAGCAGGACGATTCCCACGTTGTGGCTGACCGAGTCGATGACCTCGCCCAGCTCACCCCGGTTTATCCGGAGGAGCTCGAGCTGGTCCCGGTGCTTGGGTGTCTCGTAGTGGGCCAGACCGGGAACCGCGAGCGCTGCTTCCATCAGCAGGCGGTCGATGAGCAGGGTGCTCTTCTCGATCACCATGGCCCGCAGGGCCAGGCTCCCGGCCGACGCGAGGGTGGCGAGGACCAGCATCGCGACGAGGATGGCGACCGCCCCGCCCACGGCCGGCCAGTCCTTCGCCACGACCCCGTCGGTCAGCTGCTTGACGCCGACTGCCGTGCCGAGCAGGGAGCACATGGCCACCGGGGACCGCAGCACCAGCCACGCCGCCCGCCACGGGTCGGCCCGGAACGTCAGGCGGACGATGAGAAACGCCGCGCGGATACCGTCACTCATCGCCATCAGCCACCGAAGCCGACAGGTCGGCGAACCGGGCCGCCTGGAGCGCGAACATCCGGGCGTAGCGGCCCTCAGCTGCGACCAGCTCCTCATGGGTGCCCTGTTCGACCACGGCACCGTGCTCGAGCACCACGATGCGATCGGCACGCCGGACGGTGGAAAAGCGGTGCGAGATCACGATCGTCGTCCTGCCTTCTGTGAGATCGAGGAAGCGGTCATAGAACTCGGCCTCCGCACGGGCGTCGAGGTGAGCAGTGGGTTCGTCCAGGACCAGCACACCCGCGCCCGCCTGCACGGCGAACAGGGCCCGGGCCAGCGCGATCCGCTGCCACTGGCCGCCGCTGAGATCGGTGCCATCGGCGAACTCCCGGGACAAGATGGTGTCCCACCCGTGCGGCAGTGATTCGATCATGTCGAGCGCGCCGACGCGCTGCGCCGCCCGGACCAGTGCGTCCCGGTCGCCCGCCCGGTGCAGCGCGCCGAATCCGATGTTGTCCGCCACGCTCAGGTGGTATTGCACGAAATCCTGGAAGATCGCGGCGACCCGTGACGCCCACTGGCGCGGTTCCAGCCGCCGCATATCCGTCCCGTCCACCGTGATCAGGCCCCCGTCCGGGTCGTAGAGGCGGGCGAGCAGCTTGACCAGCGTCGTCTTGCCCGCCCCGTTCTCACCGACGATGGCCAGCGACCGGCCCGCTGGTATCTCCAGGTCAAGCCCGCGGAACACCTCGCGGTCGGACCCCGGGTACCGGAACCGCACGTTCTCGAAGCGGATCCCGGTGCGGGGCATGCGCGCGCTCGGCGTGTGGCCGGGCAGCTGGTAACCGGGCCTGGCCATCTCGCGCTCGAGGTCGGTGACCGCCAGGATGGGCCGGGTGCCGCTGTTGATCGCGTGATCGGTGTCGAAGGACGCCAGGCTGGCGACACCCATGCTGGCCTGGATGAAGGTGGCCAGGTGGCCGAGCGAGACCGTGCCTGCGATCGCCTCCCGCCCGAGCAGCAGCAGGACCCCGGTCTGGGCCGCGGCGAGGACCACGACCGAGACCCACAGCAGCGGGCCGCCGCGCCGCCGCTCCCGCCAGATCACCGCCATCGCCTCAGTCCAGGTGCGGGCGAACCGATCCACCAGCCAGGTGTCCAGGTTGAAGATCCTGGTCTCCTTCGCGGCCGGCCCGGTCAGGGCCAGATCCCGGAAGTAGCCGCTGCGCCGCAGCGACCGGGTCTGCAGCGCGTTCAGCTGGACCGAATCGCGAAGCCTGCGGGTCCAGGCGTAGCGCAGGAGAACCCAGGCGATGAGGAGCACGAGCGGCGCCCACCAGTGGAACAACGCCAGGATCGCGGCCGACACCAGGCCGGCGAGCTGCCCGTTGTATTTGTCCGCGGCGGCCTCGACACAGGTACGGGTCCTGACCTCGCCGATGCCCACCGCCTGGGCCATCGACACCATGTCCTGCAGACCCGGCTGCTCCAGGTGGGTGATACCCGCGGGAACCAGGACCGCTCGCATGACCCGGTTGCGCAGCCGGCCTTCGATCCGCCGGCCGATCAGGCCGGACAGCGAGCTCCGCAGCGGCGTCAGCGTCATCTGCACCGCGTAGCAGATCAGGGCGACGATCAGGCCGGTGACGATCGTCCGCCCGGCGGCTGAGTCGATGCCGTGCCGGGCGGCGGCGGGGACGGCCCCGACGATCGTGCCGGTGGCGACGATGAAGATGCCGCCGAAAATGGCCGGGACGATGATCGTGCCCGCCAGCAGGATGGTCAGTGGCCAGCTGGCCCCCACCAGCTCCCGCAGCAGCGCCCACCGCAAGCGCAGCACCAGCCGGATCCCGCCGCCGTCGAGCCTTGGTCCAGACCGCATCGTCATTCCTTCCTCATGCCGGGACGGGACGGTGTTCGACTGTGGAGAACCGGCAGTTGCACCGGTGGGCCGGTGTCGGGGCCCACTGGCGCTGATGCTCCAGCGGCGCCGGCTCGGGTCTTGGCAAAAAGGGACACGGGACCGGCCGCCAGCCGGGAAACACCAGGTCCGTCCGGGTTTTCCGGCCGCCGCACCGTTGACCGGAGCCGACGGGGAAGGCAAAGGTTCCACCAGGGCACGCATATCCCGGAGGGGGCTGCCAGTCGTGAAAGTGGTCCTGTTCTGCGGTGGCCCGGGAATGCGGATGCGGGACGGGCGCACCACCGGGCCCAAGCCGATGGAGATGGTGGGGCAACGCCCGCTGCTGTGGCACGTCATGCGCTACTACGCCCACTACGGTCATACCGATTTCGTGCTCTGCCTCGGTTATGGCGCGTCATACGTAAAGGATTTCTTCCTGAATTACGACGAGACGAGATCGAACGACTTCATGCTGGAAAACGGCAACCAGAACGTAAAGCTATTCAATACTGACATCTCTGACTGGCGCATCACCTTCGTCGATACCGGCCTGAATTCCCGTATCGGGGATCGGCTGCGCCGGGTCCGGCGCTTCGTCAGCAGCGAGCCGGTGTTCATGGCCAACTACGCGGATGTCCTGACGGATGCATCACTGCCGGACATGGTCGAGCGGTTCAGCGCGAGCGATGCCGTCGTCAGCCTGCTGGCGGTGCCGCCGCAGTCCTCGCACCATGTCCTCGATATCGGTGCGGACGGGTTCATCACCCAGGTGAGGCCGATGCGGGATCTGCGCCAGTGGGAGAACGGCGGGTACTTCCTGCTCCGTCCGGAGATCTTCGATTACCTCGGTGAGGGAGAGGATCTCGTCGAAGACGCCTTCCCGCGGCTCGTCGCGCAGGGGCGGCTACTTGGCTTCCCGCACAAGGGATACTGGTCACCCGCCGACACTCTGAAGGAATACGCGCAACTCGAAAAGCTGTATCACCGGGGAAACTGCCCGTGGATGGTCTGGGATCCGGAACGTTCCGGCCGGACCGCGCCGATGCCCGGCTCGCACGGCGGTGAGCGTCGGGCAACGTGCGCCGAGACGTTCGGCTTGGCAAGTGCGTGATCCTGCCGTCGACCTAGTGTCCTGACCCAGCGTTCCGGCCGAGTTCCGCCCGCCGTTCCCCGCCCGGTCCGGGCTGATCGCCTGGTATCTGGATGGTCAGCGTGCCGTGCTTGGCGAAGGAAACGGAGAAAGGGAGGGCATGCTGCGCTTGGACGGGCACGCCGACGGACGCGGCCCGGTCGCCGCCCAGCGGTGCCTCCTTGCTGACCCCTTCGGCGGCCAAGGCCAGGAAGACACTCCACTGGCCCGGCGGCAGGGGGGCGCCAGCCACGTTGCCGAGATCGAGCTCGACATCGAACCCGGCCGTCTCGTGGTCGTAGCGGGCCCGGCCGCATTCCTCGGCCAGTCCCGCCACCGGAGCTGATGGCAGCGGTACGCGGCGCTCCTCGTTGCCACCCCGCTGACGGAGGATCATCGTGATGGTCGTCACCGCGGAGTCGACATGCTCGATATAGGCGTAACCGGCCATCCGCAGCCGGGATCCTTCCCAGGACAGCCCGGCGAGATGATGGTAGACCGCCAGCTCGTCGGTCACATCGTAATATTCGTCGGGAATGACGATCGCGGAATCGCGGAATCGCGGGTACCCGCCGTACACCCGTCCGCCGATGATGACGTCCTTGTCCTGTTCCCCGGCCGCCATCGCCCGCGCCAGCTCACGCAGTTCCGGCTCCATCCCCCGGGCGATCAGCTCGACCTTCAGCCGGTCCAGTGCCGGCAGCCGCACCGCCATCCGTGGCGGCACCCGTGTCTCCAGCAAGACCCGGGCCCGTTCCACCAGCCGCCGTCGCGCCGGTGCCTCCTGCCCGGCAAACTGGTCGCCGAAAATGAGCCGGGTCAGATCGAGAGCGATATCGCGGGTGAACAGAGTCCGTCGCCACGCGGGCTCGTAGGATTCTCTGAGATCCCACGCTCGTTCCATCGCATCGAGGTGCATCTCGGTGCCCAGGAGCAAGGTGGTCAGGTTACCGCCATCATCCCTGAGTCGCTCGTAGTAACAGGGATAGTCCGCCACTACGCTGATCGTCGCGCCCTCTTTGTAGCTGGTGGCGAACATCGAGTCCTCACCGAAGTGCACACCATCGGCGAAGCGCAGGCCTAGGCGCTCGATGCGCTCACGCCGGAACAGGTGCTTGCAGTCCGAGCCGACCGTGAGGTTTACGGCCAGGTCACCACTGATCGGCCTCTCGTCGTTCAGCCAGGGCAGGGCAGCCGAGTTGTCCACACCGCTATGCCGCCCCTTGGGCACTCCGCGGACGTGGAGCTTGTTACCGACGTGCTTGCGCCAGCACGCGACCAGGTCCGATCGGTGTTCCTCGGCCAGGGTCAGCATCCGCTCGAGCGCCTCCGCGCCGAGATAGTCGTCCGCATCCAGGAAGTACACATAGCGGCCGGATGCTACATCCAGCCCCCGGTTCCGTGGCCGGCTCGGGCCGCCCGAATCTTCCTGGTGGATCACCCGCATACCGCTCCAGCTGGCGGCCAGCAGATCCAGCAGCGCACCCGACTCATCCGTCGACCCGTTGTCGACCGCCACCAGCTCCAGCCGCTCGCGCTCGAGCGACTGCTCGAGCACCGAAGACAAGCAGGTGATCAGATACGGCATGGCGTCGTGCACCGGCACGATGACGCTGATATCCGGCCTCGTCACTGCGTGCTCCTCGTGATCGGGGTCACTGGCACGGGCAGTGTATTTCGGGGACGCCAGCGGCCGCCTCTGTGTTCACCTGGCACTATCCCCTCAGAGCGAGCGCTGGCCGCGGCTAGGAATCGTGGTCGTCGATCATGGCTTTCATCCGGCGCTCGAGCTCGTCCGGGCTGACGTCCTCGATGTGGCTGCTGAGTATCCACTGGTGACCGAAGGGATCGCGCAGGCGGCCACTGCGGTCACCATAGAACTGGTCCTCGAGATCGAAGATCACCTCGCAGCCCGCCGCCACCGCCTGGCGCCAGAGCTGGTCCACGTCCGGGACCATGAGGGACATGATCGCGGTGATGCGGCCGCCGACCGAGGACGGCGCGACCGCGTCGCCGCCACCATTGTCGCCCTCCTGGGTGAGGTAGACCGCCGAGTCCCCCACCCGGATCTCGACGTGGATCACGTTCCCGTCCGGACCGGTGTCGGGCTTGCCGAACGTCTCCGCGCCGAACGCTTCCTTGTAGAACTCGATCGCCTTGTGCCCGTCGCGGAAGACCAGGCGCGGCGTGACGGTGTGCAAGCGATCGGGAACGGGGTTGACCTGATCTGTCATGTTCTTCCTCCTCTGTCCGGCCTGCCAGCGCCTCGGTGTGCTGGTCAAGCCCGCCGATTACCATGATGTCGTGGTAGCAGGACCCTCCGTAGTGGCCAGACCCGGCCACGGGCAGCTTCCCAGCCTTCATGCTGGCAGCAGCCCCGGACCATGTCTTGGCAAAAAGGGACAGCGGAGGAGGCACACATGGCCTTGATCATCCACCGGCCCGGAGCGGCGCTGCACGGCCTCGTGCGCACCATCACCTATCAGTCTGGAGAGCAGCCCTGGACCTCGGTGGAGAAGATCCTGCCTGACCCCGCCGCCAGCATGTGGGTGAACCTCAACCGTGATGAATTCCGGTCGTTCAGGGACCCCGCGTGCCAGGACGCCGACCGGGTTCCCGGCGCGATGCTGGCCGGGCCACGGGGCCGCGCCCTGGTCACCGAGTTCGAGCAGGGACGAGCGCACGTATCGGTATCTTTCGCGCTCGGGGCGGCCCGGTGTTTCTTCGGCGTCCCGCTCGCGGCCACCCAGGACGAACTCGTGCCGCTCGCGGAGCTGTGGGGTCGCACAGGGGCGTGCCTGCGTGAGCAGTTGCTGACCGCGGCCGGCCCTGACGACATGATCCGCGTGATGGAAAAGAGCCTATGGCACCAGCTGAGCAGCGATTATTCCGTCGATCCGGGGATCACAGCCGCAGCCAGGGCGCTGTCTCGCGGCGTCCCGGTCGGCGACGTATCGTCCGCGCTCGGCATAGTGCCGAAAACTTTCCGCCGCCGCTTCATCGCCCAGGTCGGCCTCCCCCCGAAGCGGTTCGCCAGGGTCCGGCGGCTGCAGCGGGTTGCCCTTCAGGTCGACGGTCAGGGCCCCGTCGACTGGGCGGCCGTCGCCGCCGAGCACGGTTACAGCGACCAGCCGCACCTCACTGACGAATTCCGCGATCTGGTGGGGGTAACGCCGACCGCGTATCTGCAGTCACGGATCAACGGGCCCAGCCATCTGCGGGTGGCCTCGGCCAGCTGATCCGTCAGGGACGGCCCGGCGCCTGACCGTTAGGCGCCGGCGGCTGGCTCTCGACCACGAGGTCGGCCTTCTCGTCGTAGAAGCAAGCCAGGCCGGCGATCTTCTGGCTCTCGGGCAGTGGCGCCCGGTACATCCACATGATGTCCGGATGCACGCGCTGGCCCGTATCCACCGACCAGTAGGAGGCGGTGCCCTTGTACGGGCAGCATGTCTGGGTCGCGGACGGCCGCAGCAGCTCCGTCCGGACGTCAGCGAGCGGCAGGTAGTAGCGAGGCGGCAGGCCGGTCTCGAACAGGATGCGCGGGCACGCCGACGCCGCGATCGTCACGCCGTCCAGCGCCACCCGGACCAGCCGGGAGCTGGCCAGGATATCCACCCGGTGGTACGGGTCCCGCGGATGGGCGTAGACCGGCTCGTCCTCCTCCAGCCACTCGCCCATCGCCGGCCATTCGAACCGGACGTAGCCGCGCAGCAACTCGACCGGCGAGGACGGGTACCGCCGGGCCGCCGACGGCGCGGTGGTACCGCCCGCCCGCACGTCGAAGATGTCGGCTGGCCCGCGCTTCCTGGAAGGCAGCGTCCGCCCGGTGGGGGTCAATTCGGCCAGCACGTCCCCTACGGGGAAGTAGTACGTGGGGTAGTGCGCGATCTCCCATACCAGGAGCGGATGACAGGTGTCCGCGACGGCATGACCGGCCAGGTAGGTGCGGACGCGCTTGCGGCACGGTTCGACTCGCACGTGGCCGCCCCTTTGCTCCTCGTCAGCTTTCAAGATGCATGAACCCGTCGGGACTTCCCTACGCGAGCGGGGTGCACTCCACGATGAAGCGTCCGGCGGCGTTGTGCCCTGAGGTCAGCACCTTCAGGCCGGCCGTCTCCGCGAGCCTGCCGAACTCCTCGAGACTGCGCATCTTGCCGCCCACCAGGACCATCATCAGCAGGTCGCCTTCCCCGCCCGACGCGTCCGGGGACACCCCGGACGCGACCACCACGCGCGAACCCGCGCCGCCGGCCTGTCCGCAGTTCCGCAGGATCGCCCCGGCCTCGGCATCCGGCCAGTCAGGCAGTACCGACTTCAGCACGTACACGTCCGCCCCGGCGGGCAGCGGATCGAAGAAGCTCTGGCCGGTTGCCGAAACGCGATCGGCTACGCCGGCGGCGACGAAGGTCTGCTCCGCGCGGGCCACCGTCCGCGGCAGGTCGACCAGGATCCCTTTCACCTGCGGGTGCGCCCGCAGCACGGCGGCGAGCAGGGATCCAGTGCCGCCGCCGACATCGACGACCTGGCGCACCGTCTCCCAGCCGCCGCCGATCAAGATGTCGGGGTTGGCCGGCCCGTGTCCGGCCGGACCCATCATCGCGTCGAACTGCGCCGCTATCTCAGGATCCGCGTCCAGGTCTTCCCAGAACGGGCGGCCGAACACGTCCCGGTAGGCCGGGGCGCCCGAGCGGACGGCGGCCAGCAGACTGCTCCATGCGCCGGCCATCCGGCCGCCGAACCCCGCCAGGTCGAAGCCGATCTTCAGCCCATCGTCGAGCAACCCGCACGCCGCCTTGTTCAGCGCGAACTCGCCCGGGGACGGCTCGGTGAACACGCCTTTGGAGATCAGTTGCCGCAGCACCCTGACCAGACTGTCCCGGTCACATTCGGCGGCCGTCGCCAGGTCGTCGGCCGAGCGGATCCCGGCCTCGATACGATCCGCGATCCGCAGGGTCGCCGCGACCCGCACACACCAGGGGGTGGCCAGGTCACTCAGTTCCCACAGGTCCGCTCGCTGCTCCGTCACGGTGACCACACCTCCGTAGGCAACCAACGTCAGTGTCGGGCCTTCGCATCAGGGCCGTCCACGCCGGTCCCAGTCACCTTAGTAACAACTGTGGAATCTCCTCAGTTGCACGCCGGATAACCCGCACCAGGTGACGTCCATGGACATCACGTCCGGCAGCATGGGACAATTAATCTCCGACGTATGCCCTAAGGTCGTTACCGCGTCGCACCACGGAGATGATCGACGCGCGGGAGGCGGCGACCTCCGATGTCGTCGTGCGGACCAACGCCTCGATCCCGTGTCGCTGCCAGCAGGCGA
>Ga0207700_10000623_pt1 | contig 20712 bp, 22 predicted proteins | sample LARL82metaG_FD_184348 | JGI IMG/M metagenome (GOLD analysis project Ga0207700, IMG submission 184348) | Corn, switchgrass and miscanthus rhizosphere microbial communities from Kellogg Biological Station, Michigan, USA - LAR L8-2 metaG... | ecosystem: Host-associated > Plants > Roots >...
GGCAACGACGTAATCTTTCCCTTCCAGCCGCATTTTCCCTGCGTCGCGAGCGCCTGCCTCACCTGCGCAGGCAATGTAGTCGTCATAGGCGATGGTTTCGGACCTGATGAAGCCGCGTTCGAAATCGGTATGGATGACGCCGGCCGCCTGTGGCGCCTTCGTACCCTGGGTGATGGTCCAGGCGCGCGCTTCCTTCGGGCCGACCGTAAAGTAGGTCACAAGGTGCAGAAGTGCGTAGCCAGCGCGCACAAGACGATCAAGACCGGTCTCCTTTAATCCGACAGCCTCGAGATATTCCGCGCGTTCCCCTGGCGGCAGCATCGCGATCTCCGATTCGATCTTAGCAGAGATGACAACCGCGACTGCACCTTCGGCCTTCGCCCGCTCTTCGACCTTACGAGAGAAATCATTGCCAGTCGCAGCGGAAGCTTCGTCCACATTGCATGCATAGAGGACTGGAGCCGATGTCAGCAGACCCAGGGAGTGAAACAGTTTTTCTTCCTCGGGTTTGCGCTCGACCAGTCTCGCCGGTTTTCCATCACGGAGGAGAGCGAGGGTGCGATTGACAAGATCAAATGTTTCCTTGGCGAGCTTGGCCTCTTCGCCGCTGCCTTTCGCTTTCTTCTCGAGATTGTCGATGCGCTTTTCCAGGCTGTCGAGATCGGCCAGCATCAGCTCGGTTTCGATCGTCTCGATGTCGGCAATAGGATCGATTTTGCCTTCCACGTGCGTGACATCACTGTCCTCAAAACAACGCACCACATGCACGATCGCATCGACCTCCCGAATGGTGGCCAGAAACTGGTTGCCGAGACCTTCGCCCTTGGATGCGCCGCGCACGAGTCCCGCGATATCGACAAACGTGATGCGCGTCGGAATGATCTGCGCCGATTTCCCAAGCACCGCCAGTTTATCCAGCCGCGCGTCCGGCACCGCAATCTCACCAACATTTGGCTCGATCGTGCAGAATGGATAGTTGGCGGCCTGTGCCGCCGCGGTCTGCGTCAAAGCATTGAAGAGTGTCGACTTGCCCACATTTGGCAGGCCGACAATGCCGCATTTGAATCCCATGATCTTATTGTCTCTTTGCCGGTAATCTTATTTGGAGGCGGGCAGGTCATCGTCCGCCTCGTCAGTGAAGCCTTTGGCTTCCATGGCGAGATGAACCTTGTTTTGAAACGATGAATCCTTGTCCTTGACGAGAAGCGGGGCGTTATCGGCCATCACGTCGCACAAAGCCTCGACCCACGCCCATTCGCTTTTTGCGAAGTCGCCGAGCACGTGCATCGGAACCAACTCTTTGACGTCAGGTTTCCCGATTCCGACGCGCACGCGCTTGTACTCGTTGCCGATGTGGGCGGTGATAGAGCGCAGGCCATTGTGGCCGGCAACACCACCGCCAACTTTCACCCTGACTTTCGCAGGCGCCAGATCGACTTCGTCGTGAAACACCACAATGCTGCCTGTATCGAGCTTGTAGAAATTTGCAGCCTCCGCGACCGCCCTGCCCGACTCGTTCATGTACGTGCCGGGCAAAAGTAGAAGGATGCGCTCGTTCGCAATGTTGCCTTCGACCGCAACGCCTTGAAACCGCCGCCGCCACGGAGAGAGTTCATGGCGACGCGCGATTGCCTGCACCGCCATAAACCCGATGTTATGGCGATTGCCGGCGTGCTTGGGACCGGGGTTGCCGAGACCGACGAAAAGCAGCATGGCGTGAACGGCGCTCGCCTAGAGTTTGCCGATTACGCAAACGCTGACGGTGAGGCCCGAACGAGGCCTCACTTCTTCTCGGGCTTCGCTGCCGCGGCGGCGGCAGGTGCGGCACCACCAGCAGGCGCCGCGCCAGGAGCTGCACCGGGAGCAGCTCCGGGAGCCGCACCTTCGGCAGCAGGCGCAGCGCCGGTTGCCGCTGCGGCTGCGGCTGCGGCCGCTGCTGCTGCGGCCGCTTCGGCGGCGGCCTTCATTTCTTCCGCATAACCAGACGGCGGCACAACGGTTACGAGCGTCATGTCAGGGCGCCCAATCACACGGATGTTCTTCGGAAGCGTCACGTCAGTCAGGTGCTTCGAGTGATTGATGTCGAGGCTGGAAATGTCGACGTCAATCGACTCCGGAATCGCGTCCGCCGGGCAAACCACTTCGACAGTGTGCGTGACAATGTTCACCGCGCCACCGCGTTTCACGCCCGGCGCCTGGTCCGCATTGAGGACGTGCACAGGGATGTGCACCCGAATGCTGGCGCCTTCCGAAACTCGCAGAAAGTCGACATGCATCGGCAGATCCTTGATCGCGTCGAGCTGGAAGTCGCGCGGAATGACCCGATGCTTGGTGCCGTCCACATCGATGTTGTAGAGCGTGGTGAGGAAGCGCCCGGCGTAGATGCGTTGGCGCAGCTCGTCATGATCCACCAGGACCATGAGCGGGGGTTTGTTCTCTCCGTAAATCACGCCCGGCACTTTGCCGGTGCGACGCGCAGCCCGAGCGGCCCCCTTGCCGCCTTTCGGACGCGCCGTCGCTTTCATTTCATGGACGGTCGCCATTTTGTAATCCCTTATCTAAGCCGATGGAAAAAGGCGGCTTTTTCGCCGCCTGCGCACGCGGCAAGCCTCCAGGGGTGCCGGGGGCCGCGAACGGGGCGGGTTATAGCGGCAGCATTCCAAAAGGGCAAGAAAACCGCGCAGACACGTAATCAGGGGGTCTCTTCGGACGAGCCCTTGGCCTTCTTGCTGGGTTTTTCGGCCTTGGCCTCCAGAGCCGCGATCCGCGCCTTGAGGGCGTCGTTCTCCTCCCTGGCCAGACGCGCCATATCCTTGACCGCCTCAAACTCCTCACGCTTGACCACGTCGAGATCGCGCAAAATCCTTTCAGCCTGACTGCGCAACAGGGTATCAAATTCGCGACGCACCCCTTGCGCCACGCCTGCCGCATCGTTCATCAAGCGCGCCATCTCGTCGAAAAAGCGGTTGCTGGTCTGGGTCATATTTCGCCTCCGGCACCGGATTGCTTCACAATGGCGATCCGGTCGTGCCGCCGCAAGACCCGGCGTGCTAGCACTTCTCGGCGGGACGTACGTTCCACAGAAACGGATCTCGCAATGCCCGTGCTTGTCATCCCTTATCCGACCTTCGATCCGGTGCTGGTCCAGCTCGGACCATTCGCCATCCGCTGGTATGCCCTCGCCTATATCTTCGGCATCCTCATCGGCTGGGGTTACGCGCGGCTGCTTATCCGCTCGACAAGATTGTGGGGTCGCAAGGCACCCATGACGGTGAACGACTTCGATGACTTCGTGCTGTGGGTCACGATCGGCATCATCCTGGGTGGCCGTATCGGTTACGTGCTCTTTTACAATCTCCCCTACTTCATCGAACATCCACTCGAAATCGTACAGCTGTGGAACGGCGGCATGTCATTTCATGGCGGCTTCATCGGCTGCGTGCTCGCGGTTTTGTTGTTCGGATATACGCGCGGGATTTCCGTTCTTTCCCTCGGCGACCTCACATGCGCAGCAGGCACCATCGGCTTGTTCCTTGGTCGCCTCGCCAATTTCATAAACGGAGAATTGTGGGGACGTCCCACAGATGTGCCCTGGGCCATGATATTTCCGAATGGCGGGCCCTTGCCGCGACATCCCAGCCAACTCTACGAGGCGGGGCTCGAAGGCTTATTGCTATTTATCGTCCTCGCCCTCCTCGTGCGCGCTGGCGCGCTGAAACGTCCCGGCCTGATCATTGGATGCTTTGCCGTCGGCTATGCTCTCGCTCGCACATTCTGTGAGTTCTTCCGTGAACCGGATGCCCAGCTTGGATTTCTTTGGGGAGGAGCAACCATGGGGCAGCTGCTGTCCGTGCCACTGTTCCTCGCCGGACTTTGTTTTATTTTCTATGCGCTGAAGCACCCATCGCTTCGGAGACCCTAGTGGAGGAAAACTCCGCGCTGGAACTTGAGATCCGCCGCCGGATCGAACTGGGCGGGCCCATGCCTATCGCCGAGTATATGACGCTCTGTCTGCTCGACCCCACCCACGGATATTACACAACTCACGACCCGTTCGGCGCGCGAGGTGATTTCATAACCGCGCCCGAGGTAAGCCAGATGTTCGGCGAATTGATCGGCATCTGGGCGTCCGCCGTATGGAAACAAATGGGGGCCCCCGAGAACGTGCGGCTAATCGAACTTGGCCCTGGTCGCGGCACGATGCTGAAAGACGCATTGCGAGCGGCGCAAATCGTGCCGGAGTTTCGCGCAGCAATCGTGCTGCACCTGATTGAGGTCAGTCCGGCCTTGCGAGCGCAGCAGGAAAAGACGCTGGAAGGCTCGGGGATTCCTGTTACCTGGCATCGCTCGCTCGTGGACGTCCCGAAAGGACCAGCGATTATCTTTGCAAATGAATTCTTCGACGCTTTGCCAATCAATCAGGCGGTAAAGACTGAACGAGGCTGGCATGAGCGGCGAATCCAGATTGATCCGTCGGGACAGCTGGCTTTCACGATCGCGTCGGAGCCGATGCCATTTTTTCAGAACCTTTTGCCGCCTGCATTGCGCGCCCCGCGCACAGGTGCCGTTTTCGAATGGCGCGCCGACGCCGCGGCTATAGAGCTCGGCCGGTGCGTCGCGGACAACCAGGGCGCTGCGCTGGTGGTCGATTACGGTCACGCTGAAACCGCGCTCGGCGAAACCTTGCAGGCCGTTGGTCAGCACGCATATGCCGACCCGCTCACATATCCTGGTCATCTCGACCTGACTGCCCACGTCGACTTTCAGTCGCTGTCGCGCGCAGTCGAGGCCATGGGTACAATCGGTTTTGGGCCGATCGAACAGTCGCAATTCCTGCGGCGGTTGGGTATCGAACGGCGAGCGGCCGCGCTGAAGACCAAGGCCCCGCGCGCCGCCGACATCGATCTGGCGCTTGAACGGTTGATTGGCCGCAACCGCGATGCGATGGGCGAACTATTCAAGGTCGTCGCCTTTGCCCATCCGTCGGTGGGCGCACCGCCCGGATTTGAATAATCGCTGGCTGCGCGTCCTTGCGCGCATTATCTATTCAGTCGTCGCACGAGTATCGGAACGAATGCTCCAAGCCGCTACACTTGCCACTCTCGAACGCATTCGCCACGCGTTTTTCACGCGTTCCGGTGGTGTGTCGGAGGGTGTTTACGCTTCGCTCAATGGCGGCGTCGGCTCTCGCGATACGCCGGACAAAGTCGCCGAGAACCGCGCCCGTATGGCGGCGGTCCTCGGTGTGACCCCGGATCGCCTGCTCACGGCGTATCAAATTCATTCGCCGAGCGTTGTTGTCGCCGATGAGCCATGGACACCGGAGAACCGTCCTCGAGCGGATGCCATCGTCACGCGTGCCCCGCGATTGGCCATCGGCGTGTCGACTGCCGACTGTGGACCATTGCTGTTCGCCGACGGCGCGGCCGGAGTGATCGGCGCCGCGCATGCAGGCTGGCGCGGCGCGCTGACCGGCGTGATCGAAGCAACGATCGCCGCGATGGAACGACTGGGCGCCGAGCGCGACCGCATCAACGTCGCGCTTGGACCGACCATCCGCCAGCAAAACTATGAAGTCGGTCCAGAATTCGTCGAACGTTTCCAGACCGCCGACCGCACGAATGCGAACTTCTTTGCGCCATCGCAACGCGATGGCCACGCGATGTTCGATCTCACGGGCTATATCGCACAACGCGTTGAACGAGCCGGCATCACACGGTTCGAAGATCTCGGCCTGTGCACGTTTGCCGAGCCGGCGCGTTTCTTCAGCTACCGGCGCACCACGCTGCACGGCGAGCCCGACTACGGGCGACATGTCAATGCCATTGTGCTTGCCGAGTGATGTTTTGCGGCTGGACTCGTCACCGCGCTTGCCGTTAGGCTTTGTCCAGGCCGAAGAGACCAAGCAAAAGCATCAGGCCGGGCGGGGTTGTCGATGGAGTGGGGTTCAGGTCGCCGTACGACCGGCGAGCTGCGGCGCGTTGGCTGCCTCGGCAGTTTGTTGACCGTCCTCTGCGCGCTGGCGCTGGGCGGATGCAATCCCGATAACCAGGGCCTGTCGGCGGCTCAACCGCGTGGCGCAACCGTCGCCTTCGATTCCCTCGACGGATTGCCGCCCGGACAATTCCAGAAACTGGTCGGCGATCTCAACGAAGAGGCGCAGTCGCGCCGTCTCGCGGTCATTTCACGCGAACAGACTTCGGCGTATCGCGTTCGGGGTTATCTCGCAGTCAAGGTGACGAAGAAGCAAACCACGGTCGCGTGGGTGTGGGACGTGTTCGACCAAAGCGAACAACGGGTGTTGCGCATCAGTGGCGAGGAAACGGCGAAAGTCCGAAGCCGCGATGCCTGGGCGGCCGCAGATGACGCGATGCTGCGCCGGATCGCCAGCACCAGCGTGGAGCAACTGGCCGCGTTCCTGACCGCGCCCGAGGTGGCGCCGGGGACCGCGCCTTCGGTTGCTGAGCCACATGTGGCTACGGTGGCACCCGCCGAGTCCTCACCAGAAGCGGCCGGCATATTCCGCGTTTCCCGGCCCGATCCCATAAGGCCCTCCGCCGAGGAGCCGGCACCCCAGCCGGCGGTGACGTCGGAGCAAGAGGCGGTGACGGTCGCAGCGTCCGCCCATTAGGCGCCGTTCAGCAGCTCGTTTAGGCCGATGGACATATTGCCGGGCCGTGCCCGCCTTGATATGACCACGCCGCCTGTGGCGCGGGAGTAAGGGCGAGGAGTGAAGATGTCGGGCAAGAACGGAGCGATCAAGCTCGTCGCCGGCAATTCCAATCCTGCCTTGGCGCAGGGGATCGCGAACTATCTGAAGCTTCCATTGGCGAAGGCGGTCGTACGACGCTTCGCCGACATGGAGATATTCGTCGAGATTCAAGAGAACGTCCGCGGCGCGGACGTGTTCGTAATTCAATCGACCTCGTTCCCCACTAACGACCACTTGATGGAATTGCTGATCATCATCGACGCGCTGCGGCGTTCTTCCGCGCGGCGCATTACCGCCGTCATTCCCTATTTCGGCTACGCCCGCCAGGATCGCAAACCGGGTCCGCGGACGCCGATCTCGGCAAAGCTGGTTGCCAACCTGATCACCCGTGCCGGCACCGACCGTGTCATGACGCTCGACCTGCATGCGGGACAGATCCAGGGGTTTTTCGATATTCCGACCGACAATCTCTACGCGTCGCCGGTCATGGTCCGTGACATTCGCGACCGGTTCAAACTCGACAATGTCATGGTCGTGTCACCCGACGTCGGCGGCGTCGTCCGCGCGAGAGGACTGGCCAAGCGCATCAATGCGCCGCTAGCCATCATCGACAAGCGGCGCGAACGCGCGGGCGAGTCCGAAGTCATGAATGTGATCGGCGACGTCAGCGGTTACACTTGCGTCCTGGTGGACGACATCGTTGATTCCGGCGGCACTCTCGTGAACGCGGCAGATGCCTTGCTCGAGAACAAGGCCAAGGCCGTCTACGCCTACATCAGCCACGGCGTCCTGTCCGGCGGCGCAGCGAAGCGCATTGCAGGTTCGCGATTGAAAGAGCTGGTGATTACCGACTCGATTCAGCCCACAAAGGAAATTCTGGACGCTGGTAACATTCGCATACTCGAAATCGCATCGCTGATCGGTGAAGCGATCGGGCGTACGGCTGCTGAGGAGTCAGTTTCGAGCCTGTTTGACTGAAGCGCCCGCACCACGCCTGAATGCGATACCGGCCATCGAGTCAGCGGCTTTCCTGCTTCAAGTTATCCACCAAAGAGTCACCCCGCCGCAGCATTCGTTGTGGAGAGTCAGTCCCGCACGGTTGCCTACGAGTCGCAAATCACGGCTCATGACCCTTGACGATGTCTTTGGCGGGCGGAATCAGCCGGGTTATAGTCGAATCGCTTGGTGATTCGCTTTTGCCGTCAAGGCAGCCCGTAAAATCCTGCGTCAAGGTGCGGACCGAGCCCCCATCCCGGGTTTTCCGCGATGTGCGGTGGCGTGCGTTTCCTCTCGCTCCATTCAGCAAAGCGGAGACGTAATGTCCCTGACAAATTACGCGGAAGAGCCCCGTATCAATCCCCTCGACGTCGTGGAGCGCCTGGCAACAGGGAATGACTGGTCATTCGAGCGTGCCAGTGACGACGAAATCACCATTCTGGTCACCGGACGTTGGACCGACTATCAGCTCTCATATACGTGGATGAGTGATATCGAAGCCCTGCATCTGGCTTGCGCGTTCGACCTGCGGGTACCCGAACGAAGACGATCCGATGTCCAGGCGTTGATTTCCCTCATCAACGAAAGACTTTGGGTCGGGCACTTCGACCATTGGAATTCCGAAGGCGTCATGATGTTTCGCCATGCCCTGGTCCTGGCGGGGGGAACTGAGGCCTCGGGCAAGCAATGCGAGGCATTGCTTGGCACCGCACTTGAAGCTTGCGAACGCTACTTCACTGCATTTCAATTCGTGGTCTGGGCCGGCAAAGGTGCGCGCGAGGCGCTCGATGCCGCCATGTTCGAGACCTCAGGCGAGGCGTAAGGCCGCTGATCGGCCATGGCCATCCGCAATGTCAAACGACTAGGCGAATTTCGCGGCACCCTCGTTCTCGTCGGCGCGGGGAAGATGGGAAGCGCCATGCTCGACGGCTGGCTCGCCCGCGGCCTCGATCCGAAAAAGATAATCGTCATCGAGCCGCAACCGGTCAAAGCCCTGAAGGCACTGGCGCGCCGCGGGGTTAAGCTCAATCCGAAAGACAAAGTCGGCGTAGCCAGCGCGATCGTAATCGCCGTAAAGCCGCAAAGCGCACCGGAGGCTGTACCCCCGCTCGCGCGCTATATCGACAAAACGACGCTCGTGCTGTCCATCATGGCCGGTCGGACGATCGGCTTCCTCGAGAAATCGTTGCCGACCGGAACGTCGATCGTACGAGCAATGCCGAACACGCCCGCTGCGATCGGTCGAGGCATCAGCGTCGCCGTGACCAATGCGAGGATTTCGATGCGTCAACGCAAACAGGCGTCCGATCTTCTCGCGGCGATCGGCAAGGTCGAGTGGGTGGGCGACGAAACTCTCATGGACGCGGTGACGGCGCTGTCGGGATCGGGTCCCGCCTACATATTCCTGCTGGCTGAATGCATGGCCCGAGCAGGCGTTGCCGCCGGCTTGCCAAAGGAACTCGCCACGCGTCTTGCGCGCGAAACCGTCGCTGGTTCGGCCGAACTTTTGCACCGATCGGACCTCGACGCGGCGACGCTGCGGCAGAATGTAACATCCCCGGGCGGCACAACTGCTGCCGCCCTCGAAGTTCTGATGGGACCCGGGGGCTTCGACCAGCTTTTGACGCAGGCCATTGCCGCGGCTACCCGGCGCTCGCGGGATCTCGCGGGCTAGTTCCCGCCCTAGCACGGTCATCATTACAGACTTACATTCAGTGGATTGAACGCCACGGGAGGCCTCATGGCCCGCAAATCGAAACGCCGTCGTAGATCTGCCCCACCGCAACCTCCGGCACCTACGTCCAGCGATCGTGAAAAAATCATCGCCGCGCTCATGGCGCTGCTTGCCGAAAAACGCTTTGAACAAATCGGCCTTGCGGAGGTTGCCGGCGAGGCCGGCCTCAAGCTTTCGCAACTACGCGCCGAGTTTGGCTCGACGCTTGCCATCCTTGCCGCGCACATAAAGGAAATCGATCGCGCTGTCCTCGCGGGCGGCGACGTGGATATGGCTGAAGAGCCGGCCCGCGAACGCCTTTTCGATGTATTGATGCGGCGGCTGGAGGCCCTCGCTCCATACAAAGAAGCAATTCGCTCGATCATGCGCTCGGCCCGACGAAGCCCAGGACTTGCCGTTGCGCTCAACGCGATGGCCGTTCGTTCACAGCATTGGATGCTTGAGGCTGCCGGCATACGCGCCTCCGGCCCGCGCGGCGCGCTGCGGGCGCAAGGAGCCGCACTCATGTTTGCAAGGGTCCTGTCTGTTTGGGTGGATGACGAAGAGCAAGGACTCGACCGGACGATGGCTGCGCTCGATCGCGGTCTCAACAGCGCCGAGCGTTGGGCGGGATTGCTCGATGATCTATGCGCCCTCCCCTGCATGCTGCGCGGGCCACGACGCCGTCGGCGTGCACGCGGTGAGGAAGCGGAAGCGGCCTAGACCGGTACCCTTACCGTCGCCCGCAGACCTCCGAGCGGGCTGTCGCCCAGCGTAATGTCGCCGCCGTGCGAACGCGCGATGTCGCGCGCGATCGCCAGCCCGAGACCGGTCCCGCCTTCATCCTGATTGCGCGCATCATCGAGCCGCAGAAACGGTTTGAAAACTTCCTCACGCAAATTCGCCGGGATGCCGGGCCCGTCGTCATCGACCGTGACGGTAAGATACCGATGATCGCGGTGACCGACGATTGCGATCGACGACGCAAACCGCGCCGCGTTTGATACAAGATTGCTGAGGCAGCGTTTGAAAGCCGCAGGGCGAACGGTAACGATTGGCGGCCCGTGAAAGACGACACTTGTCCTGTGTCCCTGGCGTTCGGCGTCCGCCCGCAACTCTTCGAGGAATTCCGCCATGTCTGTCTGAGCCGAGGTCTCGCCGCTGTCGCCACGCGCGAAGGCGAGATAGGCCTCGAGCATGCGGGCCATCTCGTCGGTGTCCTTCTTCATCGCGTCGACTTCTGGCGAGTCTTTGATCAAGGCCAGTTCAAGTTTGAAGCGCGTGAGCACAGTCCGCAGATCGTGCGAAACGCCCGCCAGCATTGCCGTCCGTTGTTCCATGGCGCGTTCAATACGCGTCTTCATCTCGATGAACGCAGCGGCCGCCCGCCTAACCTCTCGCGCGCCACGCGGCCGAAAGTTCGGTGCTTCGCGGCCTTTGCCGAAACTTTCTGCCGCATCAGCAAGGCGAAGAATGGGTTTGATCTGATTGCGCAAGAAAATGATCGCAACAATCAGCAGTACCGTCGAGGTTCCAACCATCCACAGCAGGAAGATTTCGGAATTGGAAACGTAAGCGGCGCTTCGGCGCGCAAACACGCGCATGACCGTGTTGTCGAGCTGGACCCGAATTTCGAGCAGCGCCGACTTGCCCACGGTGTCAATCCAGTAAGGGCGCCCGATCTGTTTGCGGAGTTCATCGGAAAGTGCCTGATCCAGCAGCGAAAAGAATGGCTTGGGACCAGGCGGAGGCATGTCGGCCGAGGGCAGAAAATCAACCACGAGGCCTAGGCGTTCCTGCGCGATACGCCGGATCTGCGTCTGATCGGCATCCTGGGGATAGCCGCGATAGATATCGATGAGCGCCGCTATATCTTGCACGACGCTTGCGGACAGACGCTGGGTGACGACGTTCCAGTGCCGCTCCATGAATACAAAAGCGATCACCGACTGCAGGATCACCATGGGTGCGATGATGATCAGCAGTGCGCGGGCATAAAGCCCTTTCGGCATGCCGCTGTTGATCCACCGACTGACCCGTCGCCAGCCGTCAGCGACCTGAGCGAGAGCACTGTGGATCTTCCGCACAGGCGGAATGGAATCGTACCACTCCCAGGCTTCGCGAAGACGCGTAAGCGCTGTGCGAACACCATTCGTGATGTCGAGGCTGGTCATGAGGTGATCACCAGCCGATACCCGATACCGCGCACGGTTTGCACGAAGAGCGGATTTGCAGGATTGCGCTCGATCTTGCGCCGCAGCCGATTGACCTGCACATCGACTGCACGCTCGCTGACCGACCCACCGTTCCCCGCGAGTGAAAGACGCGGCACGGTTTCGCCTGGGGCGTGCGCAAGAATCCGCAGCATTTCGCGCTCGCGGTCAGTGAGCCGGATGATCTCCTCACCTTTCCTCAATTCGCCACGCGCGAGATGATAGACAAACGGCCCAAATCGAACCGATTCGACCGGCGGTGAGGTCACGGGCTGTGTGCGCTTGAGGATATTGGCGATGCGCAGCGACAATTCGCGCGGTTCGAACGGTTTCGAAAGATAGTCGTCAGCGCCGATCTCCAGGCCCTTGATGCGACTTTCGGTAGCGTCACGTGCCGTCAGCATGAGGATCGGGACCGTCGAGTCGCCGCGAATTGCCTTTGCGAGATCGAATCCGGATTCCCCTGGCATCATCACATCGAGGATAAGCAAATCGAAGCTCAGGCCTTTCAGCTTTGCGCGGGCATCCGAGGCGGTGTCCGCCGTCGTTACCCGATAGCCTTCGCCTGCCAGAAACCGAGAAAGCAAATCGCGAATTCGCCGGTCGTCGTCGACCACGAGCAGATGCGGCGCATCGTCGGGAAGTACGGCGGGTAGCGTCATCGCCAAGTTTGCTTCCCTCCTGCGTTCAATCCCGAATCTTCGACGCTCGATCCGCCCGCGCAATCAAGCGGAGCACGCCTTCGCGGTTATCGAGATCGATCATCGACGTGAGAAAGCGCCGAGCGGCCTCGTGCGCATTGGGACCGAGTTCGCCAAATGCGCGACTAATTCGCTGCGTTTGCAAAGTCGCGAGCTTGAGAGCGAGCGTTTCGCCTTTCCCGGTCGCGTATAGCAGACGTTGCCGGCGATCTTCCGCTCCCTCTTTCTGCGAAACGTACCCTTGATCAATCAGCTGTTTGAGCACCCGACCCAACGATTGCTTTGTGATGTTGAGGATCTCGAGCAAGTCCGCAACCTTAATGCCCGGATTGCGGTTGACGAAATGGAGCACGCGATGGTGCGCGCGACCGAAGCCCAACTTGAGGAGCACTTCATCCGGATCGCCGACAAAGTCACGATAAGCAAAAAACAAAAGCTCAATGATGTCCCAGATGGGCTCGGTTGAGCCGCCGGTCCCGCTTGACCGTTGCGCTACGTTGGCCTCGGCCGTTGCTGTCTTGGTACTCAAATTTATGTCAGCCATGTTGACATATTTTGGATTTATGTTACAAAAACAGTGTCGCAGACGAAAGGATAGTACCGAAATGGTCCTTTTCTGGTCCGCGGTGAGCTGGAGGGACCTGATAGGTCCGTTTCGGCCCTTTTCATACCGGGTATTGCCCTGCGACGTAAAGTGTTGGCGTCGACCTGAAAAATGCGCCATCACGGCCGGCAAGCCCTCTGCGGCGAAGGAGGTTAAGTATGGCTGTTCAATCCTATGACCGCCTTGAAGGCGTCATCTGGTACGACGGAAAGCTCGTGCCGTGGAACGAGGCCAACCTCCATGTGCTGAGCCATGGCCTGCACTATGCAAGTTGTGTGTTCGAGGGCGAGCGCGCCTACGCCGGCAAGATTTTCAAGAGCACGGAGCATTCCGAACGCCTGAAGCGCTCAGCTAGCATTCTCGATTTCGAAATTCCTTTCTCTGTTGCCGAAATCGACGCCGCCAAAAAGCTTGTCGTCGACAAGAATGGCAAGAGGGAAGCCTATGTGCGCCCGGTCGCCTGGCGCGGGTCGGAAATGATGGGAGTTTCGGCGCAGAGCAATACGATCCATCTTGCGATTGCGAGTTGGGAATGGCCGAGCTATTTCGACCCTGAGCAGCGGCTCAAGGGAATTAGACTCGATCTCGCTGAATACCGCAGACCCGATCCGAAGACTGCGCCGTGCCGCGCCAAGGCGGCCGGTCTATACATGATTTGCACCATCTCCAAGCACAGGGCTGAGCGCAAAGGTTACGCCGATGCGATGATGCTGGACTGGGAAGGTCGCGTGGCGGAGTGCACCGGCGCCAATATCTTTTTCGTCAGGGACGGCAAGATTCACACACCTATCGCCGATTGCTTCCTCGATGGCATTACCAGACAGACGGTCATCGGTCTTGCGCGCAAGCGCGGTCTTGAAGTGATCGAGCGCCGGATCTTGCCTGACGAACTGACAGAGTTTTCCGAGTGTTTCATCACCGGTTCTGCAGCGGAAGTCACCGCGGTGGCGGAGATTGCTCACTGGAATTTCAATCCCGGTGGCATCACCAAAACGCTGATGGATGACTACACAGCGGAAGTGAAGCCAAAGGCTGCGGCCGCCTGAGATTTATCACAGAGCGGCCGCACGCGGCTCCTGCGGCCGCACCAGCGTCACGTAGCGAACGTTGTTGGCCGATACGAACACATCCATCCGTTCATCAAGCACACGACGCCGGCTTTGCGAGGAATGGCGGAGCAGAAGCACGCCGGCCTTGTCGAACGCAACAAAGCCCGTGTGGAAATAGTCCAGGTTCGGTCGCCGGCTAACAAAGCCGACGATATCGCCGCGCTCCAATTTGCCACCATTGGCAAGAAAACTGGCGCTGGGAATGACGGTCATCGTGAACTGTCGCCTGCCGAGCCCCGGCTCGGAATCGACCGTCTTGTTTATATCGACCGCACCCTCCAGACGGACCCAGCGACACATATTGTTTTCAACATTGTGCTGACACCATTCGAAGAAATAATGATTGCGCTCGCGCCAGGCTACGGCGCCATTGTGATAGCGAACATTCCTCAGGACAGAATCGAACTGGCTGCGATTGCTCGCAATCGCGGCAGCGAGAACGGTTTCGCAAAAAGTCACGCAATCAAATGCGTCGTCGCGCACAACAAATTTTTCCGGTCGCGTTGGGCCACCAATCAATGTGTAGCCGAGGTATGGCGTGCCACGCAGGGCGCCCGAAATGAAGTCGATCCTCTGCGAAATCGTGCCCTTGCTACGGGCCTCCTCGATGAGTTGGCTGATGCGAGTTTCTGAACCCGCGGCCCCCGCAGTTGGCGCCCCCGCAAGGGCGGCGGCGCCAAGCAGGCACAGAACGGAACGGCGGTTAAAGGTCACATCCGTTCGCAATTGATGTCCGACTCCGTCAATCCTTGACCACGACCAGTCGATCCGCGCCGGATTCGGCACCCCAAACTTCGCCGGAGCGCCCTAGAAGTTGCCGCACCGATGCGCCGCGTTTGTCGCTTGGAAAGCTCTCGAATGTTTCCATGGCCGGGTCAAAACGGTGAATAGCATTCGCCACGAAATCCGTGACCCAGACTTTATCCTTATTGTCGACATACACGGCATAGCAGCCGCCTTTGCTTTTCGGCAGACTCCAAACCTTCCAGCTCTTGTTCATCGGGTCGTAACGGCCGATCTCGCCGCTATTCCAGAAGCTGACCCATAAGAGGCCTTTGGAATCGGACCATATGCGGCGTGGACCCACGCCAGCCTTCGGCGGTGGGACCATCAACGCATCGCCGCTCACCGTATCGATCTTCGCGATGTGGTCACCCGCAAGCGACGCATACCACACCTCGCCGTTCGGCGTGGTCGTGATGCCATAGGGCCCGACTCCCTTTGGGGCCTTCCAGGCCTCGACCTTGCCGGTGCCGGGATCGACCCGGCCATAGACTCCGTTTTGGCCGGTGAACCAAAGGATGCCTTTGCGGTCGAACGTCGCTGTATTGAGGTTGGCGCTGGGAAACTCCTTGGGTAGCGGAAATAATTTGACGAGCCTGGTCGTCGGGTCGAAACGTGCGATCGCATTCTGTCCGCCTTCGGTGATCCACGCTGCTCGATCGGGACCAACGATCACACCGTGCGGCGCTGCTCCGGATCCGAGCGATACCTGTGTGACTTTGCCGGTCTTCGGATCGAGAATTCCAAGCGCGCCCTGGCTTTGTGCGGTGTACCAGACGTTTCCATCGGGGGCAGGCGCAACGTCGTGCGGATGTGCGCCATTCGGTACGTCAAAGTACTTGACCTGAGCGGCAGATGCAGACTGAACGCCCAACGCGACAACCGCTATTGTGACAATGACGATCGGAACCATATCGCACTCCCGCGGTGAGACGCGTGAACTCATTCCGCCGCTTCGCGTCCCCGTCGTGGCGCTTTCCATCGCGCGGCGGCATCGTCGTCGGCAGTCTTGGCGTCGACCCAGGTTTTGCCGCTCGTTGTTTCGACTTGTTTCCAGAAAGGCGCGCGGGTTTTCAGGTAATCCATAAGGAACTCCGCAGCAGCGAACGCCGCGTCACGGTGGGTCGACGTCGTCACCACGAGGACTATGTCTTCTCCCGGCACGATACGCCCGTGTCGATGAACAACAGTGACGCCCAACAGAGGCCAACGGCCGACAGCCTCTGCGACGTGTCGTTCGATCTCGGCTTCCGCCATGCCGGGATAATGCTCGAGCGTAAGCGCGGCTATGGGCTCGTCGTGCTCGGAGCCTCTGCAGATTCCGGTAAACGTCACAACCGCGCCGACGTCCGTGCGGCCGCGCGTCAGCTTCGCCACTTCCGCGGCGGCGTCGAACGGCTCGCGTTGCAAGCGTACGGTCGCTTTCATGCGCTCAATGTAGCGCGCTCGCACAAACGAGGCTATCCGCCCGTCATGGGCGGAAAAAACGCGATTTCACCGGCACCTTTGATCGCGGCGTCGGGCCGCACGTGATGGTGATCGATGGCAGCCCGGATTACATTCGGATTTTCGAAAGCGTGGGCATATTCTTCCCCGCGAGACGCAAGCCAAGCCATCAGCTCGCCGACCGTTCCTACGCTCGACGGCGTTTCGATCAATTCTTCCGGCTTGCCGATGCGCTCACGGACCCACGCGAAATAACGCAACTTCATGCTCATTCGTCGACCATGTATTGCAAACCCGCGCGCATGTAATCCCAACCCGTATAAAGCGTGAGAATTGCGGACAACCACAACAGGAGGATGCCGATCTCGGTCACAACAGGAATATTGATCTTGGCAATGGTCGACAGCACGCGGTCACCTGCTTCGCCCGCGATCAGAAAGCCGACCGCAACCATCTGCCCCGTGGTCTTCCATTTGGCCAGTCGAGTCACGGGGACGCCGACACGAAGCTCGGCAAGATACTCTCGCAAACCAGACACGAGTATCTCGCGACAGAGAATGACCAGCGCGGCGAGCAGGCTCCATCCACGAATTGTCTCTTCAGCCGCCAGCATCAGCAGGCAGGATGCGACAAGCAACTTGTCGGCGATCGGATCGAGCATCCGGCCCAGCGAGGATTGCTGACCCCAGGTGCGGGCAAGGTAACCGTCGAGAATGTCGGTCACACCGGCCGAAATGAATATCGTCAGCGCGACCCATCGCAGCCACAGTGGCCCGTCGAAAATGCTCTGCCAGAACATCAGTCCCGCCACCACCGGAACGGCGGCGATGCGTGCGTAGGTAAGCAGATTGGGCAGCGCGAGAGGACGCGCCGGCAATGGGCGGGAACTTATGGCATTCATGCCGGAAAGGAACACCCGTGACGCGGTCAGGTCAACGGGTGGATTCAGTCAAATCCCAGCTGATTGTGCATGGCTTCAAGGATTATTGAATTGGCGGCTTGGGCAGACGGCTTTTCCCCGGCTCCATCACGAAAGTCTGATCCAACGAATACCACTCGCCTTTCACGTCGTTCGCCGGCGCCGCGCCATTGTGACGCACATAGTTGCCCACCAGCGCGCGCGTAACCCCGAATTGCACATCAGTATCCAGTTTCTCGTCGTCATTGACGTAGATCTGCGAGATGAGAGTCTTGAAACCGTCCTTGAAGATCAAAAAGTGCAAATGGGCCGGCCGATAATTGTGACGCCCTGTGGCACGAACAAGGTCGCCGACAGGCCCATCCACGGGAATTGGGTAGCCGGCCGGCTTGACGCTGCGGAAGCTAAAACGCCCGTCATTGTCTGTCATGAACTTGCCACGTAGATTCATCGGTGCCTGCTTTGGATCCTGCTGTTCATAAAATCCTTCGGGTGACGAGTGCCAGATGTCGACCTCGGCGCCGGAAATCGGTTTGCCGTTCTGGTCCCTGACCACGCAATTGACGAAGAGGGCAGGCCCTGGCGTCGGCGAGCGCACGATTGATCCACCGTTTTCGGTGCGCGGCGAATTCATGCGCCAGAATGGCCCAAGCAGATTGGCCGTTGTTTCGGTTTGTCCGTTGTTGCCGTTGTTGAGAAGACAGATCAAGGTCGAAAAACCAAGCGAACCCGACATCAGCACGACTTCATTGTGCTTTTCGTCCGTTTTCTGTCCAAGCCGGACGACATATTGAACCGCCTTCTCGAACTCTTCCTCCGTAAGATGAACGTCCCGCGCAAACGCGTGCAGGTGCTCAACTAGCGAGATGAGAATTTCCCGCAACCGAGGAGGCTGCGTGTTCTTGAAAGCCTCCGTCACCGCCTTGGTGACGTCTTCCTGCCGTTGAATAATCATGGATACTTCCGTTCATTGTGCTGCCGACTCGTGGAAGAACTCATATATCTTTCGAGCGGTCTCCGCATTAATTCCTGGAACCTGGGCGAGATCGGGCAAGCTTGCCCTCTCGATGGCTTTCACAGTGCCAAAATGGCGGAGCAAGGCGCGCTTTCGCGTGGGTCCAATCCCAGGAATTTCCTGAAGCCCAGCCTCACGGATATCTTTTTTGCGGCGTGCACGATGGGAGCCGATAGCGAAGCGGTGGGCTTCGTCCCGCAATCTCTCGACGAAATAAAGTAGCGGGTCACGCGGCGGCAACTTGAATGGTTCGCGGCCCGCCACGAAAAAGGTTTCCCGACCAGCGTCACGGTCGGGCCCCTTGGCGATCGCGATGAGGGGAACATCCGTGACACCCATTGAGGTCATTGTCTCTTGCGCGACCTTGAGCTGGCCTTGACCGCCGTCGATCAGCACCAAGTCCGGCCAAGGTGAATCCTCGTGGTCATCGTTCGTGCCCGCCATACGCGGGCTTTCTTCGAGCAAACGTTTGAACCGCCGCTGCAACACCTCGCGCATCATTCCGTAATCGTCGCCTGGTGCGAGATCCGCCGACCGAATGTTGAACTTTCTGTATTGGTTCTTGCGAAACCCTTCCGGGCCGGCGACGATCATGGCGCCTACCGCATTGCTGCCGCTGATATGGCTGTTGTCATAGACTTCTATGCGGCTCGGTTTTCGCGGCAACGAGAAAACCTCTGTCATCGCGCCAAGCAACTTTTGTTGCGAGGAGGTATCGGCAAGCTTGCGTGCGAGCGCCTCCCGCGCATTCACAAGCGCATGTTGCACCAGTTCCTTGCGCTCGCCTCGAGTAGGTTTGCTCACCTCCACTTTGCGTCCGCTTTTGGCGCTTAGTGCTTCGGCCAGCAACGCGCGCTCGCCGAATTCGTGCGAGACAAGAATAAGTCGCGGCGAAGGCTTGTCGTCGTAAAACTGTGCAAGAAAGGCACTGAGCACCTCATCCGGCGCGATCGCACGGTCGGCCTTCGGAAAATATGCCCGATTGCCCCAATTCTGACCTGTGCGAAAAAAGAAAACTTCGACACACGAGTACCCACCGGCCTGATGAACGGCAAACACGTCGGCTTCCTCGATGCTGCGAGGGTTGATCCCCTGATGCGATTGGATCGCCGAGAGTGCCGACAACCGGTCGCGATAAATCGCGGCTCGTTCAAAATCGAGAGTTGTCGACGCTCTGTCCATTTCGTCAGCCAATTGCGTTTGCACGGATTGGCTGCGACCGGAGAGAAATTCGTTGGCCTCGTTCACCAGTTCAGTGTAGCCGGCAAAATCGATCTCTCGTGTGCAAGGAGCTGAACAGCGTTTGATCTGGTAGAGCAGGCATGGGCGTGTCCGTGCTTCGAAATATGAATCTGAGCAGGATCGCAGCAAAAATGCCCGTTCGAGTGCATTGATTGTGCGGTTTACGGCGCCGGCTGACGCGAATGGCCCGTAGTAGCGCCCTGCCCTCGTGCGTGCACCACGATGCTTCAGGATTTGCGGCGCCCAGTGATCCGACGTGATCAGGATGTATGGAAAGGATTTGTCATCACGCAGCAACACATTGAATCGTGGCCGCAGACGCTTGATCAGATTGGCTTCGAGCAACAGCGCTTCGGTCTCGGTCTTTGTGGTCACGAACTCCAGGGTCGTCGACGCCGCGATCATGCGGGTGATGCGGCTGTCGTGACCAGTTGGCCGCGCGTACGCGGTCACCCGTTTCTTGATGTTCTTGGCCTTGCCGACATAGAGCACGTCACCCTGCGCACCGATCATGCGGTATACGCCAGGTGCCGACGGCGCGACTTTGGCGAAACGTAAGATCGCGGCGCGGCCAGCTGCGAGTGAGCCGGTCGGTGCGTTTTCAAGGTCAATTTCCGGCAGCGAGGAGTCTTCGTCTTCTTCCCGAAGTTCGCTCGCCGGATCGATGTCTTTGTTTATGCCGTTCATAGGGAGAAGATAGTGAGCGGTCAGGTTTTGCGCACTCTCCTAACCGAAGTCGCGCCTGTGACAATCATCGAGAGCGTAACGTTCTCTCAGCGATGCCTGACACATCTGCATAGTAAATGAGAGCTGAGCGGGCATGGTAAACAAAAACGCGAGAAATCTCGTAGAAATAATAATTCCTTAGGGATGACGTCCGCGAATGCTTAGCGATTCATAACCGTTTAACTTAAAAGGCCCGATAAATTCCTCCACGAAACATCGAATTCGCAAGGACGTGCAGGCGCGTCGCTCGATGTTTTCGACTTTATGCAAGGCGAACGGGGTCGAGTGGAGGGTGAAATGAAGACGAAGTTTCTGGCGATCGTTGTGACCGCCGCAACAGCCGCAGGTACGGCCTCTGCCGCCGATCTGCCGCGCAACCCCGCGCCCTATTACTATCCGCCACCGGCCATCTACAACTGGACCGGTTTTTATGCCGGTCTCAACCTCGGATACCAATGGGGCTCAGTGAGCAACTTCAGCGGAAACCCAAGCGGCATCGCGGGCGGTGGTCAAATCGGATACAACTGGCAAG
>Ga0207700_10000624_pt1 | contig 20699 bp, 21 predicted proteins | sample LARL82metaG_FD_184348 | JGI IMG/M metagenome (GOLD analysis project Ga0207700, IMG submission 184348) | Corn, switchgrass and miscanthus rhizosphere microbial communities from Kellogg Biological Station, Michigan, USA - LAR L8-2 metaG... | ecosystem: Host-associated > Plants > Roots >...
AGCATCTTCGGGACTAGCGATCAATGCCGGGGGCGCTCGGCGTCCAATGCGCTGGAGTGCGGCCAACACTTCGCTGATGAGCTCGCGACGGCTCTCCAGCGATTTGCGGATCCCGTCTTCCGTCTCGTCGAGAGGCTTGAGGCGGTCCTGGGTCGCCGTGATTTTGGATTCAACGTCCCGCAGGCGACCGGCTGTATCGATCAGATCCTGATTAAGCTTTCGACGGTCGGCGCCGATCTGGTCGATCTCACGCTTGAGCGCTGATTCCGTTTCGGCTGATTTCCGCTGCTGATCGCGCGCCGCCTTGAGCTCTTCGTCGCGCTGCTTGAGCGCATCAAGTTTGTCTGAATTGTTCTGCGCGGGCGGAGCCTTGTTGTCCTGCGCTGATGCCGGGAGCGTCAGCCCCAGCCCCACGGTAAGGGCGGCGCAAGCGCCAAGGCGGCCGAATCCCCCCAGCCAAATCATGGAAATCACGTTACGCCCGCGGGTTGGATCGGCAAGACCATTTGTCGGCCAAAGGTATTAACGCCGATTGCGACCAAATCGGGGTGCGGCGTCGTTAGACGCAAAAATTCATGCCCGGTGGTATGGATGGCCGGTTAGAATCGTTGTTGCGCGATAGAGCTGCTCCAACAGCATCACCCGGACCAGTTGATGTGGCCAGGTAGCGGACCCGAACGATATCGTTAAATCGGCCTTATCCCTCAGGTTAGGCGCAAGCCCGTCGGGGCCGCCGATCACGAACACCGTTGCCGGTCGGCCATTGGCCCGCCACTTGGAAAGCTGGGTCGCAAAATCAATGCTTTCGAGGTTGTCCCCGCGGGAATCAAGCAGCACGACCGCCGCCTTGTCCGGAATCACGTTGGCGAGCGCGATCGATTCTTCGATCACGCGTTTGCCCGCGTCGGCGGCACGACTCTCTCTGATTTCGATGATTTCGATATCACGCAGTCCCAGCTGACGGCCGGTCTGCGCCGCGCGCTTGCGGTAGCGCTCACTCAGCTCAGTCTCCGGGCCCTGCTTCAGGCGTCCAACGGCGGCAACGACAATACGCATCGCACCGTTGAGCTTATCAGGCCGGTCGACGTGCGTCCTTGCCGGTCGCCGACCACATCTTTTCAAGATTGTAGAAGGCGCGAACCTCTGGCCGGAAGACGTGCACGATCACGTCGCCTGCGTCGATCAAGACCCAATCGCCTTGCCTCATGCCCTCGACACGAACGCGAGAATTACCCGCATCTTCGATGTCCTTGACGAGGTGATCGGCAACGGCACTGACATGGCGTTGTGACCGTCCAGTGGTCACGACCATGTAGTCTCCGATCGAGGATTTTTCGGTAAGATCGATGACGACGCTGTCCTCGGCTTTCATGTCTTCAAGACGCGCAAGGACGGTGCGGAGCGTCTCCTTGGCAGTTGGGTGCCGGGAGACGTTTTCGGGCGTACGACGCGATGCCCGAGAGAGTGCAGGTGTATTCAGGGGTTTTGGTCCTTTCTATGCGTTGCACTCGCCCACGGTTCGACCCGGGGGCCTGACAAAACATAATTACCTCGTTCGCCTCTTTCTACCCCGGCGTTTGTGGCTCCTTGTGGTGAATTTGCGCTTTGCGCTTTTGTTTCCACGCCTATTACCACCCGATTTCGTCCCCTTGGATTTGTCCGGCCTCGCGCGGCGGGCGCCAGCGGCTGGAAGCTTCCGGCGGCGCAGGGCGCGAAGCGCGGTAGACGATAGGGGTGATTTGAGACCGTGGAGGAACGCCCAGGCGGGTGCTTTCCGGTCGGGCAGGGAAGAGGCGGCGCGTTCCGGGATACGCATCCGGGCAAGGGCGTTGCCGGCAGGACTGGCGGCCGCGTAAAGGCTTGGGCCCAAACGATCGACGACGACGATAGGCACCTGCTCGGCTATTTTTCGCCACTTCTGCCAGCGGTGAAAACTCCGCAAATTGTCCGCGCCCATGATCCAGACAAATCTGACACCCGGGCATCGGGCCAGCAACCAAGATATCGTATCGTAGGTGTATCTCGTCTTAATGACAGCTTCGAGACCCGTCACGTCGATACGCGGATGGTGTGTAAGCGCGCGCGCGGCAGCGATTCGTTCTGGCAGCGGCCCAAGCCCCTTTGTGTTCTTGAGCGGGTTCCCTGGCGTTACCAGCCACCAGACTCGATCCAGCTTGAGTCGCTTGAGTACGAGCAGGGTCGCGGCGAGATGAGCCTGATGTGGCGGATCGAAGGTGCCGCCAAACAGACCGATCCGCATGCCGGGCGCATGTGGTGGCACTAAGCGCTCGGGATTGGCGGGCGACTTGGAATTCACGGGCGAGTCTGACCGTTGCCGTGGATGCGGTATTTGAAAGTGGTCAGTTGGTCGACCCCGACCGGGCCGCGCGCGTGCAAGCGGCCGGTGGCAATACCGATTTCCGCACCGAAGCCGAACTCGCCGCCGTCGGCAAATTGCGTCGATGCGTTGTGCAGAACGATCGCCGAATCGACTTCAGTGAGGAATTTGGCGGCGGCGACGTCGTCGGCGGCGACGATGGCGTCAGTGTGATGCGATCCGTAGCGTTCAATATGCGCGATGGCTGCGGCAATATCGTCGACGACCTTTACCGCGATGATGGCATCGAGATACTCGGTGCCCCAATCTTCCTCGCTTGCCGACTTCACCCGCTTGTCGATCGCCTGGGTCGCACTGTCGCCACGCACTTCGCAACCTGCCGAGATGAGCATCTCGACCAACGGCTTGAGATTGGTCTGGGCGCCACCGCGGTCGACCAGCAGCGTTTCGGCCGCGCCGCAGACGCCAGTGCGGCGCATCTTTGCGTTCAGTACGATTTTCTTGGCCATGTCGAGCGACGCCGAGCGGTGCACGAACACGTGGCAAACCCCTTCAAGGTGCGCAAATACCGGCACGCGAGCCTCTGCCTGTACCCGCGCCACCAAGCTCTTTCCGCCACGGGGGACGATCACGTCGATGTTGCTGTCGAGCCCTTGCAGCATCAGGCCAACGGCGGCGCGGTCGCGCGTCGGCACAAGCTGTACCGCGGCTTCGGGCAGGCCAGCGGCCTCAAGCCCTTTGGCCAAGGCCGCAAGAATGGCCCGGCTGGAGCGCATGCTGTCGGAACCACCGCGCAGAATCGCGGCATTACCGGCTTTCAGGCAGAGCACGGCGGCATCGGCTGTAACGTTCGGCCGACTCTCATAGATGATACCGACCACCCCGAGCGGTACGCGCACGCGCTCGATTCGCATCCCGTTCGGCTGGATCCAGGATTCCGTAACGACGCCAACAGGATCGTTGAGTTCACGCACCACCTCGATACCTGCCGCGATGGCTTCGATGCGCCCGGCATCGAGCGAAAGCCTGTCGAGAAAGGCACCGGTGACCCCGGCGGCCTTTGCTTCGGCCACATCCTCGACATTGGCTGCAAGAATCGCAGAGGCCTGCGCGCGCACAGCGGCGGCCATCCCTGCGAGCGCGCGGTTTTTCTGCTCAGCCGGGGCAAGCGCCAGGACCCGGCTCGCGGTACGGGCGCGCAGCCCGATTTCCTGCATGACGCCGGAAATGTCGGCAGTTCCCTCGATACTCTTGAGCGGCGCGGTCATGGCCGAAAACCGTAAAAACCCTTGTTCGTCGGCAGTTTCCTACCACGTCAGATATGTGGCGGCGAGATGGGGCCGTCTGGCGCATGGCAGGGTTCGCCATTGGGGATAACGTGGATAAAAATCGCGATCGTGCAACCGATCAATTGACCTACACATTGGAGTGCCAGGGTGACGAGGTTGCAGGAGGTTGCCATGGCGTACGGTTCGGGCCGTCTTCCCAGTCGGTTTCCTGTGGGCACGAAATTCGTGATCGAAGGCAAACGCGGCGGCGAAGGCCAGGTGCAAGTCTTCAGCCGGTACCTGGAATTTCCTGACGGCACCTTCTTTCCGCTGCCGGTTCGGCCGCCGAAGCGAAAATCCGCTCCAACTGGACGGCGAGCCCGCAGATCGCGCGCGCGCTGAGCCAGTCGGCCATTGGCCGAGGCGCTCGGCGCGCTTTTGTCACGGTTCAATGCCGGTCACTGGCAGAGCGAAAATTTGGCTGTGCCGAGAGCAGGGCGCGCCCATCGGCCATTGGCCGACTACCCGACATGCGAAAACCCCAGCCTCCGGTGGGCTGGGGCTGACGGGCGATCGGTCAATCGCCTTTTTCCAGGTGTGTCGCTTCTGGATAACGCAGAGCAGGAATCCGGGTTCCACAAGTCCGGTGACTATTCGCCGCCGAGCACGAGATCGTCGCGGTGGATCATCTCGGTGCGCCCGGTGTAGCCGAGGATCAGCAGCACATCGGCCGATGAACGGCCTTTGATCTTTTCCGCATCGTCTGCGTCGTAAGCAACCAGACCGCGGCCGACCTCATGTCCATCTGGGCCACGGACCAGCACGGCATCGCCTCGTCCAAAACCGCCCTCGACCTTGATCACGCCTGCCGGCAGCAGACTCTTGCCGCCGCGCAACGCCCGCACCGCGCCCGCATCGATGACCAGCGCGCCGCGCGGTTCAAGCGACCCGGCGATCCATTTTTTGCGCGATGTGACCGGGTTGGCCGGCGTGAGGAACCAGGTGCAGGCCGCGCCCTTGCCGATCCTTTCAAGAGGGTTCTGTACGCGCCCGGTTGCGATCACCATGTGCGTACCGGCAGTGGTGGCGATCTTGCCGGCCTCGATCTTGGTGAGCATGCCGCCGCGCGCAAGTTCCGAGCCGGAAGCGCCGGCCATGGCTTCGACGTCCGGTGTAATGCGCGCGACGACGGGCACCAGGCGCGCATCGTTCCCCGCACCGGGCGGCTTATCATAAAGCCCGTCGACATCGGAAAGCAGCACCAGCAAATCGGCGCTTGTCATTGTTGCAACGCGCGCGGCAAGCCGGTCGTTGTCACCGTAACGAATCTCTGTTGTTGCGACAGTGTCGTTCTCGTTGATCACGGGCACGCTGCGCCACTCGAGCAACTTGGCGATAGTAGAGCGGGCATTGAGATAGCGGCGACGCTCTTCGGTATCGCCGAGGGTGACGAGCACCTGCCCCGCAGTGAGCGCGTGCGCACCCAGTGCTTCGGACCACGCGCGCGCGAGTGCGATCTGGCCGACCGCTGCGGCTGCCTGGCTGTCTTCGAGCTTGAGTGCGCCCGCAGGGAGCTTGAGCACCGCACGCCCCAGCGCAATCGCGCCCGATGAGACAACCAGGACGTCACGTCCGTCTTTGTGCAAGGCCGCGATGTCGGCCGAGAGCGAAGTGAGCCACTCGCGTTTGAGCCCGCCGGCGGCGGAATCCACCAGAAGCGAGGATCCGACCTTGACGACGATGCGCCGAAAGTCCTTTAGCGACGGCGTTTTCGGCATTGTTCCGAGCGAGCTGTTCATGGCGGCGCTGTGTAGCATGGGAACTGCTGCGTCGTCATGGTTCGCCGTGGTATCGTTTACAGAGGGCGAAGCGATGCAGCTTGCGGTCTACGCGGCGGTACTGGTGATTGCGCTCGGCAGCGTGCTGCTGGGACTCGACTGGGTATCGGCACCCATGTCCCCGATGGTGGACACCAAGGCGGGACTGAGCGCCGCGGCTCCGCCATTGCCGCCGGCGCCGAGCCGAGCGACCATCGCCGTGCCGATCACACCGGCACCTCCGGTCGCACCTGCGCCTGTCCAGCCAAATATTTCTGCGCCGGTCAATCCACCGGCGCCGACAGCTCCCAGCGCGAGTTTCGGCGCCCCAATTGTTGCGCCCGGCCTGACTCCGAGCCCATCGGCCTCATCCGGGGCGGCGCAGGCCGCGACCGAAGCGCCGGCCGCGGCGCCCGAACCGCCGGCGCATTGCAACGTGAATGCCTGCACGGCCGCCTATCGTTCATTCAAGGCAGCCGACTGCACTTATCAGCCGAGCGATGGCCCGCGCCGGCTTTGCTCGAAGTAAACGCGCCGGTCGCTCTGCTACATCTCTTTTTGCGGCGCGCTGTCGAGCAATTCCTGCAGCGACTGCTTATAGAATCTGGCATTGCCGGTCGTGGCATGCCCCGAGGTTTGTTCGCTCGCCGGGATCAGCAGCAATTTCCCGTTTTTCACGCGTTTCATCGCCGCTTCGGTGATGCCGGTTTCCGGTGGATTTCGTTCGTCGTCGGCCGCGTTGATCAGCAACAGCGGTGCCTCGATCTTTTCGAGGTCCGGTGAGGCGTCGTAGTCGCCCGACGAGCCCCACTGCCAGAGGAAGTCATTGGCGTCGGACGCCGCCGGTGCGGCGAGGCGTGAATCGACGAGCTTGTCGGCTTGGCCGCGCGTTGGCGCCTGCTTCTGGTAGTTGAGCGTGCCGCCGGAGGTGGCGAATGCGAAGAATGCGCTGGCAAGCCTTACCGAGTGCGGCTGGCTGGTGTAGTTGCCGTCTGCATATTCCGGATCCTGACGGATGGACTCAAGCATCATGCGACGCAGGATCCAATTGCGTGACGCCATCGCCGTGGGCTGCGACGCCATGGGAACGAGAACGTCCATGTAGCCGGGATATTTCTCGCCCCATAACCAGACGTTCATGCCGCCCATCGAATTGCCGATGATCATGCGCACGTGCTTGATGCCGAGCCCTTCCGCGACCAGGCGATACTGTGCGTCCACCATGTCGGCGTAGTTGTATTGCGGGAATTTTGTCTTCAGCCCATCCGACGGCTTCGTCGAGTTCCCGTGGCCGATCGCGTCGGGAAGGATAATGAAATATTTTTCGGCATCGAGTGGCTGTCCCGATCCGAATAGTTCTCCGGCGAATGCGGGCGTCAGCATGCTCTGCCCGGAACTGCCGGTGCCGTGCAGCACGACAACGGGAATTCCTTCCGGCTTGCCGATCGTTCGATAGTGAAGGCGAACTTCGGGAAGAACCTCGCCGGTGTGGAAGCGGAAGTCGTGCGCGATCCAGGAGCCTTCCTTGGGCGCGGGGTAGTCCGCCGCGTTCGCGGCAAGCGAGATCATTGCGAGAACGAGTATGGCGGCGGCTCGGAAAAGCATCTGACGTTTCCCCGGTAGCGTTATCAGCCTTTGTACGGCTGGCGGCGGCGTTACATCACCGCTCCGATTTGCCACGGCACGAATTCAAGTTCGCCGTAGCCGAGATCTTCTGACTTGGTATGCGAACCGGATGCGACCCGCAGCACCTTTTCGAAAATTTCCTGTCCCTTGGTCTCGATAGAGGTCCCATCGAGAACATCGCCGCAGTTGATGTCCATGTCGTCGGTCATGCGTCGATACATCTCGGTATTGGTGGCGAGTTTGATCGACGGCGTGGGCTTGCAGCCGAAAGCAGATCCGCGGCCCGTGGTGAAGCACATCACGTTACAGCCTCCGGCCACTTGCCCGGTCGCGCCAACAGGGTCGTAGCCAGGCGTGTCCATGAACACGAAGCCCTTTTCCTTGACTGGCTCGGCGTACTCGTAGACCGCGCGCAACGTGGTGGTGCCACCCTTCGCTGCGGCCCCCAATGATTTTTCCAGAATAGTGGTAAGGCCGCCCGCCTTGTTGCCCGGCGCCGGATTGTTGTTCATTTCCCCGCTATTGCGCTTCGTGTAATCCTCCCACCAGCGGATACGCTCGACGAGCTTTTCACCGACGGCGCGATTGACGGCGCGCCGCGTCAGCAAATGCTCGGCGCCGTAGATTTCAGGCGTTTCGGCCAGCACTGCCGTCCCGCCATGTTTGACCAACATGTCGACGGCGGATCCGAGCGAAGGATTGGCCGTGATTCCGGAATAACCGTCTGATCCGCCACACTGGAGCGCGAGCACGATCTCCGAAGCTGGTCGTGTTTCTCTTTTGGCGCGGGCCGCAACGGGCAACATGGCCTTGATGCGCTCCACGCCCTGCTGGACTGTCTTCTTAGTTCCACCGGTCGCCTGGATCGTCATGGACTGGAAATGGTCACCTTCGACCATTCCGTATTCTTCTTTCATGCGGTCGATCTGGAAAACCTCGCAACCCAGGCCGACCATTAGTGCGGCCCCGAGATTGGGATGCGTGGCGTAGCCCCACTGAGTTCGCCGCAGCAATTCCCAACCTTCGCCATAAGCCGCCATTCCGCAGCCGCTGCCATGGACGAACGCCACCGCTCCATCGATTTCCGGGTGATCGTCGAGAATGCCGGACCGGTTCACTTCCTCGGCGATGAATTTGGCAACCGAGGCTGAGCAATTCACCGACGTCAGGATGCCGATATAGTTTCTGGTGCCGGTCTTCCCGTTGGGTCGCAGATAACCCTCGAACGTCGCACGCAATTCGGGTGGCAGGACTTCGTCGTTCTTTGCGCCCTCGGCAAAACGGTAGTCGCGTGCGAAATCTCGCAGCGCCACATTTTGCTCGTGCACCCAATCACCGGGCGCGATCGGCTTTGATGCAAAACCGATGGTCTGTCCGTATTTTCGCACCGGTTGGCCTTCGCCGATGGCCGCTATCGCCATTTTGTGGCCGCGCGGCACACGCTCGCGCGCTGTCACGCCGGCGGCGACCGCGTCCACCGGAATCTGGTCGACTGCAACCACGACATTGTCTTCGGGTGATAGGCGGATGGTTCTCGGTGTACTCATGGAAAACCCCGATTTTGGCGACCGCTGCGTTCCGGCGCCTGACGAGGGCTGTTGCGCGACGCTGATCGCATAGTAACATCGCAGGCAACAGGCGTTTTGAAAATAGCCGAGTTGGGGGAGGAAAGTATGCCGAACTGGTCGCGTCAGCTGGCTCACGCTATCGCGGTTCTGACTGCGGTAACCTTCATGTTGGCGCCCGCCGGTGCCCAGACCAAGCTCAAGTGGGCGCACGTCTACGAGATCAGCGAGCCCTACCATACCGAGGCGTTGTGGGCTGCCGAGGAGATCAAGAAGCGCACCAACGGACGCTATGAAATCGGCGTGTTCCCGGCTTCTCAACTCGGCAACGAAAACCAGATCAATGAAGGCCTGGGCCTCGGTACCGTTGACATCATCTATACCGGTGCGTCATTCGCCGGCTCGATCCACAAGCCGCTGTCGATCACGGGTGCGCCATTTATTTTGCGCGACTTCGATCACTGGAAGGCGTATCGCGACAGCAAATTGTTCCGCGACATCGCCAAAGGCTACGAAGACAAGACGAAGCACAAAGTCGTCGCGATTCTTTACTACGGCCAGCGCCACGTGACCGCCAACAAAGAGATCAAGAAGCCCGAAGACATGAAGGGCATGAAGCTGCGCGTGCCGCCGGCGCCGTTGTTCCTGATGTTCACCAAATCAGTCGGGGCCAACGCCACCCCGATCGCGTTCGCGGAAGTCTATCTGGCGCTACAGCAGGGCACGGTTGACGGCCAGGAAAACCCGCTACCGACCATCATGGCCAAGAAGTTCTACGAGGTTCAGTCGCACATCATGCTGACGGGCCACATCACGGAGTCGCTCGTGACGATCGTCGGCGCGCATGTCTGGTCGAAACTTTCCGACGAAGACAAAAAAATCTTCGAGGACGTCCTGAAGGAAGCGAGCGCGAAGTCGACCGACCAGATCCGCGCGTCTGAGCTCAAGCTCGCCGACGAGTTCCGCAAGCTCGGCAAGACGGTCGTCGAAGTCGACCGCGAAGCCTTCCGCAAAGTTGCCATCCCGCTCCACAACGACCCGAGCGCCGGCGCCGGCTGGTCGCAGGCCGAGTACGACGCGCTGCAGGCGCTGAAGTAAGCCGGCGCAGGATCCCGTCATGCCGCAATGGACGCGCGCATGACGGTTGCGGTCTGAGGGGCGGGGAGCATGAGCGAAAAAAAGAAGCTCAAGGGCGAGAAGCGCCTCATCGAGGCGGAAGACGCCGAGGTTGTGATCGAGCACTATCCGGAAGACTGGATTGCCTTCGTGATCTTCTGGTCGCTCGCTTTCATCGTCTTTCTGCAGTTTTTCACGCGTTACGTCCTCAACGACAGCCTCTCCTGGACCGAGGAGATCGCGCGATACGGCCTGATGTGGGTCGTGTTCATCGGCGGGGCGATGGTAACCCGCCGCAACACGCATATTGCTGTCGAGTTGCTCTCGAACGTGATGAAACCGGGACCGTTGCGCGCGGCGCTGCTGGCGCTCGTCGATTTCATCAAGCTCGCTTTCCTCGGCCTGCTCGCGTTTGTTTCCTGGACGATCACCGAGCGGATGCACTTTCAACGCATGACGGTGTTCGACCTGCCGATGAGCTACGTCTATGCGGGCGTCGCCTTCGGATGTTTCCTGATGTTTTTCCGTCAGGCGCAGAATGTCTGGCGTAATGCCCAAAAAGGCTGGCACCGTCCGGAAGACGTCACCCACCAGATATCGGCCGACTAGGGGCAGGGCCTTTCGATGATCATCATGGCGTTTCTGTTCATCGCTGTGCTGCTCATCGGCGTGCCGGTTTTCATTGCGCTTGCGGGTTCATCGTTTATCTACACCCACTTCATCGCCGGCCTGCCTGATTTCGTCATTTTGCATCGGATGGCCGGCGGCATTGACTCGTTTCCACTGCTTGCGGTGCCGTTCTTCATTCTTGCCGGAAACCTGATGAATTCGGCCGGCATCACAAACCGCATCTACGATTTCGCGGTTGCGCTGGCAGCCTGGACGCGCGGCGGACTCGCGCACGTAAACATCATTGGCTCGGTGATCTTTGCCGGCATGTCCGGAACCGCGATCGCCGACGCGGCGGGCCTCGGCACGATCGAGATCAAGGCGATGAAAGACCACGGCTACAGCACCGAGTTTTCAGTGGGCGTAACAGCCGCATCCTCGACGCTGGGGCCGATCATTCCTCCATCTTTGCCGTTCGTCATTTACGGAATGATGGGCAATGTTTCTATCGGGGCGCTGTTTCTTGGCGGCGTGATTCCCGGGTTTGTGATGACGGCCTTCATGATGGGCTACGTCTATTATTGCGCGCGCCGCTACGGAATGGGTCGCGACCAGGCCTTCAGCTGGCGCACGCTGGGGGTGACGTTCCTCGCCGCGCTCCCGGCTTTGCTGACGCCGGCGATCATCATCGGCGGCATGACATTCGGATGGTTCACGCCGACCGAGGCGGCGATAGCCGCCTGTGCCTGGGCGATCGTGCTCGGCATCTTTCTCTATCGGACGCTGACGCCGAAGCAGTTTTACAAGGTCTCGATGGAGACGATCGAAACCACTGCGGGGGTGCTGCTGATCGTCGCCGCAGCCTCGCTCTTCGGTTGGGTGCTGACGACGACCCGCGTCACCGAATACACCACCGAGGCGCTGCTCGCTTTGACGGACAACCGCTATGTTATTTTGCTGCTGACCAATATCCTGTTGCTGGTCGTCGGTTGCTTTCTTGAGCCGATCGCCTCGATCAGTATTCTCGTGCCCGTGCTGATGCCGGTGATCCTGAAGGTCGGTATCGATCCGGTGCACTTCGGTGTCATGATGACACTCAATCTCATGATTGGGTTGCTTCACCCGCCGCTTGGCATGGTGCTGTTCGTGCTGTCGAGGATCGCCAAATTGTCCATTGAAAGAACGACAATGGCGATTCTGCCCTGGCTGATCCCGCTGCTGCTGTCCCTGATCGCGATAACGATGATCCCCGAACTGACGCTGTGGCTCCCGCGCGTTGTCGGATTGGTCAAATAGCGGCTAGTACACCACCACCGACCTGATCGATTTGCCTTCGTGCATCAGATCGAAGGCATCGTTGATTTTCTCGAGCGGCATGGTGTGCGTGATCAGGTCGTCGATATTGATCTTGCCTTCCATGTACCAGTCAACGATTTTTGGCACATCGGTACGTCCGCGCGCGCCGCCGAAGGCCGTACCGCGCCAAACGCGCCCGGTGACGAGTTGAAACGGCCGCGTGGAAATTTCCTGACCCGCGCCGGCCACGCCGATGATGATGCTCTCGCCCCAGCCGCGGTGACAGCATTCCAGCGCCTGCCGCATGGTCGCGACATTACCAATGCATTCGAATGAAAAGTCGGCTCCGCCGTCGGTCACATCGACGACGGCCTGTACGACTTTGTCGCGACCCACTTCCGCGGGATTGACGAAATGCGTCATGCCGAATTTCTCCGCCATGGCGCGCTTGGCGGGATTGGTATCGACCCCGACGATCTTGTCGGCGCCGACCATGCGCGCGCCCTGAATTACGTTGAGGCCGATACCGCCGAGACCAAACACTACGACGTTCGCGCCGGGCCAGACTTTCGCGGTGTTGATGACGGCCCCGACGCCGGTCGTGACGCCGCAACCGATGTAGCAGATCTTGTCGAAGGGGGCGTCTTCACGGACTTTGGCGAGCGCGATTTCAGGCAGCACCGTGTGGTTGGCGAAGGTCGAGCAGCCCATATAGTGAAAGACCGGATCACCATCGCAGCGGAAACGACTGGTGCCGTCCGGCATCAGGCCTTTGCCCTGCGTGGCACGGATCGCTGTGCAGAGATTGGACCTGCGCGAGAGACAGGTTTTGCATTGACGGCACTCCGGCGTGTAGAGCGGAATGACGTGATCGCCCACCTTCAAGGTGGTTACACCGGCTCCGACCTCTCGCACGATCCCTGCGCCCTCGTGGCCAAGGATGGCCGGGAACAGACCTTCCGGGTCCGCACCTGACAGCGTGTAAGCATCCGTGTGGCAGATACCGGTCGCCTTGATCTCGACCAGCACTTCGCCGGCCTTGGGACCTTCGATATCGATCGTCTCGACGGTCAATGGTTCGCCGGCTTTCCAGGCGACTGCGGCACGCGTTTTCATGATGTCCTGCCGAATGATGGGTGGTGCGGTACTGCCTTATTATGAGTGGACACGGCACACTGGGCCATGAATTTTTCATCCCTGCCGGGAGCGTGCCGAGCCACTAAACCGGTTCTTTGATTTCGGCGTCTTCCTGCGCCTTGTCGATGATTTTGAGGAGTGCGCGCAAAACGTCCTTCACGCCTTCCCCTGATTGCGCCGACAGCACCATCGGTGTTTTCCGACAGGCTTTTTTCAGCTTCGCAGTTTGCGTCTTGATTGCCTCTTTGGTCATTGCGTCGGCTTTCGAGAGTGCAACGATCTCCGGCTTTTCGCTCAGGCCCTGTCCGTACGCTTCAAGTTCGCCGCGCACAATTCTGTAGGCGGCGCCCGCATCCTCCGCGGTCCCATCGACGAGATGCAACAGCACGCGGCAACGCTCGGTGTGGCCCAGGAAACGGTCGCCCAATCCAGTTCCTTCGTGCGCCCCTTCGATCAGACCGGGCAGGTCGGCCACGACGAATTCACGCCCGTCGACTTCAACCACGCCGAGCTGCGGATGCAGCGTAGTGAATGGGTAATCGGCGATCTTCGGCTTTGCCGCACTCACCGCGGCGAGGAAAGTGGACTTGCCTGCATTAGGAAGACCGATCAGACCGGCATCGGCAATCAGCTTCAGCCGCAAACGGATCGTGCGCTCCTCGCCGGGCTGACCCGGGTTGGCATGACGCGGAGCACGATTGGTGGAGGATTTGAAGTGCGCGTTACCGAAGCCACCATTGCCGCCGCGCGAAATCGTGACGCGCTGACCGACCTCGGTGAGATCTGCAATCAGCGTCTCGCCGTCTTCTTCGTAGACTTGCGTACCGATCGGCACTTTAAGGATTACGTCCTTGCCGTTGGCGCCGGCGCGGTCCTTGCCCATGCCGTTACCACCGCGCTGTGCCTTGAAGTGTTGCTGGTAGCGGTAATCGATCAGCGTATTGAGGCCGTTGACCGCCTCTACCACCACATCACCACCATTGCCGCCGTCGCCGCCATTCGGTCCGCCGAACTCGATGAATTTCTCGCGCCGGAACGCGATACAGCCGTTCCCGCCCGCGCCGGACGCTATGTAGACCTTGGCTTCATCGAGGAATTTCATGGTCTTAGGGTATATCCCAAGGCGTCGCAATTCGCCAAAGGAGGTCCGGGAATAAATCTGAGCAAAGTCCGATCCAGTCCATGCAGCCAATTGCAGTAATTGCAGGGAGACCGGACATGAACACAGACGATCACGAGAAGGGCCCCAGCCGTCGCAAGGTTCTTGAATGCATGACCTGGGCGGGAACCGGCGTGTTGTGGGCCGTTGCCGGCGGAGTACCGACCTCGCTCGGTATCATTGACGAAGCGCTGGCGCAGCAGAGCAAGGGCTTCACCTTTCTGCAGATCAGCGACAGTCACATGGGCTTCGACAAGCCCGCCAATCCAAATACCAAGGGCACGCTCGAGGAAGCGATCGGGCGCGTGAAAGCGCTGACGGTCAAACCGTCATTCATGATTCACACGGGCGACATCTCGCATTTGTCGAAACCGGCGGAGTTCGACGATGCCGACCGCATCATTTCAGAAGCGCGCCTGGACGTGCACTACGTGCCGGGCGAACACGACATAATCGACGAGGACCAAGGCAAACTTTACCGCGACCGTTACGGCCGTGGCACCAAAGGCGCGGGCTGGTACAGCTTTGATGCCGACGGTGTGCACTTCATCGGCCTCGTCAACGTTGTTGATCTGAAAGCGGGCGGCCTCGGCAATCTCGGCAACGAGCAACTGGAATGGCTTGAAGATGATCTGAAAGGACGCGCGGCCTCGCAACCGATCGTCGTGTTTGCGCATATCCCGTTGTGGACGGTCTATCCGGACTGGGGCTGGGGCACGCAAGACAGCGAACGGGCTCTCGGATATCTCAAGCGGTTCGGTTCTGTGACCGTTCTCAACGGCCACATCCATCAGGTCATGCAGAAGGTCGAGGGCAACGTCACCTTCCACACAGCGCGCTCGACAGCGTTTCCGCAGCCGGCACCCGGGTCTGCGCCGTCACCCGGGCCGATGAAAGTGCCCGAAGACAAGCTGCGCACGATGCTGGGAATAGCCAGCGTGACGTTCAAGCAGAACGAACAGCGTCTCGCCATCATCGACACACCGCTGCAAGGATGAGTTCGATCATGACCAAGAAGACGAAATCGCTGACCAACAGCGTTATTGCGGGCGTGGCGGCGCTTCTTCTATTCGCCGCTACGCCGGCCCGGGCAGAAGATGTCGCTGTGAAGATAGACAACTTCACCTTTGGTCCGCAGGAGGTGAAAGTGAAGTCCGGGACAACAGTGACGTGGACCAACCAAGACGATATCCCGCATACCGTGGTGTCGCCCAACAACTTCAGGTCAAAGCCGCTCGACAGCGAGGATAAATTCTCGTTCACATTCACGACACCGGGGACATACAAGTACTTTTGTTCCTTGCATCCGCATATGACCGGGACAATTGTCGTGGAGGCGGCGACCGGAAGCATCACGCCGCAACAGTGATGCGACGGTGCGGAACAACAGCATGGCGTACGAGGGCGGCGGCGATCGTGGCAAGGCGGAGCGTTTTCGCGCCGCCGCATTGCCTTATCTCGACGATGTCTACACGCTTGCGCGCTATCTTTTGCGCAATACGGCCGATGCCGAGGATGCGGCTCAGGAATGCTATCTGCGAGCGTTCCGGCATTTCGAGACATTTCGCGGCGGCCCGATCAAGCCGTGGTTGTTGGCCATCCTGCGCAACGTCTGTCGCGCCGAATATGCCCGTCGCGGTGCACTTACAGCCGTCGTGGATAATCTCGAGGAGGCCGAAAACAAGTCGGACGGGTTGTGGAGCGAGGCGCAGAGTTCTCCCGAGACGGAAACACTGCAGCGGCTCGATGGTGAAAGCATGCAGCGGCTGATCACGCAGTTACCTGACGCGTTTCGTGAGGCGCTTGTGCTGCGCGAAGTCAACGATTTGAGTTATCGCGAAATCGCGGACGTCACGGGTGTACCGGTCGGTACGGTGATGTCGCGTCTTGCGCGCGCGCGCGGGCTGTTGCGCACAGCGTGGCTGGCGGAGGAGAAGGGGCCATGACCTGCGACGAAGCAGAAGTCATGTTGCATGCGCTGATCGACGACGAGCTCGATGCCGGGCATGCGCGTGAAGTTGAAACGCATGCCGCCGGCTGTGCGCGCTGCGGGGCACAACTCGCGTCCTATCGCGATTTGCGGCAGGCCTTGCGTGGCGGCAACCTGCGCTATACAGCGCCACCGTCGTTGCGGCGAAGCATCGACCGTGCGGTTCCTTCGGCGGCAGCGACCGACCGGCGCACGCTGCTCAAGGGGTTTGCGCTTGGCAGTCTCCTGTCAGCAGCGGCGGCCGCAAGCGTAACGCTGGTTGTTTTGCGCGAGGACCGCGATGAGCGGATCCTCAGCGAAGCGATCTCGGCGCACTTGCGCTCGCTGCAGGCTGATCATTTGACCGACGTCCTTTCGACCGACCAGCACACCGTCAAACCCTGGTTTAATGGCCGCACCGATCTGGCACCGCCGGTGATCGATCTTACCGCGCAGGGCTTTACTCTGATCGGCGGGCGGCTCGATTTCATCGATGGCAAGTCAGTTGCGGTGATCGTCTATCGACGTCGCGTGCACGTGATCAATCTGTTCGTGACGCAGGGCGTCGGCTCATCCTTGCAGGCGCCCAGGATGGAAACCGTGCAGGGTTTCAATATCCTCCGTTGGACCGACCAGGGATTGAATATGCTCGCGGTGAGCGACATCAATCGCGAAGAATTGGAAGAATTCGGCAGCAAGTTCGAGCAAGCCGCGCGTGCGGCTCGCGCGACTTAGCGATCCTGCGTTGATTGGGATGACGTGCATGGCCGGGCCTTGTGCCCGGCCATCATGACGTTAGAGGCGCCCGTGCGGAGGGCCTGACTACATCACTCGCTTCACGCGGCCCCAGGTCTTCAGCGCCGACCAGATTCGCCGCTCGAGGCGGAAGCGGTCGATCGGTGCCGACGACTTGATCGAGTTGATGCGGTAAAGGCCGACACCCGTCCACTGGAAGCCGCACTTCTCCAGCACTCGGCGCGAAGCCGGATTGGTGACGCGCGCACCGGCCTGCAATGCCTCGTGCGAAAGATCGGTGAAGGCGTAGTCGATCAATGCATGAAGCGCTTCGGTGGCGTAGCCTTTGTTCCAGTAGGGAACGCCGAGCCAGTAGCCGAGCTCTGGCACGTCGTCATAGTGGAACATGATTCCGCACGCGCCGATGATCGTCCGGTCACGCAGCGTGATGAGGAATGCGGCTTCGCCGTTCTTGTTCGCCCCGCCAATGAATTTCTCTGCGTCCGCCACTTTGTACGGATAGGGAATGCGCGCGGTGTTTTCCGCGATGCGGCGGTCATTGGCGAGCGCTGCTACCGCTTTAGCGTCCTCGAGGCGCGCTGCGCGCAAGGCAAGCCGCTTGGTCTCGAGGACGGGACTACTTCCCTCGCGGTGAGGCTCTGTCGGTATTTCCTCTAGTAGTGTCATGGCACGGGCTCCAGGTTTGAAAAGTCGAGAGGGGGAGCCGGTCACCCGTCTCCCCCTCTCAGAGCCCTACGAGCCCCGCCGGTTTGACTGGAATGACCGGCGGACCTCGTTTTATGTCCACCGTTTACTCTGCCGCAGCCTCCGTCATCGGTACAACGGACACGTAGGTGCGGCCTTTAGCTTTCGTTGCGAACTGAACCTTTCCATCGATGAGCGCGAACAGCGTGTGATCTTTGCCGGTGCCGACATTACGGCCGGCGTGCCATTTGGTGCCGCGCTGGCGCGCAAGGATATTGCCGGCGAGCACGATTTCGCCGCCGGTCGACTTCAAGCCGAGCCGCCGGCCCGCGGAGTCGCGGCCGTTTCGTGAAGATCCGCCTGCTTTCTTGTGCGCCATAGTGGTCTCTCGAATTCTCTTACTCTGTACACTGATTCCGTGAAGGAATCATCTCACTTCTTCTTGCGCTTTGTAGCGGCCTTCGCGGGCTTTTTTGCGGCCGCTTTGGCCGGCTTCTTGGCCCTGGTTTTGGCCGATTTGGCTTCCGCGGCTGGAGCAGTTTCGGCCTCGGCCTTTGGCTTTGGCTCGCGCTTGGGCCGCGGTGCTGCCGTCTTCGACGGTTTGGCGCCGCCGGTCAGAATCTCGGTGATGCGAACGACCGAAAATTCATGCCGATAGCCGCGCTTGCGCCGCGAATTCTTGCGGCGGCGTTTCTTGAAGGCGATTACCTTGTCGCCGCGCGTGTGCTGAAGCAGCTCGCCAGCAACGGTCGCGCCCGAGACGGTCGGCGTGCCGAGCTGCGGTGTGTCACCGCCAACGACCAGCACCTCGCCGAACTCGACGATCTCGCCGGGATTGCCATTGACCCGGTCCACCCGGATCACATCTTCGGCGGCGACCCGGTATTGTTTGCCGCCAGTCCTGATGACTGCGAACATCTTTGTCGTCCTCGTGTTCGATCCCGGCGCTCGGATTGTTCCGGACCGGCTTCTTTCAGTCGGTTTGTTGTTTGTTTTTAAGGGCTTAGTTTGCCCTCGAAAAATCGCGCGGACCCGAGGGCCCGCGCGCCATGCTTATGGCGGGGAAAAGCCCGGGCTGTCAAGAAACCCGGCGGTTTCTGGTGCCCGCTGCTGGGCGCCGAAAGCTTTATAACGCGGCGGTATCAGGTTTCGCTTTTGGCCGGAGCCGCATCAGGCCAGGCCGGAGCGTCGACCTCATTGCCCGACTGTACCAGCCGGTAACCGACACCCAGTTCGGTCACCAGAATTTTCGGCGAGTCGGGGTGTGGTTCGATCTTCTGGCGCAGCTTGCGCACGAAGATGCGCAGATAGTGCGTGTCGTGCACGTGGATCGAGCCCCACACTTCCTTAAGCAGATGCTGGTGGGTGACCACGTTTCCAGCGTGTTGGGCCAGAACCTGCAGTAGCCGGTATTCTTTCGGCGTCAGCGTCAGACGCTTGTCGTTGAGCAAAACCGCCCGCGCGGCGAGATCGATGGTGAGAGGGCCTGCCTTGACGGTGGGCTCGCCGGAGACGGCACGCATTTGCCGCCGGAGCGCCACGCGCACGCGGGCGAGCAATTCGGCCATGCCGAAAGGTTTCACCACGTAGTCGTCGGCACCCAGTTCGAGCAGGTGAACCTTCTCGGCTTCACTGGAGCGCACCGAGAGCACGATGATCGGCACGCTCGACCAGGAGCGGATGCGCTCGACCACATCGGCGCCGTCCATGTCCGGGAGGCCGAGGTCGACGATCACGAGATCGATCGGACGCAGCGTTGCCGAGCGGATGGCTTCGGCGCCGGTGCCGGCTTCGTGCACGACGAAACCATTGAGTTCAAAACCGGTGCGAAGAAACCGGCGGATTTGAATCTCGTCGTCAACGACGAGAACGATTGGAGATGGCTCACTCATCGGTGTCGCTTTCAAGTTGCGGAACGGCGGTTTGAGTTACGGGCAGTTCGATCGCCACCGTGGTGCCGAGGCCGGGTCCTTCACTGACGGCCGTGACCTTTCCGGCATTGGCGGCGATGAAGGCGTTGGCAATCCACAAGCCGAGTCCGGACCCACTTGTGGTCGCAGCATGGCGTTCGCCACGCGCAAAGCGATCCCAGATTTTCGATTTTTCAGCATTCGTCAGACCGGCGCCTTGATCGACGACGCTGATGATCAGGTGGCCCTCATGCGTGTGCGCATCCACCGAGATCCGGGATCCTGATACGGAATATTTCACCGCGTTGTCGAAAATCTGAATCAGGGCCTGCTGCACCAGCACCGGATCGACATGGATCAACGGCAGGTCGGCGGGCAAATCGATGACAAGTCGGCGATCCACCAGACGGTGGCGGCAGCGCTCCACGGCAGAGTTGATGATGTCGGTTGGATCGGCCCATTCGGCGTGCGGCTTCACGCCATCGCTGCTGATGCGCGTGGCATCGAGCAGGTTCTGGATGTCGTTATTGAGACGTTCGGCCTCGTCGCGCACGTCGTGAACGAGGGCGGTCAGCTTCTTCTCGTTTCGCAGCGCTGGTGCAGCGCTGAGCACCGTTGCAGCTCCGAGAATTGAGGCGAGCGGCGTGCGCAACTCGTGACTAACGGATCCGATGAGTGCCTCGCGCAACTGGTCGGTCTGCGAACGCATGCGCGCCTCGCTGATCGCATGGGCGACGCCAAGCCGCTCGAGCGTTGCGGTGGCATCCGCCAGAACCGCATCGACGCGCACGCGCAGTTCGTCCGAACGCTCTTTCGATTCGCGACCCAGGTTGATGGCGATGACACCGAATTCGCGATTTTTTGGCGAGACGGCGCGCACCAGCCAGATCTCTCCGCTTGGCGCCGTCACCGTGGCGCCTGCGGTGTTGTCGCGGTGACCCGATGCAACTTCGACGACCTCGGCGAGAACCTGCTCGGGCACGACGACGCCGGCGCGGCGTCCGCTGCTGTTCGATGCTTCACGCGCGCTTGGAAAAAGCACGACGTTGCGCTGCATGACGCTGGCGAGATGATCCTCGATGGCTGCGTGAATGTCGGAGACATCGAACGCGACAGCCAGACGTCGCGAAAAGGCGTAGAGATCCCGCAGGTCTATCTCGCGCTGCCGCGCCATCTCCAGTTGGCGCTTGAGTCGCGTCGCGAGCTGGCTTACGGCGACGGCAACGAATATGAAAAGAATCAGGTCGATGACTTCCTGCGGGTCCTTTATGCGGAAGCTGTAGAGCGGCGGGTAGAAGAAGAAGGCCGAAGCGAGCACACCGCAAATCGCCGCAACAACCGCCGGTACGATTCCCCACCGGGTTGCCGCGATGACCACCGGGATCAGATACACCACGGAACCGTGGGCAAGGCCGACTTCCCAGACCAGCGCAAACAGCACTGCCGTGA
>Ga0207700_10000626_pt1 | contig 20677 bp, 26 predicted proteins | sample LARL82metaG_FD_184348 | JGI IMG/M metagenome (GOLD analysis project Ga0207700, IMG submission 184348) | Corn, switchgrass and miscanthus rhizosphere microbial communities from Kellogg Biological Station, Michigan, USA - LAR L8-2 metaG... | ecosystem: Host-associated > Plants > Roots >...
CAAGCGTCGGTTCGCCACGCCGTAACGGTTGATGCCGCAGGCGTCAATCAAATCCTGGTCCCCCTTGGCGGCATTATAGGCTTCTGGCCATATTCCTCGCAACAGTTCCGAAACTTCCTCCTTCTTGGCGTTCCCCTTCCCCAGAATTTTTTTCTTCCAGGACGAGACGTTCACCAGGTGTACCGGCACCCCGCAATTCGCGGCAGCAGCCATCACCGCCCCGCCCACCTGCGCCTGCACAAGCGTCGAGAGGGCGTTGCGACCGAACAGCGGGGCCTCCAGATAGACACTGGTCTTCGCCGGGTCACTGTGCTGGAAAAAACAAAAAGCCTCCGAGTAGGCATGACCGGTTGCCCGAGCCACACCCACAGGGAGGCTTATCGTGTGAAGTTCCGGAGTCTCATCCCCGGAAAAAGTTGTCGTTATGCAGAGAGCGAGCTTCTTGGAGCTGGGGTCTATCCCGATGACTAGCGGCATCCGCTCACTATACAGGCCTGGGGTTAATAACCAACTCACATTCAGTCAGACCACCAAATGACCTCTTCACCGAAAAAATCGGGTTCACAGTACTAAGATCGATGTAGACGTAACCACCGTCCACCTGCTGCCGAATAAATGTCCTAGTGCCATCGACACTATCTCTAACCACTAGCTCAGGAAAATTATCGTTGACTTGGTACACCTGAGAAACACCCTGCCCGTTGAAGCCCTGCATCCGCTTACCCGCCACGTCCCCAGGATTGAGGATGCCAACCGGTATCGGCGCAGCGGAAACCACCACATCCCCGTCCACCCCAAGTATTCTGTCAACATTGGCCTGCGTCACAGCGTTCGCCTCAGCCGCAGCCTTCGCGATGTAGTCCGGATCGCTTTCCGACAGCGGAACAGTATCGCCCTTCCGCTTAAAGGCCTCACCCGTGTGCGGCTTCTTCCGCAGTTCTACCGCACAGTCCAGGATCGGACAACCGAGCACACCGGCTTCACGCGGTTCCATCACGCTACCGTGCTCCGGACAACGCGGTACCTGCGGCTTTTTCTTACTAGCCATCACTGGGTTTTCCTGTCCTCGTTTCACCATCTCTGCTCGGATTTCATCCAGTGACTTGATCTCCGGAACAGTCAACGGAACCGACAAATCTATTTTTGGCACAGATGCCTTCCAGCCCAGTTCCCGCTTCATCTTGTTGATCGTCTCTAAGAAGAACTGCTCCTGGTCCGGACTGTTCGTCACATCTCTGATAGAGATAATCTTCCGGGAAAAGCCAACTCCCGCAGATAGCTGCGGGTGACCCTTCATCGTGAGGATGTATTCGGTCGTAGTGACCTGGAGGTCGAACACGTAAGGAGCAGCCCAGGTGTCCAGCTTCTTCCGGCGCTCCAGTTGCTGTCTGTACTCCCATTGGTGGGACTTAGGAAGACACTGGATCTTGTCCTCATCGGTCAACACGTAAATCTGATTCCCGTTATTGTCTTGTGCGTTACGCTCGCCCTGCCGGTACTTCTGCTGCTGTAGCTTGCGCATAGCTTCCTTGACCGAATAAGTATCCCAGATGTTCAACCTTCCGCCACCTCCTTCCAGAAATTTTGTCAGGTTATCGTGCCAGTCCACGCTGGATTTAGCCGTCGGCGCTCTCCCGGCCCAGCTTAGCCTGCTCGGTTTCGACGGAAAGTGCCGTGAGCCGTCGTGATCCCATGTCGGCTGCTCGCCTCGCAACTTCCCGAAAGTCTCGTAGCTCCCCCGTTCGGAATTTCCGGAGGGGGTCTCCTTGCTTGATCTGCCCATCCTTCTCTCCTCTGAGGATGAGAGCACTGATCTCACTGGCCCGTGCGTAGTACTGTTCCGCCGTCTCCAGCAGGGCCATCACCCCGCGCAACGGCGCGTCCTCTCGCCCGAGTAACACGTCCCAGTACTGCGCCAGCTCCGCCTCCAGCTCCGCCACTGTAGGAAGTCCGGCGCCCACCTGGATGACCCGCAGCCGCGTCTGGGTGTAGCCCTGGTACGGCACCTTCCGCTTCAGTTTTCGGATCTGTGTCATATGTTCCTCGGCCAGCTTCCAGAAGCGACGCATGCTCCCGCGTCGGTCCCGAACGGGCACTTGTAGTACTCGCCTGTAGAATTTCTCTTGATGCACTCCGGAAGCATCGGGTGCAACTTTTTCTTATCGATCGCAGCGGTAAGTTCTTTCAGTTCTTTACGGGCTTCACCGATCTCCGCATCGTTCCTCTCGATGATGAACTCGCCCGCGACTTGTGTGTCCTTGTTCTCGTTGGTGACCGACCACACGTCGTATCCGGTGAGAAGCATCTGCGTAGCCACCTGCTTGCGCGTCTTGGCGTCCGGCGTCCCTGCCCGCTCCTGTGCGTCGAACGCGAAGGACATGCGCCCCTTGTGCTCCCAGCCGAACTTGGCACCCTTGTAGCGCCCTTCCAGGGCCACGCCGATGCCGTCCATGGTGGCCCGCTCCAGCTCGCTGGCCGACTTCACCGTGACCTCGATACCGTCGATGATTCCGGCGGAGAGCAAGCCGACCTGCCAGCGCAGGTGCCCGAATGTTCCGTTCTGAAAAATCCTGATACCCCGTGGGTCGGACAGCTTGGTACCCTTCACCCCCAGGAAAGCCAGCTCTTGCCGACGCAGACAGTAACCGGCCTGCGAAGCGGAGAACGACCTACGCCGGTCCCTCGGCGGAACTGTCATCAGTTCCATGACACGCTTGAAGACTTCTGGCTTCGCCGTGATCTCCGGATTCCGCACCAGCCACTCATCGTAGAGCGGTGTCACGATCAGGCTGTCCGGATCCCTGCGAGCTGCGGAGTGCTTCTGCGGCTTGGGCTCATAGACCCTAGGCTTGTAACCGCGAGTCGTCGGGGAAACGCGCATCAGGAAAACTCCGGAGGCTGAAGATCAGTACGTGCACCAGTGGCGGCAAGCCAATAGCAGATGTCCCACCACAGGCACTTCCAACAGTTCGGCTTGTCACACGTAGGCCAGAAATGCCAGAGTTCTAACTCTTTTCCCATCAGAACTTGAACCTCACATAGGCGCCGTATTTTTCGCGGTACTCGCGAGCGATTCTCACTGCTTCGTTCCGGTCCGTGTATCCGGTCTTCGAGGTCTTCGCCGCGACCTTGCCGGTATCCATATCCCAGACGTAGAACGGTCCGGTGTGCGGCCTGACCCCGCGAATCCCGGTAGGTATCTGGCCGACACCGAACCGGATGACCAGCCGGTCACCGTTCCGGTAGACCCTGTACGCCTGCGGACCGATGTCCACCTTGGGCGCCACCGGCATGGGCGGCTTGGACTTCTCGGATTTCGAGGATCCTCCGCCAGAAGTTCCCGTTGCCGGTGTGCTCGATTTCACAGCCGAGCGCGAAGCACTCGTGGAGGCCGACGCGTTCGATCTCGCCTTCGTCCGCGCAATAGGGATTCGCAGTGTAACCGTAGCGGCCCTGCCCCCACCCCGAGCGGTACCAGTGCGTGCTCTGCTGGACGAATTTTTCCGGACCATCAGTCATCGCTGTCTTCGTGCCTCTTCGGCGGGAGTATTCGACACTCCACTATCATACCGGGGAACTTCACTATGAGGACACCCTGCTTGCCAGACCTGGCCGCCGCAGCCCGCAGCCTGCGCAGATAGGCCAGGTCCAGCCGGAATGTCCTCGTTGCGTCCTTGACCTCTATGACTGCTTCCGCAGTCGAACCGTCGAACGGGATGGGACCGGCGCCGCTGTTGGGGTGCGGGCGCGCGCCGTAGTCCTTGAGGATTTTTCTTTCGGTTGCGCGGCCTTCTTGCTGCCGCGTGGCGCGCTTCCAGCCGAGTCCACTCCGTCTACCGTCCCGTGCAGGAGTTTCTTCAACTCCGGTAGCGGCAGATGCCCACGGAATTCGGACTGGGTCATCCGCTTGCCGTCCTCCGGCGTCCACCACCGACCCCTCTCGTAGCCCAGCAGACCGTTGCTCAGCGCCTTGTTCGCCAGATAGGACCAGTCGTCCACCGCGCCCTGCTTCGCGGAGTAGACGAAGGTCTCCTCCCGTCCCGGCTGGTTCAGCTTGGACTTGTAGAGCCGCGCCCGGATCTCGTAGCCGATGACTCTCTTGATGTTTTTCTTGACCGGCTTGCCTTCTTTGTCGGTGACGTAGACCGGAACGTCCTCCTGTATCTGGGTTCCCTTATACAGACCGAGGATGTACGTGGAGTAGAACGGGAGCGCCTTGCCGCCGGGGATCGCCTCCGGGTTGCCGAACATGATGTTCGGGTTCACCCTGGTCTGATTTATCCAGAGCAGTGCCGTCGTCCGGTTAGCCGCCGTCAGCTTCCGCAGGGCCTTCGTCATCATGGCGGCCTGCCGGAGCATCTGTCCGCTCTCGTCCATCTTCTTCTCGTGCTCGGATTTCGGCAGCGCGGCGGCCACCGAGTCGAACATCAGCAGATCCACTCCGTTGCGGATGAGAATTTCCGCAGCATCGATCGCCCGCTCACCGGTCTCGATGTGGTCCGGTGGCGGAAGGATGAGAGCGTCGGTATCCACGCCGAGCGAGCTTGCCCAGTGCGGGTCGAAACTGCGCTCCGTATCGATGAGCGCCGCGACTTTCCCCTGCTTCTGCGCCTGTGCTATCGCGCACAGCCCGATGTAGGTTTTCAGAGTGCTGAAGTCACCGTGGATCATCGTGGACCGGCCGTACGGGATTCCGCCCATCAGCAGGTCGTCGATCGGTGCCAGACCGGTGGGCAGATAGGAAACCTGAAACTTCTGATCACTGGCCCGCATCAGATAGTTCGCACCGAACTTCTGATTGACCCGGTCGATAATTGCCTGTGCGTCAGTCATCTTTCTTCTCCCGCAACGCCTTCATCTCCTCCAGGAAAGCGATCCGGTCGGCAGTCTTGAACCGCCAGAAATGCCAGCGCGTTCCGCTCTTGCGCATATCGATAATCCGCGAACGCCAGATCAATCGTCCCGCCCCACTCCCAGTGCTTCCAGGGCGCCGGATTCCTTCAGCGCCTTCATCTTGCCCACCCAGCCGCCGACCGGCGTGCCGTCCCGCTTGGTCTTCCCGTTCACCATGTCGAGATACTGGTTCCGACCCGTCAGGATGCCCGCTGGCAGCCTCTCAGCGAGATCCTGGGCACTGGTGAAGGGGGCTTGCTCCCGAGCCTCCACAATGGCCTGTGCGGCTGTTCCGACGCCACTGACCGATGCCAGTCCCTTCGTGATGGCGTTGTGCTTGCGGTCCATCGTCCACTTAGCCCCGGACAGGGTTACGTCCGGCGGAAGGATTCTGATGCCGATCCGCCGCGCCTCCCGGACGTACATGGCCTCCTTGTCAACTTTCCCCTTCGGCTTGCCCGCGACACTCTCCAGAACCGCCGTCATATACTCCAGCGGGTAATGGGTCTTCAGGTAGCCGCAGCGATAGGAACGAAGACCGTAGCCGGTGGCATGAGCCGCGTTGAACCCATACTTCACGTAGCCCTCGATGTAGTGCCAAGCGCCCTCGCGGTCCTTGATACCGTTCTTCTTGCAGATCTCGTCCCACGTCTTGCGGACTTCCATCGCCCGCTCGATGTTCCGCTCGGTGGCGCCCTTGCCGGAGTCCTTCACTATTTTGAAGAACGAGTTAATACCCGCGTAGTCGAGCCCCAGCCCGCGCATGATCTGAAGCACCTGCTCCTGGAACAGCACGCAGCCGTAAGTCGGCTTCAATGCCTTCTCGAAGGCGGGATGGGGGTAGCGAAGATTCGAGCGCAGAACTGTTGAAGCTCTGCGTCGGAGATAGAGATCAGTGACACCAGAGTCGATGCAGGCGGGGCGGAAGAGAGCGCCTGCCAGTACGCAGTCGGCTGTGTTTCGGATACCCATAGACCGAGCACCCTTCGCCATCGCGTATCCCTCGAACTGGAATACGGCATTTCCGGTCCTCCCTTCCGAGAGCATCGCACACGTGTCACGGTCGTCCAGCGGAATCCACGATAAGTCCATGGTGTCTGCCCGGCCCATTAGTTCCTGGCACCGCGCCATGACCCAGAGCGTCCGCTGCCCGAGAACGTCATCCTTCAGGAATCCGAGCGCTTCCAGGTCGTCCATCGTGTACTGGCTGACCGTCGTATCAGAACTCGGCACCAGCATGGTGGGGACGTAATCGGAGATCTTCAGTTCCGCGCCGTTGAGCAGAAGTCCGGCCGCGTGCACCCCGTAGGACCGATAGGCCGTGAGCTTTGCCAGCCGCCGGATGCCCTGGTAGTCCTTCTTGTTGATGCCACGGATCTGCTCGATAGACGTGATTTCCTTGCCGAACCTGGAAGCGAACTCCGCCGGGGAAAGCCTGCTCCGCATGTAGGAGTTGTATGACGTGAGCACCGAACCCCGGTCGTCGTCGTCCCGCGATCCCAGCGCCGAGTAATTCCCGATGGCGATGGCCCGGTACTTCCGCTGAATGTAGGCGACGGCTTCCGGCCTTCTGGCGTCTTCGATGTCGATGTCGATGTCCGGCGGCTTCTGCCGGTCCAGCGACAGAAATCTTTCGAAGGTGACGTAGTCCCATTGGAGCGGGTCGATCTGCGTCACCTGGAGCAGATAGCAGACCAGTGAGCCGTTGGCGCTACCGCGCGCCTCGATAACGATTCTCTTCCGGCGGCACCAGTTGACGAAGTCGGTCACATGCAGGAAGTAGTCAGCGAACCCCAGCTTGTTGATGATTCCCAGTTCGTAAATCATCCGGTCCCGATAGTCCCGGAAAGTCTTCTTCGGGTCCAGCTTCGATTCCTTGTCCAGGACATCGAGCTGCTTCATGCACAGCCGCTCCAGGTCCGCCTGCGGCGTCTTGGACATCTTCGGCACGTGCGGCTTGTAGGTGTCCAGCGCGGGCAGGGAGAGCTTGTGCAGGCCCAGCACGAACCGGTGGCCCTCCTCCGAACGCCGCCACTGCTTCGGTGTGTAGTGCCGCTCCACCCACTCCGTAGAGGCGAAGTGGAAGCTGTCCCCAGGAAATTCGTTCACGTCGCCCTGGCGGTACACCATCCGCTTCATGGTGTCGTGCGCGGGCTTGTCGTCCATGTTGAGATAGTGGCTGTCCTGGGTCGCCACCACCGGAAGCCCCAGCCGGTCCGCGATTCCGATCAGCTCGTCCACGATGTCACTGTCGGTGTAGCCGCCGGGGTGCGTGATGCCGTGGTTCTGAATCTCCACCACAGTGTTCGGGAACCAGGACGCGTACATCTCGACTATTCGCCGAGCCGCCTTAGCATCCTGTTCAACAATGGTCTGCTGAACGAGTCCGAAATAACACCCAGTGAGAAGCACCAGATCACCTGCACCAGGATTTCCAGCCAGCTCAGCGAGGTCGGAGAAATCATGACGAGGCATGAGATGAAAGTTCGGACGGGTGTGAGAGAGGCTAGAGAAACCAACAAGAGCTCGGAAGCTCCGAAAAGAAGTAGCCAGTAGACCGTAGTGATAACGCTTCGCCGACTTGTCCTGGACATCTTCCACCAGGTAGCCTTCGAAACCCGGGAAAACCGGGATGCCATGCTTCTTCCCCGCTTGGTAGAGCTGTACTGTGCCGGACATATTCCCGTGGTCGGTGAGCGCCACACCGGGCTGTTCCCAGTGCGCGGCCAGCCGCACCATGTCCGGAACTTTCTGGATGGCGTCGTTGCGCGAGAAGGCCGAATGGGCGTGCAGGTGCATGAAATCGCTCATGGAAGTCCTTTCGAGTAGAGACAGAAAACGCCCGCCACCGGCTCGCGAAACCAGCGACGGGCGTTCCCTCACGACGTGGACTTACTCTTCGCCGAGCGCTTCCAGGATAAGCTCGATGACCGCCTTCTTGTTCTTGCGCTTGACGGCCGGGACCTTCAACCCGTCGATCTGGTCGCAGATCTCCAGAAGCTCGTCGAGGTCCATGTTCGGCAGCTCGTTCGGGTCGATCTCCAGGAACTCGCCATCCTCGTCCTCTTCCTCCGCCTCGTCGGCTTCCTCTTCCTCGTCCTCCGCACCCAGAAGCTCGTCGATGAGAGAAGCCTTGTCGAGACCCTTCCACTTGACCTCGTTGATCTCCGCGATGTCCTGAAGTTCCTTGAGAGTCATCGCCTTCAGATCAGCCCGAGTGAAGGTCTCCTCTTCGACATCATCGTCGTCAGATTCGTCCTCGTCCTCGTCTCCCTCTTCTTCCAGGTCTTCCTCGGAATCCCCTTCATCCTCCTCATCGTACGCATCGGCGTCCTCGTCCTCATCGTCCTCAGCAGAAGCCACATCTCCGTCCTCCCGAAAGAGACCGGCCGCCTCCATCTGCTCCAGAATCAGCGGCTTCTTCACCTTCTCGGTGATGATGCCCTGTGAGGCGAGATCCGCCGCCAGAGTACGCAGATCCTTGATGTTGTAGCCCTCGACCACATCCCGGTCGTAGTACTCGTCGATGACGCGCTCCTCCGGCGCCACTTTAGCCCGCGTCAGCGGGGACTTCTTGTTCACCCCGCGCTTGTCGTCCAGGATCGGCGCGACAAAGTCCAGAACTTCCGCGATGTCCTCACCCTGCTGCCGGAGCCACTGGCTGTAGAGAACTTCGTAGGTGTGCCGCGCCCGCAGGACATCGTGGGCGGTGATTTCTTCCTTCTTCGTGGGGTGCACCTCGACGGCGCTCTCCGCCTCCGCCTTGGCGGCAGCAGCCTTCGCAGCACGTGCCTCACGGGCCTTGGCGAGGCTGGCGGCACGCGGGTCCGGGGCAGAGGCCGCCGGACGCGCCGGAGCCTTCTTGGCCGCCGGAGCGGCCTTGCTGACCGGCTTCTTGGGGAGCGGGGTGGCCGGACGCTTGGCAGCCGGGCGACGGGCAGTGGTACGGGTAACCATCGTTTTCGTCTTCCTTGTCAGATCGGTGTTACCGGGCCGCACGCCGGACGGTCCGGACGCGGGGGTTACTAGTGGTTTCCTTCTTGAACTCGTTCAGGCCCCTGGACTTCTTCGTGGAGCGGGCAGGAGCTTCGTCCTCTTCGTCGTCCTCATCCTCGTGGGAAGAACGGCGGGCAGGCTTCTTCTTGGCGACGGCGCGAGAAGGCTTGCGAGGACGCTCGTCTTCCTCTTCGTCATCGTCGTTCTCTTCGACGCTGTCCTCCGCGTAATTCAGGTCCCAGAGGTAAGCGCGAAGGTCGTCGTCGGTCTGCGACTTCTTGGCGACGAAGTCCGGGTCGAGCTTCTTGATCTCGCGCTTCAGCTCGTTCCGGTCGAGATCGGAGAAGTCGTTCTGTTCCTCTTCGTCCTCGTCTTCATCATCCTCGTACTCGTCGTCATCGTCACGACGGGAGGACTTCTTGACCGGCTTCTTGGTGGAGCGGGGTGCGTCCTCTTCCTCTTCATCGTCGCCGAGTTCGGCAAGAATCTGCTCCGGAATGTCATGCAGATCGTACCGGTCTAGGTTCCGCTTCTTCGGCATGTCGTAATCCACCGAATAACGGGTGTCACTCAGGCCGGAGCCTTCCCGCGACAGGTCGTAGTCTCGGTCCATGACCGTCTCGTACTTCTCGTGCCGCTTGAGAACCTGGTCGGCCAGACTCGGCGGCATCTGCATGATGACCACCTTGCCCGCAGCGAGTTCCACCGCATTGGCCAGAACCGTCTTCTTCGCACGGTCTCCGGCCTTGCACCCCATGCAGTTACGACTGCGGTTACACCAGACGAACTTGTCGCCGATCCAGTGGTAATAGGCCTCTTCCCAGTCCTCCGGCTCCTGAAGGAAGCGGACCTTCACCGTCTCATCCGCCTTGATGCGCCGGAGGACTCCGCTCCCGCCGCCGCCCTTCAAGGACTGGCGTGCCTTCTTGGCACTGCCGTATCTCTTCGTGAGGCCTTCAGCCACGCGACTTCACCATCTTCTTCAGATCGGTGCGCAGGTGCGCCTTGTCGTTCGGGTGCTTGCTGTGGTGCTCCGCGTGCACCTCCGCGTGGTGGGTGTCCTTGAGCAGCCCGGCCACCCCGCCACTGGTGATCGTGGTCAGGTGCAGGACCCCGCACCGCTGGCACTTCACCCGGTACTTGTACTTGCCCTTGAGCAGATGGCCGTCCTTCTGTGCGAAAACGGCCCGCTTCTTGACCGAAACCTTGTGCGCCATGTGCCAGATTCCTATCCCGGCCTGAGCCGATTTTTCCGACCGAGTGGTGCCGAAAGACTGTACCACGGCGACCGCTGGAGAGGTCAACAGCCGCCGTGACCTGGTGTTATCGACTGTCCGCGAAGGTGCGGAACCTCTCTACGTCCTCCGGGGTATAGAGGTAGACCAGCTCACCGTAGACCCTGATGTGCTTGGACGGCGGGTCGATTTTCCCGCTCCTGATCCACCGCTTGATCGTCTTGAGGTCGCGCTCCACCAAGAACTCCACCTGACTCACCGTGTAGTACGGACCGTCCGGCAGCTTGGCGATGAGCTTGTGGAAATGCGACCTACCCTTGTTGACGACGGGGTACCTTCTGTCCCGCACCGTCTTACGCCTGAGGAGTACGACCGATTCCGCCACCTTCTCCTCCCAGATCCTTGAAACCGTAGACCCCGTGCCCCACCCACGGGCAGGAGCACTTACCGCTGCTTTTTACCGGAGGATTTGCGAACAGCCTTTCCGGGTCGATTCCGGTCGCCACCACCGTTGCGAGATACCCCGGCGTTTCCTGGCTGCCCCCCGACGTCCCGATGAGAGCTTCCCCCGGAATTGTTCCGATCCTGCTGCCTCGGGGCATAGAATTCTTCCTCCTTCTTCTCAGTGCTCTTCTGTAGGTAACCCGCGCCGTCCTGGCGCTTCTGCTCCGCGAAGTGGATGAGACAGGGGCGCAGCCCGCAGGCACAGCCCTTTTTCTCCGCAGTCGCGAGCAATATGTCCAGCAGTGCCGTCATGGCTTCTTCCTGGTTTTCAACACCCGGCCGCCCTTTGCGACCGGAGGAACGTGGCCCGGAACCGTACTGCCGGACTTGACGGCCTCAGCACGGGCCTGGAGCTGCTCTGTGACGGCCCTGCGCGCCTTGGTGGGCTCCCTAGGCCTCTTGGCCCGCTCCAGCGCCTCAGCAGCCCTGTCCGGAAGTTCGGCGACCAAGCACGGTTCACCCGCAGCGTTCTGCATGTAGACGATCAGGCCGCGCGGCGGGAAGCCCAACTTCTCCGCCGTGTCCAGGAACCCGCGCATCGAAGCAGCCGTCATCGTGTACTTGTTCAGCCGCAGAACCACACGCTGACCCATCTCAGGGCTTCCTTCGCAGGGTCTTCACCGGGCGGCGCTGCGACGCAGGCTTGGGAAGCTTCTTGAGGAGTTTGGCCGTCTCCCGTTCCACGAGGTCTTCGTCCTTCGCGTCCGCCTCGGTCCACTCCGGCTCACTGACGGTCACAGAAGTAACCTGCTTGCCCTCCTTGGCCTCCCGGAGCTTCCGCAGCCTGCTGGATTCCCTATCGGTCAGCAGATGGGTCGGATTCGTGGCGAGACCGTTTCCGGTTCTGCGCTCGCGGTCCCGCTCACGCTGAATCCGCTCGTCGATCGCGATTTCTCTGCGCTCATCTTCGCTCAGCGTATAGAGCGGCGGCTTCGTGCCCGGCTTCCGGTCCTGCTTCTCGTAGTCGAAATCCCACGGGTAGCACGCCCGGCCGTCGATGAGGATGTAGCCGCCGGACGGAGTGAACACCCCGTTCGGGTACTTCTCCAGAAGCATCTTCTGAATCTCCTGCTGTACCTCCTCGAAGGTGGGTCCTCCGTTCACTCTGAGACCGACGATGAACTGGTGCTTGAACTCAAAGTTGTAGCTGACTCGCCTTCCGCCGTCTTCCGGCGGCTTGGGCTTGGACCGGACGACCTTCGCCACTTTCCCCTCCTTCTTGTCTGTAGGGATTTCCCGCCGCCCCGCCGTGGGGACGGGACGGCAGAAGAACCTCACAGTTACTTGCTGTCCGGCTTCGGGTTAATGAACTTCACGTAGGGCTTCTTGGGCTCCCCGGTCACCTGGAACTTCTCCACGTCCGCGCGCTTGATGTTCCCGGACGCGATCTCCGCTTCCAGCTTGATCGGGTCGAGCTGGGTGGTGCTGACCTGCGCCCAGTATCCGTGCTCCGTCAGCCACTCGATCAGCGGAGCCGCATCCCAGTACTTTCCGGCATCCGGCTGGCAGGCGAACGCCGCCACCTCCTTGTCACCGTACTCGAAGCGGACACCGGTACCGTTCAGACCGTCCACCGCGATCAAGTCGCCCAGCGCGTCCGCCGATATCTCCTTGTAACGCGTATCCGCCATGTTCTTCGCCTCGCTGGCCGCCTTGGCGCTGAACAGCTTGTCCCGCAGGCCGTTGAGCAGTCGGCGGTTCTTCATCGTCTCCACGTTGACCGTCATTGCTGGAAGTTCCTCTCGGTAATCTTCACCACAGCTTCTGCCATGGGCTCGAACACACTTCCCGTAGTACGGGCTACCACGTTGAAGTCTTTCTCGTAGCGGAATCTGTCCTCGCCGATAAGGATGGCTACTTTAGCTGCCCCCTCCACCGCAGCCAGAGATTCCGTGATCTCTTTTTCGAAGCCCCACTCACCGTCCGAAATGACGACGAGCATCTTGTTCTTCATCTCGGACATGGTCAGGATACGCCGAGCTTCCTTGATCGCCTCTACGGGGTTAGTCCCCCCGCTCGGCACCAGGTTCGCGTACCCCTTGGTGGTGACCCGGTCGTTCCGGTCATACAGAGTCCGCGAGTTGTAGGAGAAAGTCAGCACGGTCACCACAGCGTCGATCTCCTGGAGCGCGTACTGAAGTTCCCACACGTTCTTGGAAACGACCTGGCCTCTAGTTCTCCGGCTGCCATCCCAGCGAGCTTCGTACGGAACGTCATTAAGATTTTCTCCAGGGTTCGGCACAATCCCGCCCATGGAACTAGACTCGTCCGCGAGGACGACCACTTCCAGCCCCGCGTTGTCCTGCTGGCCCTCGTTCCAATCGACATAAATGGAATCGTAGTCGTCGGCGTCCCGAGCCAGCACCGCACGGTTCATGTCGATCCTGGCGCCTTCAGAGAGGCCGTACTCCCATCCCGGCTCCATCATGGCCCAGAGCTGCCGTAGCGGCTCCTGGAGCCTGTCCGCCTCCCGCAGCATCTCCGACGTGACCGGCAGCAGGTTCTTCGCATCGGACATCGGATGCCGGTCGAGCAGACTGGACAGCGACGCCGCGTCGTCCATCGCACCCTTGCAGTTCTCGATGTCCTGTTGAACTTCGTCACTGTCCAGCACCCCGGCCAGGATCTCGCCCATTGCCTCGGCGAGTTCTTCCGCGTCTTCGATGACGAACTCACCGGGGTCGTTGGCCCGGTCTCCGGAACCTACTCCAGAACCGTCAGCGGAGGAAGAGTCTTCTTCCGGAAGTCCGTCACTATCCTCTCTTGAACTCCCTCCCCCTCCATCAGACTCCGCGTCCGCATCGTTTGAACCTGCCGAATCACCGTCGCCCCGTTCTCCGTCACCGGAGGGTGGGTCTTCTTCATGATCCTCCCCGTCGCCAGAACCGTCAGATTCCCCTTCCTCTCCGGGTTCATCTTCCGGCTCCTCGTCGCCTGGATCGTCAGATCCCTGATCCTCAGCTTCATCATCGTCTGCCAGATCTCCGGTTCCGTCATCTGAAACGTCATCGGAGTCATCGGCATCGGAAGTATCTCCGTCATCCTCCTCCCCTTCTTCCTCTTCGGATTCGTCTTCCTGGTCTTCGTCGTCTTCCGGCTCTTCCTCCGGCTCGTCGAAGTCCGAGCCGTCTTCGCCCTGTTCTTCTTTCTCGTCCTGCTGCTGGGTCTGCTCCTTGGCCTCTTCCGCATCGGCCTCGGTGTCTTCGGCAGGAACGCTCCGGCCGTCCTTCGACCGCTCGCTGTCGTGCGTTTCCTGATGTGGGAAATTCTCCAGGTCCAGCAGCTCGGCGAAGTTGTTGATTATCTTCGCCGCGTCGATACGCCCCTGCGCCCTCCGGAAGGACAGCACCCGGTACTGATCGATCAGGTCGGCGAAAGCCTCGGTGGCATCCTTGCCATGCCGTTCCTCGAAGATGTTCCGGAACGTATCCCGGATCTTACGAGGAAGGTACCTACGGCCATGAAGGTAGAGGAACGCCGTCTTCCATGAATTCGGATTCTTGACGAAGAACTCGACCACAGGATAGGCGAAGTACTTCTTCATCTTCTCGTACTTGGTGGACAGAAGCGTTTCGATCCGAGCCTCTTCGATAATTCGGTACGCCTCCAGGAACCTGGTGTGCGCCTTCTTACCCAAAGATGACTGAAGGGAAGCCGGATTAACTCCGTACCGAACGTGCGCGACTTCGTGGTAGTTCAGCCCCAGAATGCTGACCAGAGCAGAACTCGAACCGAGGTTCTTGATGGTGCCCACGTTCACTGTGATCTTATTACCCAGCGAGGAAGCAGGCTCACTGGCGAAGGGAGACAGGTCGAACTTGAGAGTGACGTCCCGGCCGGACAGAACCCGGTCGGTCAGCTCCAGCGAGCGGCGAAGCCCTTCGAGCCGCGTCCTGAGCACATCCTCCGGGGTTGGTTGCATCAGGGGACCTCCACCGGCTCGTAGTCATCCGCGTTGAAGTTATCCGGGTCGAACCACGAATCGTCCAGCTCCAGTTCCTCCGGCTCACCATCCGTCAGTTCCCGCCCCTGCGACTTAGCGTAGGCGGATACTTCCTTAGCGATTTCCACCGAAGCCGCGTCGAGCATGTTCGCCACCGATTCCCGCTCGCTCTCCGCGAAGCAGCTCACGAAGTTTTCGGTGGCGAACTTGACTCCCAGATCGGAAGCGATCTCGACGAACTCCTCCATCATGTTCGTTCCGATGGGAGTCCGGATGGCGTCCTCCTTGCGGATTCTGCGGACCAGATCTAGCAGCGACTTCGACGAAACCAACTTGTCTTCCACGCTGGCCTCGTAGCCCCACTCGACCTTGATGGCGAACCGGTTGGCCAGAGCCAGGTTCAGATCCATCGTGCCACGGTACTTGGGGTTCATGTCCGCGACCACCAGAAGATCCGGGTGAGCCGTCACGTGCTCGCCCTCGTTGCCGAGAAGCTGAATGGCCCGGCGATGGTCGAGCAGCGAGTAGAGGCTGGCCGCGATCTTCGGCGGCATGAAGTTGATTTCCGAGATGTTCAGGATACCGCCGTAACGGACCAGTTCCGTAACCGGTCCGTCTACCCACCGGAACTTCCCCACGGTGTCGGTCGGCATCATCTTTCCGAACAGAGCGGTCGGATCGATCGAGACATCGCACGGAACGGTGTAATAGGGGATGCCCTTCGCCGCCGCGTAAGCCATCGGGAACATCGTCTTCCCGGCGCCGGTGTCACCGCGCATGAGAAGATTCCGCCTATTGGCGATGCACCAGTCCAGCAGCTTGAAGTCCTGGGTACCGTTCACCTTCCGATGAACGTAGCGGTCCGCGTACTTCTTGTCCGGGACGAAGGCGTGGCGCTGTACCGTGCTCTCCGCCTCCGCCGTTTTCAGTTCGATGTTCTCCTTCCTGACCGGAACCTTGGCGACCGGACCCGCCACCTTGAACGTACGTGCTGTTGACTGAGCCATATCCTTCTCTCTATCGGTTGGCTTCACAGTTGGGGCACAGCGACTTCGGCCGACCACGACCAGAGTAATCGATTTCTTCTCCGCAACTCTTGCACTTAGGAGTCTGCTTGAACTCCATCGGCTTGGCAGCCTTCATCTCCGGAATCTCTTCCAGAGCCACCGCCGGAACGATGTAGACCTTATCCGACTTGAGCTTTCCATTCCCAATGTTCACCATGACCTTCGCCTTGGGAAGGTCGCCGTCCGCGTCGCCGATAGCTTCCAGGTACTCCACCGTGACCCCGGCGTACTTCTCACCGCGCAACCGGTAGAGCCTCCCGAGAACCAGGTCGATCGGCGTGCTCCGCAGGATGCGGATCTTCTCACCGGTTTCACGGCGCGTGTCGATCGGATCGCCATCTTCCTCCTGCGACATCTTGATCCGCTCGTAGAGCGCTTTGTCGATCAGATCCAGGAAGGCGTCGAACTCGCCCTGGACGATGGCCTTAATGACCTCGTCCACCGTTTCCTTAACGGCTTCCAACTCCCGCTGCGCTGGGGGAGAAAGCGTGCCAGGCTTCTTCAGCTTCACCTGTGCAGGCATCAGAAGTCCACCTCGGTCTTCTCGACCCGATAAAGCTTCGCCGCATGGCCGTTAGACCGCTGGCTCCTGGTGAGTGCCTTGGCCAGTTCTTCGTCTCGGCGGGGCACCACCGTAACGCCATTGAGGGCGTATCTGCTTGGCCAACGAACCTCCCAGCTTACTTCCGGCTTCATACCTTCCACTTTCTCCCCTTCCTGGCTTGGTTACATAGTGGGCCTGGCGGATTTGAACCACCTCGATCCGGGGTCGCCGGTCTTTCCCATGGGTACGTCTACCCGGCCCTGGCGGGGAGTTTCCTCCCCGGTTGTTCAGTAGGTCGGAGAGACTGCGAGCACGATGCTCGTGGGCTGCTTGTCGCCGAACTGATCCTTGCGGAAGTACAGCGAGCCGGTAGTAACCCGATCGTTGCCGCTCTCCTCGAACACGTAGTAGTTCGAGGTCTCCTTCTTGAAGTCCATAGTCACCTGGAGACCCGCAGGCTTCCGGGACGCCGCTGTCTTCTTAGCTGCGACTGCCATTTTGCACCTTGTTTCCGACGACTACTCTCGCGCAGTCGTCCTTGTATGGACCGTTCTGACTGTGAACTCCGACCCTGATTTCAGTGGTGTTCAAGTCCTCACCGCAGGCCGGGCACTTACCGGTGTTCCTGCCGTAGTTGAGCATCATCGCGCTCCAGTCCTGCTTCAACAGGATGGAGAGCATTTCTTCCCGCTCGTTCTTGTCGAACGAAGCCTTCCAGCCCTGCCCGGAAAAGCTGGTGCTGAGGAAGTATCTTCCCTTCCACCGGCCCTCCTCAGGAACACGAATCTGGACCACCATGTAGTGCATGTCCCCGCCGCTCCAGTACCAGCCTGCGGGCAGACGCTTGCCGTTCCGCGTCTGCCCCCACGACCCCGGAACCATGGCCGGTGCAGGAGGCGGCATAAAGCGCGGCTGCGATGGCTGCGTATAAGCCGCCACACGGTGCTTTACAGCCTCAGCCTCCAGCGCGCACTGCCTTACCGTTTCGATCCTTTGATGGCGTCCATGACAGTGAGCGCATTTGTAGCTCATCCACCCTCCTCTCAACTGAAGGGCCAACAGGGAGAGCATGCTACCGCCTTCCGCACGACTACTCCCGCCAGTTGCGCGGATCGAACTGGGCCTGAAGCAACGGTGCCAGCTTTTTAGCCAGAACCACCTGGTCCTTGGTGATCTCTAATTCGAGTTCGCTCAGCTCTTCCGGATCGAAGTCCGCCACAAACAGAACCGCATCCCGAATAAGCCGAGCCTCCTCCAGCGAGAGGTCGATCAGCTCAGCGGTGAAAACCTGCTTCGCGCTTGCCTTCATCAGTCTTCGTCCTCCGCAGAGCCATGCTCCTTGAGATAACGGCGCGGACTGAGGGCGCCCCGGATCTGCCTGGCGATGTTCTGGACGAATTCGATCTCATCCCGCGACGAAGACTCCTCGGCTGCTTCCTCCAGTAGTCCCGCCACCCGCCGTGCTTCAGCTTCGTCCATGTCCAACTGAACACGGAGCGACTTCCTGACTTCCATTTTTTCTCCTGTCTGGTGTTCCAGGAACCCGAACGGCGCTTGTCCGTCCGGGAACCGAGAACGTCAGCCCTCTTCTTCCCAGAATTCTGCCTGCATGACCTCCACAGAGTCCATAATCTTCTCTGCGGTACCAACATCAGAGGCGTCCGGGATGTTGTGGTAGGTGCGGAAGCTGACGGTCTGGTGGACTCCGCGAACGAACGCTTCGCGAACGAAGTTGTCCAAGGACGCTTGGTCCTTGAAATCTTCGTTCGCGTCATCCACCAACATCAGAACAAGATGCTGTGCCATCAGTCCGCGACCCCAGTGACGATATCGTTAAGTTTGCCGATCGTCAGATCGGTCGGAGGAGTGACGATCCGGAGATGCACCTGACCGTCCTCCAAGTCCCACTCGTCTCTGATCGTCTCGATCAGAGTGTGCGTCAGATCGTCCGTGTCCTCATCGATTCCATCATCAAGAAGGAGTAGGCCGATCACAGCGAGCTTCTGCATTTTTATCCTCAGTTTTTCTCATCGATCCGCAGTCTCCCCACACCTGGCTACCCGGCGGTCATCGCGAGGTGGTCACCAGGACGCTCGCACAGGCTCCCTGACGGGCTCCCATGGTCATCGCGGCCATCCCCTTGGCGCTCGGCCTGTACAGCTCCAGTGTGGCTCTCTGCGGCTCTCATCGGCCTGTCCCTGGCGCTACCGGCCAGGTCGGTTCCGGTCTCTATGGAGTTGAGAAGCATCTGCGAGCCGATCGGGTCTGTGCTGGCCGTTTGTGCTGGTCGCCGTCCCGGTCTCTCGCACTGGGGAAGAAGCTACCAGAGGAACCGGGTACATGCAAATCCATCTTTCACCAGCATGATCACCGTCTGGAGCGTCCTCTACAGGAGCAAGCACAGTCCACTGAGACAGGACGGGACTATATCCATCAATTTATTGATATCGTAATAAATTTCTCACTTCGTTCTTAGCTGAGGAAAATTGTTCCGTTTTTTCTGAAGAAAAGTTGCTCCCAAACTTTTTAAAAATTTAATGCACGCTGTACATATATCTATACGTTTACTTATAAAATAGCTGGTCAAGTTATCGATTTTGCAGATTTTTCTGCATATGATAACCTTAGCGACCGAGAGAGTGAGAGAACGAGTGACTGATCACGACGAGGAACGAGTTGTGAGCAGGAGCGAGTGAGCGAACGAACAAGGGAGCGTTTGTCTCTCTATCTACTTCTTCTCTCTAGTCCTGTTTGACATCTACTACTAGTAAGTCCTAAGCTTCTATTCTCTACTTAGGAAAGACCTAGTAGAGATTAACTTAGGAGAAACTTATATTATGGCTATGGTTACCGCGCGCGCGCGTACTGCGAAGAAGGCTGTTCCCGCGACCGCCAAGAAGAAGGTTGCGGCTCGACCGGCCGCGAAGCGTGCCTCTTCCCGCACTGCGGAAACCCCGGTGGTCCGCGACACCCCCAAGACGCGGGCCGGGAGGACGGCTGTGGCCCCCGCTCCGACCCTTCAGGAGCGCCGTGAAGCCGCCGACCCCAAGAAGCGCGTGGGCGGCCTGTCGTACCAGCAGCTCGCGGACCTGACCGGCTACGGGCTCGGCTCGGAGCACTTCATCACCGCCGTCGAGATCATGAAGGGCGCGGAGACCCGCCAGGAGGTCAACCAGCGCGTCAAGGCGCTCCTGCCGGAGACCACCCGCAACGGCACCCCCAAGCAGGTCTCCAACCTGGTCGGCGCGGTGATCCGTCGCATGGAGGAGAACGGCTTCAAGATCAAGGGGTCGTGGAAGATGGTCCGCCCCGGCGAGTGAGCGGCGGTCGTGTATGATCGCCTACAACTGAATCGGAACTTCCCGCAGGGGAGTCCCAAGAGGAACTTCCGCTAGAAGAGGCAGTGCATGAATTTCTCGTGTGCTGCCTCTTCTGCGCCTCTACCTGGATTCTGACTGGAGGAACCTGTGCCGACTCCGCCGGAGCTGCTTCTCATCTCCGCGATGCTGCGTACCAAGGACCATGTGCTGCCCGCATCCCGTGGCATCTCCTCAGGGATGTTCCACGCGTACCGGGAGGAGTACGAGTGGATCGAGGACTACATCGCAGTCCACAACAGGACCCCTTCCGTGGGTGCTTTTCTATCCGCGTTCGACAACGTGGTCCTCAAGAAGGTGGACGATGTCGAATATTTCTGCGAGCAGGTGCGGGAGAACAACTCCAGCAAGGTTCTGGCCAGCGGCCTGCACAACGTCATCGGCAAGCTCAAGTCCGGCGACGTGGCCGGTGCCATCAAGCAGCTCAACTCCGCGTCCGTCGCAGCGGAGGCAAGCTTCCTCGGCCACGGGAGCGACGGAGACATCTTCCGCGACTACGAGGATGTGAAGGCGGAAGTCCTCAAGCGCAAGAAAAAGCACAAGGAGACCGGCTACGCGGGTATCCCCACCGGATTCCCCACCCTGGACGAACTCACTTCGGGGATTCAGCCCGGCTGGTTCGTCGTCATCACCGCGCGTGCAGGGGTGGGGAAGACCAGATCCCTGATCCGGATGGCCTGTGCCGCCGCGTTCTCCGGCTACACGGTGCAGTACGACGCTCTGGAGCAGGGTCGGCCGGAAATCGCCATGCAGGTGCACTCCTTCACGTCCAGCGAGTACGGCCAGGGAGTCTTCAAGTCGCTGGACCTGGCACAAGGGAACGGTTTCGAGACCGGCGCCTACCTGAAGTTCCTTCAGAACATGCGGACCACCGTTCAGGGCAAGATGCACGTCGCGGACACGACCCGTGGCGCCATCACACAGGCCACCATGGCAGCCCAGATCGAGCGGAACAAGGCGGATGTCCTCTTCCTGGACTACATCACGCTCGTAGAAGGCGTGGAGGACCACCAGAGCGCCGCGAACCTCTCCTCAGCCCTCAAGCGGATGGCCGGGAAGTACAGCATCCCCGTCATCACCGCCGCACAGATCAACCGGACCGGCAGCGGGAAGGCGAT
>Ga0207700_10000627_pt1 | contig 20643 bp, 15 predicted proteins | sample LARL82metaG_FD_184348 | JGI IMG/M metagenome (GOLD analysis project Ga0207700, IMG submission 184348) | Corn, switchgrass and miscanthus rhizosphere microbial communities from Kellogg Biological Station, Michigan, USA - LAR L8-2 metaG... | ecosystem: Host-associated > Plants > Roots >...
GGCCGGGTACTCGCGGTCGGTACGTTCGGCGCTGAGCGGGCTCGATACCAGCTTCCGGCCGGTCAGGACGGTGCCCGTGGTGCTGCCTGACGGTCAGGCGGTGCTGCGCGTGGAGTTCGCCGCGCCGAGCCCGCTCCAGCCGTCCGGGAGCTAAAGGTCCCGCCGCGGCCGGCTGACTTCCATCGGACCGAACGGTCCGGGTTTCACGCCCGCCCGCACGGCGACTTGCTCACCGGTTAGGCGTGTATCCGGACTGCTTCGTGCTGGCCTGGTACTGCCAGATGACGTAGTTGCCCTGGCCCACCGGGGGGATCTCCATCCCGTAGGGGACGACCTGGACGACGTGGTAGTGCGGATTGCGGCGCAGGTCAGCGGCGATCTGCCGGTCCAGTCCGGTCGTGTCCGTGAAGTTCAGGGCGACCAGCGAGAAGTAGCCGTGGGCGATGTAGTTGGCGTAGACGGGAGCGTTACCGGCCCCGGTGACGCTGGCGCCAGGGCCCGGGCCGCCGGTATAGGTGCCGGACGACAGAGTGATGTTGCGGGTGCTGGACCACCTCTGCCACTGGGCGCCGGCGGGCAGGTAGTACTCGGCGACCGCGGGATCTTCCACCAGGAGCGGGCCGCTGGCGTGGTCGGCGAGCGGACCGAAGACCGCGAGGAAGTCGGACGAGTTTGGCCAATCGGACGAGAAGGCCCGGGACTGGGCGATGCCGAGGTAGGCCGGGAAGACCAGCGCGATCACGCAGGCCCCGCAGGTCACCGTGCGGCTCTGCCCGGCTGGCGCGGCCGCGATGAGCCGGTCGACGGCGTATCCGGCGGCGATGGCGGCGAACCACGCGCCCAGGCCGACATGATGGTTGAGCTTCGCCACGGTATGCAGGTGCGCCTGCTCCAGTGGGCCGAGTATCAAAGCGGCGGTCAGGAACACGAGCAGCACGCTCTGCGCGGCTGCCCGCCGGGTGGCCACGCTGATGACGATCGCGGAAACGGCCAGTAGCAGCAGCAGGCCGGCCCAGTACCAGGACTGGCCGAGCACCGACTGCGCCGAGGCCGAGCCCGCAACACGGGTCACCATCGTCCGCTCGAACCCGCCGAGGTAATCACTCCGGTCAGCCGCCACGACCAGGCCCAGCAGCGCGGCCGTCCCGGCCAGGACGGTCCCGGCCCGGCGGGCCGCGAGCAAGCCCCGGCTGGTCCACGGGGAGGTCAGCAACGCGAGCGCGACGATGAGCGGGTCGAACAGCAGGGTGGTGTACGCCGCGACATTGGACAGCGCGAGCACGCCCGCCCCGGCGAGCATCCATCCGGTCGCCGGTCCCCGCGCTCCCGGCCGGATCACGCACCAGGCCGCCAGTGCGACCAGGAACACCGACATCGCGTCGTACGTAGCGAACGCCCCCAGGTGAAGGGTGGTGCCCAGCAAGGCGAACAGCGCGCAGGCGAAGAACGAGGCCCGCCGACCCAACAGTCGGCCGGTGGTACCCCACAGCAAGATAGTCGCGCCGAGCATGAACGCCAGCGACAGGACCCGGGCTCCGGCCAGTCCGCCGATGCTGTCCGCGACCGCGCCGATCGGCGGGTAGACGACCGGCGCGCCGGAGAAGTACTTCGGAAACGGTGGGATCGGCGTGCCATGCAGCCAGTTGGCCCATTCCAGATGCCCAGCGCGCAGGTACAGGGCCTCACTCTGGGACGCGGTGTCGGCCCACAGAAGTCGCAGCGACAAGCCCGCCTGAACCGCCAGCACTACCAGCAGCGGCCACAGGCTGAGCAGGCGCCGCCTGCGAGCACCACCGTCCGGCAAGGCTATAGGCAGGACCGTTGCCGACTCCTCTACCCAGGCGGCGTCCTGCCCGCTGCGGCTTCTCCGCGAAAGCGGAGACGGCCGCCAGGGAGCCGATCGCGCGGAGGGCGTGCTCGATCCCGACAATGTATCGAGAGTCACGGCCAGTCTCCCCCCAGCTCGTTATGTGCTGATGCCTCTGACGAATGTCCGCCAGGCCCGGCTAACAAAGTCACCAGACTAATCCGCGCTCCCGTGTCTTGTTCGTGACTTACGCAATCGGGGCAAATTTCCAGGCCGGATGCCGCTCTGCCCAAAATCAACCGCCTCCGGCCATCATGGACGCACCAGGTTCAGCGCGGAAGCATCGCGCCGGAACGCCGTTTCGGCCGCCTGGTTGTCTTCGATGCGCCAGTCCTGGTGGTAGACCCCGTTGTGCTGCGCGATGTCGAACCACACCAGCCCGAGCGTGCCGTAATGGCGCATCCCGGCGAACAGGTCAGGGATCTTGCGCGCCTGGTCGGCCTGGGGGCCGACGGCAACCTCGGACAGCAACACCGGCAGGCCGGTAATGCTTCGCACTTCGGCGATAGTCTTGCCGAAGATACTGAAGAACGTTTCTGACGGATAGTAGTAATAGCCGTCGATCCCGACCCAGGTGACGTACTTCTCGCCGGGCCACCACGAAGCGATCGGACCGGTACCCCGCTCATCCGCCTGAAGCGTCCACAGCCAGGTGACGTTGTCGGCATGCTGAGCACGGAACAACGTCACGATGTGCCGCCACGCCGCCACGAACGTGGAGGCAGGCACGTGCCCGTAGCCCCACGAGTACCAGTAGGCGTTCATCTCGTGCCCGAAGCCGATCACGACAGGGTAGCCGAAGTCACCGACGCTGCGTGCGAAAGAGCGCAAGTAGCTGTCATAACCGCCGTTGGCGATCTTCGAGACCGAGGCGAGGGTGGGATCCCACTGCATGATCGTGGCCGCGCCATGCCTGCGCGCCGTCTTGGCGAACGACGTCTCAAAGGGTTCACCCCAGCCGCTGTAATACCCGACGAGGTTCGGCTGCTTGCCGGCCGCCTTGGTGAAATTCGCGACCGGCTGGTACGTCTTGAGCGCTCCAGTCTCATAGACACCCAGGTAAGAAGCCTGACGTGGTGGCAGCGACGCGAGCTTACCTTCGGGGCGTGCGGATGGGTCGGAGCGACCGACCGTGAAGATCACAGCAATAGCAGCGATCACGACGGCTACGAGTATTACTAGACGGGATCTCATACTGCCTTACCTGGCTCATCACGAAGATCCACCTTACCGAAACCGCCATGATCCGTCGGCGCTCCAACGACCCATAGCGCCACGGATGAGCCTGGCGCAATGAGGCGGAGCTTGTCGTTCACGATGTAGGACGGCTGTAGGTCTTGGCACCCTCGCGGAGCGCGGCGATAGCTGCGGGGTCTTTGATGCGGTAGTCGTGCGAGGCGAAGTTGTCGAACCATACGAACCCAAGCAGCCCGTATGTGTGGATGCCAGCGAACAGGTCGGGGATCTTCGCCGGCTGGATAGCGGCGGGCGTCGCGCTTGTCTCGGCGATGAGGACAGGTTTACCGGTCAGTTCGCGTACAGCAGCAATGGTGGGCCCGAACATGGGAACAAATTTCCAGGACGGCTTAAGATAGTAGCCGTCGATTCCCACCCAGCTCACATAAGAGCTGCCTGGCCACCAGGGAGCCGGGTTGGGAATCTGGCCGTGCTGTGTCTTCATGATATTGACTGTCCACAGCCATGTCACGTTCCTGGCGCCGACCGTGTGGAAGAGTATGACGATGTGCTTCCAGGCGGCAACGAAAACCGCCGGGGATGTGTGCCGGTAGCCCCAGGAAAACCAGTTGCCGTTCATTTCATGGCCAAAACTCAAAATGACTGGCTTGCTGTAGGCGCGGACGGCCTGAGCGTAGGAGGTCAGATAAGCGTCATAACGCTCAGATGCGATGGCCGAGAGGCTTATATTAGTCGGGTCGATCTGCACCATCGGTACCGCGCCATGCTTAGCAGCAGTTGCAGCGAACCTCGTTTGGAATGGCTCCCACCACCCGCTATAATACACGACCAGCCTTGGTCTCACTCGAGTAGCCCTAGTGAAGGATACTACACCGGCGTACGAGTTCGGCACTCCGTTTGTATAAAGCCCGAGATAGGATTCCGGAGTCGCGGAGAGACCAGAGTGCCTGGCCTTGTGAGACGAATGCGCAGCCGTTTTCGGGTTTCCTCCGCTAGACACTACGAAAGCAAGGATGGTAGCCGCCAGCGCGCCCGTGGCCGCAGCCGCTACCGCCAGCTTGGTTCGGCGGCGACGAGTTATGGCCACGACTTTGGTCGGCGATGCGTGCCTATTTCGCCTAGTACGATCGGTGTTTGAGATATTCACATTGCCCTCGCCATTCCCTATGGAGAAGACTTATTGAGCGACTGGAATGGTGCCAGGCCTAGGGCCCGGTAATTCCATCCGGCCTCATGCCACGAAGCCGGATCTAGGACGCTTCGCCCGTCCACGATGTTGCGTCGCGCCACCAGTGGCGCGAGGTCGTCAGGCCCAAGCCCGGCAAATTCGACCCACTCAGTTAGCAGTAGTACGACATGCGCGTCCTGAGCCGCATCAGCTAGCCTGGTTGCGTAACGGAGTTCCGGACGCGCTCTGCGCGCACTGGCGAGGGCGGCCGGATCGTAGACCGTTACCTGAGCTCCCAGCCCGTGGAGAATGTGAGCTACGTCCAACGCGGGGGAGTCTCGCACGTCATCAGAGCCGGGTTTGAACGCGGCGCCAAGGACGCACACCGGCACATCAGCTAGATCCCCGCCGATCAATTCGCAAGCTAGGTCAGCGGTCCTCGTCCGCCGCCGCAGGTTGATCGCGTCAACTTCGCGAAGGAAGCCTAGGGCCTGGCTAACCTCCAGATCGGCTGCCCGGGCCAGGAACGCGCGGATGTCCTTGGGCAGGCAGCCGCCGCCGAAGCCAAGACCGGGGCGCAGGAACGCCGGACCGATACGTGAGTCAGCGCCGAGAATCTCGGATAGGACACGGATATTGCCGCCAGCGGCTTCACATACTTCGGCCATCGCGTTAATGAAGGAGATTTTCGTTGCTAGGAAGGCGTTCGCCGCGACCTTGGTCAGCTCGGCAGTCTCCAGTTCGGTCGTGAAGAACCGTGTACCGTTGGCGATCGGCCTGGCATATACTTGTCGTAGGATCTTTTCTGCCCAGGACGACATGACGCCCGCTACGATCCTGTCCGGCGAGAGCGAGTCCGCTACAGCTGAGCCTTCGCGCAGGAACTCAGGGTTCCAGGCAAGCTCCGCCGCAGGGCACTCTCTTTCGAGTTCGGCTGCGAGTCGGCGTGCGGTGCCTACCGGAACGGTGGATTTCCCGACTACGAGACATTGCCTGTCAAGGAGCGGGGCCAGTGCCATTATGCACTCGTGGACCTGGGATGTATCGGCCTTGTGACTGGCGGGCTGCGGCGGAGTTCCGGCGCAGATGAAATGCACATCACCGAACGCTGCGACGCTCGGATATGACGTGGTAAATGCCAGCCGCCCGGAGTCGAGGCCAGAGTGCAGGAGTTCTTCGAGTCCGGGCTCGAAGATGGGTAGGTCTCCGGCATTCAGTCGGTCTACTTTCCGGGGATCGGTATCGACACCGAGCACATCGAAACCGAGGCTAGCCATGCAAGTAGCATGTGTGATGCCTAGATATCCGGTGCCCAGCACGGTGAGACGCAGCGGCCTATTCATGAGCCTGGCCTCATGAAAGTACCCGCACCCTTGCTGAATGCCGCGGTAGCTGCGGGACTGCTGATACTGAAATCTTGGCTGGCGGAATTCGTGGCGTCGAACCAGACGAAGCCGAGCAGCCCGTAGGCCCGGATGCCCGCGAACACATCGGCGATCTTCGCCGACTGGCCGGCGGCAGCTATGGCCCCCGTTTCGGCGATGAGAATTGGCGCGCTGGTCAAGGCGCGCACCTTTGAGATGGTCGGCCCGAACAGGGGAGCGAACTGCCAGCCCGGCTTCAGGTAGTAGCCGTCGATTCCTACCCAGGTCACATAGGCGTTGCCGGGCCACCATGGGGCGGGCGGAGGGATCCTTCCTTGCTGCGTGTTATTAATGATATTGACCGTCCACAGCCAGGTCACGTTTCCCGCTTCAAGTTCGCGGAACAAGGTAACAATGTGCCGCCAGGCAGCCACGAACGCTGCCGGGGACGTGTGCCGGTAGCCCCACGAGGACCACGACCCGTTCATCTCGTGGCCGAAGCTCAGGATAACCGGGTGACGGTAGGCGCGGACCGCCTCAGCATAGGCGCTGAGGTAGCCGTCATACTTTCCGGCGGCAATCGCGCGGATGCTCACCCCTGTCGGATCCATTTGCACTAGTGGCACGGCGCCGTTCTCGGCCGCCTCGGTGGCGAAACTGGTCTGGAATGGCTCATACCAGCCGCTGTAATACATCAGTACATCAGGCTTAGTCCCGGTGGCTTGGGCGAACGCCTTTACTCCTCGGTATGAGGCGGGAGCGTCGTTGGTATACAACCCCAGGTAAGACTGGGGCGTAGTGGGGAGATGCACTGGCAGCGGGCCGGTTCGGCCTGCGGATCTGTTATAGAAGCTGACGCCTGCGGTGATTCCGGCCACGGCGATGATTGCCGCGCAGGTTGTGACGATCCGCCGGTAGTGTGTTGATCGCTTCACGCCCAATTGATGGCCCTCTATCAGGAACACAGCTTCTGAATATTTGCAAAAGCTAATCTATGAGTATTACTTATTTCACGGTAAGCGCCAAGTGCTGGTGGATTGTCATCAATGCTCCAATCAGCTTTATCTTGGCCATGCTGGCCTGTCTGGTCGATGTCGAACCAGATGAATCCCGCCAACTCGTATTCGACAACGCCCGCGGCGAGTTGTCCGAGGACACGGGGCTGCCCGACGGCGGGATCCGCGGCGGTTTCGCTGATCAGCGCGGGTTTGTCTGTGATGCGGCGCAACATCGCCAAGGTTGGTCCGAAGACACTGCTAAAGGTGGCGCGTGCGGAATGAAAGTAGCCGTCGATGCCAACTTTGTCGACATACCGGCGGCCGGGCCATAGCGCAGCTATGGGACCGCTACCGCGGTAAGTGACGTTAGCGATCCAGACCCAGGTTACATTTCCTGCACCTGCATGGCGGAACAGTTGCACGACATGCCGCCAGGCAGCTATCTCTACAGCGGGCTTGACGTGCGTATATCCCCATGAATACCAGGTGCCGTTTGATTCGGGTTCGAAGGACATGAGCACATGTGTATGTAGGTTCCGAAGTACGCTGGCGCAACGTAGCAGATAGCTATCATGACGGCCTTCCGCAATACCGGGCAGGGACACACCGAAGGGCTCCAGCTCCATCATCGGGACGGCAGAACCTGCAGTTATGGAATCAGCTACCAACTTAGTCTTTTCGGGCGGCTCACCCCAATGGATGTAGTGCACCACGACATTGGGGTGACAGCGGCACCGCTGGTGAAAGAGAGCTAGATTATCGGTGACTATCCCGGTGACCGTGAATACGACATGTTGCGGCGTATTCACTGAGGCCTTCGCAGCTGCAGACGACTGCGCGCCGGTCCCGCTAAGCCATGTCCGCCCGGTCGTTACGGCACCGAGGACTGCGGCAACGACAAGCGAGAGGCAGATAGCAAGAATGCGCACCTTCACACCGTCGATACCTCTGCACCGGAGGATCGGGTTCCCCAGCTATTGTCGCGAAGTGTCGCCAAGGCAACAAGCCGCAACGGAAGCAGAAGTGTCATATGGATAATTCCATACAGGGGAGCGAGCAGTAGCGTTCCCCAGCGGCTACGCCAGGAAAGGCCGGGATGCTCTGCTTCCACATAGTGTCCGCTCCGGGCGTAGGCAAGGAGCAGCACGGCCATCAGGTATGTCATCCCAGCGAAATGCCCAGTAAACGCGGGCTGCACTGCCATTGCGAATATTAGGGCACTGGTAAATCCGCACCAGCTGCAGATTTCAACCAAAGTGAGCCACCAGCATATCCGGCCTGGGGGCATACCCCCCAGCATTGACAGCGACTCCCTGAAGAACGACTTCGACCAGCGGAGCTGTTGCCGTAGGAAATGCCCCATGCGCTCTGGAACGAGCGTCCACGCTACAGCGTCAGGAGCTAGGACTACCTGTCCCTCGCGGAGACAGTAGTAGGTGAGCCGCCGGTCATCTCCGTAGGTGCACTTACGGCCAAGAAAGTGTTGGCTCAGAAAGTCATCGAGATACTTCCGGACGGTGATACCTCGATAGAGAGCAAGGGAGCCGCACGCACAAAGAACGCTTCCCATGACGGAATATGCTGCACGCTCGCCAAGGAATGCATATGCATATCGGAGGTCTATTAGCCGGGTGAGTAGATTGCGGTTCCGATTAGCGGCGAGGACGCATCCGGTGACGGCGTGAACGCGCCGCCGCGCGAATGGCTTGAGGGCGTTCTCAATAGCATTAGGCGCAATAATGGTGTCGGAATCAATGCACAGGTAAATGTCGGCGTCCCAGCTGCGTGCGAAGCCCGCGGCCAGACCAGCGCGTTTACCCCGGTTCTCGCTGAGAGTGACGACGGTATAGTTCACTCCGGCAGCTCGGAACATCTCGCAGTAACGGTATGCAACTTGCCCGCAAGCGGGATCGGACGATCCGTCGTCTACGACGGTCAGGGAATTTGGCAGTCGTGTGCTGGCGAGGATCGAGTTGAGGCACAAGGTAAACGCCGTGACATCTTCGTTACGACAAGTAATAATACCTGCAACGTAGGCCCGCCTTAGGGTGGACCGGCTTTCCGGGGTGTCACGTGCCGGGCGCGCCAGAAGAGACAGGATAAGTTTCGCGCCGATAAGGAACACTACGGCTGTGCCATACCAGCCGAGCCGGACGAAGATGACCACATGTCGATCAGGCATTTGACCGGCGTGCAATGCGATAACGGCACCGAGGATGATGCCGGTGATGAGCGCGGCGACGAGCACCTGGCGACCGCGAGCCCGATGGCCAACAGACTCCTGCATGCCGTCATCTTCGCAAGTCGAGTGTTCCAGTCCTGTCACCCCCTAAAGTAATACATATCGTATATCCCACGATCAATGATAGTTTGCCAGTTTATCTAACTGTTACAACATATGTCAGGGATCGAGAAGACTACCACATAGTGGAACATGTGAACTTAATGTCCGATTCGGGCAAGCAGGCGATTTGCAACGATAAGTTGCGGGTCAGGTGCCAGCGTCCCGCTGAATGATGTCGACTTTCCGATGCGTTGACTAGAGATGGGAACGGCGTGGCAGAAGCGCCGGGTCGACCGAAGGTCGGCCTGATGGAACGGATCCGGTTTCCCGGCCTCGACGAAGCCGGGTCACGGGATGGCGACCTGGTGGTGTCTCTCATGAGCGTGAAGTTCGCGGTGGTTGGAGGCGATCGTGGTAATATGTCGCCCGGATGAGGCTAAGTTCTCTGACTGATTTCCGTCAAACGCTTTACCTCGTTATGGTACAAATTTAGGGCTGCCTGATCATGTTCTAGGCTCCAATCCTGCCTTGATATGCTGCCGTGCTGGATTACGTCAAACCAGATGAACCCCGCGAGGCCATATTGCGCCACACCGTCGACGATTTCATTGAGTGCTGCAGCTTTCCCGATTGATGGTGCTGCCGCCGTCTCTGTGATCAGCAGCGGGTCGGAGGAAATCGTGCGCATCGCAACTATGGTGGGGCCGAAAAATTCGGAGAACGTCAAACGATTCACCAGATATCCATCGATCCCGAGGATGTCAACGAAATCCTCGCCCGGCCACAGGATCCGGATGTTCTCGCTTCCTGGAAACTGGACATTCATAATCCATGCCCACTTTACATTCCGCGCTCCCGCCTCACGGAAAATGGTGACAACATGGCGCCAAGCCGCAATAATTGCATCTGGTGTTGCATGACTATATCCCCAAGGATACCAGTTGCCATTGGCTTCTGGCGCAAATGACATGATGACAGGGCTATGCAGGCCGTTAACCGCGCGTGCATAATTGCTGAGCCATGTGTCTTGAGTTCCTGAGCTGATCGCGCCGAGAGAAATACCCTGCGGTTCCAGCTCGAGCATCGGGATTGCTCCGGTCGATAGAATAGAGTGCGTAACATCCAAGTCGTCACTCCCCCCTATAGGGAGATAATGGACTGCAACATTGGGTGAGCATCGGCATACCTCGTCGAACTTTGGTACGTTATAGGAAACTATTCCGACGAAGTTATCCGGGAAGGTTCGCGGGCCCGGCCTGGCGACGAAGTGCTTGTATCCGTTATGTCCGAATACTGCCTCTGCACCCACTACCACCGTGACCAGTGCGGCCATGGCGAGCAAGACCGCCAGGATCCGCATTTTCACGATGTAACCTCCGTGATCTCCGAAATGCCGGCTCGTTACTAAACCCAGGTAGCGCAATTAGCTCCATAGAGCACGATCATTTACTTCTCGCCCCTGGCGGCTCATTCATGAACCGGGCCTTGTGAAGGTACCTGCACCATTGCGGAACGCGACGGCAGACGCGGGAGTGCTGATGCTAAAGTCGACGCCCTGGTAATTCCTGGCGTCGAACCAGATGAACCCGAGCAGTCCGTACGCGTGAATACCGGAGAACACGTCGGCGATTTTCGTCGGCTGGCCGGCGGCAGTCGTGGCGCCCGTCTCGCCGATGATTATCGGGTCGCGAGTCAGTGAGCGCACGGCGGCGACGGTCGGCCCAAACAATGGAGCGAACTGCCAGCCCGACTTAAGGTAGTAGCCGTCAATTCCCACCCAGGTTACATAAGCGTTGCCGGGCCACCATGGGGCGGGCGGAGGGATCCTGCCTTGCTGCGTGTTGTTAATGATATTGACCGTCCACAGCCAGGTCACGTTTCGAGCGCCGAGGGCGCGGAACAAGGTGACGATGTGCCTCCAGGCCGCTACAAACGACGTAGGGGAAGTGTGCCGGTAGCCCCAGGAATACCAGGTACCGTTCATCTCGTGGCCGAAGCTCAGGATGACCGGGTGACGGTAGGCACGGACCGCCTCTGCATAAGCGCTCAAGTAGCCGTCGTACTTTCCGGCCGCAATCGCAGAAATGCTAATTTTCTCCGGATTCATTTGTACTAGCGGTACTGCGCCGTTCTTAGCCGCCTTGGCGGCGAAACTAGTCTGGAAGGGCTCATACCAGCCGCTGTAGTACATGAGAACATTCGGCCTGGCGCCCGTGGCGTTGGCGAACGCCGTCACCCCGCTGTATGACGCGGGCGAGGCATTTGTATACACTCCTAGGTAGGAGTGTGGCGTGGTCGGGAGCTGAACTGGCAGCGGCCCGGTCGGTCGGTCGGATTTAGCTGACAGATTGCCGTAGAGACTAACGCCGGCCGCGATCGCCGCCATTGCGATGAGGGTCGCGCTTATCACCACGATACGCCGACGTTTCGGGCGACTGTTATCGACGCGATGCTTCATAGCGTTGCTTCTCCTGTAATCCCGATGAGTGAGCGCCTCATGCGGTTATCTCTGCGGCTTTCGTAGCTGCGCGCCGCCAAACGCCCTTACTCGGCGTCAGAAGCGGCGCCAGCATGTAAAGCTGCACGCCGGCCAGGATCTCCGTGGCCCAGTACGTGTGCCATCCGTACTCGTGCACCCGCAGCGCCAGACCAGTCCAGAGCAGCACAAGGACCACGGTGATCCAGCTGCATAGGATCCGGTTTACGGTTACCGGGACCTTCCCATGGCCCGGCGACGCGCCCGTCGGGACCCATTCGGCAACCCGGCCCCGGACCGCGTACCACACCGCGTAGATGTGGCAGCAGGAGTTAATGACGCACACCCGGTAGATCGTCGGCCGCCAGCCGCGGCTCAGCACCGGGAAAGCCAGCAGGCTCGCGGCCAGCGCCGGCAGTATCGGCAGGTAGTTGTGCGGGTAAATGAGGCCGGGGAAGAACCAGATCATCGTCAGCGTCGGGAACGGTCCAATAAGCAGCAATGCCGCCGATGACATGTAATACAGGAAGGCGGCCCAGAAAGCAGCCCGTTGCTGCCAGGTGAACTGTGCTTCCCGGAAGTGTTTCTCGATCATCAGCAGCATCGAGGAACGGCACCAGCGCACCTGCTGGTTGGCCAGGGACGGAAAGTCGCGGGGCGCCACGCCCTTGGCCAGGCACAGCGGGAGGTAGCGGGTCTCGTATCCAGCCCATGCCAGCTTGACCCCGGAGTGGACGTCCTCACCGATCGGCACCCAGGCGAAGCCGCCCGCGGCCATGACGGCCGCCCGGCGATAGACCAGGTTCGTACCCGCGCAGATGGCCGCCGCGTAGCGGTCCCTGGCCGGCTGGATGAAGCGGAAGAAGATCTCCTGCAACGTGCCCGCGTAGCGCTGGATGTAAGAGAATGAGCGATTGCTGACGTCGTAGTACTGGGCGGTCTGGACAATGCCGACCTTCGGATCGGCGAAGTACGGCATGGTCTCGGAGAGGAACTCTGGCCGTACCGCGAAATCGGCGTCGATGACCGCGATGTAGTCGCCGGAACTGACGGTGAGGGCATGAGTCAGGTTCCCGGCCTTCTTCATCTTCCCTGGGTCCGCCCGCACGACGTACTGGAAGCCGTACTTGTCCGCCAGGTCACGGACGTCGTCCCGGGCTGAGTCATCAAGCACGTAGACGGTCTTCGGGCCGCTCCACGCCATCAGGCTCACGTACCGGAGCGTGTTGTCCAGCACGGTCAACGGCTCACCGCAACTAGGCAGAAACACGTCCACTGTCTCGTGGTGCTGGACTTCCCGGTAGCTGGCTGCGGTGGCCTGGTGCTCGGCCAGGGTCAGCCGTGGCGGTCCCATGCGCAGCCAGAAGTTGACCACCACCGGCGGCACCATGACCATCAGCAGCAGCCACATGAGCGGGGCGATGAGCCAGGCATGCTGGGCCACGTGAATGTAGCCGTACAGCACCCCCAGCGAAGCGATGAGCAGCCATGCGAACACCCAGCGGCGCCGTTTGCCGAAGTACTTGTACTTTTCCCGGTCATCGGGCGGGTCGGGCAGGTAGATGTCGGCCCGTTGCTCGGCTACTGCGGGCTCAGTGAGCGCCATGATCACCCCCCGATGCCCAGATGGTGAATTGGCCGGCGTGGGCCAGTACGTAGTAGCCGCCTGCTTTGCGCATATCTGCAGTGACCTGGAGGTCGGTCGATTTCGTGTCACCAAAGTTCAGGATCACCAGCGCGAAGTAATGACGGTCGATCGCGGCTGTGTATGAGAGTGCCCCGGGAAGGAGCCCGTGGTAGCTGAAGTAGTACGTGTTGGACCACCGCCGCCAGGGAACTTGTGCGCGAAGGTAATAAGCTTCGACGTCATAGTCCTCCGCCAGGTAGTTACCAGGATGGGAGCGGACCGCCGAACTGAGGACGCGGACCGCGTCGGCCGCGTTCGGCCACACCCCGTACAACCCGGTCGCCTGGCCCAGCGAGCCGAACAGCGTGGACGCGGCAATCGGCAGCGCCATGACCGCGGCCCAGCCATAACCCGGATCGACCCGGCTCAGCCGCGCCATCGCGTACCCTGCCGCGATCGCGGCGAACCAGGCGCCGAAGACCACGTGCTTCTGCAGGCCGACCGTGGTGTGCAGGCGGGCCTGCCCGGCCGGGGCGAGTACCGCGGCGACGGTCAGGACAGCGGGCAAGAGCTTCCCGCGTCCCCCGGCCCGGGCGGCCAGTACCGCGCCGAGCACGGCCAGGAGAAGGATCAGGCTGGTCCAGATGTACGCGCTGCGCAGGACGGTTGTCACTGCGGTATCTGCCTGCGGCCGGGCCAAGGTGCTGGCCGTGATACCTCGCCAGTAGTCCCGGCCGCCAGCCCGAATGGCAATCCCAGCCGCCACGATCCAAGGGCAGAGCACCGTGACCAACGCGGCCAGCCAGGCGCCGCCCTCGCGCCGTCGCCATACCGCTAGGGATACGACGGCGAGCACCACAGGGGTGAACAGGGCGGTTGCGTACTTCGTGGCGTTGGCCGCCGCCAGAATGATGCCCGCCGTGATCAGCAGGGCCGTCCGTATCCGGATCGGGAAATCAGCCGCCCGGACTCCCAGCCAAGCCGCCAATGTCAGCACGAACAGCGCCATCGCGTCAAAGGTCGCGAACGCGCCCAGGAACTGCGTGCCAGCCAAGGTAGCGAACAGCCCGGTCGCCAGTAGCGCCGTCCGCCGTCCGTACAGCCGACCCGCCGTGGCCCAGAGCAGGCTGGTGACTCCGAGCATAAAGCCGAGCGACAGCACCCGCGCGGCCGCTAGGCCGCCGAGGCTGTCCGCCACCGCCCCCAGCGGGGGATAGATGACCGGCGCTCCGGAGAAATAGGAGGGAAGGTCCGGGATCGGTACCTGGTGCAGCCACCGGGCCCATTCCAAGTGCCCGGCCCGCAGGTACAGGCCCTCATCCTGGAAGGCCGTGTTGGACCAGGTCAGCCGGAGCGACAGGATGGCCTGGACGGTCAAGACCGCGATCAGCGGCCATCGCGCCGCGACCGGGCGGCCGATGCCGGATCGCCCGATCCAGCGGGCTATCGGATCCGGGCTAGCAGGCGTGCGCGCGACGCCGGGCCCGGGTGCGTCTGATGGCGCAGAAGCAACTACGGGCATCGTGGCCATACCCCCACGCCCGCGCGATGTACTAGCTGCATCACTTACCGTGATCGCGCCCACCCCAAGTTGACCGATATTTCCAGCCATCCGGAAAGGCCAGCAGCAAGGCGAAACAGCGAGATCGTGAGAATGGCGTGAGCCTACTGAGGCGCAGATGCCAGTTCGCGAGATTTGTCCTATTCGGTGCGTGGCCGTGGCTCTGGTCATGCTGCGCCTAACCAATCGGGTGGTATCGCGTCAGTTCCTGGCGCACACCGAGCCGGAAGGAGATCTGGGCAAACGGGTTGTCGGTGAGCCTCCAGTCTTGGTGGAAGATGCTGCCGTGCTGGGCCTTGTCGAACCACACCAGCCCGAGCGTCTTGTACTTGGCCATCCCATGGAACAGGTCCTGGATCTTGGCGAGCAGGTCGGCGGCCGACCCGACGGCAGGCCCGACCGCGGTCTCCGACAACAGCACCGGCTTGCTGGTGAACGTCCGCACCTGCGTGATGGTCTTACCGAAGACGCTGGCGAAGGTATCGGACGGGCGGTAGTAGAAGCCGTCGATGCCGACCCAGGTGACGTACTGCGCACCCGGCCACCAGGAGGCGATCGGCCCCGTACCGGGCTCCACCGCCTGGAGCGTCCATAGCCAGGTGACGTTCTGTGCGCCCTCCTTGCGGAACAGCGTCACGATGTGCCGCCATGCGCCCACGAACGTGGCCGCCGGGACGCGCTTGTAACCCCACGGGTACCAGGAAGCGTTCATCTCGTGCCCGAAGCCGATAACCACGGCGTGACGGAAGTTACGCACGCTGTCGGCGTAGGAGCGCAGGTAGTCATCGTAGGTACCGTTCGCGATCGCCTTCATCGAGGCGGCGGTCGGATCGATCTGAACGAACGGGACGGCGCCATGCGCTTGAAGCATTCTTGCAGACGCCGTGTCAAAGGGCTGGGTCCAGCCGCTGTAATAGCCGACGAGGTTCGGCTGTCGATTTGCCGTCCGTGCGAAGCTGGCCACTGCACCGTAGTCGGACGGCGCCCCGGGCTCGAAGGTGCCCAGGTAAGAGGCCAGTGCGGGAGGTAGCGAGGCGTGCGCAGGCGCAGGCGACTGGGGAACCGAGCTGACCAGGCGGCTGCCCGCGAAGCCGAGGGCAAACATGGCCAGCAGGACGGCTACGATCAACGGGATGCGGGAGTTCATGCTGCCCTGCCTCCTGGGAAGATCACGCGGCCCACGACGGCCAGGTTGAGCAAGCCGAAGAACAGCAGGACGGCGAATTGCGGGGACCCCAGCATCGCAGTCCGCCAGACGGCGAGGGCGAACCAGAGTACGGCCGCGCTGCCGCTCCACCAGGTGATCCCGACCCGGAATCGGCGCAGCGAGCTCCCAGGTGTCCGGGTTGGGTGCCAGCTCATCGACTTGCCCCAGGCGCCGTCCCAGATGGCGAACACATGCGCCCAGCCGCGGGCGACGCCCAGTGGCCAGATACCTAGGCCGAACCTGGACCGGTGCCACAAGGGGTAGAGCACGAGGCCGGTGAACATCGCCGGCAGCAGGACGACAAAGTTACGCAGCCGGACGTGGCCGGGTAGGAAGGCCAGCATCACGATCGGGATGACCGGCCCGAAGAACGTCACCAAGGCGGTGTAGGCGTAGTAGAAGAACCCGGAGATGTAGGCCAGCCGGGCCGGGATCGACATCCGTATCTTCCACAGCCGCCAGGAGAACACGATGCCCACGTTCCCGGAGCACCAGCGGTATTGCTGACGCACGAAGGCGTCGAGGTTGTCCGGGCAGATCCCGGTCGAGAGCAGGATCGGCAGGTACACCATGGACCAGCCGGCCCGGCGCACGTCGAGGCCAGTGTGCACGTCCTCGGCGTAGGGGATCAGTGTCGGGCCGCCCTGCGGCTCGAGCGCGGCCCGGCGGTAGACCGCGGAGGTTCCGCAGCAGACAGCAGCGTCCAGCCGCTGCCGGGACACCTGGACCGCCCGGTAGAATACCTCCTGGATCGGCCCGGCGGCCCGCTCGATCCAGGTCTGTTCCGGGCTGGTCCTGAAGTACTGGGGCGTCTGGACGATCGCGATCAGGTGATCGTCCATGTAGGGCATCGTCTCGGCCAGGAAGTCGCGCCGCGGCGCGAAGTCCGCGTCCAGGATGACCAGGTACTCGGCGCTGGTCTGGGAGAAGGCGTAACGCAGGTTGCCGGCCTTCTTGCCCGCCGGCCAGTCCGGCCGGTGGATATAGCAGAAGCCGAACGACTCGGCTGTCACGCGGGCTTCCTCCGACGGCCCGTCGTCCAGGACGTAGGCCCGCACCTCGCCCTGATACTCCTCCATCATCCCGGCCGCGGCGGTCCAGGTGTTGCGGAGCAATTCGATCGGCTCGCCGCAGATCGGCAGGTATATGTCCACCGCGGGGTAGGACGTCGGACGCCACGCCCGGATGCGGCCCTGGTGGGCGACAAGGTCGAATCCGCGACCGGCGAAATTCACCGGCAGGCTGATGGCCTGGTAGAGGACGTAAACGACGGTGAAGAGCAGGAACGGCGCAAGCACCAGGTCATGGGTCTCGAGCCTGATCTGGCTGTAGATGAGGCAGCAGGAGCCGATGAAGATCACGGTCGTCAGGTAGAGCAAGTTCCGCTCGATGTACAGGTACTTCTCGTCGTCGCTCGGCGGATGCGGGGGCACCAGGCCACGCTGCCGGCTGCCGACGGCAGTCGGCCTGGCAATGGTTCCCGTGCTGACGGTCGGCTGGTCGATCATTTCTGCGGCTCGTATTGCCAGATCACGTACTTGCCAGGCGCCGGACCAACCGGGCCGACGCCGTAGGGCACGACCTGGATCGCGTGGTAGTGACGGTTCCGGCGGATGTCCGCGACGATGCTCTCGTCAAGAGAGGTCGTATCGGCGAAGTTCAGCGCGATGAGAGAGAAGTAACCTTCCTGGATGTACATGGCGAACGTGCCCGCGTTGCCCGCCCCGACGACCCCGGCTTTCGTGCTCGGCCCCCCGGTGGGCGCTCCCGACCGCAGGACGATATTCCGTGTGCTCGACCATCGCTGCCACTGGCTCCCGGAAGCCAGGTAATACTCTGCGATCGACGGGTCCTCGACCAGCATTCGGCCAGTGCCGTTATCCGCCAGCGGACGGAGTATCGCGACGAAGGCGGACGAATCCGGCCAGCTGGTCGCGAACATCCGTGACTGGCTGGCCCCGAGCGCGACGGGAGCGCACAGTGCGATCACGCAGGCCCCGCCGGTGACTACGCGCATGGTCCCGGCCGGCGAGGTCGCGATCAGCCTGTCGACCGCGTAGCCCGCGGCGATGGCCGCGAACCACGCGCCCATAGCCCCGTGCTTGTTCAGCGAGGCCGTGGTGAAGAGGCTGGCTTGTTCGGCCGGCACGAGCAGCGCCGCGACTGCCAGCAGCGTCAGCAGCCAGGCCCAGGAACGTTCCGGTCGGCTGATCCAGGCGATGACCGCGCCGCAGAGCGCGGCGACCACGATGATGCCCGTCCAAGACCAGAAGTGGGCGATGACGGTTAGCGGCGAATCATTTCCGGAAGCCCTCTGCAGCGTGGTCACGGTGATCCCGTGCCAGTAGCGGCTCCCGCCGAGCAGCAGTCCCGGGGTGAGGATCACCGCCGCGATCGCCAGCACGGTCACGGCCCGGGCCGCGGCCAGCTTGCCGCCCGGCCTCGGGATGGCAGTGACCAGCGCGATCAGCACCACGACCGGATCGAACAATGCCGATGAATACGCGGTCGCGTTGGCCAGCGCCAGCGCGGCGCCGGCCCCGATCATCCAGCCGGTGGCGTCCTCACGCTCGCCCGCCCGCACCACCAGCCAGGTAGCCAGCGCCAGCAGGAACAGCGCCATGGCGTCATACGTGGCGAACGCACCCAGGTGCAACGTCGGTCCGAGGACGGCGAACAGCGCGGCCGCGAAGAACGCGGCCCGGCGCCCGAATAGCCGGTCAGTGGTGTCCCACAGCAGGGTGGTGGCCGCGAGCATGAAGACCAGCGAAAGGCCCCGGGCTGCGGCCAAACCGCCCACGCTGTCGGCCAGCGCGGCAATCGGCGGGTAGATGACCGGAGCCCCGGAGAAGTACGAAGGGAACTGCGGTATCGGGGTGCCGTGCAGGACGCGGGCCCACTCCAGGTGGCCGGCCCATAGGTACAGGGCTTCGTCCTGGAACGCCGTATCGGCTCCGATGAGCCGGAACGAAAGGATCGTCTGGACCGCGAGTATGGCCAAAAGGGGCCAGTTGCCGGGGACACGCGCCCGCACCGTCCGTGGTGACCGATGCGAAGCAGGCGTCTCGTCCGCGGGCGCTGCGGCCGGCACGTAGGCCTCCGCCGGCGGTCGCGTCGCGTGCCCGTGGTCCATGGAGTAGCACCTGCCTGGTTATCAGGGCATAAGGGGGTGCAAAACTCAAGCCCCCCTCGTAACTGACTTACAGTGGTGAAGGTGTCACTTCACGCAACGCTTCTGTACGAGTATCGACACCGCAAACCAGACGGTAACCTCCGATACCCGGACGTGAGGTGTATTCCGCAAATTTAGCGGGAGAAAGTACCCTGGCGGCGCGTGGAGGCGTGGCTCAGGAGGAGTGGTGGTCGGACAGAAGCGGCGGATTTCCTATTACGTTTCTTAGTCCCCGCTTGAATAGCCGCTCATCCTGTGCTCCGCTATACCGTGCGCTCGCATGACCTATGTGCGTACCGCAGGGGGTATGACCCGCATGGCAGACGAGGATCCCAGCAGGGAATTGCCGCAACGCGTCCGGGGCGCGGCCCGGCCGGGTTCGTCCGTGCCCGCCTCGTCGCCTTCTCCCGTGCTCTCCGAGGAACTGCGGCAGCGCATGCTGGCGGCGGTTACCGCCGAGCGTTCCGGAGCGGTCACCAAGCAGGACGAAGCCCCAGGCAGTAAGGCAGCCAGCCCCAAGCCCGAACCCCCCGCCACGTCCCAGCCCTCCGCCACGCCAGAGCCGCATGTCCGCCCAGTGCGTGCCGCCAACGCCGGGCCGATCCCCCAGGATGAGATCACCCAGCGGATCGAGATCACCGCCAGGCCGCCGTCCCCGGCCAAGCCGCCGTCCCCGGTTAGGCGCCGCGCTGCCGGCCGGTCCCGGGCCCGGCGCACGGCCCGGTTCGCAGCCGTCGTCCTGGTCATCGGGGTGCTGGCGGTCGCGGCGGTCAACTACTTCGGCCGCTCCTCACCGAGCAGCCCGACCAGCGGCGCCGCGCGCCAGGCGGCGAAGGCTCGCGCTGCCGCCGCTTCCTGGGTGGCTCAGCAGGTCAGCCGGGGCGTCAAGGTCTCGTGTGACTCGGTGATGTGCGCGGTGCTCAGGGCACGCGGGTTCCCCTCGGGCCAGCTGCTCGTGCTCGGGTCGGCCTCGGAGGTGCCGACCAGTTCCGCCGTGGTGGTCGAGACGCCGGCCGTCCTGAGGCTGTTCGGCAGCAGCCTCGCTACCGCCTTTGCGCCAGCCGTCCTCGCCTCGTTCGGCTCCGGGCCGTCCCTCGTCACCGTCCGGGCGATCGCCTCCGGCGGAGCCGCCGGGTATCAGAGGGACCTCGGCAACGACCTGCGGGCGAGAAAAACCGCAGGATCCGCGCTGCTGGGCGACTCGCTGATATCCCTCCCGGTGCTCGCCGAGCATCAGCTTTCCGCTGGCCTGGTCGACTCGCGGCTCGTGCTCGCGCTCGCGGATCTGGCCGGCCACCAGCCGATCACCATCGTGCAGTTCGGGACCGAAGGACCCGGGGTCAGCGCCGAACTCCCGCTCCGCTTTGTCGACCTTGCCGAAGACGTCAAGGCCGCCCACCTGGGCCGCGCCGCGTACGCGAAGGCGGTGCGCGACTTCCTGGCCCAGGTGAAGGCTATTTACCGCCCGGCCTCGATAACGACCGTGGTGCTGCCGGACGGCGACCCCGGGCTGCGGATCACGGTCAGCGCGCCCAGCCCGCTCGGGATGTTCCCACAGTCCTCGCCCTAGCGGCGCGTCTCAGGAGTCGTAGCCTATGCCCGCCGCGTCCAGCGCCCGCAGCCACAGGTTCCTGCGGCCGGACCGGCGGTCCGCCTGGGCCAGCGACCAGCGGGTGGCCTGCACGCCCAGGTAGGCGAGCGGCTCGGGCGGGAAGGGGACCG
>Ga0207700_10000628_pt1 | contig 20625 bp, 23 predicted proteins | sample LARL82metaG_FD_184348 | JGI IMG/M metagenome (GOLD analysis project Ga0207700, IMG submission 184348) | Corn, switchgrass and miscanthus rhizosphere microbial communities from Kellogg Biological Station, Michigan, USA - LAR L8-2 metaG... | ecosystem: Host-associated > Plants > Roots >...
AGGAGCGCGTTCACAAGGGCAATCTGCGCGACTCCTACGACGTCATCGTCATCCCGAATCAGGGCCGTGGCAGCGCGAAGTCGATCGTCTTCGATGTCGAGTCGAAGGGCAAGCCGCTGGCTTATACCAAGACCCCCGAGTATCCGAGCTTGGGAATGTATGGCGAATCGGACGACATCACCGGCGGCATGGGACTTCCTGGCGTTGTCGAGCTCGACAAATTTGTCAAAGACGGCGGCCTCTTGATCACGCTCGGGGGCTCCAGCTATTTCCCCGCTGAGTACGGAATCACCCAGACCGTCGATGCCGCCCGGCCCACGCCGCAGTTTTATGCGCCCGGTCCGATTGTCGAGGCCGAGATACTGAAGCCCACGCATCCGATTTTCTACGGCTACACGCAGAAGATCCTGCCGGTGCGTTATGCCAACGGTCCGCTGTTGCGGCTTCCTGAACAAGACCGAAAGAAGTGGGTGCTGGCGCGGTTTCCAGGAACCGACAAATCCGTGCTGAGCGGCCTGATGAAAGGCGTGGCGGAGACGCGCGAGCGTCCTGCCATCGTCGATGTGCCGGTCGGCCAAGGACGCGTCCTGCTATTCGCGACGAATCCCTGTTATCGCTGGCAGAATCTCGGCGAGTTCAACATGCTGGCGAACTCGATTCTGCACTTCAACGATTTTCCAAAGCCAACGGCGAGCCCCGCGGCGACTGCGGAATAAACGCGTGCCCACTCATGCCGAAGCGATGGCCGGGATTCTGGCCAAACGTGGAGTCCAATATCTTTTCGGTTTACCCGGCGGCGAAATCGTCGCGTTTATCGATGCCTGCCGTCGCGCCGGCATTCGTTTTCTGCTGACCGGCCACGAAGCCAGCGCCGCGTGGATGGCGCAAGTGGTCGGCCAGATCACCGGCGTTCCGGGTGTATGCGCTTCGACACTGGGTCCCGGCGCGACCAATCTGGTGACCGGCGTCGCGAATGCCTGGCTTGATCGAGCGCCCATGCTGGCCGTGACGGCCCAGATTCCGAGTGCCACCATCGACACGATGACGCACCAGCGCCTGCCGCTCGATCGTTTGTTCGGGCCCATCACGAAAGGATCGTTCGCGGTGGGTTCGGAAGACACGTTCGCGATGATCGAGCGCGGCATGGATCTGGCGGCGGCTCCGCGTCCCGGCCCCGTGCACATTTCACTTGCGAGCGATCTGGCGCTACACGAGTATCACGAGCAGCCGCGGCAGTCCGCCATAGAACTCTCGACTATCACGCCGAGCCTCGGCCCGATCCTGACCCGGATGGAAGCCGCCTCGCGCCCCCTCGTCCTCATCGGCCTGGGAGCAACTCCGGCCACCGCGCCGGCGATCCGCGCTCTTATCGACAAATTGCAAGCGCCATTTCTAGTGACGCCCAAAGCCAAAGGTATTGTGAGCGAAGATCATCCACTCTTCGCCGGCATTGCGTCCGGCATGGCCATCGATCGCGACATTGTCGAAACCATCAAGAGTGCCGATCTCATCGTCGGCATCGGCTTCGATCCTGTAGAGTGTGACAAGACCTGGTTCGCGGATGTGGACGTGGTCTCGCTCGATTCGGCCTCGATGACCGAAGGCCGCTACCGTCCGCTGGAAGCGATCGGCGATGTCAGCTCTCTGGTCGCCGCGCTTTCACCCAAACCGAAGCCTTGGCCCGTCGAGTTATTTGAACGACGCCGCGCGGCCATCCGACGGCAACCGGTCTCCGGGCTCTCACCATTGCGGCTCATCGAAGAACTGCGCGCGATCTTCCCGCGCGACGGAATCGCAGCCTGCGATGTCGGCTCGCATAAGCTCGTAATGGGCCAGTTCTGGCGCTCCTATGAACCCGGAACATTCTTCATGTCCAACGGGCTTTCCGGCATGGGCTTCGGAATTCCCGCCGCCATCGCAGCGCAGTTGTGCCACCCGGACAAACGCGTCCTGGCCGTGGTCGGCGACGGCGGCATGCTCATGATGCTGCACGATCTGGTGCTGGTTCGCGAACTCGGCCTTCCTCTTCTTATCGTCGTGCTCTCGGACCGCAGCCTGAGCCTCATCCGTGTGAGTGAAGAACGCCGCGGCTTTCCGGCTTATGGAGTGGATTTCACTCCACCCGATTTCGCGGCCATAGCGCAAGGTTTCGGGATCGCCGGCCGGCGCGTCACCAGCATCGCTGAGGCCAAGACCTGCGCCGAGCAAGCTCTCACCCAACGGGCGCCGTTCGTGCTCGACGTTCCGATCGACTATCGCGAATACTACGATTTAGTCTGACCGCTGGCCCACTGATAAGCTGGCTGCATGCAGTTGTCGCCCGAATATTCGAACCTCGCACCGTCAGCTCAAGCCATGGTCGATATCATGCGAGGCTCGTGGGTCAGCGCTCTCCCCAAGTCCATGGGGCTGCACACCGGGGATGCGAAGACCTTCGATGACGACGATCGCGTGCCTTGGGCGAATTCAAATTTGCCAAGTGGAGTGAGTGGAATGTCGGTCTTAGAGTTGGGACCGCTGGAGGCGTACCATACTTACCATCTCGAGCAGCTTGGGGCCAGCCACGTTACTTCAGTCGAGAATAACAATCTCTCCTTTTTGAAATGCCTGATCGTGAAAGAACTATTAAAACTGAAAGCCGATTTCATATACGGTGATTGCGTCAAGTACCTGGAGACGGCTAACCAACGCTTTGATTTGTGTTGGGCCAGCGGAGTGCTCTATCACCAAACCGATCCTTTGCATCTGCTCGCTCTCATGCAGGCCGCTTCAGACAATATCTTTATTTGGACCCACTATGTCGATCGCGCCGTCATCCAAGCCAATCGCAACATGGCTCGCCACTTCAACTGGAAAAAACGGTTCTTCGGCGAACGCCTGGGATACCGCGCGGAGTACTTCTATCGAAGCTACCGTGAATCGAAAGGCGCGATCTTCTCCGGCGGCGCCGAAACGTTTAGTTGTTGGATGAAGCAGGAGGACATTTTCGGATTTCTGAAGCACGTCGGATTCACCACCATCACCATCGGAGTCGATCACCCGCACAATCCGAACGGACCCGCCATGTATTTCTTAGCGAGACGATGATCACTTCCGGCGCGGTGGTTCATTCAAAAAACTGACCAGATCACCGATATCGGTCGCCTGAAGGATTGGCCACGGTGCGCCCGACTCCTCGGCGCGGTCGACCATTTTCGGTCCGTGCTTCCAAAGCGCAGTCGTGAACGAAACCGTCGTGAAGGCGTCCGGGCCCGAATGCAGCGCCGGCGCCATTTGGGTACCTTCGGCCGCCGATCCATGACAGCCTGCGCATCCGCGTTCGGTGAAGACGCGCTCGCCCACCAGCGCCGATCCGGTCGGCTCGAAGTAGCGTAGGCTCGCCAGAAACATCCGCAGGTCGACGATCTGGTCGCCTTCCAGCAGCGGCGCGGGCATACCAGAATCGCGCACTACCCGCAGCATGGCAGGCGCATGGTTCCAAAGAACGCCGGCAAATTGCGCCGTGCTGAGTGGAAGCTCCGTTTGCGGGCCCAATTCCGGGCCAACCGAGCCGCCTTGCCCACGCACCGAGTGGCACTGGATGCACTTGGCTTGGAACACCTGCCATCCGTGCTCAGCGCTGCCGCGAATCGACTGTTCCTTTCCCTGAGCTTTGGAAGTGCCCGCCCCGACGTAAGCGATCAAGTCGTTCATCTCGGCGCCGGTGAACTGAGGCCAATGCCCGAGCGCGCGGGTCACGGGATCCACCATAGCCTGGGCGTGATTCCACATGGCGCGAGTCCAGGCACTGGAGCCCCCGCTCGCGGCAACCGCTGAAAGTTCCGGCGCGGTCTTGGCGCCGGACGATCGGACCGAATGACACCTTGAGCAGCCCTTTTCGTCGAACACCCGCTGGCCGGCGTTCGCGTCTCCTGCCGGATCGACGTTCCCGGCCTGATAGAGGAACGCCAGAATGTGCGCCATCTCTTCAGAATTGAGATGAGGATACGACACGTTGCCATGCCGCATCTGGCGCCACATCCCGGGAGCATGATTCCAAAGGACGGCGGTCAGCCAACCCATAGCGGGCGCGACAGGACGCTGGCCCGAGAGGTCGGGCGCTACCCGGCCGCCAGAGCCGTTGACCGCATGACAGGTGGAGCACTGCTTGTCGCCGAAGAACAACGTGGCGCCCTTTTCCGGTACGCCGACGATATACAGAGCGCGGCGCTCAACCGATCCGTTCCCCCGCACCAGCAGAACTACCGAAACCGCCGTCGCGATGACTGCCGCGGCGATCCAGAAAAGGTAGGGTTTGTGATTTGCGCCAGCCATAGGCAACTCCGTAAACACGCGCGCCCGGCCAACCGGAATTGTTATTCCTTGAGCGTGCGCAAGAAAGCAACGACGTCGGCCACTTGCTTGTCTTCCAAGCCTCCGACCGGTTTCATCTTGCCGTGTCCATCGGTGATGACCTTCTTGAGGTCCGCATCACTCTTGGCCTGCACTTCTTTGGAGGCTAAAACGGGCATCGTGACGTTGAACATCTTGCCGATGGCTGCTTTGCCTTCGCCATTGGCTCCATGGCAGCCTTGACACTTGGCCACGTAAACCGGTTTGCCGTCGGGTGCGCCAGCGTTAGCGAATCCTAAGCAGGCCGCCAGCGAAATTGTTGTGAGTAACAGTGTTTTCATAATTGCTCTCCCTTTCTTAGATGTGGTCTTGCGTAGAAACTCCACGGCTTTCGATTCGGCGAATCAGTGCCCAGATGGCCAGGATCGTAATCCCAATAAAGACAACCGAGGCCGCCAGTCCCATTCGCCGGACATCTTTCTCATGCAGCGCGTCCTGTCCGGCGCGCAGCGTTTCGTTGGCGATCGCCATGCCGGCTTCGATCGGCTTCCTCATCTCGGCAGGCTGGAAGGAATGCAGGGCCAGTCGTGCTTTCACAAGATTCTCCCGGCCGTCACCCAGCCGCACCTGCGCCTCGGAAACCTCCATGCCGTACTTATCCGCGCTCGTCACCACCGCTTCCGAATGTTTCAACGCCGAATCGAGCCCGTCGATCCATTTCGCCATCTGAGCGGCCACCTGACCGCCGGGTGTTTCCGCTTCGTGGCACTGCGAGCAGACCGCTTTGGGCCCCACCAGCATCGCGGTGGAGGGCTGGTGTATCGCGTGATTGCTGTGACATACAATGCATCCCCCGCCGCCCGAGGCGGCGGAAAAAATAGGCTCATGAACGCTTTTAGTGTACAGTTGCGCAAATAGGACGTGGCAACTGCCGCACACTGCGGCGATAGAGTCCACCTGAGGCGGCTTAGCTCCATGATTGCCATGGCACGACGCGCAATTGGGAGCCGAGAGATCGCCGCGAATCTTGAGAGCATTCCAATGCACGCTGGTGCGATAGTCAGCAAGCTGATTGGTCGGAATCCCGTACTTCGCCATCTTGTGCTGATCGGCGTGACACCGCCCGCAGGTCTCCGGGAGCCGCAACGGATGAACCGGCGACATCCCGTCCTTCACCGCGCGGATATCGTGGACGCTGTGGCAATCGATGCAGGTGGCCACGGTGTCGTCACCCGAGGCCAGCCGCTTTCCGTGCACGCTGGTTTGATATAGCTCGAACTGATCGACCCGCTGCTGCGGCCTGAATTTGCGCATGAAGTCCGGACTGCTGTGACAGCGCGCGCACAGCTTAGGAATCGCCGTTCGCGCCGGCTTGCCGATGAAACCTTTGGCCCGATCCATGGCCTCGCTGGGATCCTCGGCGTTGCGATTACCGCCGTGGCAGTCCACGCAGGTTAGGCCGCTGGCCGTGTGGACATCATTCTTAATGAGCAGCGCGGGGCGCTGTGTGTCGCCATCCAGGGCAGCATGGCAATCTACGCACGTATTCTTGGCGGTTCCCTGGGCGAATAGCCCTATGGACGCGAGCAGGAAGACGATCGCCGGCGCTCTCATTTGTAGTACCCCAAGACCGTAAACGTGGCCAGATAAGCGACCAGGACGACTCCCACTCCCGTGACCAGACGTGTTCTTGCGGCACCGGTCCGGTCCATCCCCCAGAACGGAAGCACAGCCCAGGAGCCCGCCAGTAACCCAAAGCCCAGGATTCCCAGCAGTTCTCCCTCGAAGATCCACACATGACTCGGCACCAGCTTCAGCGTGTAGAACTGCGCCAGGAAATACCATTCTGGACGTATGCCCTTGGGAGCGGAAGCGAACGGATCGGCCTTGTCACCCAGTTCCCAGGGAAAAACAGCGGCCAACACTCCGAGGATTGCGAGCGCGAAGTACCAAACCATCAGTTCTCGCAGGAAGAAATTCGGGAAGAATCTCATCTGCCGGACGCCCGACGGCGAGACCCACGGCGGCGTGCTCATTCCATTTTTTTGGACGAGCAAGATGTGAAACATCACTAGTCCAGCCGTGATAATCGGCAGTATCATCACGTGGAACGCGAAGAACCTGGTTAATGTCGCCGCGCCAACGTCATCGCCGCCACGCAGGAATCGGCCCATCGCAGGCCCCACCAGGGGAGCGCTAGCGGCTACGTCCGTGCCCACCTTGGTCGCGAAATAGGAAATCTGGTTCCATGGCAGCAAATAACCGCTGAAGCCAAATCCCAACATCAAGCCCAGCAGTACGATGCCGCTCAGCCAGGTCAGCTCGCGTGGCTTGCGGTAGGCGTGCGTGAACACGACGCTGAACATATGCACGAAGGCCGCAAAGATCAGCAGATTGGCCGACCAGCTATGAATGGATCGGATCAGCCATCCAAACTCCACGCGCGTCATGATGAACCGGACGCTCTCGAAGGCCTCGGCGACGGTCGGACGGTAGTAAAGCAGCAGCAAAATCCCGGTGATGACTTGTATGGCGAAAAGGAACAGCGTGATCCCGCCGAAATAATACCAACGCGTGGCGGAATGCACGGGCACAGTCTTGTGCTCGAGCAGTTCGATTACGCCGCTCAAGTCGATCCTCTGGCCTAGCCAGCTTGTCGTTTTAGCCTTCGTTTCTGTTGCCGGCAGCTTGGTCATCTTGCTTCATTCATGCTCGCCGCGAAATCACGACGTCATCACCTCTCAGGAGCACTGCGAATTCCTCCAGCGGGTTCGGCGGAGGCCCCGACACTACTCGGCCGTTCATGTCGTACGTGCCGTTATGGCAGGCGCACCAGATCTGGCGAGTTGAATCCTGATACTGAACCGTGCAATTCAGATGCGTACAGACAGCGGAAAAAGCTTTAAATTCCGTCTCGCTCACCCGCACCAGCAACGCCGGCTTATTGCCAAACTTGATGATCTTGCCGGAGTTCGGCTTCAGGTCCTGCACTTTACCCGCGGCCACTTCATTCACTGCGGCTTCGGTAACGTGGGGCGGATTCAAGAAACGTAACACCGGGTAAAAAAACGAAGCCAGTGAAGCGCTGACCCCCGCTCCCAGCAGCCATGAAAGCGCCGAACGCCGTGTCTGTTGAGGAGGACTTCCGCATTCCCCGCAGCAGCCCGTCGAGCCATCGTTCAATTCCATAACCGCTCCTTTCAGCGCGTCAACGCGAATTCAAATAAGCAATCAAATTTGCCATCTCGCTCTGAGTGAGCTGTGGCCACGCGATGTGCTTTTGCTGCATGGTCTTGAACATAACCGGGCCGTGCCTCCACAAAACCGACACGATGGTGATGGCAGAGTAGGGTTCACCCGGCTTCGACAGGCTGGGCGCTCCCGACGACGCATCGTTGTGACAGACGGCGCACTTCTTTGAATCGAAGACTTTGTGGCCCCGTGTTGCGTCGCCTCGGGTGGCGAAGAACTGCTTCGCCCAAACGTAACTGATCAGCTGGCGCCACTCGGTGATTGACAAGTCCGGAGGTGGTTGACGCATCTGGGGCGCATGGTTCCACATCGCGGCGGCCACGTCCGTCAACGTGCTGTCGCCCAAGCGATTTTCCAGCGCCAACGTGCCCTTATGGCACTCTGCGCAGCCTTTTTCGCGAAAAAGCGTCTCGCCCTGCGCTGGAGGCGGCAGGAGCAGAAACTGTTCCGTTCTGCGCGTTTCGGGCAAATTCTGGAGATACACCAGCATGTCGGTCAGCTCTTGCGAGGACAACAGCGGCCAGGGAACGCGTCGCGCAGCCATGGCGTTGTGCATTTGCGTCTGGTGATTCCACATATGCTCGATCAGAACCACCGGTGAAGACAGCGATTCCCACTGCTCGACAGGCGGCCCTATGTTGCTGCCCATACCTGCTATGGAATGGCACTCCGTGCAGCGCTTTTCAGCCAGGAATTTTTTGCCGCGTTCTGCTTCACCTGGTCTCTCGAAGTACCGGGCGGCATAGAAATAAGCGAACAGGTCGGCGGCATCGTCCGCAGAAATCTGTGGAATTGCGATGTTTTCCTTGCCCATTGCGGCCCACATCACGGGCGCGTGGCTCCACATTCGGGCGGCAATACCCGCCGGTGTGTAATCGCGATCCAGGCGTCGGCCTAGATCAGGGGCTTTGCCTGCGCTTACACCTTTTACGTGGCAATTGACGCATCCCTGGGATTGGAAGAAGTCCGCCCCTCGCCGGGCGTCGGCATCGGCCGTCAGGGCGAGCAGGCTCGGCGTTCTCGCAAGCACCAGGGCGGCTACGATGAAACCGGCTTTGTGAATCAACACGAGTTCTCCTATCTAGCAGATCATGCTCCGACGCATCTTGCCTGACTTATCATGCACTTAGGCACATTCTCTTGGACGCGAAAGAACACTGTATTGGGTGAAAGAACGGAGACGGTGGGGGATATGGCGCAACCGACTGCGGAATCTTGCGAAATCTAAGGATGCACCGGGTGGAGGCTGCGACGTTCTGATTCTCCTAGCGCGTGGCTTTGGCAAATGGCATCTAACGCGTCCACAGCCGAGCGATAACGCTCGGCCGCCTCGTTCATCTTACGGCAGGCAACCTGGAATGTCTCTGAATCGCGGTTTTCAGGGAGCGTCGGGAGGGCGACACTGAGCTGAGCCTGCATCTGACGTAGGCACGCCTTGGCGGTGTCTAATTCACGGAGGACCGTGATCAGATCATCTGTACGAGATCCTTCGCACATAGCTAACTCCCTTCCATGCCGAAAGGAAGAGCACGCCCTGCGCATACAGAATTGCGACGAGGCTCTTAGCTGTTTGGTGTCTAAGTATGACACGGGGTGTGGAGGGTGGCAAGGGTTATTGCTGATTGGCACCAGTGTCACCAAGGGACGCTCGGGGTGCTGGCCAGCCCCGGTGCTATCCCTTTCATAATTTGGTGCTGGAGGAGAGGGTCGAACTCTCATGACCAGTGAAGGCCGCGGGATTTTGAGTCCCGTGCGTCTGCCAGTTCCGCCACTCCAGCGTTCGGTCCGGTCGGACGATTTTGAGTATAGCAGCGTCTACTCACGCCGCGCACTTTGGCGACCTTGGCTTGGCACCGTACTCCGGTTTTTGCTATCTTGTCCATTCGCTTGTAGAATCGTACGAAAGGAAGCGTGCCCTTATGCGACCCCTGCTTCTGCTGCTGACCGCCACTGCGGCATTCGCGCAGACCTCTTCTCTGGATTTTGAATTCTTCAAGACCAAAGTTCAGCCCATCCTACTCGCCAAGCGCGAAGGACATGCCCGCTGCTATGTTTGCCATTCGAACGGAACGCCGTTTCGGCTGCAGCGCCTGTCGCCCGGTGCTACTACCTGGAACGATGAACAGGCCCGTAAGAACTTCACATCCGCCTCGGCCATGGTGAACACCAATGAGCCTGAGGAGAGTCCGCTGCTCATATATCCTTTGACTCAGAAAGCTGGCGGGAATAAATTTCATCCAGGCGGCAAGCATTGGGATTCTAAGAACGACTCCGAATGGAAGACCCTGGACGAGTGGGCGCACGGCCAGAAAGCCACCGCCAGTTCCCGGTAGAATGCGCGCGGTCTACGGCAGTACGGCTGTGATATTCCGCTTCGGCACTTGCCCGACCGCTATGTGCGTTACGGGCTTCAGAGACTTGACGTCGACCACAGTCACGTAGTTCGACCCGGCGCAAGCCACATAGACCGACTTGCTGTCGGGCGTGAATGTCAACCAATCCGGATCGTCGCCCACGGGAACGCTTCCTAGCAGTTTGAGGTCGGGCATCGAATAAGCAAAAACGTAGCCGTACCATTTGCTGGTGGCGAAAAGGATTTTCCCATCGGGAGTAATGCCGATGCCATGCGAGGGCGACCCTTGCACCCCTTCCGTGTCCTTCTCTTTCCCGGGCACATCCGGTAGAGTGATGCGCTGCACTTCCTTGTGCGTGGCAAAATCCACTACCGCGAAGCCATGCAGATTGGAGATCTGGACGAACATGCGCTTGGTGGATCCATCGGGATTGGTCTCGAAGGTGATGGGCCGCACGCCATTCTCAAACGACACAGTCCAGATCGGCTCTTCGGTCTGCCCATCGATGACGGTGAGGATCTTGCCGGGGATCGAGCCGGCGACGATGAATTTTCCATCGGGCGTGACATAGGTGTTATGCACAGCACCTTTCACGGCGATGCTCTTCACTTTCTCCATCGAGGTGGTGTCGATGACATCCACAGCGCCGGGCGCCGCTGCGATGGAGACATAGACACGCTTGCCGTTCTTACTGACCGCGATGTTATTGGGATGGCCGCTCAGGGGAATATTGCGGATGACCTTCAACGTCTTGGCGTCCGCGACATCCAGAGTGCTTTCGGCTTCATCGCTGATGTAATAGCGGCTTCCGTCGGGGGCGACGGCCGCGCCATGGTTCACTTCAATCCCCTTGATCACACCGACCACTTTGTTGGTGGCCGGATCGATGAGATCGACATTGTCGCCGGCGCTGTTGGTCTGGACGATGCGGACCGTAGCCGCTGCTAAGGGGAGAGCAAGGATGAGTCCCAAGCACCGTCTGTATTGTGTTCTGGAGAAAAATTTCATAGCGAATGTGGCTCCTGGCCGCTGAGGAGAAGTCTACGGGAGCGGACGATTGGAAGTCAAATCAGCAATGGGATCAGCAATGGGATAAGAGATAGGATGTGAAAGTGCCCCCTCCCCGGCGTCCCTCCGCGCCAGCTTTCGGCCATCTGTCGCGCCAGGTGTCGAGCATATCCCAATCGTCATCCAAGACCCAACGAAGGGCAGATAGCTTGCCGTTGAGCATGCCCCACTCGAAATCGTTGTTGTAGTAGTTCATGAGCTCCCGCTTTCCGCCGTACTCTTTCTCAACGCTCTTCATCGCGTTGCGCATCCCCTTCTGAATCTCTGAGGTGTTGGGTCGCTCCCGGCCTTCCTTGATGTTTTGGATAAGGACAAGCTTGCGGTCGTACCAAATGCGGTCGAAGAATTCCTGCTCGGCTTTCAGAATTGTGCGAAAGCTTCGGAGAGGCGCTTCCGTAAGGTCGTGCTTTCGGAGCAGTGTGACCTTCCGTTTAGTCATGCGTTCTAGTTGGGGTCGTTCCCAATACTTAATCTTGAAAGGTGGGTGATTATTGCGTTTGTAGCTTTCGAGGTAATCTTTCGCTGTGTTCGATAAAAAACCTGAGACCGCAAATAGCGCCACATCGGGCCGTTCAGCCTCGGCCCATGAAAGTAAGTTTTGAAGCTCAGCAGGCGGAACCGCGTTCTTATAATGCTTACAGTCCACAAACCAGGTTTCAAGGTGCTTCGTACCGTCCACATCTTCGCGGAGCTGCTGTGCAGCAATGTCCCTCCCGCTATCAGCCGGGCTGGAGGTCTTGGGAGTGCCCTTGCGCCAATCAATATTCACAAATTTCAGTGCGTGCAAAAGATCAAAGCAAAACTCTTCAAAGTCCGTTTCCGTAAGATGGGAGAACGAAAGCGCCGCCAGGTGTGCTACGGTATCACGAGCCGTCCGTTTTACTGAAGCGGCGCAGCGCCAGGAGGAGAGGGACTCTTTCGAAAACTCCTATCTCCTATCCCATCAAATCGCGAAAAAACCTCTTGACGTGACTATTGAGTCACGTTATTATATAGTTACGTATGGAGGTGAGACTAATGAAACTCGAAGAGATGACACTGGACGTTGAACAGCACGTCGAGGTAAAAGCCGACATTGGCGACGTCTTTAAGGGCGTACTTCACCGTTTTGGCGAAGGTAGTACCAACCCCAACGGAGAGTCGATGCAAATGATCCTGGAGCAGTGGCCAGGGGGCCGATGGTTCCGCGATCGCGGCAATGGTATCGGCCATCTCTGGGGCCATGTGCAGGTGATCAAACCGCCGGTTCTGCTGGAGCTCAGCGGCCCTATGTTCATGTCGTATCCGGCCTTGAATCATGTGGAGCTGCGTTTGGACCAGATCGCCGGCGGAACCAAGATCAGCCTGCGGCACCGTGCGATCGGAATCCTCGATGCGGCGCATCGGGAGGGTCTGACCAAGGGCTGGCTGCATTATCTCGACAGCATTCGTAAAGACTTCGCCGATGGCGCTGCCGCCCAGCGAGCCTGATGGCCGGTGACTTGGACGGCGTCTGGAAAGCTCTATCGGATCCGACGCGGCGGGCGATTCTGGATTTGCTGCGTCGGGGCCCCCGGACGACCACAGCGATCGTCGAAGCGTTTCCTCAGTTAACCCGCTTTGGGGTGATGAAGCACATCGACGTGTTGCGTGACGCCGGTTTGATCAATACACGCGAAGAAGGGCGTCAACGGGTGAATTCGTTGAATGCCGTGCCGATCCGGCAGATCTACGAACGCTGGGTCAGCCGGTACGAAGAGTTCTGGGCGGACAAACTGCTCCGCCTGCAGGAAGATTTTCAGGCGGGTGGTGGTCCGAAACGCGCCCCGCAAAACCAATCCGAAGACAAATAAACGCGCGGATTCGTCCGCGGCCACAGATCAAAAAGGAGAAGACTGTGTACACGAAAGATGCAATTCGATTCTCGCTCAATCTGGCCGAGCAAGCCATGTTCAAATCCCTGGAAAAGATACTCGATATTCCACTGACTTTTCCGACGGAAGAAGGGGGATGCCACCCCCTGTGGGTTTTGGGACACCTCACTTTTGTGGAAGGACTTGCCTACGAGATGCTCGCCGGCGGAGAGAACCCGGCCGCCGAGTGGGCTAGATTGTTCGCTCCGGATTCGATTCCCACAGACCAGGTAGCAAAGTATCCGCCTATCGAGAAGGTGCGCGCAAGGTATCTTCATCTACGGCAGATGAATCTCGAATTCCTCGATTCGCTCAGCGACACCGATCTGGATAAACCGACGCCCTGGCAGCCGAAGGGTGTGGAGGAGCATTTCGCGACGTACGGCAAGGCCCTGCTCACACTGGCTTTGCATCAGATGGCCCACCGGGGTCAGATTACCGATGCGATCCGTTCCGCTGGGCGAGCCGTACCGACTGCGGTAGGCGCTGAAGTTTAGCTGCGCGCGCGGGTTAGGCAAATCAGCTTAGCCCGCGCACGATTTCCGAGGCTGGATTGCTCTGTTAAGGAAGTCGTGTTCTGCGAGCAGCCTGTCCCGCCAGCAGAAACGTGCTGGGGAATTTCCCCGTGCCGCACATTTTGAATGTCCCGAAATCCTTGTACCAGTCTCCTTCGGGAACATCTGGATCTTGTGCCTTCCATTCCGCCAATTCAAATAGATCATCCTGGGTAATCTGCCGCTCCCGGGCGCGTTCACGAAGATGGGCCCACTTCTCTCGTGGAAGCCGATCCCATTGGATCTTCGGCATTGGTCATTGGCCGAGGATCAGAGCACGGAATTCATCGACTATCTGATCTTGACGAGCGGGATCGTCGTCCGCCAGATTCGCCTTGAGCTTCTTGAAGAATTCGCGCTTTCGCTCTTCCTGGCTCTCCAGCCCGAGACGGACGAGAGTGGCAATGGCTTTGCTCATGCTGGCGTCAACAGTTCCCGCATATCGCTCCACTCGTCGCGCCAACGCTGAAGGAAGGCCGACTGTGTACCGCGGTTCACCCGCATCTGATTTCGCTTTGCCTTTCTTGCTGGTAATATTCCGGGCGCGTTTCGAGACGGTTAATTGTGAGCGAGGCATATATCCTCAGGATGCCTCACAATGCATCACGGCCGCAAATCAAGTCAGCCCGCGCACAATTTCCGACGCCCGATCGTACAGCATCGACGTATCGTTGCTGCAACCCACGAACTTCAGGCCCCGGTCAATCAGGAACTTGGCCTGCTGAATCCCGCGCGAATGCGATCCCGAAGCAACCTTGTGCTTTACGCAAGTCTCGTGGATCTTGTCGATGGCGTCCACCATCTTGGCGTGCAGGAAATCGCCGCCGACGCCCAGCGCAATCGACAAATCGGCCGGGCCGATGAAGACGGCGTCCACTCCGGGCACGGAAACCAGCTCGTCACGGGCGTCCACGCCGCGCTGCGTCTCGATCTGGAACGCTACCAAAACGTTGGAGTTCACGTGCGCGATGATCTCAGGAATGCTGACCTTCTCGTTATCCACGTGCAGCGGGACCAGTCCGAATCCACGAACGCCGGCGGGCGGAAACCGGGTCCAGCTGACGGCTTTCTCCAGCATCTCGGGCGATTCCACGCGCGGAAACAGGATTCCTTGCGCCCCACAATCGAGAGCGCGAGCGACGAGTGAGTACTGCATGTCGCCGACGCGCACCACCGGGCACAGCCCAACCAGCACGGCGATGCGGCACAAGTCCTGTACGGTCTCCAGGTCGAAGCCGCCATGCTCGGTATCGATGAAGGCCCAATGGAAGCCGGCCTGCGCCAGGATGCGAACCACATCCTGCGAACGGAATTGTCCAAATCCAGTGCCGAGCTGTAGCTTGCCCTCGGCCAGCGCTTTTTTAACTTGATTGACTCTCATGAATGGTTGAACGAAATGGTTGAACTCAAGCGACCAGCACCTTATGGTCGGGACAATCCAGATGAACGTGCTCGTAGAGCGTGTCCATGAGTTCCAGACCATGCTTGGCGACGAACGGCAGAATCGAATACAAACGCTCCTGCAGATGCTTCTCGGGAAAGATCAATCCCGACATGTAGCCGGCTTCTTCTCCGGCGCGTTGATTCCGCTTCAAAGCCTCGCGCGCGGTTTTACTTTCAATCTTCGAAAGCTGATATAGGATCTTCGATCGCGTCTTGTCGGCTGCGTCAGCCAGCGTCGGGTCGAACGAAACCAGATCGTCGCGCAGCTTCGTTAGAGATTCCGACGTCGTCTTTTGAGTCTGGTCGAATTCGCGCACCAGATTGGCCGGGACCAGTTGCCCGGCGATCGTCTGGCGAATACCGTCTTCCCCGTGAAAAAACCCGGGCAGCGTGAGCCCATAGCGTTCCATCAACTTCTTGGTTCGGGCATCCAGCAAAGTGAATGCACTGCGCGCCAGCATCACCGGCATGCGTCCCAAAAGGTCGTCGTACAGCACCTGCGACTGGGCCATATAGGCCAATTCCGCGGGCCCCCCTACGTAAGCCACGGTCGGCAGCACATAATCCTGGACCACGGGCCGCAGCAGCGCATTGGGCGAGAGCTGCTCGGCGTGGTCGATCAGTTCATCGATCGAATAGCGGCGGTCCTTCGATGCATAGTCGCCGTTCTGCCGGCGCAGAGTGATGCGCCGATCCCCATCCAGCAGAAACGCGAGTGACGTTTTCGCTTCCACGTGGACCTGCGCGTGATAGCCCGCGGCCTCGAGGTCTTTGTTGCGTTGAAGCAGTTTGTTTTGCAACTCGGCGCCGTGTCGCAATGCGTCGCGCAACAGCGGCCCCGCCATCCGCCGTATCGATTCATCCAGCGGATCGACGAACAACAGGCCCTGCTTGGCCAGCAACTTCTCGAGCAAGCCCTGAAAAGCCGCGCCAAACGTGGTCCCCGGGCGATAGCTCTGCTCCACCATGGCGGTGACTTCTTCCCCATTTGGGAAGCCGGCGAGAGCCGCCCGCAGTTCATTCACCGGTGGCTCGGCGATCGGGATTCTGCCGACCGGCCGCTCGGCGCCGCCCGAACCATTCACCTTCAAGCCAATCGTCCGATGGCTCGCATCGAAGACGAAGGTGTGATTCACTTCGGCGAAATCATGATCTTCAGTAGCCAGCCAAAATACCGGAACCGCCGGGATGCCTTGCGAGTTCAATTGCGCCGCGAGACGTGCGGCGGTAAGCGCCTTATAAATCGTGTAGGCCGGACCAGAAAACAGGCCGACTTGCTGTCCGGTAACGACGGCCACCGTTTCAGGACGCGCCAAAAGATCGAGTGACGTATTGCCGGGATTTCGTGTCCGAAGCGCTGCTACCAACGCCGCCCGGCGCTCAGGCGGGTACCGCATTTGATTGGCGACAGCCGCGTAGGAAGCGGGATCGCCCGGAGGATGAGCGTAAAACTGACTAACTCGATCGAAATGGTACTGGAAGTCGGAGAACAGCCGCGACGTGTGGGGGATATCGGTGTGGCGTATACAGGCTGTCTCCATAGTCAGTAACCGTTCAAGATTAGCAGATGATCGCTCCCGGCCAAAAGTCGCTAAATGCGCAACAACGGCCCGGATGCGGTCGCAAGTCTCCCTTTTCGGCTAGAATCAAGGTTCGGACCACCTACCTATGGACGAGCAAGAGTTCAAAAAGCGAGCAGATGAATCGCTGCATGCTCTCTATAGAAAGTTGGCGGCGGCTTCCGATGAGGCCGAATTCGACGTGGACTTCAACTCCGGCGCCCTGGCCATCGAGTTCGAGGATCCGCCTGGCAAGTTCGTGATCAGCCCCAATTCGCCTGTTAGCCAAATCTGGGTCTCGGCGCATTCGAAAAGTTACAAATTGGATTGGGATAGCGTGGAAAATGAATTTGTTTTGTTGGGCAGCGGTCAGACGCTGACCGAACTCATCCAGGACGCCATCACCACGCAGCTGGGCGAAGAAGTTTCTTTGTAAATGGCTGGCGTCTACCTCTCATATCCGTTCTGCGCGCAAAAGTGCACCTATTGTAACTTCGCGTCGGGGGTGCTTCCGGCAGCACTCGAGCCCGAATATCTGGACGCTCTTGTGTCGGAGATTGCTTCGCAGGCTTGGCTTCGGCAGCCTGAGACCGTCTACATCGGTGGCGGCACTCCCAGCCGGATGGAGTTGAGCAGTATCGATCAGATTCTGTCCGGCATCCCAGGGCGGCCCTGGCGAGAGGCAACCATCGAGGTAGCGCCTGGCACGGTTACGTACGAGCAGGCGGACGGCTGGGCAAGAGCGGGCCTGAATCGCGTGAGCCTGGGCGTCCAGTCATTCGTCGAACGTGAGTTGGCGCGTACCGGCCGCAAGCATACGGCCTCAATTGTCGCGCACGAAGTTGGAGTGCTGCGCGAAGCCGGCCTGGCGAATTTCAATATCGATCTGATCGCCGGACTTCCGGGCCAGACCGTCACGTCGTGGCGCGAGTCGCTCGGGTGGATCGAAAAGCTGGAGCCTCCGCACGTTTCGGTTTACATGCTCGAAATCGATGACGACAGCCGCCTGGGCCACGAAGTACTGCTGAGCGGCAAACGCTATGGCGCGCCCGACGTTCCCCCCGATGAGTTGACAGCCGAGTTATATGAAATGGCCGTCAGCGAACTGGCCCGGATGGGAATCCAGCGCTACGAGATCTCGAATTTCGCGCGGCCCGGTTTCGAATCGCTGCACAATTTGAAGTATTGGCGCTTGGAGCCCTATCTCGGCTTCGGCGCAGATGCGCATTCCTGCAACGGTGGCATGCGGTCTCAAAACGTGGAATCCGCGGCGGAATATGTGGATCGCTGGAAGAAAGGCCAATCGCCTCGGCTGACGTCCACGCCGGCGAATCAAGCTGAAGAGCGGTTCTTTGTTGGCCTCCGGCTCTCGGAAGGCATTCGTCCGCAGCCCGAGGAATGGCGGCGGTTTGACGCGCCCATCACTCGATTCGTCAACGAAGGGCTGCTGGCGCGCGACGGCGAGCGGCTCCGGCTCACGAACCGCGGCGTGCTACTCTCCAACGAAGTGTTCGCGGAGTTCATCGCATGATCGACCTTCGCAGCGACACTGTCACCCGACCTACGGCTGCCATGCGTCGTGCCATGGCGGAAGCCGAAGTGGGCGATGACGTTTACGGCGAAGATCCGACCGTCAATCGCCTGGAACAGCGCGCGGCCGAGATTCTCGGCAAAGAAGCCGGCCTGTTCGTTCCCACCGGAACGATGGGCAACGTAATCGCCGTCAAGATCCACACCGAGCACGGGCAAGAGGTGGTGTGCGAATCGCGCGCGCACATCCTCGATTGGGAATTGTCGATGACGGCCTGGTTCGCGGGCTGCCTGGTGCGAACGGTCCACGCCGACGACGGGATTCTGCAATGGAACGCCGTCCGGCAGGCCATTCGGCTTCCGAGCCCGCATTGGGCGCCCACCGGTCTGGTGGAAATCGAGAATACGCACAACATGGCCGGCGGCACGGTTTACCCGCTAGAGGTGATCCGGGAGATTTGCGCCAACGCGCACGATATGGGCATTCCCGTGCACATGGACGGCGCCCGCATATTCAACGCCGCCTGCTCGCTGAACCGGCCGGTGCACGAACTCGCTGCTCCCGCCGATACGGTGATGTTCTGTTTGTCGAAAGGCCTGGGCGCGCCGGTGGGCTCGATGCTGGTGGGGACAGCGGAGGCGATCGAACGCGGGCGGATGTATCGCAAGCGGCTGGGTGGCGCCATGCGACAGGTTGGCGTGATTGCCGCGGCCGGGCTGATCGCGCTGGAAGAAATGCGTCATCGGCTGGGCGAGGATCACGCCAACGCGCGTTTCCTGGCCGGTGAGGTAGCCAAGCTGCCGGGCTTGCGAATCAAGTTGGACCGCGTGCAGACGAATATTGTCATTTTCGACGTCACCGGCACTGGTTTGAACGCTTCCGAATTTTGCGGGCGTCTCAGAGCCCGAGGCGTGCTGATGAATGAAGCATCAAATCCGCGCGAGGTTCGGGCAGTGACGCATTACGACGTCACGCATGCGCAGTGCGCCGAAGCAGCGCAGATCGCGGCGGGGGTAGCGTCGGAAGCCACGGCCGCGCGCGCCTGACCGCTTCAGCCCAGACTTGGGAACACGTACGGCTCACGATACTTGGGCCGCGTCCGCATCGCATTCGCCTCGGTGTCGTGCGGAAAGCTATCGGTCCCCGAATCGAATTCCAGCTTGCGGCCGAGCCGATAGCTTATATTGGCCATGTGCACCAGCGACGCTGAGGTCACGCCTTCCTGTACATCGCCGCGCAGGTCCTGCCAGCGCCGGCTCTTCACCGCATCCAGGAAATTTTGCATGTGCGGACCGGTCTCGCCAGGCTCCGCCTTTCCCGATGGGCCGGGCTCGCGTTTCGGGCCGAGAAATATCTGGTACCCAAGGTGGTCGACCGATAGATAGCCCTGCTCGCCAAAAAAGATGTTGCCGACGAAATTCGAGCCGCCCGGTTCGATGGTGGCCTCGCCGCCGCTTGGAAAACCACGAACCTCGAAGACTAACTCCGCGTCGCCGTAGTCGAAGGTGGCGATTTGGGTGTTGGGCGTCTCCTGATCGTCATCGTAGACAAACTTGCCGCCCGTGGAAACGACGCGCTTAGGCAGCGTCCGATTCAGACCCCAGCGCGCAATGTCCATCTCATGAATGCCTTGATTGCCGATGTCGCCGTTGCCCGTGTCCCAGAACCAGTGCCAGTTGTAGTGAAACCGGTTCTTGGTGTAAGGACGCATCGGCGCAGGCCCCAGGAAAATATCCCAGTTCAGTCCGGCCGGCACGGGTTCGGGCGGCGTCTTGCCAATGGATGGACGTCGCTTGAAGCAGAGACCGCGCGCCATGTAGACTTTCCCGATCGCTCCACCACGCACCAGCTCGATGGCCTTCCGCTTGTGCGTCACGCTGCGGCCCTGCATGCCGATCTGCACGATGCGGTTGTGCTTGCGCGCCGCCTTCACCATCTGCTGACCTTCGAAGATGTTGTAGCAGGCCGGTTTCTCGCAATAGACATCCTTGCCGGCCTCGATGGCCCACACCGTCGCCAGCGCATGCCAGTGATTGGGCGTGGCGATCGACACCGCGTCGATATCTTTGTCCTCATAGAGCTTCCGAAGGTCCTGATAAGCTTTCGGGCGCTTTTGAGTCTGCCGGTACACAATCTGCGAAATACGTTCCATCTGCGCGGTGTCGACGTCACATAGCGCAGCAATGCGGGCCGAAGGCAGTTTCAAATATTCTTTTACGTGATCGGTCCCGCGGGAGCCGACGCCGACGATCGCCATATTGACGGTCTCATTTGCCGCATAGGCCTGAAGAGCAGCCGCGCCGCCGAGAAGGAAGGTTCTACGTTCCATGGCGCCCATTCTAGCGCGACCTCTCCTTCGCTGCCGCGAAAAAACTACAGGATGTAACGTTACCACGCCCATGTCTTTTCTTCTTCTTGCGATGGCAGCCGACCTGCTCCACGCGTCAGGAGGCCCTATGGAACAACAATTTTCCAGGTTTCAAGAACAGATCGCGTTATTTCTCGGCGCGGGAACATTGCTGGGACTGGCTTTCGGGAAAAGGCGCCCGTCATGGGGCGGGATCATGCTGTTCGGGGTGGGAGGCCTTCTGCTTCGATCCAGCTTGGGCTGGCTGCGTTCAGCAAAGCCGATCGAAAAGC
>Ga0207700_10000629_pt1 | contig 20617 bp, 18 predicted proteins | sample LARL82metaG_FD_184348 | JGI IMG/M metagenome (GOLD analysis project Ga0207700, IMG submission 184348) | Corn, switchgrass and miscanthus rhizosphere microbial communities from Kellogg Biological Station, Michigan, USA - LAR L8-2 metaG... | ecosystem: Host-associated > Plants > Roots >...
AAACAGATTGATAATCGCGTGAAAGCCTTGAGACGACTCCATCCGCCAGGCAATCACAAATCCCAGGGCGGTAAGAGAAAATGCGACAAGGAACGTCACCAGCACCACAATCAGGAATTGCTCAACACCAATCTTCAATCCGATGAACGGCGCAAACACCAGAAACAGCAATCCCTGGATGGTGGAAAGCGTTGTTCCGCCCAGGACCTTGCCCAGCACAATGCCTGATCGATGCACTGGTGCAACCATCACGGAAAGCAGGAAGCCTTCATTACGGTCTTCAATCACTGACATCATGGTGAAGATGGAAGTAAAGAGCACGATCATCATCAGCGCGCCGGGGAAGAAATAATTCAGGAAGTTTCCTGTGCCGGTTGCGCCTTTCTGCAATGACGTGCCAAACCCAGCGCCGATCACAACCCAGAAAAGCAACGGCGACACCACCACGCCCACCACGCGCGCGGGTTGCCGGTAGAAGCGCACTACCTCTCGCCACCAAAGCGTGAACGCCGGCAGCAGAGGATTTACTCTGGGCAGCGCCAGGCTCGCCGGTGCGATTTCTGTCGATGTCATGACTTCTGAATTCATCTTAGGTTCTCATTTGCGGCAGTTCTTTCCTATCAGTGTCATCAGCGGTCGGATTGTATTTTGTCGGACTCCTGCTCTTGCTCCGTCCAGAACCTATGCCCCGTGCGGCTGATGAACACATCGTCCAGCGTGGGCTTGCTAATCGAAACCGACTGGATTGTTCCCGGCATGGCTTCCGCTACGGCCGTTACAAACTTCAACCCGTCCTGGATTTCCAGCCGCACTTTCCCATCCAGCGCAGTTGTTGCAATTTTGAACCGCTCCTGGATCCGTTGCGCCAGCGCCGCCGGGTCTGCGGCCTCTAACATCACCACATCGCCGCCGATCTCGCTGCGCAATTCCTCCGGCGTTCCCAGAGCAACAATCTCACCCAGGTTCAGGATCGCCAGACGGTCACAGTGCTCAGCTTCTTCCATCAGATGCGTGGTCACGATGATGGAAACTTTTTCACGAGCCCTCAGTTCGTCCAGATAAAGCCACAAATCGCGGCGTGCGCCGGGATCGAGCCCCGTAGTCGGCTCATCCAGCAGCAGCACGCTAGGCCGATGCATAAGTCCCTTGGCCAGCTCCACGCGGCGTTGCATTCCGCCGGAAAAAGTTTCGACTTTGTCCTTCGCGCGATCCCCTAAAGCCACACGTTCCAGCATTTCCTGAATGCGTGACTTTAAAGTTGCTCCGCGCAGTCCGTAGAGATGTCCCTGATGCCAGAGGTTCTCTGCCGCAGTGAGTTTCAGATCGACAGACTTTGACTGGAAGACCACGCCAATACGGCGGCGAACTTCGTCCGCCTGTTTGGTCGAATCAAAACCGGAAACCAGTGCGCGACCACTGGTCGGCAGCATGAGCGTGGAAAGAATCCTGAACAGAGTTGTCTTGCCGCTCCCGTTGGGGCCAAGCAGGCCAAAAATTTCGCCCGCCGCTACATCAAAAGAAATTCCCTTGAGCGCCGTGCGCTTGCCATAACTATGGCGTATGTCTTCCACGCGAATCACGGCGGAAGCGTTTTGTCCGGGGCCCGTAAAAGTCTTTTCCTGTAGAGCAGTTGCCATAATTTATGAATGCACCACGTTCAGCATCATCAAGGCAAAAAGTAGCGGCAAGTAGATCACGCTGGCTTGCAAAAGCTGGCGGGCAAAGAGGCGTGAGTCGGGCGAGGTGGTGGGAAGCTTGGTTCGGGCCAGCCGGAAAACAAACCACAGAAACCCCAGTCCCAGCACCAGCGCGCCGAAAAGATAAATCTTGCCGGTCATCCGCAGCAGCGTTGGAATCAGGCTCACGGATATCAGCGTGGAACAATAGGTAAACATCTGGCGGATCACGCTATGTCCGGCTTTGTCGACCACCGGCAGCATCTTGATTCCTGCGGCTTCGTAGTCTTCGCGGTACATCCATGCGATCGCCTGGAAATGCGGAAACTGCCAGAAGAAGACAATCAAAAACAGAAAGACTGCTTCAATTTCTAACTTACCGCGCACGGCGGTCCAGCCGAGCAATGGAGGCATGGCCCCGGGGAAGGCGCCGACAAAAGTCGAGATCGGAGAGATGCGTTTCAGCGGCGTATAAAACGCCAGATATGTTGCTGCGGTGCTGAAAGCAAGTACGCCCGTGAGCACGTTGGTCGTTAGCGAAAGATAAACCGGGCCCAGGATCGTTGCCAGAATCCCGGCGGTCATTCCAGTGGCCAGGCCCATTCTGCCTGCCGGAAGCGGACGATTCCGCGTGCGCCGCATCAGCGCGTCAATCTTGTGTTCCAGGACTTCATTCAAAGCCGCCGAGCCAGCGCAGGTTACACCGATTCCAATCAATGCATTGAGCAGCGTCCATGTAAGCGAGGAGACGCCGCTTTTGGCCGCGCCCATGTAATACCCGGCCCACGCCGTCATCACGACGAGCGAGGTCACGCGAACCTTGAAGAGCTGAAAGTAATCGCCGAGCAGGGAATTCTTCTTGAGCACCAGGGGAGCCGCCGACGCTCCAGCGGTGACCGACGTTTCCTGCTCCAGCCTTTGCGGAATACTGCTCATGCTGTAACCACCTCGTGCTGACGATCAAAGGGAATCACCGTTGCCGGATCGCCGGTGTGACGGTAAGCCTGAATGGTCAGCACCATCGTAAGCGCCAGGATCAGCGCGCCTACCGCAAGGTGCGCGACAGTTACCGCGACGAGGGTCATTGTCGGCTGCGCTTCATTCACGCCTTGGATCACCCGCACCACATATGCGCTTACGCCCAGCATAAGCTGCCCAATTAGTAGCAACAGCAGCCACAGAGCAGGACGGCGCAAATGCGGGATGTTCCCGTGTTTGGTCATTGCCCGCAAACTTACGTAGAGCAGCAATCCTGTCACCAGCAATGCGTTCAGGATGTGAGGATAAAGCAGCGCATGAACTATTTTGTGCGTGGGCCAGTGGTTCGATCCCATGGGGCCCCACTTGGTCCAGACGTGGCGGAAGGCCGCTCCCAGAATGAGCTGCAAATAAAGAAAGCCAATCAGCATCCAGCAGTGCCGCAGCAACGGTTTGGCATCTTTGCGGGTAATCTTTTCTGCTGGTTCATCGAGCCAGCTTCGGCTGGTAAAAACCGCAATCACCGCCAGCATGCAGAACATGGTCTGTCCAACAGTTGCGTGGGCCGTGGAAATTGCTGGCGGCAAGAAATTCAGAACTGTCAGTCCGCCCAGCACTCCCTGAAAAATTACGCCCAGTACGGCGCCAATCGTCAGGCCGCGCATCCAGCGGCGCTTGTCCACGCGCCAGGTCCATATCGCCACAATGATTGTCAGCAGGCCGACAAATTCGGCGATCATGCGGTGCGTGTGCTCAAACTTTACCCCGCCAATCATCTTGGGAATCTTGAACAAATGCCCAAAGCTGGTCGGCCAGTCCGGGACGGCCAGACCGGCATTGTTGCTGGTGACCAGCCCGCCCGCAACGACCAGCAGGAAAGCCAGAGCGGCAACAAAAACGGTAAACCGATGTTGAGCGGCCTTATACGTGGACGAGGTCAGAACTGCTCCCTGAGAGTACTGATTATTTTAACACTCGTTTTTGTAAAATCCCGAGCGTCGCGAGGGAACCCTATGGCTACAATCGCTTATCTAGAATAAATGGAAAGTTGCGGGGCAATAGTGGAGGCACCTGCCTCTACCGTTGGTCTGGCTTTTCGTCGTAATAGGGCTCCCTCGCTTCGCTTCGGGATGTTAGAAACTCACTGCGTGGCTGAGTAAACAAACGCCGCCTTCGCGCTCTCCTTTGGCCCGACCTTCACTTTCATCGTCTGCTCGCCAAATCTTTCGTGTACCGCGGCAATCGTGTATTCCCCCGGAGGCAGGTTCTTGATCTCGAAGCTTCCGTCCGGCGCACTCACGGCAAAATATGGGTGCGACATTACGTTGATATAAGCCCGCATCCACGGATGCTGGTTGCACTGGACCGGAATCATCATCTCCACGTTAGGGAACTTCTTGATGACCGGCTTGTCTGTGGGCATCTGCGACTCATTAAACGGCGGGTTATTGCTTGGCATGTCGTGAATGTTGTGGTCTGCCGTGTCAGTGTTGGTGATCTTCAACGGCTGCCCGGCCATAATGCCTAGCATGTGCGGATTGTAGCGGCAACCTTTCTGGTCGAGCACCACCGGCTCCGTTTGCACTGCAAAGTTTCCCTGCGGCAAGCCCTCTTTTACATAGACAAAAACATTGGCCAGCTTGCCGTCCTTTGCGACCACCACTTCTGCCGGCTGAGGTCCTGTCGGACAGCCCGGATCGGCAGTCATATCCAGAGGTTTCATCTTGGGCGGCTGGCCTTTCAGGCTCACTACGCCGCTGACAGCGCCAGCCGTAGAGGCGTCGACGCTGACTGTTGCGGGCTTCGACGCAGCCGTGGGCTGGTCCGGGCCTGAAGGCGATTTGCTGCACCCGATCACCAGTAGCCCGAACAAGATAGTTGGTAACAAAGAGCGCGTAGAGATGGTTTTCATCTTTTCCTCAGGATTGACGCTTCGAACAATTGGGGAGGCACGGGATACCCCTACCCCCTCCCCTGGTCCCCATTTCTAAAGGACTTACGCATTTCCTCCCCATGTGTCCCCATTTGGCGGTAATGAAAACAAAGATCTTATTCCGTTCCTCCCCATTACTCAGAAAAAGACGCTAACCCGGCAAGAAAGAAAACCCCTTCACCAAAACGTACATTATATCGTTATTTGTTCGCCTATGACAACTGTATATGACAACTGTATTGGATCAGTGTCATCAGCGTTTATCAGTGGTAAAGGTTTTGCTAATCCCCCGTCGCCACGGCCACATGTTCCATGTTGGCAATCACGGCGTCGGCGAACTCGCTGGTTCCGGCGGTCCCGCCCACATCGCGGGTGAGGTGAAGTTTTTCTTTATAAGTCTTTTCCAGCGCCGCATGGACTTTGTCCGCAGCTTCCACTTCGCCCATGTGGCGCAGCATCAGAATGGCCGATTGCAACACTGCCGTCGGATTGGCAATGTCTTTGCCCGCAATATCTGGCGCCGACCCATGCACGGCCTCAAAGATCGCGCAGCGCGTGCCGATATTGGCTCCCGGAACCAGTCCCAATCCGCCGACAAACGCCGCGCACAGGTCGGAAATAATATCGCCATAAAGATTTTCCATCACCAGCACATCATACTGGTATGGATTCATCACCAATTGCATGCATGTGTTGTCTATGATGTGCTCGCCGTAAGTGATTTCCGGATATTCCTTGGCCACCTCGCGGCAACAGCGCAGAAACAGGCCATCACTCATCTTCATGATGTTGGCTTTGTGTATGGCATGGATGCGCTTGCGCTTTTCACGCCGCGCATACTCGAAGGCAAACCGCGCGATCCGCGTGGAGGCCTTCTCTGTGATGATCTTTAACGACTCCACCACGCCCGGCACCACTTCATGCTCGATTCCCGAGTACTGCCCTTCAGTGTTTTCACGGCAGATGGCCAGGTCAACGCTGGGATAGCGCGTGGGTAAAGATGGCAGGTTGCGGATGGGACGGAAGTTTGCGAACAGCTCAAACTGCTTCCGCAGTGCCACGTTGATACTGGAAAAGCCTCCGCCGATCGGCGTAGTCACCGGCCCTTTCAGGCCCAGGCCGGTGCTCTCAATGGAATGCGTCAGCTCTTTGGGAATGTATTCGCCATACCTGGCAAACGCTTCTGAGCCCGCGGCGAACCGCTCCCACTCAATTTTTACTCCGGACGCATCCACAATGCGCACGGCGGCGTTCGTAACTTCAGGGCCGATGCCGTCTCCCGGAATCAGCGTGACCTTGTGTCCCATGATCTCCTATTTTGCGTTGCTTTTAGCCTTGACCGGCTTGGCTTTGTCTTCTTTGCTGTTGAGTAGTGACTCCAGTTCAGAGTGGAATTCACCCACGTCCTTGAAGTCGCGATAGACAGAGGCGAAGCGTATGTAGGCGACTTTATCAATCTGCTTCAGGCTGTTCATGATCTGCTCGCCCAGTTCGCTGGCGGTGCGCTCGCGCTCGGGAGAGTCGATCACATACTGCTCAACTTCATTCACAATCTGTTCCATCTTACCCATGGAGATAGGCCGTTTTTCACACGCGCGCAGCAATCCGCCCAGGATTTTCTGCCGCTCAAACTTCTCGCGGCGGCCGTCTTTCTTCACTACCATGTAGGGAATTTCGTCGATGCGCTCGTAGGTGGTGAAGCGCTTTTCGCACTTCAGGCACTCGCGGCGGCGACGGATTGATTCGCCTTCTTTGCTCTCGCGCGAGTCCACCACTTTGTCATTTTCGAACCCGCAAAATGGACATTTCATTGTAGTTAACCGAAAACTTCTACCATATGTTGTGTTTATGTGATTGTAACAGGCTCGATCAAAAATCAGGTGCTTTGGATGGCACACGAGCAGATCAAACAATTAGGCTGCTTGCCTAAGCCATCTTGCTGTTTTATAGTCCGTGAGTTCTGAGGTTTTTGAGGTCCAGCGTGAACCGTACCCTTATAGGTTTCTTCGCAGTCCTGTTGGCAGCGCTCGTATCAGCTCAGACAGCAGCCTCGACCAAACATCAACTGTTTGAAATAAAGCTTAAAGACAAAGAGTTGCTCAAGATGGCGACGGGTAAAGAGATGTCTTTACCTCAACTGCGCATTTATAACAATCAAGGCCAAATGGTGGCTGACTTTTCCAGTGGATTTGACGAAGACACATTCAAAGAGGATTTTGATAAAACGCTGCAATCTCCCAAGCCAATGACCGGAAAACCTGCGCTCAAATCAGAGTTGAATCTCGTGGTCGACAAGAAGAACAAGTCGCTCAACGATCTTCCCGCCGCCGATTTTACGATTGTCGAATATTGGGCGGACTGGTGCGAGCCGTGCCACCAGCAGCTTGCGCTGTCAAACGAGGTGCTGAAAGCCCATGAAGCCACCGCTATCAATTTCCTGCATGTAGAGGCTGATCCGACAAAATTACCCGGCATGAAAGTTGAACTTCAAAAATAACGTTAAATGTTTGCAGTGCAACTTATCCGGTCTCTTGCTCTCCTTCTTCTTCCAGCACTTTCTCCTCTTCCTGGATGCTCACTTCCTCGATCTGCGTGAGTGACACATGTTCTGATCGCGCCATCGCCAAACCTACGGGCGCTACGGACATGAACGTCACCAGCCAGAGCATGATGCCGCAGCTGGTTGCCAGCTCAGGAGAGAGGTTGAAAACCCCGCGCAGCATTCCAATCGTCGCCAACTGTGATCCGCCGCCTACAACGGGAAGCTGTAGGACGCCTCCAACAACGCTGGCCGCAGTGAGCAGGAAGACACTGGAAAGCGTCATCTGCGATAGTCGGTGGATCGAATAAGCATGCGTCACCGCCAGATAAGCCATTCCAATAAACAGCCAAATCACGATTGATAACGCGGAGAGCTGAAAAAAAGACTTCATATCCTTTACGGTGTTTAGCCCTTCGCCAAAAGCCAGCACACGTTTACCAATCGCATGGCCGAATTTGGGCGATATCCGTCCAAACAGCCGCACAAAAACACTTGCGGCGGTAGTTGGATTTTTCCTTACACGGAATGCCACCAGGGCCACAAAGCACACTCCGGCCAGTAGCGCCAAGGCAAACATTTCAAAGTAGGTGAATGAGGAAATTTCCTGGCCCAGCAGATGCCTTCGGGCGGAGTTGGCAAAGCCAGGAAGCCGGCTCAGCGTGTGTCTTGACCACAGGATGTTTACGGCCATGATCAGGGCGAAAGCGCCCATGTCAAAAATGCGTTCCACCGTCCACACGGCCAGCTGAGATGCCATGCTCAAATTCACTTTGCGCGAGATCATATATGGACGGATAAACTCTCCCGGCCTTCCCAGCAGCGCTAGTCCGGCAAAGCCGATCATGGTGGGCGCTACTAAATCAGACGTCTTGGCTTCAGGACACACCGGACGCAGCATGATCTTCCAGCGCATGGCGCGGAGAATGTAGTCGGCATAGACCAGCGCCACGCCGGCAACGAGATAAAACTTGTTCGTATTGTGTGTCGCCACCCAGAAGCGGTGCCAGTCAAATTTCTTCCAGGCCCTAACCTGTAGATAGACCAGACCGGCCAGCACAACCAGCACCAGGGCGGTGATCAGAAATCTTTTTTTGCTCATGTAGTTAAGTCAGGCTTAATGATCATACAAAAAAGCGCCCTGCGGGCAGGACGCTTTACTGCTCAGATTACTGTGATGCTTATGCCGGACTCACGGATTTGGCTACGCTGGCTTGCTGCGGTTTTGGCTTCTTAACTGGCTTGGGACCGGCGGCTTTGGCCGGAGTGGAGACATTCGTTACGCCGGAGGCTTTCATCTGCGCGCGCTTCTTGGCGTTGAAATCACGAACAATCTTGTTGATGTAAGCGCGCGTTTCACGATACGGAGGCACGCCGTTGTACTGCTTTACCCGGTGCGCCCCGGCATTGTAGGCGGCTAGCGCTTTAATTGGATCGTTGTTGTAGCGATCCAGCAGCGCGCTCAGGTGGGCCGCGCCCGCTTCCACGTTTGCCCTGGGATCAAACGGATCAGCAACGCCGAGCTGGGCTGCGGTGGCAGGCATAAGCTGCATTAGTCCCTGCGCGCCTTTTTTGGAAACTGCGTTCGTCTTGAAGTTGCTTTCCGCCATGATCACGCTGCTCACAAAGTCAGGATCAAGACGGTTCTTGCTGCTGGCTTCGCGCACTACCTGATCAATATCTATAGCCGTCGCCGCTGGGTTCGCTGGAGCCGCGACCTTCATTGTTACGGGCTGAGCGGCCGGAATCGGATTTGCAAAAGACTTGGTCACTAAAGACTTGCTTACCGGGGGCTTTGCCGCCACAGTCGGACTGGTTTGCTGCGTTGAAGGAGCCGCGGCGACAGGGGCAGGTTCAGGCACTACCGGAGTTTCATCCTCTTCAAACGACGTAATCTGGTCGCTGGCGATATCCAGGTATCCGGTGGAGGTGAAAAGCCGGGTGGACTTGGCGTTTTGCTCTTTGTGGTCAAAATGGATGGAAAAGCCATTCTTCAGGATGGCAATTTGGCCTGCAAAAGCAGACATTTGCGCGAAGCCAAGAAGCGCCGTGATCGTAAGTGTTCTTGAAAATTTCATGTCAAGCGCAACCTAATCTATTCTCGCCCAATCAGCCGCTGAAAGCCAGCCCCAAAATGTCGTAGACCGCCTGGGCTACGCCGCTTTCTTCGTTGCTGCCGGTTACCTTCCAGCCGTTCTGCTTCAGTTCATTGGATGCATTTCCCATCACAACCGCAACTCCCGCGTATTCAAGCATTTCCAGGTCATTGTGGTTATCGCCGATAGCCATAACCTGCTCCGGCCTGAGCCCACGTTCTTCTGCCCATCGCCGCAACGCGTGACCTTTTGAGCAGTCCCGATTCAGGATGTCCAGAATACAGAGGTCACGGTGGTCATATTGGGTCCTCATAACCGTGATTTTGTCCAGAAAATGGGCCTGGCTGAGCCGTTTCTGCAGAACCTCCATTGCCGCCACCCGACCGCAATACATGGCCTGCAGAGGATCCTCAGTCAGGGCATCTTCCAGCGGCGATACAAACTTGATGTAAGGCCGATTCAGCTGCAGCCAGCGCGAAACCGTTCTGTTCAACTCGTCGGCGCTTTCCAGCACCAGTGAATTGTTGCCCGGCACATTGGCGGGACGATCAAACGTGAGCACTGCATGCCCGCGAAATTCGTCCATATATTGAATGAGTTCCCTGGCGGTTCTTGCGGGCAGGCGGTCGGTAAAAAACGTCTCACTGTCGCTGGAACGGATCAGCGCTCCGTTGGAGCTGATAAGCCAAATCGGGAAGCCAAGCTCTTTGGCGATGGGCAAGGCATAGTCATGGCGGCGTCCGGTGGCCAAGATGATTTCGATCCCGGCCTCATGCGCGGCGCGCAGGGCGGCTATGTTGCGCGCGGGCACCTGAAAATTGGGATCGGTCAGTGTGCCGTCAATATCCAGGGCCAGCAGACGGATGGAAGTAGTTACCATGAATCATTCTACAGCGAGTCTTCAGCTCGACATGCCACTTGATTTTGAGTCAGTGGGAATTCCGAACCGGATGGAATTATTCAGTTTTGGGTGGCGAAGTATGCGGGATTTCTCCCTTGCCGTCACATGCAGAGCACCGCATGCCATCTTTTAGTCCGGAGCCTTGACAGACGGGGCAGAGCCGCGTTTTGCTCTTTGCAGAAGTTGTCATGAGTGGTAAACCGATCATACGCTTTATTCTGGGTCTGTGCCGGAAAGGTGGAAGATTGCTAGTGATCGAAGAAAACTCTGCGATCTCTGCAGATCGCGTCGCATGAACAGTTCGATTGCCCACCGCTTTACGCTCATGATCGGATCCATGCTCTCGCGTCTGGTCGGCCCGTCCATTGCCTCTGCGATTTACGAGTTCCTTGTGTTTGGCATCAAGCAGGCTGCTGCCTGCGTTTTTGCCGGATCGTTCTTATTTCTTCTGGCGATCTCCGGCCATGTTCACGTTCCCGGCCTTGCCCGCTATGACTTCCTTTTTCTTAGCGCAATCGCCATTCAGGTGGTCCTGATTGCGGTACGACTTGAGAACTGGCGAGAAGTGGCCGTACTTTCAGTGTTCCATTTGATTGGAATGGGGCTTGAGTTGTTCAAGACATCCCCTTCCATCCGGTCATGGAGTTATCCTGAGCCGGCATTTTTTCACATAAGGACCGTCCCGCTTTACAGCGGATTCATGTATGCATCGGTTGCCAGTTACATCATGCAGGCGTGGCGGCTGATGCAAGTCAGGCTCACAGCTTTCCCGCCCTTCCCCTTGGCGGTTGGGCTGTGTGCCGCCATCTACGCGAATTTTTTTACCAACCATTACATGCTCGATCTGCGCTGGCCTCTGGCCGCCTGCGTGCTTTTGCTCTTCCGCCGTACCCAGGTCCGCTTCACGGTGACTACTACCGAGCGGCGCATGCCGCTGGTACTTTCGTTTCTTCTGATCGGCTTCTTTATCTGGGTTGCGGAAAATATTGCGACGTATTTTGGAGCGTGGCAATATCCCCATCAGAAGCGGCAGTGGGCCATTGTCGGGCCCACCAAAATCAGCTCATGGATGCTGCTGGTGATCATCAGCTTCATCATTGTGGCGGCATTGAAAGAGATCTTCCCCAAGCGGCAGGAAGTATTTTCTGCCGATGAGGAACCTCTCCCGGCTCAGACCAGCGAAGGCAACACAGAAGACAAGCCTGCTTTGGCATAGGAGTCTTTCATAAAGTCGGTTAGAGAGACGGCGAAGGCTCGCGCGTGATACTTGTTACAGATGGCTGAATTAAAGATGGACGAACTTGACCGTCTATCTTCGAATGCCCGTGTTACTGTCCGTCGACCCGGCGAACCCGACTGGGACGGCACGTGCGTTGTCTACTGGATGCAGCGGGCGCAACGGGCGCTCGATAATCCCGCGCTTGAGGTGGCGGTGCAGGCGGCAAATTCGCTGGGCAAACCTTGCGTTGTCTTTTTTGCTCCGGTCCCGTTTTATCCTCACGCCAATTTGCGGCATTACCGTTTTCTCAATCAGGGAATCCCAGCGGTTGCCGAAGGACTGAAAAAGCGCGGCATCGGCTTTGTTCTGCGTAGGTTTCCTGATCATCATCTGTTGAAGTTCTGCGCGGAGGTTCGGCCCTCGCTCGTGATCGGCGATGAAAATCCTATGCGCGAACCAGAGCATTGGCGCGCAAAGGTAGCCGAGCGACTTCGTGTTCCTTTTTGGACCGTGGATGCCGATGTGATCGTCCCTTCAAAGCTGCTGATGAAAGAGCAGTATGGTGCTTACACGGCTCGTCCGGTTATCTGGCGACTGTTGCCGGAATTCTTGCAGCCGGTAGGGAACACACGCGCTAAAGTTGCGTGGGTACCGCCGCGCCGGTTGAAATCGCTGCCGACCGACGTTGATATCACAGAAGGATGGAACCTGGATCGTTCTGTCGCGCCGGTAAGTGGCATTGTCGGAGGAACAGATCAGGCGCTCAAGCGACTCAAGGCTTTTATAAAAAACGAACTGGCAAGTTATCCCGTCGATCGCAACAAGCCGGAGCGCGATGGCACCAGCCATCTTTCTGCCTATCTGCATTTTGGACACATCGGTCCGCATACCGTCGCACTCGCTGTCCAGAAAGCTGACGCGCCCAAAGCCGCAAAAGAAGCTTATCTCGAACAGTTGATTGTCCGCCGCGAGTTGGCGATTAACTTTGTTCGCTTCAATCCCGATTACGACAACTTTGAATCGGGAACGCCGTGGGCGCACAAGAGCCTGGCAGAGCATGCCTCCGATCCGCGAAAAATTTATTCAGAGCGCCAATTGGAAGGCGCGCAGACGCATGATCCGCTATGGAATGCAGCGCAGATGCAGATGGTGAAAACCGGATTTATGCACAATTACATGCGCATGTACTGGGCCAAGAAAATTCTGGAATGGAGCAAGACTCCGGCGCGGGCCTTCCAGATGGCGGTCTACCTGAACGACAAATATGAACTCGACGGCCGCGATCCCAATGGCTATGCCGGAATCGCCTGGGCCATTGTGGGCAAACATGATCGCCCGTGGTTTGAGCGTCCAATCTTCGGCAAGATCCGCTACATGTCATTCAACAGCACTTCAAAGAAGTTCGATAGCAAAAGCTACATCCGGCAAGTCGAAGCAATCAACCCGCAATGATGAACGCCTAACGCAACAGTGCGGCGGAAAAAGAAAATCGCCGTACATAATCCCGATGTACAATGTTGCGGCTTTCCCACAAATAAATTGAAGAGGGACATGTATGTCCATCCTTGCCGGAATTGTGTTCGGCTTTGTCTTATGGTTTTTGTTAAGTTGTATCGCCGGCGGAATTTACACCGTCAACCAGAATGAACGCGCGGTAAAGACCAGCTTTGGCCGCGCTGACCGCATTCCCGGTGCGTTTACCACCGCTGATCCCATCAGCGATCCCCTGAATGATGAAGAAAAACAGCGCTATAAATATCCGCAGGTACGGGTGATCATGCCCGGCGGCCCGTATTTCAAATTGCCATGGCAGAAGATCCACAAAGTATCCATTGCCACGCAAACGGTAAGCATGGCCTATGATCCTGAAACGCCATCAGCGAATCAGGGCGGCACGGTGGTGGAAGCGGTCACGAAGGACCAGTTGAATACCGGCCTAACGGGACAGATTCGCTACCGCGTTTCCGAGCGGAACTTGTATGCGTATCTGTTCGGCGTCAAATTCCCCATCGCGCATGTGATGGGCTATTTCATTTCAGTGCTGCGCGAGCGCATTGCAACTTTTGAAGCGCCGGCCGATCCCAGTGTTCCGGAAGCCGCCCGCGGCGCCGGTATTTCCATCAATGATTTGCGGAAGAACCTGCGCGACCTCAATGAACACATGGTTCGCGAGTGCAGTTCTTCAGACGCCCGTTACGGCATGGTGCTTGAGGCCTCGCTGATCACCGGCATTGATCCCCCAGCCGATGTGGAGTCCGCGCTGGCTGCCATCAACACCGCCCACAACATGGTTTCTTCAGACATCAGTCTGGCCCAGGCGGCGGCCGACCAAAGGATTGAGCTATCTAAACGCGCTGCCGAAATCGAAACCTTGAAAGCCCAGGCGGAAGTGCAACCACTGGTTTCTCTGGCCAGCCAACTTTCAGAATTAAAACGCGCCGGCGAAGGCACTTTGGGTGCGTATGTGCGCAGCGTACGGCTCGGACTCTTTAGCCAGGCCCAGCAGGTAGTGCAGGAGACAAAACGATGATTCCTTTTCTGATTGCCGTTCTCGCATCATTCGTTGGCAGTTTTATCCTGGTTCCTGTTTTGTTGGGTTTGTTGCGCATGTTCGGAATCTACACTACGGTCGAGGAGGGCAGTTGCCACGTGTATGTTTTGTTCGGGAAAGTGGCGGCGATCATCGATGAGCCGGGGCTGCACATTCTGCTGTTCAAGCTGGGATTGAAAGCGCCAATCGTTAGGTGGCTGGGCCGACTCTATGTGCTGGACATGCGCATTGATCAGCAATATCAACGCAGCCAGCCGGTGAATTCTGAAGAAGGCGCGCCGATGGGCATCGGCATCTGGTACGAAATGTTTATCAGTGATCCTGTGGCTTTCCTGTTCAAGAACACCGATCCCCGCGGATCGCTTTCCGCCAACGTCGGCAATTCCACGGTGCGGTGCCTCAGCAACATGAAACTGGCGGACATGTTGGAAACCCGCCACGCCATGAGCCTCACGGTGCGTAATGAGGTTTCACCGCAGTCACATGAGTGGGGATACAAACTGGGTTCTGTGTACATTCGCAAGGTACATTTCCGCGACGCGCAGATGATTGCGCAAATCGAAGAGAAAGTTGTGAACCGGCTGCGCCAGGTTACCTCGTCCATCAAACAGGATGGCGCTAACCAGGTCAGCATCATCACCAGCACGGCCGAGCGCCAAGCGGCGGTGGAATTCGCCAAGGCCGCGGCCATTCGCCCCAGCATTGTTGGTGAAGCGCTGAAGCAGGTTGCAGCCGACCCTGAAGTAGAAGCGGCAATGTTTGAGATCCTGGAAATCCAAAAGATCATTGAAAGCAAGGCGCGTGTCACATTGATTCCCGAGAAGAGCGCAATCCTTCCGGAATTGCTGGCCGCGGGCACGCGGGCAAATGATTTTTCTGCGCCACCTCCGCCGCCCAGGCCAAAGACATCGTAAAAACAAATCTCCGGCGGTATATGAATCCGCCGGAGCAAAGGCCTTAATAGACTTCCTAATTGCAGCTTGCCTTGAACGCAGGCAGCTCAGTCTTGCGCGAAGACTTATCTGCCCCGGAGAACGATAACGTTTCATCGCCCTTGGCGCAGCAGCTGATGAAGGCGGAGCAGCTGCCAACACCCCCACCGCAGTCAGCATCATTCGCACACGGAGCAGTGCCGCAACTACATCTACAGGTTTTGCGGAACCCCGCTCCCGACGGCAGCACGGGCATGGTGAAAGCACTCTTCAGCGAGAGGTCCGGCATCAGGTAAGTGTGAATCGAGCCAACAGAACTCTGCGCCGCTTCATTGGGAGGGGCAGCCGCGGTTGCGCTGGCCGGGAAACCGGAGCACAAAGTTGTCAGGAGAAATTTATCAGTTGCACCTGGCTTTGAATGCAGGCAGCTCATTCTTGCGGGATGAGTCTCCGGCGTCCTGGGACCATTGCGTCTGCGGCGATTTCACGCAGCAGGTGGGAGCCGCCAAACAGACGCCGCCAGGACCGCAGTCAGCATCCGTGTTGCAGTTGTTTGTGGCGCAGCTGCATTGGCATGCGCCTTTGAATTTGGGAGGAGCAGTGTTGGCTTCAGCCACTGGCGTCAGCGGAACGGTGAAAACACTCTTCAATGAGAGATCAGGCATCAGGTACGTGTGGATTGAGCCCACGGAGCTCTGCGCTTCTTCATTGGGGAGAGCAGCAGCCGATGACACAAGCGTGGTTATCAGAAGAATGGAGATAAAGAGGAACGTCTTCAGCAGAATCGAGCGTGAAAACATGGGGATCTCCTTTTTTGGAGAACCAGGATGCGGCTAAACGAAGCCGAATTCCCGGCTCCTGCCGTGAATTGTAGCCCTGTCTTCAGCCGGTCAGGCACGATATTCCAATCCGCAGGCGCGGCTGGTTTCCATATTGGGAAAAGCTAATCGCAAGTCGCGGATGAGAGTTTGGCGGTTGTTGTCATTGAGGATGACGGTCGGCTCGCGACTCGATTCGAGTTATTTCAGACGCAGGTAATTGCCAATTGCTATTTGCTAATTGCTTTGTTTCAATCACCCGCGACCGCCGCTTCAACTTTTTCCGGATTATGCCGCATTTGCTCCCACATGTCAGTCACGCGGTTGCGAAGTTCTTCAGTAATTTGTTTATACGTCTCTTCCGGATTGGCCATTGTCTCCGGTGGAATGATGGGATCGCCAAATTGAACGCGCAGCTTGGAGAGTCTTGGGAAGCGCTTGCTGCGCGGCCATGCGTCATAAAATCCTTCCAGCGCGACGGGATAGATTGGCACCTTCAAATTTGTGGAAAGAATTGCCGCGCCCTTCTTAAATTTCTTGGGTGTGCCATCGACAGAGCGCTCGCCTTCAGGATAAAGCGCCAGGTTCTGGCCCTGCTTAAGACCGTAAGCTCCGGCCCGCATGGCGTTGACCAGATTGGAGTCGGGATCAACCGGTACGAGCCTGAATGTGCGGCCTAGATAATGAAAGATGCCCTGGCCAAAGATCTCACTGGTGCCCACGTAAAACATGTTCTTAAAAAGTCGCCATGGAATTTGCGAGGCCACAACCGGTCCATCAAGAAAACTCTGATGGTTGGGAGAAAGGATGAATGGGCCATTCTTGGGCAACTTCTCTTTGCCAATCACTTCCAGTCCAAAGAAGATGCGCGTGAAGACCGCTACAAATTTCCCAAGCACAAACCACAGGAATGTAAAGAGACGGCTGGTGTTCAGGGCGGCCAGCACCTTGGTATCTTCCGGGTCGACGCTGAGAACGGCGTCCCAGCCGGGGGCCGATGCGCGGGTAGAAGTTTTGGCCGATCCGCCGCTGGCCTGGAGCACGGCATCCACCAGCTCGCGCACCGTGTAAACCTGGGCAATCACTTTTTCATCGAGCTGGGCATTCATCTGGCGCTCCAGTTCCACTACCAGTTCCACGCGTTCCATGGAATCGAAACCCAGATCAAGCTCGAGATTCGATGAGGGAAGCACCGGCTTTCCTGCTTTCCCAGCGTTGCGGATCACTTCCAGCGCTTTTTGCACTTCCGATGAAGCCAGCCAAGCGGCTTCTTCGCCCGTAGGTTCCTCGGCGACTGCGCCAATGTTGCCGGCTCCTCCGTCTCCACCGGCCATCACGCGGCGCTGGATTTCAAAGCGCTTCAGCTTGCGCGTGGTGGTGCGCGGCAGAGGATCAGACCAGAGATCGAAACTCAGAATGCGCTTGGTGCTCGGCAGCTCCATGGAATGATTTTCTACATCAAAGCGAATCACCTCACGGGTATTCACGATCTTGCGTTCGCGCAGTACGTCAAAGTTGGGAACAATCACCGCATGCAGCCGCTCAGAAAACGGTTCGCCCGGGCGGTTCACCAGTCCCATGACGCAGATTTCCTTGATGAAAGGCGACCGCATGTACTGTGCTTCCAGCTCTTCAGGGTAAATATTCTTGCCTGAACTCAGAACAATGATTTCCTTCTTGCGCCCTGTGATGAACAGATTGCCGCGCTCATCCTGATAGCCTAGGTCGCCGCTATAGAGCCAGCCGTCGCGAAGAGTTTCTGCCGTGGCTTCCGCGCGGTTGTAATAGCCTTTCATGATGATGGCGCCACTGATGGCGATCTCGCCCACGGGATAGCGCAGGCCCTCCGCTGGTTGCGGATCAATGATTTTTACCTGCACTTCCTTCAGCGGCTTCCCTACCGATCCCATGACCCTGGCTTTAGGAGGCGTCACGGTGGCGCCGCCGCAGGTTTCAGTAAGCCCATAGGCTTGCAACATTTTGAATCCCAGTTTTTCCATGTCGCGCCCAACTTTGGGGTCAAACGCGGAACCGCCGGTGATGAAGAAGCGGATTTCTGGTCCTAGCTGTTTGTGCACTGGCCGAAAAAATAATTTGCCTGGATTCAAACCAATCTTGTTGCCTGCGGCGGAAAGGGCCATCATGGCGCGGAAGGCCAGCCGCGCCGGCATCGGCTTGGCTTTTACCTGCTGCATCACTCGCTCATGAATCAGGTAAAAGAATTGTGGGACGCAACAGAACAACGTGATTCGGCGCTCACTCAGCGCACGCAGCAGCTCAGTTGTGTTGAGCGATTCCAGATAGACGATTTTTGCGCCGACTACAAACGGCATCAACAGGTTGGCCACTTGTGCCAGAGCGTGAAAGAGCGGCAACACGCCAAGAATAGCGTCGTTCGGCGTGACCTGGACCGCGCTGAAAATACCGTTGGCTTCCGCCAGAAGGTTCCTGTGCGTCAGCGTTACGCCCTTGGGATCGCTGGTGGTACCGGAGGTGTACAGGAGCACGGCAATGTCGGTATCAAAGATTCGCGCAGGACGGAAATCGCGGGGTCCTGCGGCAAACATTCCCGTCAGGTTGGAATAGCGGCCTTCGCCGGAGCCATCAATCATCACGATCCGCACCAGCGTTTCTTCCACGGCTTTTTCCACCACGGGAAGATGTTCAGCGTCAGTAAAGATGATGGCGCTGCCGGAATCCCACAGCAGCTTGTTGACTTGATGCGCGTTGAAGGCGGTATCCAGCGGCACGGCAGCGGCACCGGCAGACATGACGCCGAGATAAGCGGCCACCCAGAGCGGGCTGTTTTGCGCCATGATGGCGCAGCGCACCCCTTCTGACATGCCGGATTCACGCAGCCATCGGCCCACCGATTCGCCCATCCGGCGCAGCTCGGCATAGGTGAGGCTTTCCACCTTGCCGGACGAGCGCTGCAGTTCGAGCGCGGTGTGGTCCGGATATTTTTCCACGGATTGCAGAAAACAACTGTAAAAGCCGTGCATTCAGCTCAGTAAATTTTGGGGGAGAGTTCTAGCCACAGTATCGCATCTTGGGGAACCGGAGTCACGCCCGTATCACCAGACAGACATCGCCGTTCAGACGAAGACAATTGCGCTTCAACGCGCCAGGGCGGCCATTCGGCAGAAAAGTTTGCGCGCTGCACAATAGCTGTTAAAATTCTAGGTTGCCCCACACAGCTTATTGAGATACGGAGACCTTTACTTTTATGGCATACGTTATTGCAGAGCCTTGCATCGGGACCAAGGACGCGGCCTGCGTGGATGCGTGTCCGGTGGATTGCATTCATCCTAAGAAGGACGAACCGCAGTTTGAAGGCACCGATATGTTGTTCATTGATCCGGTGGAATGCATTGATTGTGGCGCGTGCGTGCCGGTCTGTCCGGTGTCCGCCATTTTTGCGCTCGACGATCTGCCGGAAAAATGGAAAGAATACGCGGACAAGAATGCGAAGTATTTCGGCCGTTAAAAGCTGAAACAGAGTTTCTGAACGCGCAGCCGCCTAAGCTGCGCGTTTTTGCGCCTGAAACTAAACGCTGAGATGATTGGCGATCCCAGATTGCTTTGCGTTAGCTGCTGCTACTGCCTGTTGACCCGGGCGACCTGCAAACTAAGCTCAGGAAACTCATCTATCCGAAAAGGCTGGCTTGAATCAAATTGGTTCCGAAGGTAGCTTTCCGTAAGGTGAATCACGATTGCGAACAATCGCGCCGGATCGATGATCGTCCCGCCAAAGCGGGAGATGGTTGTTGGCATGGTGTAAGGCGCGTCACTAAAGCTTAGATGTCCCGTCCCGCTGATGGAAATCACCCAGGCGTCTGCTCCCGGCACATTGAAGAGTGCTTGGGTATCCGCCAAGGCTTTTTTCCCCATCTTCTCGAATTCCTCGCGAGTGCGGTGCCGCTTTGCCAGATCTGCATCGCTGTACAACGGGTGGCTGTGCAGGATCAGCGCCGAGCTCTTGATGCCGGAAGCCGCCAGCTTACTGCCATCCAGCCCGCCATCAGCATCAACGCACGCGCGGACGCGCGAATCCCTGGCGCAGGCGAAAAGGGAAGCTTCACCGCCCAGGGAATGCCCCATGGCGGCGATACGATTCAAGTCAATCATCTCGGCTATCTCATGCTCAAACTTGTCGGCCCGCGGTCGCTTGCCGGATATTTCGTCCAGCAGCTCAGTGATATGCGCCGCCCAATCTTCAGCCACAAGTCCAAAATTCTGTTCGGTCGCCTCTTTAGGACCTTCGTCCAATGACTTGCCATCGCTCACCAGAAAACCATACGCGCCATAGTCCACCGTGGCGGCAACAAACCCGTCACTGGCCAACTGCTGTGCATAGATCGTGTAGGCACTGCGCGGCATGCCAGCCCCGGGAGAGATGACGACGAATGGGAACTTCTTTCCCGCGTGTACTGGTTTGGCGCGATCCACGGCGGCGGTCTTTAGCTTAGCCCAGTTATCAAAGACACAATCGGGCTGGTCGAGGAATTTCACTGCGCGAAAGGCCTCGAGCGCCTTTGGATCAGGCACATAGCCAACCGGTTCTGTCTTCCCTGACGCCTGGGCTGGATACCAGAATTGAACGCGTCGCGATGAGCCGGTGCCATGCAGTTTTTGGATCGGCAGAATGAACGTGCCAACCGGGAATTTGCCGGTGGGAGCGGGAATGGGCGTGAAAGGGCATTCAGCGGTCGCTTGCTGGGCATTGCCTGCAAGTGCGGAACATAAGAGGAGAACGCTTACTCCGATAAATAACGTGCGGCTCATGTGGGATTAGACGGAGCTGTGCGCGAATCGGCATCATTCTGGGACGAACAGCGTTGATTCGGGGAAAAGCAATGCTGAATCGGCGATAATAGCTGATTCATTCTGTAAAAATATGCCTCGGCAATCTGAAGCCTTGATTCTGCGCACGTATCCGTTCCATGAAGCGGACTTGCTGGTGACGTTCTTCAC
>Ga0207700_10000630_pt1 | contig 20616 bp, 25 predicted proteins | sample LARL82metaG_FD_184348 | JGI IMG/M metagenome (GOLD analysis project Ga0207700, IMG submission 184348) | Corn, switchgrass and miscanthus rhizosphere microbial communities from Kellogg Biological Station, Michigan, USA - LAR L8-2 metaG... | ecosystem: Host-associated > Plants > Roots >...
AATACGAGCATTTTGTCTGGCAGAAGCTTTCAAAGATCGATGGAGTACAGGAAATCAACTCGACGATCTCGATGAGCCAGATGGTCAATACGACGCGGATGGCGCTGCGCCCCAGCCAGGAGCAGGTTGAGCAGGATGACGCCGTCGTAGACGGTGTGGGCCAGGATGGCCGGCCACAGGCCGCCCCACTTGCGCAGCGCACCGAAGACGAAGCCGAGCAGCAGGATGTAGAGGTTCGAGGCCGAGGGCAGCCCGTTGCAGGTGTACTGCAGGTGATAGCTGGCCCAGAGGGCGGAGGAGAGGAAGATCCCGAAGCGCGGCTGCAGCGCGCCCCGGAACAGCGTCTCCTCGCAGACCCCCGCGGCGGCCGCGACGCCGATCTGCTCCAGCGTGGTCCGCGCCGTCCCGGCGATGGCGTGCTGGACCTGGACCTGCTGCTGCAGGCACTGCACGCTGGTCAGGTTGCTGAGCTGGGTGGCCACCCAGTCACCCACGGGGATGAGCACCAGCCCGGCCACGATGCCGATCACCCACCAGGGGATGATGCGCAGGGGCCAGAAGCCCAGCCGCTCGGCCGCCTCACGCAGGCTGCGACGCACCGACGGCCCCACCGAGGCCACGCCGATGGCCAGGAAGGGCACGGCGCCGAGCATCAGGCTCTCGGCCGTCGGTTGCGAGCTGGGCTGCACCGTGGTGGCCACCGTGGACTGCCCGGACGCCGGCGCCAGGTTGATGGCCAGGCTCTGGAAGAAGAGCACGATGGCCAGCCAGGAGATGGGCGCCCGGCGGCGCAGCCGGCGGAAGCCGGGGATGCGCTCGGTGTCGAAGTAGAAGAGGCCGAGGCAGGCCAGGCCGGCCGCCAGTTGCAGGGCACCGCCGGCCAGCTCGTGGTTGCGGTCGACGCCCGAGGAGGTCGGCGCCATGGCTCCGGCCACGCTGAGCAGGCCGACCACGGCCATGAGCACCCCCGCGGCCGCGATGACGAACCGCGCAACGGTCTCGGAGCCGGCGCCCAGCAGCGGCTCGGGTTCCCCCGCCTGGCCCGCGCGGGCAGCGGCCGGGCGCGGCCGCTCCGTCGCCTGGGCGGCCAGGATGACCAGGACGACGAGTGCCCAGAAGACGACGTCGCTCATCGCTGCGCGCGCTCCCCGAACCCGTCCCTACCTCGCATCGGGGGCACCATAGCGGCAGGTGCCGGGGCTGTGCCGGAGCGCGGCGGCCGGGCGCCGGGCCCGGTGCGGTTCAATGCCGCCGTGGCCACCGCTCCCGCCGCGCCGTCCGCCGCCGCCCTCCGGGTCCGGCCGGCGACCGAGGCCGACCGCTCCGCCTGGGACGCCTTCGCGCTGGGCGAAGCGGGCGGCAACCTGCTGCAGACCTGGGGCTGGGCCGAGCTCAAGCATGAGTACGGCTGGGCCGTCGACCGCTTCGTCGCCGAGGACGGCGGCGGCCTCGCCGGGGTGCTCCACCTGCTCACCCGGCGTGGCACCGGCGGCATCGGCTTCGCCTACGCACCGCGCGGGCCCGCCGTGCGCGACTGCACCGCCGGCGCCACCGCCGCCCTCGCCCTCATCGGGGCCGCCCGCGGCGCGGCCCGGGGTCGCCGGGCGCTGGTCCTCAAGCTCGACCCCGAGTGGCGCATCGACGACCCTGCCGCGGCAGACCTGATCGGCCGGGCCGGGCTGCGCGACAGCCCCTACGACGTCCAGCACCGCAAGACCTGGCTGGTCTCCCTCGACGGCGGCGAGGAGGCGGTGCTGGCGCGGGTCAAGGCGAGCACCCGCCACCACGTGCGCAAGGCCGAGCGCTCCGGCGTCAGCGTCGAGGTGCGCAGCGACCTGGAGGCGGTCGACGTCTTCCACCCGCTCTTCGCCCAGACCGTCGAGCGCAGCGGTTTCACTGGCCGCGACGCCGGCTACCACCGGGCGGTGGTCCGCCACCTGGGCGCGAGCTGCCCGGTGGCCATCCTGCTCGCCCGCGTCGAGGGCGAGGCGGTCGCGGGGATGATCGCCGTCGCCGCAGGGCCGCGACTGGTCTATCTGTTCGGCGGCAGCTCGCTGCGCCACGCCAGGCTGCAGCCTGCCTACCTGCTGCACTGGGAGGCGATCCGCTGGGGGCTGGCCCACGGCTGCGGCCTCTACGACATGTGGGGCGTGCCCAACCACGAGGACCCCGAGGCGCCCGGTGCCGGCTACTACGAGTTCAAACGCCGCTGGAATGGTGAGGTCGTTCGCCATCATCGCTGCCAGGAGCTGCCGCTCTGGCCCGCCTTCGGTCCGTTGCCGCGGCTGGCGGAGCGGCTGGCGCTGCGGGGTCGGCCCCTGCTGACGTAGCGGAAGCAAACGGGGACACCACGGAGGGGTCGATTGCGCCGCCGCGCGAGGTGCGCGGCGCGAGTCGCGTACGAACAAGTGTTCGAGCTAAGGCTCGGCGTGCCCGCCCGTCGCCTCCGTACAATCCTGCGCATGCCCGAACGCAAGGCGAAGCACACCTGGCGATTCGTCTGCGCCACGCCGGTGCGCGAGGTCTTCGCCGCCACCGAGCAGATGGTGGGCACGCCGCCCTACCGCTTCGAGCCGACGGGCGTCGACACCGCCACCATCGTCGAGGCCGAGCGCCGCCACTTCCTCTTCGGGCAGCTCAGCCCCAGGGTGCGCAACCCGCGCTGGATCAAGGTCACCGCCCGCGAGATCGAGCCGGGGACGGAGGTGATCGTCGAGTGCACCGCCGGCAAGGGCCCCAAGGCACGGGCTCTGCAGGTGGTGGTGCTCTTCAGTCGCGGCAACCGCGACCGGCGGACCATCTACCGGGAGCGGATCATCCCGCCGGGTCCGATCACGCTGGTGGCGTCCTGGGCGGGCATGGAGTACCCGCTCTTCCTCGAGCCGCGCTACGACGCGGCGCGTGGCGAGCCCATCCTCACCGCCTCCAAGGTGACGGCAACCGGCAGTTACGGCACCACCTGGGTCAAGGTGCGGACCGAGAGCGGCGCCGAGGGCTACGTCGAGCGCGACCAGGTCGTGCCCGCGCCGCTCGAGGCCAGCCGGGTCGCCCAGCCGCGCACCGCGGCGCTCGGGTAGCCGGCCGCGCCGAGCAGCATCCCGCGGGCATGAAAAAAGCGAGGTGCGGGAAGGAACCCGGCACCTCGCCTTTGCGCTAGAGGGAGAGCGAACCGCACTCGGGTGCGGTCAGCGCCTCCAGAGAATTGCAGTCCCGGCGGTCAGCTCATCGCTCCGGCGCACGTCGGGAAGCTCTTACTACTATCGGGCATCGGCATGACCCTCCTTTTCTGGGAGTGCCGGGCGCTCGAACCCCGCTGCGTCGATGTCACTGGTGGGGCGGCGCGCGGCCGGAGACGCCCCGCCAGTGTACCCCGAGCCCGGCCGCCGCAGGCCGCCGTCTCAGCGAGTTGCGACGGTCTCGCCCAGGTCCTCGGCCAGCGCCGCGCGGGTGTCGTCGGCGAGCGTGGTGCGCGCCCGGTAGCCGGGGTGGTCGATCTCGATCTCGACGGGTGGGTCGCCGCCGGCGAAGGCCCGGCGCTGCCCGGGCGTGAGCTGGAAGCGGACGAAGTGCACCGCGCTGATGCGGTCCTCGCGCGCGTGCCCCGGCTCGAACTCCGCGGCCACCCGTTCGCCGCCGACCACCAGGTAGAGACCCTGGCTCTCCAGCCCGATCAGCGAGTCGAGGTCCTCCCGGATGCGCTCGCGCTCGGTGATCTCGACGAAGAAGGTCGCCCGCAGCTCGCCCTCGCCGGCGATGAGGTCGTTGTAGACGCGCACCTCCTCGGCCAGCTTCTCCGGGTCGCGGATGGTCTCGACGCGGATCATCTCCTCGATCTGGAAGAGGACGGTGTCGCGGTTCTCGAAGTGCAGCGAGACGCGGTCACCGACGGGCACGCGCCGCCGGGCCCGCTCGGCGCGCACCCGGTTGCGCATCTCGTCGCGGACGCGCAGGTAGTCGTCGAGGGGGATGACGTCGTCGACACTGAGCTTGCGCATCGCCCTCCAGGGTAGCGACGCGGCCCGCCCGCGGGCCAGCGCCGGAGCTCAGCGCAGCGGGAAGGCCACCCCCGTGTCGGGCATGGCGGGCGGCGCGGGAGCGGGGTCGATGTCGGGCAGGTGGTGGCCGGCCCGCGCGGCGGCCAGCCAGCGCGAGTCGAGCTCGACCGGGTCGTCGGGCCCCAGGCTCATCTGCGCGTGCGAGCCGACCAGCCCGGACTCCGGGGCGACCGGAGCGCCCAGCGACACCTGGAGCGCGCCGCGGCCACCCGCGCCACCGAGCGCGACGCCGTCGACGTGCAGCGGCGCCGCCACCGCGGCGCCACGCGCGGGCAGCGCCGGGGGCTCTGCGGGAGCGGCGGCAACCGGGGCCGGCGCCTGCGCCGCCGCCGCCGCTGGCGCGGCAGTGACGTCGCCGAGCAGCAGGGCCATCTGCAGGGTGGGCTCGCCCCGCTCCAGGGGCGTCTGGCTGCCGTGCGCGGCGCTGTAGACGTCGGCCTGGTGGCCGCCGTCGAGGGCGATGGCGTCCTCGACCCCGTGGGCCACCAGCCAGGTGCCCGCCTCGGGCACGGTCATGCCGTCGCGCACCCCGTCGCGGGCCGAGGTGGCCACCGCGACCAGCACGGTGCCGTCCGCGCGGATGCCGACCAGGGTGCGCTCCACCCGCCGCAGGTGCTCGACGCTCCACCAGAAGTGGCCGCGCACGCCGTCGTCGGCCAGCCCCTCGATGGCCGGCGCGCCGCCCGCCACGATGCGCTCGCCGGACACCGCGGTGCGGCACTGCGCCGCGCTCGCCGTCTTGGTGATGCTCACCGGCGGCCGCTGCCCCGGCGCCGCGGGGTCGCCGACGCAGAAGCTGGTGGTGTGCGGGTCGGCCGGAGCCAGCTGCTGATGGTTGCTGACGGCCAGCCCCAGGATGTGCACGCCGTCCGAGTAGTTGGCGGTGAAGCCGAGCGCCGCGCCGTTCCCGCGAACCAGGGCGCCGATCGACGACTGGCAGCCGCCGCCGATGCGTCCGCTGCCGAAGCACTGGGCCACGCCCTCGCCCGCGGCCGCGGCGTCGACGGGCACCTGCAGCGGGTCGATCATCGTGTAGGTGACCTGGGCGTCGCCCGGAAGCGCCTCGCGCTGCAGCGGAGGCTCGGGGTCCGCTGCAGCACCGGTTGCCGCCAGCACCGCCGCGGCGGCCAGCGCCAGCGCCCCTGCCGCCACCGGGCGGTGGGCACGACGAAGCCGTCGACGTGGTTGCACGGCGAATCTCCCGCAGCGCCGTGCCCTCTCACCTTCCGCCCCCGGGTCTTCCGGCGTCCGTACATCGGGAACGACAGACGGCGCAACGCTCTTGCGGCCCCGGGGCGGGCTCGGCCCGAGGGGCCGTACACTGGCCGCGATGCTCCTGCCCGACACCGCCGCACGCACCGCGGAGGGCCATCTCACCATCGGCGGCTGCGACCTCGTCGACCTGGCGGCGCGCTTCGGGACGCCCCTCTACGTCTTCGACGAGGCCACCCTGCGCTCGCGCCTGCGCGGCTACCGTGAGGCCCTGCGCGACTGGCCCGCCGGCGGCGACGTGCTCTACAGCGCCAAGGCCTTCCTCAGCGCCGCCATGGTGCGCCTGCTCGTCGAGGAGGACTGCGGCATCGACGTGGTCAGCGGCGGCGAGCTGGGCGTGGCCCTGCGCTACGGCATGGACCCGGCGCGGATCGGCTTTCCCGGCAACAACAAGGACGAGTCCGAGGTGCGCGCCGCCGTGTACGCCGGCGTCGGCCACCTGGTCGTCGACTCCGACCATGAATTGGCCATCCTTGGCAGCATCGACGGCGGCGCGCGGGTGGGCGCCATGCTCCGCGTCTCGCCGGGGGTGAAGCCGGACACGCACGACTTCATCTCCACCGGCCAGCTCGACAGCAAGTTCGGCTTCTCCGTGGAGAACGGCGCCGCCATGGCCGCGCTGCGCCGGGCGCTGGGCGTGGCCGCGCTCGACGTGCGCGGCGTGCACATGCACATCGGCTCGCAGATCTTCGACCTCGGCTGCTACCCGGCGGCGGTCGACATCGTCGCCGACTTCCTGGCGCGCGCTCGCGAGGAGCTGGCCTTCACCGCGCGCGAGCTGAGCGTCGGCGGTGGGCTGGGCATCGCCTACACCGACGACGACGACCCGCCGACGCCGGCCCAGTTCATGCAGTACGTGACCGAATCAGTGCGGCGCGCCTTCGAGCAGCGCTCGCTGCCGTTGCCCGCCCTATTCGTCGAGCCGGGGCGCAGCGTCGCCGGGCCGGCGGGAGTCGCGGTCTACACCGTGGGCGCGCGCAAGGAGATCCCCGGCGTGCGCACCTACGTGTCCGTCGACGGCGGCATGGGCGACAACATCCGCCCCAAGCTGTACGGCGCGCGCTACCAGCCGCTGCTCGTCGTCGAGGACGGCGAGCGGCCGCGCGAGACGGTGTCGCTGGCGGGGCGTTACTGCGAGTCCACCGACATCCTGGTCCGCGACTGCACGCTGCCGCACTTGCGCGCGGGCGACCTGGTCGCCCTGCCCGCCGCCGGCGCCTACACGCTGACCATGGCCTCGAACTACAACGTCAACTACCGGCCCGCAGTGGTGTTCGTCGCGGGCGGCGAGGCGCGCCTGGTGCGGCGCCGCGAGACGCTCGACGACCTGCTCCGCTGCGAGGTCCTGGAGGAGGCAGTTGCCGACACCAGGTAGGACCACCGGCCGGTCCCGCCCCGACCGCTGAGAGGGGAGCCGCGTGGATCCGCAGCCACCGCCCGGCCCTCCCGGTGACACGCCGCCTCGCGCCCGCAACGGGGCCGGGCACTACAAGCTGCCCGGGCCGCTGAGCAACCGCAGCGAGCTGCCCGTGGCGCCGAGCGCGCCGCGCATCCCCCGCGCCCTGCGCGCCTTCAACGGGATGCCGCCCGAGGAGCCCGCCGCGCCGCCCGACTCTCTGCCGCCGTCCGCTGCCGCGCCGGGACGTCCGCGCGAGCCGCTGACCATTCGCGACCTGCTCGAGGACCCCACGTCCGAAGGCCAGGTGGACGACGGACGCCTCGCGGGCCTGCGCACGGCGCTGCGCAAGCTGCGTCGGGGGCAGGGGAGCTAGAGGGGCTGCCGCCCCATGTAGCCGGAGTCGCGGTCGTGCCAGTGCCCGACGCTGTCCTCCTCGACGCGCCAGCAGAGGAACACCGGTTGCCCCTCGCGCTCGGCGGGGAAGTCGACCAGCCCGCTGGCCGGGTCGCGCACCACCACGCCGAGGCCCTCCAGCTCGGCGGAGAGCTTGGCGAACTCGTCGCCGCTCTCCAGCACCTGCCGCGCCGCCGAGCCGCCGCCGTTGCCCGAGGCGGCCGCGCGCAGCCGTTGCAGGGTGTCGCGGTCGGCCAGGGCCCGCTGCACCTCCTGCAGCCGCAGCAGCAGCGGACGCAGGCGAGGAATGAGCGCGTTGGCGTCGTCGAGGCTGAAGTTGGCGGCCGGCTCGTCGTCCATAGGCGGCGGATGCTACAGCGGCCCCGCCGCGCGCGTCAGTAGATGCCCAGCTCCAGCTTGGCCTCGTCCGAGGCCATCGTGCGCGGGTCCCAGGGCGGCGACCAGACCAGGTTGACGCGCACGTCCTCGACCCCGGGCAGCGGCGCGCAGACGGCGTGCGCCTGGGCCTGGATGACACCGCCCAGCGGGCAGTACGGCGAGGTCAGGGTGAGGTCGACGCTGAGCAGGCCGGCGTCGTCCAGCTCGACGTCGTAGACCAGGCCCAGCGAGACGATGTCGATGCCGATCTCGGGGTCGTAGACCTGGCCGAGTGCGGAGCGAATCAGCTCGGGGCTGGCCTTGACGTTGCCGTCGGCCGTGTCCGCGGTGGCGATGGGCCGCGCGGTGTCGATGGGCTGCTGGTCGGTGGTCTCGGGGTTGTCACTCATGGACGTGAGTCTCCTGGTCGTCGTCCCCCGCCGTCCCCTCCAGGCCGCGGAGCAGTGCGTTCCAGGGGAGGACGGCGCACTTGACGCGGACCGGGTACTGCCGGACACCCTGCAGCGCCTCCAGGTCGCCGAGCTCCTCGGCGGCGCCGTTGGCGGTGAGCATGTCCTTGAAGCGATGGCCCAGCGCGGCAGCCTCCTCGCGGCTGCGCCCGGCCACCTCCTCGCACATCATCGAGGCCGAGGCCTGCGAGATCGAGCAACCCCGCCCGGTGAAGCCGACGTCCTCGACCTCCCCGTCCTTGACCCGCAGGGTCAGGGTGACCTCGTCGCCGCAGAGGGGGTTGGAGGCCTCCACCGTCATGTCGGCGGGCTCCACCGCCCGCTTGCGGCGGGGGTTGCGGTAGTGGTCGAGGATGATCTCCCGGTAGAGGTCGTCGTCGACGCTCGAAAATCCGACTGTCACGGTCAACATTGTACCCACCCGCCCCGCGGGCACGCTCCGGCTGTGCTGAGCACGGCGACTTCTGTGCCCACGTCTGATCTTCGCCCGTGGCTTCGCCGTCACGCTTGGGACATGAACGACGGACCGACTGCGGCAGCGATCCAGGAGGGCACGGTCGAAGCCCTCGTCGATCAGGTGCGTGAGCTGCTGCGCTCCGAAGACGCGCGCGAGCAGAGCTTCCACACGCGCAGGGCCACCGTGGCGGGTTTCGTGGGCCTCATCGTGCCGGTGTCGATCGCCACCGCGGCGGACGTCTTCACGCCGAGCGTCGCCGAGCCCTGGAGGTGGATCGCTGCCGGGCTCCTCGTCGCCATGCTGGCGAGCCTGTTGCTCACAACCTACTCGGTGGTGCACGGCGTCCTGACCCCTGGCGAGAGCCTGAACTTCAGCGTCGGAGAGGTCCATCGGTATCCGACCCGTGCGTTCGTCACCCAGAGTCGGGTGCAAGCGCAGGGCCGCATCCTGACGGGCCTCGTCGAGATCCTCGCCAAGGATCGTGACCGGGTTGCCAGGAAGGCCAGGAAGCTTCGCGCGGCGTACCGGACGCTGGCTGCGTCCGTGGTGCTGCTCGCGACCCTCGGGATCATCGCCGGGCTCCACGCTCAGCGGCTCATCCGATGGAGGCACACGTCATGTCCGCTGAGGACGGAAGAGCCGCGCTGTATGAGATCCCCTTCGGCCACCCGCCTCTGATGGACGGGTATCCGCTGGACCGGCGTGAGCGGAAGGTGCTCGACGAAGTGCTCGCCGACTACCGCCGTCGGGACGCCGCCGAACGATCGGCGCCCGCGGAATCTCGGCCCGCGAGAAGGCGCCGGTTCTGCTGAGCGCGCCTTCACAAGCGTTGTTTGACGCCTTCGCATGAGCGTCACACACTCCCCTGGCGCGGAATTTCGGCTTCGCACGAGGAGAGCAGGCATGTCGGTCAGGGACGTGTACCAGCAGCTGCACGACGCGTTCAAGAGCATGGACGAGCCGGGCATTCGCGCGGTGGTGTCGGATGACGTCGAGTTCGTCATGCCGGGCATGACCACACGGGGCGTCGACGCCTACATCGAGATGGCCCGGGTGTGGTGGAACGCCTTCCCGGACATGGCGCTGAGCAGCAGCGGTGTCTGCATCGACGGCGACACTGCCGTCGAGGAGGGCGTGATGACCGCCACCCACACCGGTGCCATGCCGGCCCCGACGGGCGAGATGATCCCGCCGACCGGCAAGCGCGTCGAGATCGCCTACACGGACTGCTTCACCGTCCGCGATGGCAAGGTGGTCAGCGACCGGCTCTACATGGACCGGATGACCATGCTCGAGCAGCTCGGCCTCATCCCCGCGCCGGGAGCGCCCGCGGCCGCGGGCTGAGCACGCTCGGCGCAGCCGCGCCGCACCACTCAGACCCTGAAGACCCGCTTCACCTCGTGCAGTGCGGCGCCGAGCGCGTCGACCTCGTCGTGCGTGGTGTAGAGGTACACCGACGCGCGCGCGGTGGCGGCGACGTCGAGACGGTGCATGAGCGGCTGGCAGCAGTGGTGCCCGGCGCGCACCGCGACGCCCTCGCGGTCGACGATGGTGCCGACGTCGTGCGGGTGAACATCCGCGACGTTGAAGGACACCGCGCCGCCGTGCACGGCGAGGTCGCGCGGGCCGTAGACGGTGATGCCGCCGATCTCGTCGAGCATCGAGATCATGTGCTCGACGAGCGCCTGCTCGTGGGCGTGGATGCGGTCGAGGCCGATGGCGTCGAGGTAGTCGCAGGCGGCGGCGAGCCCCGCGGCGGAAGCCACGTCGGGCGTGCCCGCCTCGAACTTGTGCGGCACCGTGTTCCACGAGGAACGCTCCAGCTCGACGCGCAGGATCATGCTGCCGCCGCCGAGGAACGGCGGCATGCGCTCCAGCAGATCGGGGCGCGCCCAGAGCACGCCGACGCCCATCGGACCGACCATCTTGTGGCCGGAGAAGGCCAGGAAGTCGCAGTCGAGGTCGCGCACCGACACCGGCATATGCGGCACCGACTGCGCGGCGTCGAGGCAGACCAGCGCGCCGTTGTCGTGCGCCAGCCGGGCGATCTCGCGCACCGGGTTGACGGTGCCGAGCACGTTGCTCTGGTGCGCCAGCGAGACCAGCCTGGTGGGCCCGCCGGAGATGAGCGCGCGGGCGCGCTCCATGTCGAGGCTGCCGTCGGCGAGCACGGGGATGAAGGCCAGCTCCAGCCCGCGCCGCTCGGCGGCGAGCTGCCAGGGCACCAGGTTGCTGTGGTGCTCCATCTCGGTGAGCACCACGCGGTCGCCGGGCTGCAGCATCTCGCGCGCGTACGACGACGCGACCAGGTTGAGCGCCTCGGTGGTGTTGCGCAGGAACACCACGCCGGAGGGATCCGGCGCGTCGATGAACCTGGCCACGCGCACCCGCGCCTGCTCGAACACGTCGGTGGCCTCGTTGCCGAGCGTGTGCACACCGCGGTGCACGTTGGCGTTCGAGGTGCGGTAGTAGTGGTCGACCGCGTCCAGAACCTGCAGCGGCTTCTGGGAGGTGGCGGCGGAGTCGAGGTAGACCAGCGGCCGGTCGCCAATGCGTCGCGCCAAGATGGGGAAGTCGGCGCGGATGCGGGCGACGTCGAGCGGCGGCTCCGCGTCGGGTCGCGCGCTGCGCGGCGTCTCGACCGCGGTGGTCATGCCGCGTCCTCGCTGAGGGCGATGCGGATCTTGCCGTCCTCGACGGCCACCTGGTGCACCCGCACCGGCAGCACCGCGGGCAGCGCGGTGGGCTCGCCGCTGCGCAGGTCGAAGGCCGAGCCGTGCAGCGGGCACTCCACGGTGCAGAAGTCGCAGTCCAGCTCACCCTCGCTCAGCGACGCCTCGGCGTGGGTGCAGGTGTCGTCGACCGCGTAGAACTCGCCGTCGCAGTTGAAGATGGCGATGGGCACGCCGTCGATCTCGACGCGCGCCGCGTGTCCCGGTGGGATGTCGTCGACACCGGCGATGGTGATGAACTCGCTCACGGCGCGCCGTCCTCGCCGGGCGCCTCGACGCCGGCCTGCGAATGGCCTTCGATCTCCGCGTCGAGCAGGCGCCCGACCAGCTCCCGCACACCCGCGTGCGGGGCGCGGTCGAGCGCGTCCTGCATGAAGCCGCGGACGATGAGGCGGTCGGCCTCGTCGAGCGGCACGCCGCGGGACTCGAGGTAGAAGCGCTGGTCGTCGTCGATGTGGCCGGCGGTGACGCCGTGCGAGCAGCGCACGTCGTTGGCCTTGATCTCCAGCCGCGGGATGCCGCTGGCCTTGGCGCTGCCGCCGAGCATGAGGTTGCGGTTCTGCACGTAGCCGTCGGTGTGCTGCGCCTGCTTCTCGACGTCGATGAGGCCGCTGTAGACGCTCACCGCGCGATCGCGCACGGCCACCTTGTGGAGCAGGTCGCTGTGCGTGTTCTCGCCGCGATGGCGCTGCAGGGACTGCAGGTCGAGATGCTGCGTCTCGTCGCCGAAGCAGACGCAGGTGAGCTGCGCGTCACTGCCGGTGCCGTCGAGCAGTGCGTCCCAGTACACCTTCTGCAGGCGGCTGCCCAGCGTGGCGCCGAAGACGCGCAGCCGTGCGTTGCGCCCGAGCGTGGCCCGATGCGTGGCGAAGTGCCAGGCGCCCGCGCCCCACTGCTGCACGACGTGGTAATCGAGGCGCGCGCCGTCGTCGAGTGTCAGCAGCGTGGCCGCACTGCTGAGCAGCGACGCGTCGCCGGCGGGCGAGGCGTACGAGTCGACGAGGGTCAGCGAGGCGTTGGCGTCGAGCACCGCGACGGTGGCGGGGAAGACCGCGGAGCCCTCGCCGGCGGCGCTGAACGCGGCCCAGACCGGGACGCGCGCCTCGACGTTGGCGGGCACGTGCACGAAGACGCCGCCGCGCCAGAACGCCTCCCAGAGCGCGAGGAACTTGGTCTCGCCCGCGCCGACGGTGGCGAAGGCGCGGCGCACCAGCTCGGGGTGCTGCTGCGCGGCTTCCTCGAGCGTGCTGACGATCACGCCCTGCGCCGCGAGCATGTCGGCGCCTTCGATGGCGCGCAGGCCGCGGCGGGTGGTGGCCAGGAACGCGGCATCGGGGGCGGCCTCGTCGCGCAGCGCGCGCATGGCCTCGACCAGCGCGTCGCCGTGCGTCGCGCCGGCGGGTGGCTCGACCACGAAGGCGTCGAGGTCCAGCTTGGAGACGTCGGTGCGGCGCCAGTCCTCGTCGCGCATGTGGTCGGGCATGGGCAGGGCGGTGAACGCCTCCCAGGCCGCGCGCCTGCGCTCGGCGAGCCAGGCCGGGGCACCGGCTGCGCGCGCTTCGACTGCCGCCGCGCTGATCCCGCCGGCGGCGTTCTCGACGGTTGCTGCCACTTAGCCGACCGAGCCTTCCATCTGCACGGCGAGGAGACGGTTGAGCTCCACCGCATACTCCATCGGCAGCTCCTTGACGAACGGTTCGAAGAAGCCGTTGACGATGAGAGCGGTGGCCTCCGCCTCGGGGATGCCGCGCGAGGTGAGGTAGAAGATCTGGTCCTCGCCGATCTTGCTCACCGTCGCCTCGTGGCCGAAGGTCACGTCGGGGTTCTCGATGTCGCTGTACGGGTAGGTGTCGCTCTGCGACGCCTCGTCGAGCAGCAGCGCGTCGCAGCGCACGTTGATCTTCACGTCGTGCGCCTTGGGATACACCTTGATGTGGCCGCGGTACGAGGTGCGGCCGCCGTCCTTGCTGATCGAGCGCGAGACGATGTTCGAGGTGGTGTGCGGCGCGACGTGGACGCACTTGGCGCCGGCGTCCTGGTGCTGCCCCTCACCGGCGAATGCCGCGGAGAGCACCTCGCCGTGCGCCCGCTCGCCCATCAGGTAGATCGCCGGGTACTTCATGGTCACCTTGCTGCCCAGGTTGCCGTCGATCCACTCGACGGTGGCGCCCTCGTAGGCGACCGCGCGCTTGGTGACCAGGTTGTAGACGTTGTTCGACCAGTTCTGGATGGTGGTGTAGCGGACGTGCGCGTCCTTGTGGGCGATGATCTCGACCACCGCGCTGTGCAGCGAGTCGGAGCTGTAGGTCGGCGCCGTGCAGCCCTCGATGTAGTGCACGTAGGAGCCTTCCTCGGCGATGATCAGCGTCCGCTCGAACTGGCCCATGTTGTCGCTGTTGATGCGGAAGTAGGCCTGCAGCGGGATGTCGACGCGCACGCCCGCCGGCACGTAGACGAAGGAGCCGCCCGACCACACCGAGCTGTTGAGCGCGGCGAACTTGTTGTCGTTGGGCGGGATGATGGTGCCGAAGTACTTGCGGAAGATCTCGGGATGGTCGCGCAGCCCGGTGTCGCAGTCGCTGAAGATGACGCCGAGCTTCTCCAGGTCGGCGCGGATGTTGTGGTAGACGACCTCGGAGTCGTACTGCGCACTGACGCCGGCCAGGAACTTGCGCTCCGCCTCGGGAATGCCCAGCTTGTCGAAGGTCTGCTTGATCGAGTCGGGCACGTCGTCCCAGGAGCGGCCGCCCTGCTCCTCCATGGGCTTGACGTAGTAGTAGATGTTGGCGAAGTCGATGCCGCTCAGGTCGGCGCCCCAGGTGGGCATGGCCCGCTTCTCGAAGTGGGCCAGCGCCTTGAGGCGGAACTTGAGCATCCACTCGGGCTCGTTCTTGTGCGCCGAGATGGCGGCGACGACCTCCGGCGACAGTCCCTTCTCGGTGCGGAACACCGAGATGTCGACGTCGTGGAAGCCGTACTTGTAGTCCTTGGTCAGCTCGTGCGCTTCGACTGCCATCAGGCTGCTCCCGCGGCGACACCGAGGATCGGGTCGTAGCCCGTCTTCTCGATCTCGCGTGCCAGCTGAGCACCGCCCGACTTCACCACCCGGCCGGCGTGCAGCACGTGCACCACGTCCGGGGTGAGGAACTCGAGGATGCGGTAGTAATGGGTGATCAAGAGGATCCCCATGTCGGGTCCCGCCAGTCGCCTGACGCCTTCGGCGACGGTGCGCAGGGCGTCGACGTCGAGGCCGGAGTCGGTCTCGTCGAGGATGGCCAGGCGCGGCCGCAGCAGGGCCATCTGCAGGATCTCGGCGCGCTTCTTCTCGCCGCCGCTGTAGCCGTCGTTGACGTAGCGGCTGCGGAACTGCTCGTCCATCTTGAGCGCGTCCATCTCGCGCTTGAGCGCCTGCATGAACTCCCGCGCCGGCATCTCCTTGCCCAGCGAGCGCAGTGACGCCCTGAGGAAGTTGACCATGGTCACGCCGGGGATGGCGGTGGGGTACTGGAAGCTGAGAAAGAGTCCCAGCCTGGCTCGCTCGTCGGGGGTGAGGCTGAGCAGGTCGTGGTCGTCGAAGCTCGCCGTGCCGCCGGTGACGCTGTACTTGGGATGGCCCATCAGGGTGTAGGCGAGCGTGCTCTTGCCGGAGCCGTTGGGCCCCATCAGGGCATGGATCTCGCCGGCGGGGACGCGCAGGTCGACCCCCTTGAGGATCTCCTTGCCGTCGACCTCGGCGCGCAGGCCCTCGACGACCAGGGTGGGCTTCTCAGACATGGACTGCCTCGTGTTCGGTTGTGTTCTCGATGCTGCCGGGCTGTTGTCCTTCCGTGCGCTGACGCGCACCGCTCGGGGGGACTTCCCCCACGCCATCATTCGCCGCTGGAGTGCGGCCGAATGACAGCGTTCCCCCCTGGGCAGGCTCCGGCGCGAAGGCCGCGACCAGCGCGTGGTCGGCGACCAGCTCCTCCAGGGTGGTGGCGCTGAGCACTGCGTCGATGCTCTGCTTGAGCCGCCGCCAGAGCGGCCGCGAGGCGCACTCCCCCTCGCGCACGCAGCTCCCCGACTCGTAGCCGTGGGCCACGCACTCGACGGGGGCGACCTCGCCGTCGACCAGGCCGACGACGTCGAGCACGCTGATCTCGGCCGGCGGCTTGCTCAGCACGTAGCCGCCGTGCACGCCGCGCGTCGAGTCGACCAGCCCGCCGCGTCTGAGCGCGCCCGCGAGCTGCTCCAGGTAGGCGAGCGGCAGGCTCTCGATGCGGGCCACCTCGGCGAGGCTCATGGGGCCGCTGCCGTAGGCCTTGGCCAGCTCGGTCATCATGCGCAGCCCGTAGTGGGCCTTGCTGCTCACGCGCATGGAGAACGAGGCGCCCGAGGCGGGACGGGAAATTCCGACTGTCACAGTCAGGATTGTACCGAGTCGCGCCCCGGATCCGCTGTTTCCTCACCGGAGGGGCGACGTCGCCACCTTTTGCCATCAGATGTGGCCGATACCTTGCCATTGTGACCACAACTGAGAAGTAGGTATCCTACGGAGTTGAATAGCTGTCGGCAAAGTGATGGCCAGGATTGATGGCAACGATCCCAGCAGCAGAACAACCGCCTTGGACAACCCCCGAGGTCTTTCTGCGCCCCGTCGCCGGTGGCGCTGAGGCGCTGACGCATGGTCTCGACCGCTTCTCGGGGCGCTGGCTCAAGCTGCGAGATCTCGCACCCGCCAAGCTCAAAGAGCTGCGGCAGGTGGCCACCATCGAGTCGATCGGCTCTTCGACCCGGATCGAGGGCGCAATCCTCAGCGATACCGATGTGGCGGCCGTCCTCAGGGGAATCACCTTCGACAGCTTCAGATCGCGCGACGAGCAGGAGGTGCGTGGGTACGCGGATGTACTCCGGACCATCTTCGACGCCTACCCTGACATCGCCATCACCGAGAGCGCGGTGAAGTCGCTTCACCGGCAGTTGTTGCGACATTCGACCAAAGATGCTCGACACCGAGGGGAATACAAGACCGCTGCCAACCACGTCGAGGCCGCCCATGCGGATGGTCGTCGTGTCGTGGTCTTCCGCACAGCGCCGCCCGCCGAGACCAGGTGGTGGATGCCGCGGCTTCTGGACGAATTCAATGCCGGCTGGGCAAGTGAAGCATGGCATCCACTTGTTCTCATCGCGGACTTCGTCCTGTGGTTCCTGACCATTCATCCCTTCCAGGACGGCAATGGTCGTCTGTCGCGGGCACTCACGACCCTGCTCCTTCTCAAGGCCGGATATGAATATGTCCCACATGCTTCGCTGGAGCGGATCATCGAGGACAACAAGTCCGGCTACTACGCCGCGTTGCGGGCTTCGCAGACGACCGTCGTCCGCGACCCTACGCAGTATCGGGAGTGGCTCGAGTTCTTTCTCGGCGCCCTCCGCACCCAGCAGCGGACGCTCGAAGTCACTCTGGAGGCTGCGCTGGCAGAACTCAAGCTGGTTGCTCCACAGGAGCGCATCCTCGAGGCGATCCGGGCACGAGGTCCGCAAACGTCGACAGGCCTGGCGACGGCGCTAGGCCTCACGGCGCGGACCACCCGCTATCACCTGGCACAGCTGACGGGTAGAGGCCAGCTTGTGGCAACTGTCCGCCGGGCGGGGCGCCTCTATTCGCTCCCCGCTGATTGAGCCTCGTTCAGGCGCTGGCTGCTGCCGCGCCCTGGAGCTGCCGGACCGCCTTGACGATGAGCTCCCCGGCGCGGTCGACCTCGTCGGGGGTGGTGGCGCGGCCGAGGGTGCAGCGCAGGGCGCCGGCGGCCAGCGCGGTGGGCAGGCCCATGGCGACCAGGACGTGGGAGGGCATGTGGGCGCCGCTGGAGCAGGCCGAGCCGCCGGAGCAGCAGACCTCCCAGGAGTCGAGGAGGGTGAGCAGCACCTCGGTGGCGACGCCGGGGAAGGCGAAGGTGGCGAAGCTCGACAGGCGCGGGGCGCCGGCGGCAGTGAGCACGGCGTCGGGCACGCCGGTGGCCACCGTCTCGGTGAGCCGGTCGGCCAGCGCGCGCAGGCGGCGCATCTCGTCCTCGCGCTCCAGGTTGACCAGCGTCGCCGCCAGGCCGAAGCCGGCGATGCCGGCCACGTTCTCGGTGCCGCTGCGCCGCGCCCTTTCCTGGCCGCCGCCGCTGATCTGGGCGACCAGGGTGACGCCCTGCCGCACGTAGAGCGCGCCGACGCCCTTGGGCCCGTACACCTTGTGGGCGCTGACGCTGAGCATGTCGACGCCCAGCTCCCGCACGTCGAGCGGCAGCTTGCCGAGCGCCTGGACGCCGTCACAGTGGATGAAGACCTTCGGGTTGCGGGCGCGCACCAGCTCGACGGCGCGGGCCACGTCCTGCACGGTGCCGACCTCGTTGTTGGCCAGCATCATCGAGACCAGCACGGTGTCGTCGCGCACCGCGGCGGCCACCTCCGCAGGGTCGACGCAGCCGTGCTCGTCGCAGCCGACGACCGTGACCGAGCATCGCCCCTCCTCGACGAGCTGCTCGAGCGTCTTGATCACCGCGTCGTGCTCGATGGCCGTGGTGACCACGTGCCGCCCGCGCGAGGCGCCCCAGCGGTCGAGCACGCCGCGCAGGGCCAGGTTGTCGGCCTCGCTGCCGCCCGCGGTGAACACCACCTCGCGTGAGGCGCAGCCTAGCGCTGCGGCGACCCGGTCGCGCGCCTCGTCCACGGCGCTGCGCGCCCGGCGGCCGAGCGCGTGCAGGGACGAGGGGTTGCCGTAGCCCTCGCCCAGCCAGGGCAGCATCGCCTCCAGCACCTCGGGCGCCAGGGGCGTGGTGGCGGCGTGGTCGAGGTAGATGGGCGCGCTCACACCTCAGCAGTGTAGGCGCAGGTCGGCCGCCCGGCGAGCGTCAGACGGTGCGGCCGCGGCTGCCGCTGGGCGCGCGGCCGATCAGCTCGGCAAAGGAGCCGTCGAAGTCGCGCAGGGCCTCGTGGAGGTCGAGCATCTCGTCGGCGCTGATCGGGGGCTTTGCCGGGACGGCGGGCTCGGCGGGGGCCTCGTCCGCGTCGGGCAGGTCGCCGCGGAGTTGGAGCACCACGACGAAGGTCACGTGGCAGCGCGCGCAGCCCACCTGCACGGTGAAGGTGGGACCGTCCTGGCGCAGCAGCTTGAGGTCACAACCGGTGAGCGGCTCGCGACAGACGGGACAGTCGTAGTCGCCGGCGCGCCCACGGATGAAGGACAGGATGTCCACGAAGCCGATTCCTTCGGTCGAGTGATGCGATTCCCAGTATAGCCAGGCGTTCCCGAGCGCCTCAGCCGACGCCCAGCGACCCCCAGAGGTCGAGCTTGCCGTGCACGCGTTCGACGATGGCAGCGGTGAACTCGTCGGTGAGCGCATGCCCACCGAGGTCGGCGGTGCGCATGCCGCCACGCACCGCTTCGAACACCGATTCGTAGATCGCGCGCGAGGCGGTGCGCGCCCGCTCGTCGCGCACGAAGCCGAGCAGCGACGCGGCGGCCAGGATCATGGCCATGGGGTTGGCGATGTTCTTGCCCTGCAAGGCGGGAGCCGTGCCGTGCGGCGCCTCGGCCATGACCACGTGCGGCTCCATGTCCTCGCCCTCGAAGCCGATCAGGATCGACTCCGCGCCGGCGATGCTGCCGAAGAGCTGCAGCACGAAGTCGCTGAGACAGTCACCGTCGCGGTTGAGCGCGGGGATCACCAGCGGCTGCTCGGAACCGCGCGACAGCAGCAATGCGTAGGTGGCGTCGATGAGCTGCGGCTCGTACTCGACGTCGGGATGGCGCGCGGCGGCCGCGTCCAGCTCCTCCTTGAGCATGCCCTCGTACACCGGCGACACGGTGAACTTGGGACCGCCGAAGACTCGTGCGCGCATGCGGGCGGCCTGCTGGAAGGCGAACTCGGCGACGGCGCGGCAGGTGGGCCGCGTCACCCGCTCGGTGCGGAAGGCCTCGTCGCCCTCGCGCCACTCCCTGGCGCCGTAGGCGTCGTCGACGGCCATGCGGACCACCGAGATGGGCGCGTTGACGCCGGCGACGGGCGGCACGCCGGGGATGCGCCGGCCGGTGCGCACGATGACCTTGCCGCCGACGCGCTCGCGGAGGATGGCGTTGGGGCTGCCCACGTCGCCGGACTTCTCGGGGGTGACGGTGGCGGCCTTGAGGCCGAGGCCGCACGCGCGCATGGCGTCGGCGGCGTCGCGCACCACCTGGTTGGCGGTGGCGCGGCGGTTCTCCAGGGAGAGGTCGAAGCGGTGCAGCTCCAGCTCGACGCCGATCACCGCCGGATCGAGGACGCGCAGCGCCTGCTCGAGCAGCTCCTGGCCGGTCTGGTCGCCTTCGAGGACGGCGATGGTGGGCATGTCGCGGACCAGCCTAGCGAGGCGCGCGACGGTGCCGCAGGTATGCTGCACGGCCATGGTCCCCGCCCCCGCCGACACCGACGATGAACGCCGCCCGACGGCGATCCTGCTCGTCTACACCTGGGACATGGTGCGGGCCATCCTCGTCTACTTCGTGGCCTTCGCGGCCTTCGGCGGCGGCACCGACGTGACCGGCCACACCGTCAAGCTCTCCACCGCCGTGCAGATCCTGCTGGCGCTCTCGTCGGCGGCGCTGGGGACCACCTTCCTGCTCACCGGCATGCTGCTCACCCGGCACTCCGCCTGGGTGCGGCGGGCGCAGATCACCGTGCTGGGCATGGCGGTGGGCATCGGACTGCTCACCTTCGCGGTGGTGCAGGTGCGCGGGGGCTTCCACGTCGAGGAGCTCTTCGGCACCCTGCTGCTGGCGTTCGTCGACCTGCTCGCCCTCTTCGCCATGACCGGCCGCCGCGTGGCCGCCTGGTACCGCGACCCGGGGCCGGTGCCCATGTACATTGGCGGCCTGGTCGCCTTCTGGGCTGCCGTGAGCGCCGCCTACCTGGTCATCGCCGCGACCAGCTGACTCAGAGGCAGTCGAGCAGCTCGCGGATCACCTGGGCGACATCGTCGACCTTGACGGGCTTGGTGACCACGGCTGCGGCGCCGAGCTGGTGGGCGCGCTCGCGGGCGTGGGTGTCGCCACGCTCGGTGAGCACCACGACGCCGCCGCGCGGGGCCTCGGGGCGGTTGCGCAGGGCCTGGAAGAACTCCAGCCCGTCGGTCTCCAGGGCGGTGTCGAGGAGCAGCAGGTCGGGCGGGTTCTCGGCCAGCTCGGTGCGCGCCTCGCGGATGGTGCGCACCCAGCGCACCGCGATGCCGTCGTCGTCGAGCCGCGTGGAGACCACCTTGGCGAGCGTGGGCTCCGCCTCGGCGAACAGGACGGTGCCCTTCACCACCTCTTCCATGGCGTGCATCCTAGTGCATCGCTCCTGAAATAGCTTTGGGCTTCGCGCGGCTCAGGATGTGGTCGGCAGTCTTGACCCAGGCGAAGGGATGCTTGGCGTCGTTCCAGGCATCGAGAAAGCGCTGGATGGCGTCCTTG
>Ga0207700_10000634_pt1 | contig 20565 bp, 22 predicted proteins | sample LARL82metaG_FD_184348 | JGI IMG/M metagenome (GOLD analysis project Ga0207700, IMG submission 184348) | Corn, switchgrass and miscanthus rhizosphere microbial communities from Kellogg Biological Station, Michigan, USA - LAR L8-2 metaG... | ecosystem: Host-associated > Plants > Roots >...
GGGCGAGCTCGGCCAGCGCCCGCCTCGAGCCCCGCCAGGCGTCGCCGCGGCCGGCATAACCGAGTTCGGCGGCGATGCGGTCATAACTCCAGCCATGCTCGCCAGCCGGGCGGCCTCGGCGTCGCGATCGACATTGGCTGGTAAGCGGACCCACTTGCCCTGCCCATTCCAGGTCTGGTTAGCACGGCTAGAAGTACTCACGGCAATCATTTTCTCTTAGCGCGCGAGATCGCGCAGCGCACGACGCGCACACAGCGTTCTTTCTCGTTCCCGGCCGTCCTCGTGGTGACCGGGAAGTGCTTGCCTGAGAGCTTTGCTGCTGTCATCGCGAACTACTTGCTTTCGTGTTCGTGGAGGCGTGTGGCGTGGTCGAGGAGGCTGCGGTGGACGGGCGCGAGATGGCGCTCGCAGGTGTAGGCGCCGCCTTCGTGGCCGGTTCCGGGGCAGGCGGTGAGATGCCACCGTACGGGCTTGCCGCAGCTGCTGCATGGCATCGTGAACGGCTTGATGTTCACGACAGGGACGCCGGGGAGCGGGTCATGCGGCTCGGTGAGCACGTTGCCCTTTCGGAGGCCGGGCAGGACGCGGAGGCGGGCGGTGTCGTCGGTCATCACTGCTCCGGGGTGAAGACTTCGCTGAGCCAGGCCCCGGCATCAGGATCGACCTTGAACAGTGCCTTATAGGTCTGGAGGAAGACAAGGCGGGCGAGGCCGATCGTGCGCTCCTCGGCCGTGTACTCGGGTGTTTCTGCGGCGCGGAGGTGCCGGGGGGGGTGTCTTGTCCTGGCCGTCACGACGGCCGCCGGTCATGAGCTCGCCTTCCTGCGCCTCAGACGCGAGCCAGCCGGGTCGCGCGTATGAGGCACCTCGCGCATGAGAGTGACGAAGCGGCGCCGGGTGTGTTCCTGGCGGATCTCCGGGAACGAGTCGGCTGCCGGAGGTTGCACCTGGCCCGGCAGCCAGTTCCAGCCTTCTCGCCGGACCCAGCCGTTGCTGCGGGCGGCAGCGAGGCTGGCACCTGCTCGTCCGGCGCTCATGTTCAGTGCGGCGCTGACCGCGGCTGTCCTTACCGGTGTGGCCACTCCTCGACCCAGTGGGCTGCGCGGATGGCACGACCTTTGCTGCTCACCGGCGCGCCTCCGGCGTGGGCCTGGTGCGCTTGACGAGTCGGGCGCGGCCGATGCGGGACTCCTCCGCAGTGGGCTCAGGCGCATCAGCGGCGCGCAAGTGCCGACCGGGCGGCTTGTGGTGGCCCTGGGGCTCGCCGTCGTTCTCCCAGTCTTTCGCCATAATCCCATTATCCCATGTCAGGCAGGTATTCGAGCCTTTCGAGGCAAACGTGTCGCTGCTGCGATAGCCCTGTAAGTCATAGCTCTCCTCACGCCAGCTCTCGTAGTCAGTCACCGAGGTAACCCGCCAGTACGGGCGTCCTGACAGGAACCGTGGAACCGCCGGACAATCATTCGTTGCTCTCCGGTGGAGGAGTTGAGTGCGAGGTCTTGACAACACGCAGCAAAGGCGTACCCTCAACCCATCTCCGGGGGGAGCATGAGATGTTGGCCTTTGGCATCGGCGGCAGCACGACTCTCGCGCGCGTGAAGCTGAACGGCTTGGAGTTGCTGCACCCACAATCGTCAAGATCAATCTGGCGACCAGTGTCCTTGCCATGGTGTTCCAGGAGTCCTTCTGACGATGCAAGCGATCTAAGCTGTCCGTTGTAACCGGGTCGTGAATATACGGGGGGATGACTTTGCTTCTTCGAACAAACTCGCGCGACCGCCTGTGTCATGGCTCGCCTGGGAAACTCGACCGCGATATCGGCGTCGTTAGAGCGAGATCACCATGGCGCGCCGACTGACCTCGAATGCTGCAGCTATTACGGCGCGAATCCGTGACTTGGACGCGGGGGCGATCTCTGCTCTGCGCAAGAGCGGTCGCAGACTGCGCGACGGTGCATCAGCGCCACGTGGGAATGGCGCCGTGGGATCTGCTGGGGCCCCGCCGAATGGCCAGATTCCAAAAGGGTCAGACGTGGCTCCCGCCGAGCCCGGCCCGCCGGACGCGCCCGCGGCCAGTGAGCCCCGACCGCCAGACCTGCCCGCGGTCGGTGGGCCGCAGCCACCAAGCGGTCCTGGCGGAGCCAGCACACCAGAACCGACCAACGGTCGATCCGTAGGGCCAGCCGCACCTAAGCTGCGGACGAAATTCAAGTCGGTCGCACATAAACTTCTCGCTCCAGGAATTGTATTGGCTGGCTTCTATTGGGGGGCTAGTTTTTTGATCCTCGCGTATGGCGGGATAACCGCGATGGAGCATATCTTTCCTCAGGGCCTGGCCGGCCGATTCAAGGCGGGCGACGCGGTATTTCTTGGCGCGGTGGTTCTGGGGCTGGCGGCGGTGCCGCTACTGAGACCGGCCTGGGACGTGCACCGGTGCTGGTGGCTGGCTGCCAGCTCTGTAATACTTTTCGGCGCGGCGTGGGCGCTCTTCGGCCTCAACCACAAGTCCGCGGCTGTGGCGTTGTTCCTCAGCGCACTGGTGCTGATCGCCATACCACTACGCGGGCCGATACCGATATCAGAGTTGACCGGCTCCCACCGGGGCGCATTGTTCATGGTGTTCACTTTGTTTTGCGGCGAGGTGGTGCTCGGGCTTTTCCTCACTGAACTCGCCGTGTACACAAGGTCTCAACCCGTTGACCTATTGCTTGCCCTGCTGCTGGGGATGTTTGTCATGGGCGTGGGACTTAGCCTGGCGATGACCTGGGTCGGCAAGCGGCCCCTCGTTGCACCAATCGCCCTCGGCGTGATCACCGTGGCCCTAGGGGCGCTCACACTCCAGATCCTGGGGCCGCTGTTCAAGAGCGTCGCGCCGCCTAATGTAAATGGTGCCGGATTGCTGTTTATCAGTGCACCGCCATCTCAGCCGGTACACCTTACCGCGTCCTTGGACGATAGGTACGCCACCTTTTCCCAGGGCTTCCGCCAGTATACCGGAGAAGAAATGATGCATCTGTCAATCGCTACTTCTCGGGGGCGGCCCGTCCGGTGGGCATTGCTACTCATCGGAGACGCGCGTATCGGAGACGTGTTCATCGGAGACGCGCGCACAGGACACGTGCTCTTCATGCGAAATTGCGATTTCCATATAGGAGGACCGCGGCCTGTGGGCTCACGGTGTCTCCCCGATGTCCAGTGGGCCGGCCATTCGGCACCCGCTGACTTGTTCTGGGGAACCTTACATGGGCATGACAGCCAGTCTCTCTCCGGGCGGCCAGCCGCCAATTATGTAAACGCGGCGTCATCTCAGGCTGCTGTATCCTTGCCTTCTTATGGCGAGGGGCGGCCCCAAAACGTTGATGGAGGCACTGTGGCGACGATCAGGAAGGTTCTCGGTACATACCCGGTCCTCCGCTCTGGCGGAGATTTCACCGTGACCACGACGGTCACACCTGGACCAACGCTACTTAATACGCTGACCAACGCCATGCCGCCGCTGACCAACCCAAAAAGATTCCAGTGGCAGAGCCACTCCCACCTGTTGGTGGCCCTGGAGACGCTCAACCATGCTGCCGACGACGATGCGCGTAACGCGCTGTTCATCCTCGGCGTTGTGCTAGGCGGCGCCGCCGGCGGACTATTGGCCGGCTTGCAGCGTTTTCTGGAGATTGCGCAGGGCAGTTAGACTCCGATCGGATCGGTGGCATAGAAGCTTTACCGTCAGATTGACGCTAGTTTTCCATCGATCGTCGTCGTTCGGAACCAGCAGCCGCAGGACGCCGGATCAAGCCCGCCATACACGCATGAACTTGTCGCGGATCTCCTCTTCCTCGCAGACCTGCGAAGGGTGCGCCTCGACCCACGCCTTGACGTCCTCGCTTCGGAGCCTTTGGCGATTCCACAGCTACCAAATCGAAATCTGGCCAGATGACCCAGAACAGTCATTGCCGGGATGCTTGCGCGGGTCACCCCTGTTGAGCTTGCACCGGCTGCTCACGGATGCCTGCCTAACTACCATGCCCGTGCAGCTGGCATCAGGTGACACCGCCCGCTGGCCCGGCCACTCGCTTGGCGACGGATCATCGGGATCGCTATCGGGATGTAGTGCTCGCAGCCGTGCGCGACCTTGACCGTGGCGCCGTTGTCGCGGCCGAACTGTGGAGCTGCGCGCCGCTGGCTTCGCAGTCAAGGCAGGCATAGGTGGGGCGAACAATGGTAATTCCGCTCACGGCGTTCTCCTCGTGGTGGTGTCATCGCGGCCTTGCTCAGCTGGCCTGCACACCGGCACGGGCGCCGGTGCCGACCTCTGCTGGCCGCGCTCCCTCAGAAGCTGCTCTAGCTCGGCCAGCTTGCGCTCCCGGTCCGCCTCGCGGGTGGCGCTCACGCCGGCCGCCTCCCCCGGCCGCGTCGGCCCACCCCGCCCGGTTCCCGACCGAAGGCGAACCCTGGCGCCATTTTTCCGGTTTGCGCGACGGTATTTCCCATTTTGGGTTACGGTGGGCGACCGTATGAGCTGATGATCACCCAGGAGGGCTGAAATGACTACGGAGGGTGAGATCACGTCCGTCCTCGCGTAGATCAAGTGGCCCCGGCCACGTGTTACCGCACGTGACCGGGGCGTTTTTGCATGGCAACGAACCTCGGAGGAACAAGCCATGACACCGCCAAGTATGGCAGCTGACGGGATCGCTTCGCCCACTGCCGCACTCACGATTTCGCAGCATTCGGCGGCACCTCTTCAAGGCCGCTCGCACGCCAGGTGGCGGGCCGTGACCCGCGGCAGGATCGCGGCCGTGCTGCTGGCCGCCGGGCTGATGGCCGGCGGCATGCTGTCGTCTGCCCCGCGGGCGCATGCCGCTACGAACCCCCCGCGTCTGGTCGCATTCGACTGGGCTAAGTCCCAGGCGGGCAAGCCCTACATCTATGGCGGCACCGGTCCGAACGGCTACGACTGCTCAGGACTGGTGTATGCGGCCTACCAGCATGCCGGCTTCACGCTGCCGCGTACCACCAATGGCATGCTGGCCTCCAGCAAGTTCGGTCACACCGGCAATCCTCGACCAGGCGAGCTGGCGTTCTTCGGCACCGGCCACGTCGAGTTCGTGACCAACGAACACCACACAACCTATGGTGCGCTGCATTCGGGCACCGTGATGTGGTGGCACAAGTGGTATTCCGGGAGCTCATGGCATCCCACGGTCTACCTGTACGTCAGGCACGCCGGCTAGCCGTATGCCTATGAGTTGATCACACCGGGACTCCGGACGGGCGATGAACAGGCGGCGGCGATGCGCCCGAGGTCACGGGCTCGCTGGCCAAATGCCCTTGTGGTATACCAGTCATCCCGGATCAATGCCGCCGTGTCGGCGGCGGGCTGGAGTTCGCAGGGATGTTACGGCGGATAACGACGTTGCTGGCCGGGGCCAGCACGGCAGTTCTCATGGTCACGGGCAGCGCCGCGGCGAGCACCGGCTCGGCCTACTACTCTGCGGATCAGGCCGGGTACGTGGCCACCGGGGCCAAGTTCAAGTTCGCGGGAGGCACCGTCCGGCTCCCGGACGCATCGCACTACGCTCGCGAACTGGGCCGCGTGGGCGTCTCGATTCAGCTCTGGGACACCGCCACAGTCTTTGAGTTGCGCCTGTCCACATGCACCGATACCAGCTGCCAGCCAGGCGGCAGCCCGGTATCGGAGATGTACCAGGCGGCCTTCCGGGAGTTCAGCCGCAGCACTGGCTCGCTCATCTGCTCCACCACGAACGGTACCTGCCCGGGCGTCCCGGCAGCATGGACCGGGAACGCCGCCAGGTTCGCCCCGGGCGACAGGGTTTCCATGGGCATCTTCTACGACCCTGGGAGTGGCTTCACCGACATCTCGGTAAACAACCTCGACTACGACAACCTGTCCCCCAGCGCCGGGCTCGTGTTCAGCCAAGCTCGCATCGGTGCGGAGTTCGGCACGACCCCATGGAGCCAGGTGACCTACCACGCTCCCCGATCCGAGACGTGGCTGCTGACCTTCGCGCAGTCCGCCCGGAAGGCTGAGATCGCGACCTACAGCGGGCACGGATCCTGCCTCACATCCTGGTGGGTGCATCACAAGGTCAGGACGACCAGCGACGGCACATCGGGCACCCGCACCGAGGCTCAGCCCCACAACCTGCACAACTACGGCTGCGACTTCGCCGTCTACCTGGAGCCGTAGCGACCTGCAACGATCGGCTGGAACTGCGGCCGCTGCGGGCGGCTGGCACCCTGAGGTCCCGAACAGCGGCGCCCGCCAGCGCCGGTACTGGCGCCCGCCAGCGCCCGTACCGGCCCCTGGCGGGTCCAGCCGGTGCCCGAACCGCACCGCGCTCAGCTGGTGGGCGCGTCCTGTTCGGCGACTTCGGGCCGGCTCATAACGTGCCGGAGGTGGAGGCCGTCGAGGCGCTCGGCATGCCCGGCGACCACCTACCCGGAAATCCGCGAGCACGGCATCGTCGCCACGGCGGGCGTCTGACGAGGCTCAGGTTCAGGCGGATGCGGAGCGATCGATGGAGAGGTACCAGTAGCCACCCGCGAGATTCAGCCCCGCAAGAACTAGGAAGAACGCCGCCCACCCGTAGACGCCGTACGCGAGGCACACCACGCCCGCGCCGCCCGCGACACTGCCACCGGCAATACGCGTGACCCCGAAGGCACGGAGGTGGCGGTATTCCCATGGGTTGATCAGGCGGCGCATGCCAGATCGCGGCGGAGATAGCCACCACCCGCGCATACCCTTCGCGGCGGTGTTGTCATTGCGGGCGTTCATAGGGATGCCCCCTGCGGGCTGTGGTGTCGGCCACCCGAGCACCTATTAATGTGCTATCACATTGATAGCTTGCTTGTCAAAGACGGCAGTCCTAACGTGCCGAGGGGACCAGGGCATCGGTGAAGGTGTAGGTGAACAGCGCAATGGATCGTGACGCCAGGACCCGGTCCCAACTGGAGCAGCACTGGGCGGCTTCCGAGCGCGGGGACATCGACACCGAGCACGCGATCTATGCCGAAGATGCGATCCTGGACTATCCGCAGTCCGGGGAGCGCTTCCGGGGTCGGTCAAAGATCCAGGCGCAGCGTGGCGGGCACCCGGCCGAACGGCACTTCACTGTCCTGCGGATCCGGGGCGGCGGCGATCTGTGGGTGAGCGAGTGCGTGATCACCTATGACGGCGCACCCACCTATTCGGTGAGCGTCATGGAGTTCACCGGCGATCTGGTCACGCGCGAGACCCAGTACTTTGCCGATCCTTTCCCGGCGCCTGCCTCGCGGGCAGCGCTGGCCGAGCCCATCCCCGGGGGCGAACGATGAACGTCAGCGGTCACAACATCGAGATCATCGCGCGATTCGAGCACGCGTTTCGCGCGGCCGACCAGGCGACGATCGACGAACTCTGGGACCCGGGCCTGGTCGACCACAATCCATCCCGGCCTGACTCCCGGATCAGCCCTCGCGCGGGGCGTTGCGCATTCCGAACCTGGTCGAGCTACCGCGCATAGATCAATCCTCCGCCTATCAGGTTCTGCGCCTGTGCCACATCCTTCCGGGCATCGGGAAGAAATTCACGCTTGGAATATCCGTCTCCTCTATTGATTGGAACAGCCTTATTCTCTCATCGCCATCATCGAGTACGTCAACCGATCTTTGAGCTCCAGTAAACCCGTCGTCCTACCCTGTTCGGGGCAACCTGGGCACACGGCCCCTGATGAATTACATAGATGTGCCAGCGGCGGCAAACGGTGATTGTCGGCTGCTGGTCGTCGGAGCGCAGTCATCCTTCCGGGCCGGGGAGGACCTGCTCGCCATCGTCGATGTCGTAAGTGGCGCCGGTGAGCGCCGTATTGGTCATGATGTGCACGGCGAGCGCGGCGACGTCAGCCGGTCTGACGACCCGCCTGATCGGGCCGTTTCGAGCCCGATGCCAGAGCTACCGCCGATCACGACGACGATTTGTCCGGGCATTTCCGGTTTAGGCTGGGCGGCAGATGCGCCGGTCATGATTCCTCCAGGGTGTTGTGATGGCATTCACGGGAACCGTGGTCAACCCTTTGCTGTGGCAAGCTGTCTGCATGACAGAAGGCAACCCGGAGCCCACGCCGTGGAGCGGGTAACGGCGGCGATGGATGAATTCATGGCCACGGTATTGCGTCACCCGCGCACCGGGCAGGGCAGCCCTCTTGAGGAGGAGCTCCCGGAGCGGCTGGCCGGTGTCGGAATGCCGCTGGGGCCAGCCGGAGGGTGGCGATGACCGAGCATGCGGTGGTAATCGCCGGAGGAGGTCCGACCGGGGTGATGCTGGCGGGCGAGCTGGCGTTGGCCGGAGTTGACGTTGCCGTTGTCGAGCGGCGCGCCAGCCGGGAGCTGACTGGCTCGCGCTCCCGCGGTCTGCACTCACGCACGATCGAGGTGCTCGATCAGCGCGGGATCGCCGATCGGTTCCTCGCGGAGGGACAAGCGGCGCAGGTCCAGAGTTTCGCCGGGATCCGGTTGGACATCAGCGATTTCCCCACCCGGCACAACTACGGCCTCGCTCTGTGGCAGAACCACTTCGAGCGCATATTGGGCGGCTGGGTCGACGAGCTTTCGGTGCCGATCTACCGGGGACGTGAGGTGACGGACTTTACCCAGAACGGCACTGGCGTCGACGTCGACCTGTCCGACGGCCAGTCGCTTCGAGCGGGCTTTCTCGTCGGGTGCGACGGGGGGCGCAGCCTGATTCGCAGGACGGCCGGCATTGAGTTCCCCGGGTGGGACCCCTCAGTCAGCTCTCTGATCGCCGAGGTCGAGCTGAGCGAGGAGCCGGAGTGGGGCATTCGCCATGACGACAACGGCACTCAAGCCCTGGGTCGGCTGGAGGACGGGAAGCGGGCCGGGGTGGTGGTGAGTGAGCGGTATACCGGGCAATCCGGCGAGCCCACCCTGGGTGATCTCAGCCGCGCGCTCATTGCCGTATGGGGAACGGACTACGGGGTGCACAGCCCGACCTGGCTTTCCCGATTCACCGATATGACCCGGCAGGCGGCGTCCTACCGCAACGGACGTGTGCTGCTGGCTGGCGACGCCGCACACGTGCACTACCCGGTCGGAGGGCAGGGCCTGAACATCGGCGTGCAGGACGCGGTGAACCTGGGATGGAAGCTGGCCCTGGTGGTCAAAGGGACATCGTCGGAAGTCCTGCTCGATACCTACCATGCCGAGCGGCACCCGGTCGCCGCCCGCGTGCTGCGGACGACCATGGCGCAAACCCCGCTCACCCGCTCCGACGACCGCATCGACGCCCTGCGCGACACTGTCTGCGAGCTACTGAGCATGGACGAGCCGCGCAAGCGGTTCGCGGCGATGATGTCCGGCCTGGGCATTCACTACGACCTCGGTGAGGGACATCCGCTGCTCGGGCGCCGCATGCCCGACCTCGACCTGGTCACCGCGAACGGCCCGCTGCGGGTATTCACCCTGCTGCATCAAGCCCGGCCGGCACTCCTCAATCTCGGTGAGCCTGGCGGCTTCGACATCACTCCGTGGGCGGACCGGGTTCAGCTGATCGACGCCAACTATGGTGGCCCCTGGGAGCTTCCGGTACTCGGCCAGGTCGCTGCTCCCGCTGCTGTGTTGATCCGGCCCGACGGATATGTCGCCTGGGTGGGCGACGTAACCCGCAAGGGGCTCCCAGACGCGCTGACCTCCTGGTTCGGACCGCCTGCTGCGGCGCAGCGCTGAGGCCGGGCCGCGCATGCAGCGCGCCAGCTGCGCCGATGCCGGGATCGTGGTTGTCGCGCCCAGGTCGGTAGCTCAGATGCGAGCAGCCCGGCGCCACCACAGATCCAGGCTCTATCCTCATAGCCAAGGTTCTCTCGCGGAGGCGGTGGCTTGATCGTGCAGTACTCGTGGCCGGGACCGATACCGCCGGGAGCACGTCGGGGTACGATCCGATTGATACGCTGCGCCCAATGCGGAGAGCCGCTTTACCACACGAAAGCCAAGGGCAAGCCTCGGCAAGAGGATCACGAGCAGGGTTGCGAAGCTTTCATCAGAGCGATCCGGGTAATGCGATACGTCGACGAACTGAACCGGTCCGCGTCCGAGTCACGTGCGGCCTGGGGTCGCAACAGGCGACGGCGGAAGTACCTGCGGGAAAACGCGAAGAAACTGTCCGCGGCAGCCTGCGCGAGCGACCCCGTTGCTGCACTCAATGACCATGGCGACCTCTGTCAAGCCGAATGCCAGACTCCTGGCCGGCGGCGCAAGCTGCGGGAGAGGGCGGAAATGGCGGAAACGCTGATGCGGGCGTGCCGGCAGCTGGCTCAGGGGAAGGATCCAGCGCCAATCCCGCACGTCTCCGGTTAGCGGCCACCAGCCACAGATAGACTGATCGCAGATCACCGACCTGCGCCAATGACCCCCGTAGACCCCGTAGCCGTTGCCATCACAGGTGTCGCCGCGTACGCCGTACCCGCCAGCGGTGGCTGTGCCCTTGACCCCGTTCCCTTGGCCGCCGTTCAGCGGCGGGCTATGCCGCGCCAGACGTGCTTGAACAGCTCACCCGTCTTGTGATGCGGGACCGAGACCGGTACCAGATGCACCTGGCGCCATCCCGCCAGGAGTTCGCGCAGGTAGGCCTCGGAGAAGAAGTGCATTGTCTGGCCCGACTCCTCGACCACGTAATCCGGCTCGAGCTCGCGCGCGGGCAGCCGGCGAGCGCGCAGCGGCCGGTCTTCCAGCGCGTTGAGGTGGAACGCGAACATCCCGCGCGGCCGGACGAGCCGCCCCACCTCTGCGAAGACCGCACGGGTCACCCCGTCGGGAAACATGTGCATGGCGACGTTGGACATGACCGCGTCGAATCCCGCGTCGGGGAAGGGAAGCGGCCGGGTCATGTCGGCCACCATGAACCTGGCCACGGCGCCGAACCTGGCCCGCGCCTGCCCGATGGCCTCGCCGGACAGATCGATCGCCGTGACCGAATAACCCTCCTCGGCCAGCCGCGCCGCGTCGTTGCCCGTCCCGCAGCCCAGCTCCAGGACGGTGCGCACGCCCGCTTCCCGCAGCGGGACCAGGAACGGTTTGGTCCACAACCCTCCCCAGTCCAGATCATCGCCAGACTCCCGCCGCCGGGAGAAGAACCGATCCCAGAACTCGGCGCCAGCAGAGGCCATGTCGTCACGCTATGGCGGAGGCGCCCCCGAACCGGTCCCTGTTCGCCATCGGCATCCAAGACGACGCGCGGCACGGGTCGACGAGGCGCACCGGTAAGCGTCACTCGGCCATATCAGGGACATCCCCAGGTCGCCAGACTTCGCGGCAGCGACTGCGGATCAGCGCGCTGGAATGTGGTCATGGCAGGCCAGGCGTGTTGTACTTGATCTTAAGCTTGCGTTTCCGGATTCGGGTCAGGGCGTCGGCCAGGGCCGGGCGGCCGGGACTTGCCCGGCGGCGCCCGGTCCCGGGAAAACTGGGGGGATTTGGCATGTCGCACCACCTGGATACGCCGCTGGCGGCCCGCAGCGGCCAGCTTTTCATCGACGACCTGTACGTCTTCCCGGGTGACGGCAGCACGGTGTTCGTCATGGACGTCAACTCCAACGTCAACGGGCTGTTTTCTGAGCCTGGCTTCCACCCGGAGGCGCGCTATGAGCTCAAGGTGCACTTCGACAGGGCCGACTATGAAGATCTGACCTTCCGGGTGGCCTTCGGCGGTGCCGACGCTGACGGCCGGCAGGTCCTGCGGCTGCACACCCTGACCGGCGGGCAGGCCCGCGAAGACGCCGCCGAAGGCGCCCTCGTGCTGGAAGGCGTGACCGGCGAGGCGGCCAGCAGCGGGGGGATCAGGATCTGGGCCGGGCGCATCGCCGATTCGTTCTACATCGACCTGTCGCTGCTGGCGATCATCAACGGAGCCGTAAAGAACGGCTCCGCCGTGGACCTGTCAGGATGGCAGCCGGACAACGCGCAGAACAGCTTCGCCCACACCCACGTGGACTCGATCGTCTTGGAAGTCTCTCACCAGCACCCGCAGCTGCAGCCCGGCGCCCGCACCGGCGTGTGGTGCGCCACGAAACTGGCTACGGACGCGGGCGGCTGGCGGCAGATCAACCGCGCCGGGCACCCCATGATGTGGCCGATCTTCTGGCCCGACGACACCGACTTCACCAACCCGGCCAATACCCGCCACCCCGTCGAAGACTTCAACGCCGACGGCGCCTACTTCGCCGGGCAGATCGCCGCCGTCGTCGGGGCCACCGGAACCTCCGATGACCCGCAAGGCTACGGCCAGACCGTGGCCCGGGAGCTGTTCCCCGACGTCTTGCCCTACGTCCTGGGGACGCCCGCCGCCTACGGGTTTGCCGGCTTCAACGGGCGCACCCTGGCCGATAACGCCCCCGAAGCCATGCTGTCCCTCGTCACCAACATGGCCGTGCCCTCCGGGCTCAGGCCATCGGTAGCCGGGCGCCAGCGGGACAGCGACTTCCCCTACGTCGTGCCAGCCTGACATCCTTCCGGCGCAGGTACCGCGGTTCGCCTGGGCGCGTATCAAGGAGATTGCGGAGAGTCGCCGTTCTCCTGTGCCTCATAAAGTAATCACTGGATCGAAAGGTAAGCCCCTGCTCGGCGAAAGGCCGCCCGCTTTAACGAAGATTTCATGCAGCCCGCGATAGTAAGAGAATCACATGCTGGCGCAAAAGATTAAACGTTAATGGTTACCTGGGTTAGGTTGTGATCACCATGCGTGTGGCCGGAGATCGAGTCGGCCCGCGGGGACTGGCCGTGCTGGCAGCGGTCGCGCTCGGCGGCATTGCGCTGGCTGCGCACGGCTGGTCGGCGCGGAACCCCGTCACACCCGGCCCACTTGCCGGCGGCTCGCCGACCGCGACCGCTACCCACCCGGCTAGTGGTGGCTCGCCACCCCATCGTGGGGGAGCGCGCCGCGCGCGGGCGCGGCCCGCGCCGTCAGGAGCACGTCACCCCTCGCATGGCACCGCCGGGCCGCTGCTGAGGTCACAGTCCTACGCTTCGTACTCGTTCCTCGTCTGGCCGGAACCCCCGAGCTCGTCCGCTAGGGCGGCCATGACCGGGCTGGCCATCTCCGTGCACCGTTCCGGGCGGGGCATCTCCGTGACCGCCGGGGCGCGTGGCCAGCCACCCTCATCCCCGTCCTTCTATCCCGGCGGCGCCAAGGTATATGTCATCGAGGCCTCCCTTGGCGACGACGCGAACGACAGTGATTACAGCCTGGGCGATGACGGCCTGGTCGTGACCGACGCCAGCGGGCGGATCGTGCGGTGAGCACTCAGAATCAGGGCAGCGGCAAGGCCAGCCCGCGGAGCGGGAAACCACGCGAGCAGGCAACTGAGAAAGCGGCGACCGCGCTTGACCGCCGGGCCCGGCTGCTGGCCGAGTGGGGGCCGACGGTGGCCCGGCTGCTGCTCGGCCTGGTGCTCGCCTGGTTTGGCTACCACGAACTGGTCCAGCCTGCGCTCTGGACCGGGTACGTCCCCGTCCTTTCCGCTGCCTCCACGGCTGCCACGCTGACGGTGCTGGCCCACGGCTGGCTGTTGCTCGTGCTGGCGGCGGCCCTGATCGCGGGTGTCGCCATCCGGGCAGCGGCCGGCGTCGCGGCCCTCTTGCTGCTTGAAATCGTGATCTCGCTGACCGTTACCGGCGGATTGTCCGACCTGACCATGCGCGACGTTGGCGTGCTCGGGCTGGCCGTGGTGCTGGCGTCCGGCACGCGGCAGCGGGCGGCACTCACCACGTAGCTCCCCATCGGTACGTGTTCAAGGTTTCGGGGACGTTGCCTGAGACTGCCTCGCCGGGGTTCGGCGTACCATCACCTCTGTTGAAGTATGCGGAGGTCTGGATCATGCGCCTTCCGTGGCAACCAAGAGAATACGAGAGGACTTGCGGCAACTGCGGCTATGCGTGGCGTGTACCCAGGTCGGTGGTACGGACGCGGCCGATTTCCGGCTTCACCGGTTCGGCGAACCGGCATCGGAATTGGCGGGTGAGCGTGGCTGATCCGAGGGTCGCCGGGAGTGAGGCGATCGACGAGGTGGAGGAGGCGTACCGCTGCTGTCCCCGGTGCGGCTCGGATCGCTACACCCAGCGGCCGGCCCCCGCTGACCGTGCCCCATGAGGCGGCAGACCTGTTCGCCAGGCTGGCCCCGGTCCTGAACGTGCGGGACCTGGCCGCCGAGCGGGCCTTCTGCGAGAAGCTCGGCCTGCCGGTCATCTACGAGGGCCTGGAGTACCCGGTGTTCAGGCGCTCAAAGGGCCCAACGAGCCCCGCGCGGCGCACGTCCTGGCCAGCCGCAGGGCGCTTGCCGCGCTACGCTTGAGGCATAGTGGTCGAAAGAGGTGCGGCTGATGCCGGGGCCGGGAGACGAGATAGCACCAGGAGCAGGAGGCCACGGTCACCTGCGGGCCTCGCGCGCCGATCGTGAGCGGGTGATCGGCGCCCTTAAAGCCGCGTTCGCGCAGGGCAGGCTGGCCAAGGACGAGTTCGACCTGCGGTTGAGCCAGACATTCGCGTCGCGGACGTACGCGGAGCTAGCCGCCCTCACCGCTGACCTGCCCGCCGGGCTGACCGCGGCCAAGCCGTCCCCGCCCGCCCGGGCGCCGGGTGGACGGGCTGTTGTGCGGCCCGGCCGGGTAGCCACGGCGGCCGCCGCCCTGTATGCAGGCGCATGGACGTATCTGTTGTTCCTGGCCCCGCACCCGGGGGAGAACCCCTGGACGCGCCCGCTGATCCTCGATGGCACTGTCGTCTGCCTGGGCATTCTGATCCTGTTCGTGGCGGCGATCTTCCTCAAACCGCGGGAGAGGCGTTCCGGCGGGCAGCCACCGCGCCGGCCTAACGCGGGCGGTCCGGCATCCCGGTACCCGCCACCGGCCGGCCCGGGTGCGCAACTCCCGCCCGCCGACCCTGGTCACCGGCATGCCGCCGAGGCGGTGCGACGGCATCTTCCCCGGCCACCGTTGTCCGTGCGCGGGTATTGCCCCGGGGGCGGCCTCGCGGCCGGGACGACTCAGGCCAGCGGGTGACCGCGGCCCGTTCAGGGTTGACCTGCATTCGCTCGTCAATCGGACGACAATCCGGCTCGCTCTGCTGAGCCCCCGCGAGCCGGGCCGCTGAGCGGCCCGGCCACCGGATTTGGCTAGCGCGGACGGGGGAACCCCCTCGTGTGCGGTTTCGGGCCGGCGCCCTGCCCGCAGGCGCCCCGGGTGTACCCCGCCGGGATTACCGGGCGCAGGTTCGCCATGCGCTCGGCCGTGGGCGGGAGGAAGACGTAATCGAAGACGCTCTGCTGCCCGTTGGACCAGCGGGTGTAGTCCCGCATCGGCAGGTAGGTCGTGGCGTTCACCCACATGCGCTCCGCTGTCACATGGGGCGGGGCTTCGCTGTTGGGCGGCACGTTGAACTTCAGCTCGATGGCCTGCTGTCCGTTCAGTACGGTCCGCCCGGTAACCGTGAACTGGCCGCTGGCGATCTCGGCGCGGATACCTGCCGCGCCGGGGGTGAACCCGAGGATGAACGTCGAATGGCACTGTCTCCAGACGTGCGTGAAGTGATCGACCGACATGGCCGTCCCGGACAGTTTCAGCCCGCCCTGATCGAGGTTGGCGGTGTAGTGGTTGATGTAGTGGTGCAGGGCGGCCTGGGAGGGCATCGTGAAGGAGTACTCCCCGTCTTTGTATATTTTCCCGTCCGAGCCGACAGCCGGGCCGACCCGGACGTGGACCTCCTGGCCGGCCCGGGGATACGCCGGGTACTGCCCGCCGTGCAGCGGCTGGCCCGGTGCGGGCGTGTACAAGATGTCGTTACTGACGGTGTCGATGGCCGCAAGCAAATGGGCTCGCAGCGCGGGCGCCGCGATGGGACCGGCCTTGGGGGCAGGACCGTGGCCCACGACCGCGATCACGGCGGCCGCGGCCACCGCCCCGGCGGCGGCCAGGGCCAGCCCCGCGCGCAGGGCGTGCCGCCGCGGCCCGCGCGGCGGCAGGCGCCACGAGCGGACCGGTCGCCGCGGGTGGTCGTAGACGGCGCGGAGGACGTCAGCGGCGTCGGGCGTGAGCCGCTCCATGTCGCGGAACGCGACCCGCAGGTCGTCTTCGGTGCGCATCAGATTTTCTCCTCGATGAATGCGGGTGCCTGACCAGGCCGGACGTTCATCTCCACGCGCAGCGTGGCGAGGGCCCGGGTCGCATAGCTGCGGACTGTTCCCGGCTTGCAGCCGATCAGGTCCGCGATCTCGATGTCGCAGAGCCCCTCGTAATAGCGGAGCGCGAGCACGGCGCGCTGCCGCGCGGGCAGCTTGCCGAGCTGCGCGAACAGAGCGTCACGTTCGGCGTAGCCGAGGGCGTGATCGGGAGCACTGCGATGATCCACGTCCGAGGCGGCACCCGAGGGAATCAGCCGCCATTCGCGCCGACGCCAGCTCAGGAACTCATTGAGGATCATCTTGCGGACGTAGTACTCCGGCCGGTCCAGGCTCCCGATCTTGCGCCATCTGGAATGCGCCCGGATCAGCACCTCCTGGGCCAGATCCTCGGCCAGGGCGCGGTCGCCGGTCAGTACCGCAGCAAACCGCAGCACCCCCGGCAGCCGATCGGCCGCGAATTCCTCGAAGGTCATCCCACCTCCACCGTTGGGGTTCCGCTCTTTACATGCAATGGGCACGCCGATCTGCTGTGACGTGGGAACGAAACTTCCCGGTCAGCCGGACTGCTCCGAGGTCGCGGACTGGCAAGAGCAAGCCCGGACAGCCGAGGGTGTTCGGCCGCGGTCGGAGGTTACGGCACGAGCTGGAGAACGTTTTCGGTTTCCTCGGTGAGGACCGCCCAGGTCAGCTCGGTGTCCTCGTTCTGCTCGTGCGGGCCCCGCAAGTCGCTCACGCTGAGTGCGATCTCGTCCAGGCTCCAGCGCACCCGGTACATGTGCAGAGCGGCGGTACTGGCGCGGCGGCCGGTCAGCTCCGCGTAACGCTCGGCCTCGCGGCTGCCGGCCTCGGCTACGCTCCACAGGTCACGTTCGGGCAGCGCGAGGCCCGCGGTGTCCCAGTCGATCAGCCGGAGCTTGCCTGCCGCGCGCAGGATGTTGCCCGGATGCGGCTCGCCGTGGGTGATGACGGGGGGACCGCTCCGTGCGGCCTCGCGCACAAGCTCATCGAAACGGGCTACGGCCCGGCCGAGCCGGGATGCCTGCCGGGTCAGCAGCTGGCGGGCCAGTTCGGCGTACGGGCCGCCGTTCCATGGCCGGTCCAGTTCCTCCAGCGCTGCTTCCAGAACCGGTCGGGCGGCCAGGTCAAGGCGACGGACCGGTGCCGTCGGACGGGCCAGGGGGGTGGCGCTATGCAGCCTGGCCAGCATGTCAATCACGGCCAGCCGGTCCTGCGGGGGCATCTCGGGGGCAACGTCCCGGCAGGCCCCGTCCAGATACGGGAACACGGTGATGGCATGCTCGGCACCGAGCGCGGCCAGCGCTCGCCCGTCGGTGGTCGGTACCGGCGCGACGGCGAACTCCAGCCCCGCCCCGGCGAGGGCGATGACCGTGTCCATCGCGGCCCGCAGGTCCACGTATCCTGCGGCCGGGCCGGTCCCGCGCCAGCCGCCGGCAAGGCCGGCGACGGTCACGAACCAGCTGCGGCCCGCCGCGTCGGTCAATTCCCAATGGTGATCGCCGAAGCCCACCGGCAGATACCCCAGCCGGGCAGGAATAAGGCCCCAGTGTTTTTCCAACGCGCGGGACAGCTGACGGTCATCGATTCCGTCAGGCGGCACTCGCACCGCTTCAGGCTAATCGCGATGCCGACGAGCGCTTTCCCGTGTATCAGGCGCCGCGGGCGGCGCTCTGAGAGGGAGACAGGCCGGGCGGCCAGTTGGCCCTCCAGGTGCTGTTGCGATCCGGTGGCGTCCTTGATCTCGTGGATGCCGTGCCGTGATCGGGCGTACGGCCGGAAGGAGTACCGATGGGCTACGGATATTCGCCTCTGCAGGGCTATGTCGCAGGTGAGAGCAAGCGGCTCGAAGGCAAAGACTTCAGCGATCCGGACCGGGACACCGGGGAAGATCACTTTTCCCACGCGGCCGGGAGATCCTGCGTGAGCTGCGGCGGCGCGATCGGTGCCGGGGAGCCCGCCCGCCGCCGGGGTGAAACCGACTGGGCGCACGACGTCTGCCCCGTTGCCTATTAGCGTCGCCACGGCACTGGCCAGAGGCCGTTCGGGATCATGCAAGTGCACGCTGGCGGCGTGGACCGGTGCCCTCGTCAGGGAACGGTCGGCTGCTTCGGGCTTTGTCCGCTCTGCGGCACGAACCAAGTCCGGAAGCTGGCGCCGCCGTCGGTGAGGTCGTCCGGGATGGCGACCCAGTCGCTGCCGGACTGCTGCCCGGTATTGGCCAGCAGCTTGTGGTGTACCCACCATGACCATTCGAGCCTCCCTCGGGTTCCCCGAGCGGGCGCCGGAATCTTCCGGTGGGGCGTCCCTAAGGTAAGACGCCTCAGATCAGGCATCCGGTTACCAGCGACGGGCGGAGCACTGCCGGGCGGGATTGTCGGTGCCCGTGCCTAGGCTCGCAGCCATGGCGGATAACAGCTTGTCTGTACGCGACCGTGAGCTGTTCCTGGCCGAGCCGCGCATCGCGGCGTTGTCGGTGTCGGCCGGTCCGGGCCGCGGCCCGCTGACCCTGCCGATCTGGTACCAGTACGAACCCGGCGGGGAGGCGTGGGTGCTGACCGAGGCCGGGTCGTGGAAGGTCCGCCTGATCGACGCGGCCGGGCGTTTCACGCTGATGGTTGAGCGGGTCGCCCCGACCGTCCGGTACGTGTCGGTGGAGGGGCCGGTCACGCGCACGGTTCCGGGGACAGATGATCAGCTGCGGGAGATCGCCGCGCGCTATCTGCCGCCGGAAAAGGTCCCGGCCTACATCGAGTTCGCCGAGGCGGAGCTGGGCGAGCAGGTCGCCATCTACCTGCGTCCGCAGCGGTGGCTATCGGCGGATCTGGGATCGGTCTGAACCAGGTGACCAGACCGGTCAGGAATCGAGAAGCGTCCTCTGGTTCGCGATTGCCATACTCCTGATTAGGCGCAAATCGGCAGCCGGGTCGATCCGGCCGCCGATCCCCGGGCTCCCGTTCGGCTTGAGCCCGACAATCCGCCGGGGTCGATGTGACCCATGACTTCAGGAGTGATCATGGCTGACTCAGCCACCGAGGGAATCAAGACCGTGCTGCACCCCGTGTCCGACCTGGAGAGGGCCAAGCCGGTGTACACCGCCCTGCTCGGCATACCGCCGCAGCACGACTCCTCCTACTACGTCGGTTACGACGAAGCGGGCCAGCACATAGGGCTGGTGCCACGTGGCGGACCGCAAAGCATGACCTCGCCGGTGGCCTACTGGCACGTGCCGGATATCGAGGCGAAGCTGGCCGAGGTGATCGCGGCCGGTGCCACCGTGAACGAGCCCGTGCGCGACGTCGGTGCGGGCCGCCTGGTGGCCACCGTCACCGACCCCGATGGCAACGTCCTCGGGCTGCTTCAGGATCCAGAGCACTGATCCGGCCGACACCGGCGACCAGGCAGGGACCGCGCAGGCGGCTACCGCACGGAGGGAGACACTTGGGCATGACCACGAGGACGGACACGCAGCCGCCTGCGCGGCACGCTGCCGACAGCCACGATCTGATCAGCGTGCACGGTGCGCGCGTGAACAACCTCAAGGACATCAGCATCGAGATCCCGAAACGCAGGCTGACGGTGTTCACCGGCGTCTCCGGCTCGGGCAAGAGCTCGCTGGTTTTCGACACGATCGCCGCGGAGTCGCAGCGGCTGATCAACGAAACCTATAGCACCTTCGTGCAGGGCTTCATGCCGGCACTGGCGCGGCCCGACGTCGACGTGCTCGAAGGGCTCACCACCGCGATCCTAGTTGACCAGGAGCGGATGGGCGCCAATCCCCGCTCCACGGTCGGCACCGCCACCGACGCCAGCGCGATGCTGCGCATCCTGTTCAGCCGGCTCGGGCAGCCGCACATCGGCTCGCCGCAGGCGTTCTCGTTCAACGTCGCCTCAATCAGCGGGGCGGGCGCGGTCGCGTTCGAGCGCGGCGGCAAGACCGTGAAGGAGCGGCGAAGCTTCAGCATCACCGGCGGCATGTGCCCGCGCTGCGAGGGCTTGGGCACGGTCTCCGACATCGACCTCGCCCAGCTCTTCGATGAATCCAAGTCGCTCAACGAAGGCGCGATTACCGTTCCCGGCTACACGGGAGGTGGCTGGAACTCCCGGCTGTACAGCGAGTCGGGCTTCTACGACGCGGACAAGCCGATCCGCAAGTTCACCGAGAAAGAGAGGCACGACTTCCTCTACCACAAGCCGGTCAGGATGAAGATCGCCGGCATCAACATGACCTACGAGGGGCTGATCCCGCGGATCCAGAGGTCGATGCTGTCCAAGGACAAGGAGGCGATGCAGCCGCACGTCCGGGCGTTCGTGGATCGAGCGGTCACCTTCACCGCGTGCCCCGAGTGCGGCGGCACCCGGCTCACCGAG
>Ga0207700_10000638_pt1 | contig 20436 bp, 20 predicted proteins | sample LARL82metaG_FD_184348 | JGI IMG/M metagenome (GOLD analysis project Ga0207700, IMG submission 184348) | Corn, switchgrass and miscanthus rhizosphere microbial communities from Kellogg Biological Station, Michigan, USA - LAR L8-2 metaG... | ecosystem: Host-associated > Plants > Roots >...
AGCGCGCAACGGCCTGGCTGACCGGGCTCGGCCTGCCCGCGCGGCTGGTACGCCACGACGGCACCGTGGAGATCGTCGCTGGCTGGCCATCCGGCCCGGCGGCCACACCGGCCGGGAACCTCGCTGATGCCGGTTGACCTGCACGGCCCGGGCCTGTGGTACGCGACCCGCGCGGCCGGGCTGGTGACGCTGCTGCTGCTGACCGCCAGCGTGCTGCTGGGAGTGATAGCCGCGGGCCGGTTCAGCAGCGACCGCTGGCCCCGGTTCCTCACGGCCGGCCTGCACCGGAACATCTCCCTGCTGGTACTGGTGTTCCTCGCGCTGCACGTCAGCACGACCCTGCTCGACACGTTCGTGTCCATACCGGTCGCCGCGGCGTTCGTGCCGTTCGTTTCCTCCTACCAGACGTTCTGGCTGGGCCTGGGTGCCGTCGCGCTGGACCTGCTGTTCGCACTGGTGGTCACCAGCCTGGCGCGGAACCGGCTGGGCCACCGGTCCTGGCGGCGGGTGCACTGGATCGCCTACGCCTGCTGGCCCATCGGCCTGGCGCACGGCCTGGGCATCGGCGCGGACCGGGCCACCACCTGGGTGTTCGCGCTGACCGTGGCGTGCGCGGCGACCGTGGCGGGCGCGGCCACCTGGCGGCTGGTCACCGCGGTCCGGCTGGGTGCCAGGTGACCGAACTCGCGCTCGTCACGCGCCGGTCACCGGACCTGCGCCTGCCCCGGCTGCTCGCGGGCATCTCCTATTACAGCGTGGCCGACCTGCGTGATCATGAACGGCAGTACGGCCCGCTGCCGCTGTGGGGCACGGCGGGCCGGCGGCGGTCCGGGCGGCTCATCGACATCGTGGACGCCGCCGGCCTCACCGGCCGGGGCGGTGCCGGGTTCCCCACCGGCCGCAAGATGCGCTCGGTGGCCTCGGGGCCGGGCTCCGCCGTGGTGGTCGCCAACGGCGCCGAGGGCGAGCCGGCGAGCTGCAAGGACCGGCTGCTGCTCACCCGCATGCCACACCTGGTGCTTGACGGCATCACGCTGGCCGCCCACGCGGTGGGTGCGCGCGAGGCCTACCTGTGCGTCCACGGGCAGGAGACCGGCTTGCTCGACGCGCTCGACGACGCCGTGGCGCAGCGCCGCGCGGCCGGCCTGGACCCGGCGCCGATCCGGGTCACCGGCATCCCCGGCCGCTACGTCGCCAGCGAGCAGTCCTCGATCGTGCAATACCTCAACGGTGGGCCCGCCAAGCCGACGTTCTCCCCGCCCCGGCCGCATCAGCGGGGCGTCCACGGCCGCCCCACCCTGGTGAACAACGTCGAGACGCTGGCCCACCTGGCGCTGATCGCGCGTTTCGGTGATCGCTGGTTCCGCGGCATCGGGCTGCCGTCCGCCCCGGGCTCCACCCTGGTCACGGTGAGCGGCGCGGTCGCCCGCCCAGGCGTCTACGAGATCGAGATGGGCACCCCCGCCGGGCAGGTGGTGATGCTGGCGGGTGGCCCGGCCGAGCGCCCGGCCGCGCTGCTCGTCGGCGGCTACTTCGGCGCCTGGCTGCGGGCCGAGACCGCCTGGCCGGTGCCGATGTGCCACGCCGCGCTGAAGGCGGCAGGCGGCGCGATGGGGGCTGGCATGGTGATCGTGCTGCCGGTCTCCTCGTGTGGGCTCGCCGAGACGGCACGGGTGCTCCGCTACCTGGCCGACGAGAACGCAGGCCAGTGCGGTCCCTGCATGTTCGGCCTGCCCGCCCTCGCCGATGCCATGGCCGAGCTGGCCTACCACGGCGGCCGGCGCCGGGCGCTGAAGCGAGTCGCCTCGCTGGCCGGGCTGGTGGCGGGGCGCGGCGCTTGCCGGCATCCGGACGGAGCGGTGCAGTTGGCCCGCAGTGCGCTGCGGGCGTTCGAAGCGGACGCAGTCTGGCACGATCACCGGGGCCCGTGCCCGGGTGTGGCCCGGGCTCCGCTGCTGCCGGTCCCCGGCGACGCGGACTGGGATTGGGCATGAACTACGAGTTGCGGGTCAATCCGATCGCGTGCGACGCACATGGGCTGTGTGCCGAGCTCCTGCCGGAGATCATCGAACTGGACCCGTGGGGGTATCCGATCCTGCTGTCGGCGTCGGTGCCGCAAAGCCTGGTCGACCACGCCAAACGAGCGGCGGCCGCCTGCCCGACGCTGGCCCTTCTTGTCGGCAAGGCGCAGTAGGGCCGCGGGCGGGCCGCGGTGCGGTCACGGCCGCCGGCCCCGGCAGCGGGCATCAGCAACGGCCTCTTGAGCGGCTCTTCACCAGCTCTTAACGCGCACCGTGATGTGCTCTTCCTAACGCGAGTCGGCTACGACTCCGCCGGGGCGGCCCGGTCCCCGCCCCCCGCCTGTCCCCGGGCACCCGGCGCCGCCGTAGCCACAAGCCGGCCGTCGCGACCCCCCGCGCGGCGGCCCGCCATGTCCACGCTGTGCCAGCCTGTTGCCCCCGCTCTGGGCTGGCGCAGCGTGGAAGCGCCACCCGATACCGCTGAGCTCAACCTAATTGGGCCAATCAGGCCCCACATCACCGGTATCGGGGCCTTTGGCACGGGTGGAGCCGATACCTTCCTCTTGTGGCGCAGTTGCTGCTGGTGGAGGACGATGCCGCGATCCGTGGTGCCCTGATCCGGGCGCTCACCGAGCATGGGCACGCGGTCGCCAGTTCTCCCGACGCCATGGGCGCGCTGCGGCAGATCCTTGAGGCCCCGCCGGATCTGGTGCTGCTCGACCTCGGGCTGCCGGACCTGGAGGGGTACGAGGCGCTGCGGATGATCCGCGCGGTCAGCGCGGTCCCCGTGGTCATCATCACCGCCCGCGACGACGAGAGCGAGATCATCCGGGCGCTCGACGCCGGCGCCGACGACTATGTGATCAAGCCGTTCGGCGGGGGACAGATCGAGGCACGGATCCGGGCGGTGCTGCGCCGGGTCAGCCAGCCGGGCGACAACCGCGACGGCCCGCTGGAGGTCGGCGGGCTCCGGCTGGACATCGACGCGCACGTGGCGACCCTGGACGGCGCGACCCTCGACCTGAGCCGGCGGGAGTTCGACCTGCTGCACTACCTCGCGCTGCACGCCGGGCAGGTGGTCGCCCGCCGCGATCTGCTCACCCACGTGTGGCGGATGCCCTACGGCGGGGCCGACAAGACGGTGGACGTCCACATCTCGTGGCTGCGCCGCAAGCTCGGGGAGACGGCGCAGCAACCGCGGTACATCCACACCGTGCGCGGGGTCGGAGTCAAGCTCAGCGCCCCGCCGTGAGCCGGCCATGAGACTGCGCATCACCCTGATCGTGCTGGCGGCCAGTTCGCTGGTGCTGATCTTCTGCCTTGCCCCGGTCGCGCTGGTGCTTCGCAGCCAGGCCGTGCACCATACCTGGCTGCTGCTTGGCTGTGCCGGCGCTGGCCTGGTGCTTAGCCTTATCGTCGCCGATCGGCTCGCACGGTCCCTGGTGCGCCCCCTCACCGACGTCGCCAAGGCCGCGGACCGCCTGGCCGCCGGAGACCTGTCCGCCCGAGCCGGGCAGGCCGGGCCCGCCGAGGTACGCAGCGCCGGCGCGGGCCTGAACGGCCTGGCGCGGCGCATCGGTGAACTGCTCGCCTACGAGCGGGAGACGATGGCCGACGTGTCCCACCGCCTGCGCACCCCGATGACCGCATTGCGGATCGACGCGGAGTCGCTGCGCGACCACGTCGAGCGGGCCCGGATGCTCGTCGACGTCGACGCGCTGGAAGGCACCGTGGACGAGGTCATCGTGGCGGCGCGCAGGCCCCCCAGGACCGGCCTGGTGACGTGCGACGCGGTGGCCGTGGTCGCCGAGCGCACGGCGTTCTGGCGGCCGCTGGCCGAGGACACCGACCGGGCGATGACCGTCGAACTGGCCGATGGCGAGCTGCCGGTCCGTGTCACCAGCGACGACCTGAAGAACTGCATGGACGTCCTGCTGGAGAACGTCTTCTCGCACACGCCCGACGGCGTGGCCCTGGCCGTCCGGCTCAGCGGCCGGGCGGCGGGCGGCGCGTGGCTGGTGGTGTCGGACGACGGGCCGGGATTTCCCGACACGGGCCCGGCCGAGCGGGGCAACTCCACCGGCGGCTCCACCGGGCTCGGCCTGGACATCGTCCGCCGGATCGCGGAAGCCTCCGGTGGCACGCTGACCATCGGCCGCTCGGCCTCCGGCGGCGGCGCGGTGACCCTGGGCCTGGGCGCGGCCACCAGGCCGGTGGACCGGATGGAGAGCAGGCACCGGCGCACCCGCAGCGGCGAGCCCCCCACCGAGCCCAGCTCCTATTTCTGGCTCGAAGGCGAGTAGAACAGACATTCGATAATCTGCTATCATTGAGGCATGCCAGCTTATGTGCCGCCCGGATGGCCCTCCGGGGTGCACCCACCGGGCACCGAAGACTTCGAGCGAACCGCGCAGGCCTGGCTGCTCGACACGGTTCCCGCCGACTACCGGCTCCACGGGGTGCTGCGCCGCTACCCGCTGGCGCTTGCCGCGATGGCCATCCATCACACGAGGGCGTGCGTGACGGGGGCACGCGAGGGCTACCGGACCGCCCGCACCGAGCTAGGCGCCGCGCTCCCCCCGCATGCGCTCGACGCGGTGCTCGCGGCCTACCGGGCGGAGGGGCGCAGGCTCGTGGCCACCGCCCAGGCGGTGGAACTCGTGGCCAGGGCGCTGCGCGGTGAGGTGTTCACGCCGCAACTCCAGGATGCTCCCGGGGACAAGCCGGCCGGCCCAGGGCCGCAGGACGAGCTCAGCACCAGGCGCAAGGCGGCGGACGCCGCGGAGAGCCCTGCCGAGCGGCCGGCCCGCGACGGCGCGGCGAAGGCGCGCAAGGCACCGGCCGCCCAGCGCCCCCCGGCGCGCAACGGCGGGACCACACGCCGCAAGGCCCGGTCCGGCGACAAGCACGCGGCGGCCGGCTGACACGCTCAGGACTTGTGGCCCACCAGCCGGGCGCGGTCGAACTTACCGGGCTGACCGGTGCCTGCCGCACCGGCATCGAGCCTGGCACGGCTCAGTGCGAACCCGATCCGGCAGGCGAGATCGGCCGCCAGGGCCGCCACGTCATGCGGCAGGCGGTCCTGCCCGCTATCCCCGATGACCAGTACCCCGGCCGCGTCACCGGGCTCACCGAGCGGGAAGCACCAGGCCACGCCGGCCGCGAGGTCCGCCACGCCGGGCGGTGCGCCGTCGGCGTCACCCACCACCAGCGGCCAGCGGCGGCCCGGGCGCGGGGCGGCACCCCGCCCCGCCGAGAAGTCGGGCGCCGTCATCTGGCACACCTGGTCAAGCAGCCACGGCAGCGCGCCGGCCAGGGAATCCACGGTGTGCCGCGCGTAGCAGGTCCGCAGCACGGGTTCGCCATCCAGCAACAGCACCGCGCACCAGGGCGCCAGCCCGGGCACCGCCGCCCGGCCCGCCAGTTCCAGGATCTCGTCCCGGCCGTGGCCACCGGACAGCAGCCCGCGGGCCTGGGTGAGCGCGGCGATCCGGCCCCTTCTGAGCCGTTCCAGCTCGGCCAGCCAGGCCCGTTGCAAGCCGGGGCCCGAGCGGTCGGCGAGCCACTGGAGCCGCGCCGACTCCGGTTCGCCGAAGCTGCCCGGCGCCGCGCAGGCCGCCGCGAGCAAGCCGGTGACCTGGCCGTCCACGACAAAGGGAACGGTGATCAGGGACGCCGCCCCGGTCACGGGCTCCCCATCGGCCAGCGAGATGTTTCCCGCGGCCGCGCGCAGCCGAAGGTCGCCGTCCTCGTCGGGCATCATCGCGAACGCCGCATCGGCGCCGACGGCCAGCCGGGCCGACTCGACCGTGCCCGCCAGCAGCCGCTGGTAGCCGCTGTCGGCCGCCGCGGCCGTGAAGGGGGAAGGGGAGACGGGTGGGGGCGCGACCGTCAGGGACTCGGGGGAGCGCAGCGCGGCGGCCAGGGCGGCCGTGACCCCGATCGCGTCGGCCAGTTCGCTCGCGGCGTCACCATCGCCTTCCGGACCGGCGCCCAGCCCGCCGCCCGCCCCGTCGAGCGCCAGCCGGAACCAGACCGCCTTGCTGGACCGCCCGTAGGCGACCCCCCAGGCGGAGGCCAGCGCGGCGGGCAGCAGCAGGCCCCGGCCGCCGGTCCGCTCGCTGGGCACGGCGTCACGCTCGGGCGCTTCGGGAACCAGGCGCCCCGGATGGCCGTCGCTGACCACGACCTCGACCGCGCCGTCGGCGAGCCTGCACGTGACCTGGACCGGCGTGCCCGCGTGCACCACGGCGTTCGTCACAAGTTCGCTGGTGAGCAGCACGGCATCGTCCACGACCCCGTGCCCGTCGGCGGCGCCGGTCACCACCCAGGCCGCCACGGTGTCGCGCACGAAACGCCGCGCCGCGGCGGCCGCTTTCGGTTCCGGCTGGTATGCCGCACTGGCGACGCGAACCTCAGGTGCCACGCGCCCATCGTGACAGACTCAGGAATGGTTAACCTGCAGTTCAGCCATGATGCTCCGGAGCGGGGGCACGCCGGGTCCAGCCATTACCGCTGACATACTCGCGCACCACTCTGGCCGGAACCCCCGCGATCACACAGCAATCGGGCACCACCCCGCGCACCACCGAACCGGCCGCGACCACCACGTTCTTGCCGATTACAGCGCCCGGCAGGATGATCACCCCGGCACCCAGCCAGCTTCCGGCGCCGATGGACACGGCCGCGTTGCGTGGCCACTGGCGGCCGATGGGCAGGTCAGGGTCGGCGTAACTGTGGTTCTGGTCGGTGATGTACACATAGGGGCCGGTGTAGACGTCATCGCCGATCGTGATCGAGTGGTGTGCGACGATATGGCTGCCCCTGCCGATGACGCACCGGTCACCGATCCGCAGCAGCGGCGCCTCGCCCAGGTCCTGCCCCGGGACCATCCCCGCGCTCAGGCTGACCTGGGCCCCGATCATCGTCCCGGTCCCGACCTCGATCCACCGCTCGCCGTACAGGGCACCGGTGGGGAAGCCGATGATCGACCCGGCGCCGAACGCGGCGAACTCCCGGCCCGCCGGGGTGTCGGCGGTGATCGCCCCGGCGTGCTGCGCCGCCCCCCACAGGCCGTGCACGGCACGCCAGGCCACCCGGCGGCGGTACCTGCGCAGTGCGCTTCGTGGCGACATGATCGAGTAGGTTACCGGTCCGTAGCGGCGAGCTGGCCGCAAGCCGCCGCGATCTCCCTGCCCCTGGTGTCCCGGACGGTGCAGGGCACCCCTGCGGCGATGACCCGGCGGACGAACTCCTGCTCGGCCCGCTTGGGTGAGGCATCCCATTTGCTGCCTGGTGTCGGGTTCAGCGGGATCGCGTTCACGTGCACCAGCGGGCCCAGGGCCTGGTGCAGCACGCTGCCGAGCAGGTCGGCTCGCCACGGCTGGTCGTTCACGTCCCGGATCAGGGCGTACTCGACCGACACCCGCCGCCCGGTGCGGTCGGCGTAGAGGCGGGCGGCGGCGAGCACCTCGGCCACCTTCCACCGGGTGTTCACCGGCACCAGTTCGTCGCGCAGTTCGTCGTCGGGGGCATGCAGGGAAACGGCCAGCGTCACGGAAAGACCTTCGGCAGCGAGCCGGCGTATGGCAGGTACCAAGCCCACGGTCGAGACGGTGACGGACCGCTGCGAGATGCCGAAGCCGTCGGGGACCGGGTCGCAGATCCGGCGGACCGCGTCCACCGTGCGCCGGTAGTTCGCCAGCGGCTCGCCCATACCCATGAACACCACGTTGGACAGCCGGCCCGGCGGCCCGAGGCCACCGTCCCTGACGGTCGCCGCCGCCGCCCGGACCTGTTCGACGATCTCCGCCGTGGACAGGTTGCGCCGCAGGCCGCCCTGGCCGGTGGCGCAGAACGGGCAGGCCATCCCGCAGCCCGCCTGGCTGGACACGCAGACCGTGGCGCGGTCCGGGTACCGCATCAGGACGCTTTCCAGCAGCGTGCCGTCGTGTGCCCGCCACAATGACTTCCTGGTGGCACCGTTGTCGCAGCTCAGCGCGCGGGCCTCGGTCAGCAGCGGCGGCAGCAGTTCGCCCACCAGGGCGGCACGGGAGCGCTGCGGAATGTCGGTCATGCTGGGCGCGTCCACGCTCAGCCGGGCGAAGTAGTGCCGGGACAACTGTCTGGCTCGCAGCGGTTTTTCGCCGAGCGCGGCGACCGCCTCCGCGCGCTGCTGGGCCGAAAGGTCGGCCAGGTGGCGCGGCGGCTGGCCGCGGCGGGGCGCCGCGAAGACGAGGGGCAGCGAAGACATGGCCTTTCCAGTGTTCCAGTTGTCCCGGCCCGCCATCATGACCTGCGCCGTTTCAGTAGATTTCTGGCATGTCTTCGATGCGCAACCGGCCGAGGGGCCCTCGGTCAGCCTCGTTCGGCGGCCAGCCGGGAACGGTGCTCGAAAGCGAGAGCCCGTACGGCAGCCGCCGGCTCGTGGTCGAGTACGACGGCGCGACCACCGCAGCGTACCTGCACGACGCCGGTGCGGTGCTGGGGGCGGCGTGGCTCGCCAACCACGAGCAGGCACCGCAGAGCGCGGATCTGTCCCGGCTGAACGCGGGCCAGGCACCGCTGATGCCCGCCGCGCACACCAAGCACCCGGCGGGCCGGCCGCCGCTGGACGCCAGGACACTGCGGGCGCTGTGGTTCGAAGAAGGGGACGGGGTCGCGGTCATCGAGGGCGGGCAACTGCTCGCGGTCATCCCCGGCTGGTGCGACATGGCCCGTGGCATGCCCGGCTACAGCAGGGACGTGATCGGGCAGACACCGTTCGCCTGGTCACTCGATGATGCGATGGAAGGGCTCGGCCCGCGGGCCGACCGGGCGACGGCGTTCTGGCGCTGGCGGCAGCGGGACGACTCGTGGGCGTCGTTCCAGCGGTCCATGCTCGGCCACCTGCTGGCCCGGCTCGGGCCCGGCGCCAGGTACTGGGATGTCAGCGGCGGCAAGCAGCCGATGGTCGGCGTGTCCGAGCGGCCGCCGACCCAGCAGCGGCAGTACACGGTGCTGTCCACGATCGGCATGAGCTGCCAGCGGATGCCCGTGGTGGAGCAGGCCATGGAGGACCCGGGCGCCTGCGCGCGGATCGAGCTTGCCATTGCCACGACGATGCCCAGCCGGGACGCCGCCCGCGTGTTCCTGTGGCTCGCCCAGTATCCGTGGCGGGCCGTGACCTGGTTCGGCACCGGGCACACCGTGCGCTGGTACCACGAGCCGGGAACCTTCCCGCTCGGCGGCGGGAGGGAGGCCGTGCTGCTGCTCGACGACCCCTCCCATCTGCTTGGCCCGGAAGTGCCCGACCTGACCGGGTTCTCCGTGGGCGGCGACCCGACGCGCTGGCTGTGGATCATCCCGATCACCGAGCGGGAGCGGCTGATCGCCAAGGAACGTGGCGCCGCCAGCCTGGTCACCCAGCTAGCCGCACAGCGCCGCAGCTGGGTCACGAGCGTGTAACCGCGGCACGGGCCGGCGCCCGCCGGCTAATGGATATGCAGGCTGATGCCGAGCAGCGGAAGCCACCACAGCAGAATGGCGAGAACGGCCGAACCTATGGCCTTGAGCAGGCTGAGGTGCAGGTAGCCCCGCGACCATGCAACGATCACGCCAATGATCAGGTAAACGAGAAAGATAATGCCGATCGGTCGCTTCAACATGGCTGCTCCGCTCCCGTCCACTGGTGGATTGAGTCCGAGACGCCTCCACCAACTCCCCTGGCAATCGGGAAGCAAACACGGGTCAGGCAGCCATAGGTGTCAGGGCACGTGAGACACCGGCACAAAGGCCAGCAGGAGGAGCCAGACCACCGGCGCCGCGATGAGCATCGCGTCGATCCGGTCCAGGATTCCGCCGTGGCCGGGCAGCACGGAGCCCATGTCCTTGATGCCCAGGTCGCGCTTGATCATCGATTCGACCAGGTCGCCGAGCGTGGCACAGGCGAGGGCCGCCGCGCCGATCACCAGCCCCTGCCAGATGGCACCGTGCAGCAGGAGCGACAGGCCGATCGCCCCGCCCAGGAGGCAGAACAGCGCCGATCCGCCGAACCCCTCCCAGGTCTTCTTGGGACTGATCGCCGGGGCCATCAGATGGCGCCCGACGGTGACGCCGGCGGCGTAGCCGCCCACGTCGCTGCACACCACCAGGATCAGGAACAACAGCGTGCGCCTCGGGCCATCGGCCGGGGCCAGCATGAGGCCGACGAAACAGGCCGGCAGCGGCAGGTAGGCGAGGGCGAAGGCCCCCGCGGTGACGTCGCGCAGGTAGCCGTCGGTTCCGCCGGTCAGCCGCCAGGCGAGGACCGCTGTCATGGTGATCGCGACAGAGGCCAGCGCGGCGCGCTCCCCCTGCCAGTAGGACAGGACGAACGCTACGGCGCCACCCGCGGCCACCGGGATCACCGGTATCCGGATCTGCTTCCCGGCCACGGCGCGGGTGAGTTCCCACAGCGCAAAGCCGACCATGACGCCGACAAGGGCGAGGAACGTGGCCTTTACCGTGAACAGCGTGAGAATGGCGAGCCCGCCCAAGCCGAGGCCGACACCGACCGCCGCGGGCAGGTTGCGCCCGGTGCGCCGCTCCCGCTTCTCCGGCTGTGCGGGCTCCGCTGGACTGTCCGCAGGCAGATCAGACTTCAAGCAGTTCTGCTTCTTTATGTTTAAGCAGTTCGTCCACCTGTGCGACGTAGGTGTGCGTGAGGTCGTCGAGTTCCCGCTCCGCCCGGCGCACCTCGTCCTCGCCCGCGTCGCCGGACTTGACCAGCTTGTCCAGCGAGTCCTTCCCGTGCCGCCGGATGTTGCGGATCGAGACCCTGCTGTCCTCCGCCTTGCGGTGGGCGACCTTGATGTACTCCCTGCGCCGCTCCTCGGACAGTTCGGGGAACACGACCCGGATGATCGTGCCGTCGTTGGCCGGGTTCACGCCCAGGTCGCTGTTGCGGATCGCCTTTTCGATGGCCGCCAGCGATGACTTGTCAAAGGGCTGGATGACCACCATCCGCGGCTCGGGGATATGGAACGAGGCAAGCTGGTTCACCGGCGTCTGCGTGCCGTAGTACTCGGCCGTGATCTTGGCGAACATGGCCGGGTGCGCCCGCCCGGTGCGAATGACCGCGAACTCCTCCTTGGCGACGGCGACGGCCTTCTCCATTTTCTCTTCGGCCTCGAAGAGGGTCTCGTCTATCACAGCGGCTCCTGTCCCATCGCTTGCCCGCCGCGGCTGCTAACCGCGGACGTCAGCATCCTCCGGCCTGCTGACCAGCGTGCCGATCTTCTCCCCCCGCACTGCTCGCACGACGTTACCCTTTTCCATCAAGTCGAAGACGACAATGGGCAGGCCGTTGTCCATGCACAGGCTCACCGCCGTGGTGTCCATGACCTTCAATTCCAGGCGGAGCACCTCACTGTAGTCAAGCTGATGGAAGCGCACGGCATCGGGCATGATGCGCGGATCCGCATCGTAAACCCCGTCCACCTGCGTCCCCTTGAGGAGCGCCTCGGCGCCGATCTCCAGCGCGCGCTGGGCCGCACAGGTGTCGGTGGAGAAGAAGGGGGCACCAAGGCCGGCCCCGAAGATGACTATCCGCCCCTTTTCCAGGTGGCGGATCGCCCGGCGGGGAATGTACGGCTCGGCCACCTGCCCCATCGTGATCGAGGTCTGGACCCGGGTGTCCACGCCGAGTTTCTCGAGCACATCCTGCAGCGCGAGGCAGTTGATCACCGTGCCGAGCATGCCCATGTAGTCGGCCCTGGCCCGGTCGATGCCACTCTCGGCCAGTTCCCGCCCGCGGAACATGTTCCCGCCGCCGACAACCGCCGCGACCTGTACCCCGTCCTTGACGACGGCGACGATCTCCCTGGCGATGCGCTGGACCACGCTCGGGGAGATGCCCAGGGGTTCGTCGCCGGAGAAGGCCTCGCCGGACAGCTTGACCACGACGCGGTGCCAGGGGCGGTGCATCCAGTCGTTGGGGTCCCGCACGGCCGAGCCGAGCACGCGTGGCGCGCCGTCCCCCCTGTCGGCGCTGTTCTCCACGTGGCCGCCTCCTTGGTTGTCTGGTCGCCGGCCGCCCTTCAGCCTGCCTGGCCGATCTGGAAGCGGGCGAACGCCCGTACCGTGGCGCCCTGCTCGCTGAGCATCTGCTTGATCGTCTTCTTCGGCTCCTTGACGAACGGCTGCTCGACGAGCGTGACGTCCTTGAAGAACGAGCCCAGCCGGCCCTCGACGATCTTGGGGATCGCCTGCTCCGGCTTGCCCTCGTCCCGGGTGATCTGCTCGGCGATGCGGCGCTCGTTCTCGACAAGGTCGGCCGGCACCTGGTCCCGGGTCACATACTGCGGCCGCATCGCCGCGACCTGCTGGGCCACGTCCTTGCCCGCCTGCTCGTTCGGCGCGTCCAACTGGACGAGCACGCCCACGGTCGGCGGCAGTGCGCGGTCGGAACGGTGCAGGTAGCTGGTGACATAACCGCCCTCGAGCAGCGCGTACCTGCCGAGTTCCAGCTTCTCCTTGAGCGAGGCACCTGCCTCGTCGATGAGCTGCTGCGCGGTGACCCCCGGGCGCACCTCCAGCGCCAGCACGGCGAGCCGGTCGGCGGCCCGCTGCGCCAGCGCGGCGGCGGTGATGTCCGCCGCCACCCCCTGGAACAGGTCGGTCTTGGCAACGAAGTCGGTCTCGCAGTTCAGCTCGACCAGGACCCCGGCGCTGGTGCCGTCGAGCGCCGCCGCGATGAGCCCGTTGGCCGCGGTGCGCGTGGCCCGCTTGGCCACGTCCTTGACACCCTTGAGGCGCAGCAGTTCCACCGCCTTGTCGAACTCGCCGTCCGCCTCCGTCAGCGCGTTCTTGCAATCCATCATCCCCGCGCCGGTAGCGTCGCGAAGCCGCTTCACATCCGCGGTGGTGTAGTTCGCCATGTCCTCATCTCTCACTGTCTGATCTGAATGCGTCACCAGTTCCGGCTGGCGGAACCGGTGCCGCAGGCAGCCCGGCTCAGCCGCTCAGTCCGCGGTGACCGCGTCATCCGCGGTGACCGCGTCACCAGCCGTGGCCTCGTCCGCGGCACCATCGGCGGCCGGGGACGCGCTGTCCTCGGCGCTGGCCTGCGCCGCGGCGCCGTCGGCCGCCGCTGCGCCATCGGCCGCCGTGGTGTCCGCGGCTGTGGTGTCCGCGGCCTGGTCGGTCGCGTCCGCGACGGCTGCGGCGGGGGCGGCTGCGGCTTGGGCAGGCTCAGCCGCAGCGGCTGGGGCAGGCTCAGCCGCAGCGGCTGGGGCGGGCTCAGCGGCGGTGTCCGCGACGGCTGGAGCCGAGACGGGCTCGGCGGCCGTGTCCGCGACGGCTGCGACTGGGGCGGCCGCGGCTGGGGCCGCCCCAACGGCGGCGTCCGCCACGGCTGGGGCCGGCTCAGCGGCGGCGTCCGCCACGGCTGGGGCCGGCTCAGCGGCCGTGGCCGCACCGTCGCGTGGCTCCGGCACGCGCGCTCCGTCGTCGGCGCTCTTGCGCTCGAGCAGCTCGCGCTCCCACTCGGCCAGCGGCTCCTCGCTGCCCAGCTCACCCGCGGGCGACGGCTTGTCGTCGGTGTCGGCCTCGCCGCCCCGGGCCATCAGCCCGTCGGCGACCGCGTCGGCGACGACCCGGGTGAGCAGCGACACGCTGCGGATCGCGTCGTCGTTGCCCGGGATCGGGTAGTCCACCTCGTCGGGGTCGCAGTTGGTGTCCAGGACGGCGATCACCGGGATGCCGAGCTTGCGCGCCTCGCTGACCGCGATGTGCTCCTTCTTGGTGTCCACCACCCACAACGCGCTGGGCACCCGGGCCATGTCCTTGATGCCGCCGAGCGAGCGGTCAAGCTTGTCCCGCTCGCGGCGCAGGTGCAGCAGTTCCTTCTTGGTCATGCCGGAGCCGGGCACGTCCTCGAAGTCGATCTCCTCGAGTTCCTTGAGCCGCTGCAGGCGCTTGTGCACCGTCTGGAAGTTGGTCAGCATCCCGCCGAGCCAGCGCTGGTTGACGAACGGCATGCCGACCCGGCGCGCCTGGTCCGCGATGGCCTCCTGTGCCTGCTTCTTGGTGCCGACGTACAGGACCGTGCCGCCGTGCGCCACGGTCTCCCTGATGAACTCGTAGGCCTTGTCGATGTAGTCGAGGGACTGCTGGAGATCGATGATGTAGATCCCATTGCGCTCAGCGAGAATGAACCGCTTCATCTTCGGGTTCCAGCGCCGGGTCTGGTGGCCGAAGTGAACGCCGCTCTCCAGCAGCTGCCGCATGGTGACGACCGGTGCCATACCGGTGTCCCCTTCCTGCTCGTGCGCCGGTCCTCGTGGAGCGGCGCGTTCGGTTGGTCCTGGCGCCCGTGCACACACACCGCGGCGGACAGCACCGCGGACCGAAGGGTGCGCACCGCGGGGAGACCCCGGCGGCGAGCGGGCGCGCGAATTTGGCCGGAAGACCCCTGCCGCAAGCGAAGCGGACTCGCCGACCGCGCAGTAGTCTACCCGGTCCCGGCCCGGCCGCGCTGCGCGTGAAGGAGCCCGCCGTCTGCCCGGCCGTCGTAGCGCATGACTAGCTCAAGCCCGCGGGTGCGCCTGCCGGTATGCCGACTGCAGCCGCTCGATGGAGACGTGGGTGTAGATCTGCGTGCTGGTCAGTGACGCGTGGCCGAGGATCTCCTGCACGCTGCGCAGGTCGGCCCCGCCTTCCAGCAGATGCGTCGCGGCCGCGTGGCGCAGGCCGTGCGGGCCCGAGTCGGGCGTGCCAGGCACCGCGGCCAGGCAGGCATGCACCACGCGGCGCGCGGTGCGCGGGTCGAGGCGCCGGCCCCGCGCCCCGAGGAACAGCGCATGCCCGCTGCCCGGCGTGACCAGGACGGGCCGCCCGGACCGCGCCCAGGCGGCCACGGCCCTGACGGCCGGCACCCCGGCGGGCACCGTCCGTTCCCTGTTGCCCTTGCCGAGCACCCGCACCGTGCGCCGCCCCTCGTCCAGGTCACCGACGTCCAGGCCGCACAGTTCGCCGACCCGGATGCCCGTCGCGTAAAGGAGTTCGACGATCGCAGTGTCGCGCAGCGCCAGCGCCGCATCCTGGCCGGAGCCCACAGGCGCACCGGTCGCCCCGGCTGCCAGCACCGCGGCCACCTGGTCCTGCCTGAGCACCTCGGGAAGCCGGCGGGGGATCCGCGGCATGCCGAGCAGCGGCCCGGGGTCGGCGGGCATCAGGCCGCGGGCATGGGCGAAGGCGGTGAACGCCCTGGCCGCGGCGGCGCGGCGGGCCAGGCTGGCCCGGGCCTGGCCGCGGCCGTGCTGCTCGGCCAGCCAGGCCCGCAGGATCCCGATGCCCAGATCCGCCGGGCCCGTGGCGCCCGCGGCGGCGGCATGCTCCAGCAGCGCCGCGACGTCACCGAGGTAGGCACGGACGGTATGCCGGGACAGTCCCCGTTCGGCCTCGATGTGGTGCCGGAACGCCTCCAGGGCGGCATCCAGCCCCGCGGGCAGGGAGGCGGGATCGGCGGATGCCACCGGTGAGTTCACTCCACGGTCACGCTCTTGGCCAGGTTGCGGGGCTTGTCAACGTCATTCCCGAGCGTGACCGCCGCGTGGTAGGCGAGCAATTGCAGCGGCACCGACAACAGGATCGGGTCCAGCTCGGGCTCGTTCTTCGGCACCTCCACCATGTCGTCGGCGAGCCTTGCATCCAGCGTGCCATGGCCGACCGCGATTATCCGGCCGCGGCGCGCCTTGATCTCGCCCAGCGTGGAGATGTTCTTGTCGCGTAGCTCGTCGTCGGGCACCATCGCGACGGTCGGCAGGTCGGGGCCGACCAGCGCCAGCGGCCCGTGCTTGAGCTCGCTCGCCGGGTAGGCCTCCGCATGCAGGTAGGAGACCTCCTTGAGCTTCTGCGCGCCCTCCCGGGCGATCGGCCAGCCCCGAACCCGGCCGACGAAGAACATGCCGTGGTAGCCGCTGAGGTCCTTGGCCAGGTCCGCGATCCGCTCCTCCTCGGCGAGGATCTGGGTGACCTGCCCGGGCAGCGCGTGCAGCCCGGCGATGACGCGGGCACCGTCCGCCGGGGACAGGTCGTGGATCCGCCCGAGGTGCAGGGCGAGCAGCGAGAACACCACGCAGGTCGCGGTGAAGGTCTTGGTGGAGGTGACCGAGATCTCCGGGCCGGCGTGCAGGTACACACCGCCCTCGCACTCCCGGGCGATAGCACTGCCGACCGCGTTGACCACGCCGATCACGCGGCCGCCCTTGCGCTTCAGTTCCCTGACCGCGGCCAGGGTGTCGTGGGTCTCGCCGGACTGGCTCACCGCGATGTAGAGCGTGTCCGCCTCGACCACCGGGTTGCGGTACCGGAACTCGGAAGCGGCCTCGGCGTCCGCCGGGATCCGGGCGAGTTCCTCGATGAGCTGCGCGCCGACCTGCCCGGCGTAGAACGCCGAGCCGCAGCCCAGGATCTTCACCCGCCTGATGGCCCGCGCCTCCCGGGCGTCGATGTTCAGCCCACCGAGGTGGGCGGTGGAGAACCGCTCCTCGATCCGGCCCCGCAGCGCCCGCTCCACGGTCCTCGGCTGCTCGTGGATCTCCTTGCGCATGAAATGCGTGTAGCCGTCGGCGGTGTAGGAGCGCAGGTCGGCCTCGATGAGCAAGGGCTCGTGCGTGGTGGTCCGGGCGTCCAGCGTGGAGGTGTGGAAGCCGTCCGCCCGGACCGTCGCCACCTCGCCGTCGTCCAGGTGGACCACCTGGCGGGTGTAGCGAACCAGCGCGGCGACATCCGAGGCGACGAACATCTCCTTGTCGCCGATGCCGAGCACCACCGGGCTGCCGTTGCGCGCGGCCACGACACGGTCGGGGCAGCGCGCGTCGAGCACCGCGATGCCGTAGGTGCCGACCACGGAGGTGAGTGCCTGGCGCACCGCCTCCTCCAGGTCCACGCCCGTCTGGTGGCCGGCCATGGTGCCGTTGGCGCGGCCGGCCTTCGTTGCGCTCCTCGCACCGCTGGCCTTCGCCGTAGCCCCGCGGCCGCTTGCCACGGTGCCGTTCGCCGCGCTGCTGCCGTTCGCCGAACCGTTGTGCTCGGGGGCACCGCCGGACTCAGCACCGTCCGCCGCTGCACCGGCCCCAGGCCGGTACCCGCCCGCCCGTGCGATCAGGTGCGCCAGGACCTCGCTGTCGGTGTCCGAGACGAACTCCGCCCCCTCGGCGATCAGCTTGGCCCGCAGTTCGTCGGCGTTCTCGATGATCCCGTTGTGGACCACGGCAACCGGCCCGACGACGTGCGGGTGGGCGTTGATGTCGTTCGGCTCGCCGTGGGTCGCCCACCGGGTATGGCCTATGCCGGGACCGCCCTTGAACCGCGCCGGGAGGGTCGATCCCAGGCCCGCGACCCGGCTCTTGGCCTTGTGCACGCGCATGCCGCCGGACCGGGACACCACGGCAAGCCCGGCGGAGTCATATCCGCGGTATTCCAGCTGAGCCAGCCCTTCCAGCAGGATGGGCACACAATCCCGGCTCCCCACATGCGCAACGATCCCGCACACGTACCGCTCCCTCTCTCTGGCGCAGGCGGCGCGATCGCTCAGCCATAGACGACACGGCGAAGCTGCCGCAGCGACAACTGCGGCGGAGCCACTCGCCTGGCCGGCAACTCGGCCGCGATCCGCGCGAAAACCTGCTCGTTCGTGAGCCCCCCTGTCTTCAGCTCACGATGGCGCCGGCGCACGTACTCCTCCACGCTCTCGCCGAAGTAGCCAAGTACCTCTGCCACGACCCGTGCCGCCTCGCCCTGGCTGAGCGGGCTGGTACGAGCAAGGTGGGTCACGAGTTCCTCATGCGCCTGTACCGCGCTCGACACCCTAGCAGCATGGCTCATTACTGTGCGGAAATGCAAGATTCCTGCCCGCTATCGGGCAGGAATCTGGCATTTATGCCTTTGGTCCGACATGTGACCGCGGTTGTGGCCGCCGCAGCCGCCAGCCGCGCTCGCACCGCTCCACGAACCCTCCGGCCGCCAGCCCGCCCAGGCAGCGCATGACCGTGTCGAAATCCACCCCGGCGGCGATCGCGATCCGCGCGGGCCCCCGCCCGATCCGGGCCGGGACCGCCTCCAGCACCCGGGCGTCCACGGGACCAAGCAGGTCACGAGCGAGCACCGGGACGCGCCGCTCCCCGGGCGGCGGTTCGTCCTCGGAGAACTCCAGCAACTCCATCACATCCCGCGCGCCGGTGACGCACACCGCGCCCCATTCCCTGATCGACTCGTGGCAGCCCGCCGACTGCGGGGACGTCACGGGACCGGGCACGGCCATCAGCGGCCGGCCCTGATCGTAGGCATGACGCGCGGTGTTGAGCGCCCCGCTGCGCAGCGCCGCCTCCACCACCACGGTGCCGCGGCTCAGTGCGGCGATCACCCGGTTGCGGACCAGGAACCCGTGCCTGGTCGGCATCCGGCCCGGCGGCCATTCGCTGATGAGCGCACCCTGCTCCCTGATCGACCGGAAGAGCCCCTCATGGGCCCGGGGATAGGCGAGGTCCACCCCGCAGGGCAGGACCGCGACGGTGACGCCGGCCACGGCGATCGCGCCGCGGTGCGCACAGCCGTCGATCCCGAACGCGCCACCGGACACGATCGTCCAGCCCGCGTCGGCGAGCGACACGGCCATCTCGCCGCAAACGTAGGTGCCGTATCCGGTCGCCGCCCTGGTCCCCACCACCGAGACCGACCTCAGGCAGGCGTAACGCAGGTCTGCGTGCCCGCGTACCCACAGCCCCCAAGGACGGGCCTGGCCGAGCACGTCGAGCTGACTTGGCCATTCCGCGTCGCCGGGGATCACCAGCCGGATGCCGTCGCGCCACCAGGCGGCCAGTTCGGACTCCAGTGGCACCTCACCCAGCCTGGCCGCCCAGCGGGGCAGCGCGCGCTCCAGGTGGGGCATACCGGCTGCCGCGGGCCCCGGTCCTGTCCCGGCTGGCCTGGCCGGACCGGGTCCGGCTGATCCAGGTCCGGCTGGCCCGGTCCAGGCCGGCCCGGCGTCGCCCTCCCAGAGCGTGCCGCTGCCCGCCGGTCCCTCACTGGAAATCTGTGGCATCCGGCCCTCGGTCAGGGCAGCCACGATCTCGGCCGGGGAGCAGATGCGCAGCAGGGCGCCCATGGCCGGGTCTCCGGGCTCAGCGACCCAGGTGAGGGCGGCGCGGGCAATCCGTTCCGCCTCGGCCGGTGGGCTCATGATCCGGCCCCCAGCCACAATCCGAGGGCATAACTGGTCTCGCTGACCGTCGGCCGTGCGATGCCCGCGAGGTCGGCCAGGGTCCATGCCACCCGGATCACCCGATCGACGCCGCGCGCACTCATCCGCCCCAGGTCCATCGCCCGCTCCAGCGGGGCGAGCGACCCCGGCGAGGGCCGGAACGCCCGGCGGAGTTCGCTGCCGGGGATCTCGGCGTTCAGCCGCCAGGGGGTGTCCTTGAGCCTGGCCGCCGTCCGTTCGCGCGCCGCCGCGACGCGGGCCGCGACCACGGGGCTGGACTCGGCGAAGTGGCGGTCGCTCAGGAGTTCGGCACGGCCGACCGGAAGCAACTCCACCTTGACGTCCACCCGGTCGAGCAGCGGGCCGGACAGCCGGGCCAGGTAGCGCCGTTTGGTGGCGGGCGTGCAACTGCATGTCGCGCCGGTTGCCGCCCCCTTGGCGCATGGGCACGGGTTGGCCGCGAGCACCAGGGTGAACCGGGCCGGAAACCTGGCCGTGAGCCCGGAGCGGGCCACCACGACCTCGCCCGACTCCAGCGGCTGCCGCAGGGCGTCAAGTACGTCCCTGGCGAACTCGGGCGCCTCGTCGAGGAACAGGCATCCGCGATGCGCCAGGGACGCGGCACCGGGATGGAGAATCCCGCTGCCGCCGCCGACGATGGCCGCCTTGGTGGCGGTGTGATGAGGGGCGCAGAACGGCGGCTCGGTCATGAGCGGGCTCCCCGCCGGAAGCGTTCCGGCCACCGAGTAGATGGAGGTGACCTCCAGCGCGGCGGTGCGGTCAAGCGCGGGCATGACCGTGGGAAGCCGTTCGGCGAGCATGGTCTTGCCCGCGCCCGGCGGTCCCAGCAGGGACAGGTGGTGGCCGCCGGCCGCGCAGATCTCTGCGGCTCTGCGGGCGGCGGGCTGGCCGAGCACCTCAGACAGGTCGGGGCGGGGACGCGGCCTCCGGGTTCGGTCGGCAGGCATCCGGGCCGGGACCTCCCCACCTGGCCCCGGCACCCCGGCCAGGGCCGGCTCCGGCGACCGGCCCGGCGACGGTCCCTGGGGCCGCTCCGGCTGCCCAGGCTGGCCCGACTGCCCGGGCTGGCCAGACTGCTCTGGCTGGCCCGGCACGGCGCAGGCGACTTCCCCGTCCTCGCTGGCCGGTTCGCCGCGCAGCCAAGCCAGTAACCCGGCAAGGGTACGGGCC
>Ga0207700_10000640_pt1 | contig 20431 bp, 16 predicted proteins | sample LARL82metaG_FD_184348 | JGI IMG/M metagenome (GOLD analysis project Ga0207700, IMG submission 184348) | Corn, switchgrass and miscanthus rhizosphere microbial communities from Kellogg Biological Station, Michigan, USA - LAR L8-2 metaG... | ecosystem: Host-associated > Plants > Roots >...
ATGGTGGCGCGTCTACAGCGACACGTCGGCGGCCGCATTGAGGCACAACACGGCGAAGACATAGCCGCGCTGTTCGACATCTACGTCGGGCGGTCGCACGTCTATTACAACCCGAAGATTCGCCTCGAGCGCCTCATCTATCGTGGAATCCGTGAGGCAGCCAAGGCGGCGCGCAGCATCGAGGAACGCGACCGGGCTCGTCGCGTTGCCGATCTGCGCGCCAGTCTTCGCGAACGCGGGGTGTACATCGATTACCATCCCATCGTCATCACCGAGACCCAAGAAATCTACGGCTACGAGGCATTGGCGCGCGGCGTGATGCGCAGCCTTCGTTCTCCGGAAGTAATGTTCGATGTCGCGGCCGAAGCGGATCTCGTCTGGGAGCTGAGTCGCCTGTGTCGGAGTCGGGCGATCGAAGGCATGGACACGCACCTCCAGCCGGGCGAGTTGCTCTTTCTGAACGTCGATCCGCACGACTTCAATGACCCGGCGTTCAACGAGAACGAAGTGAAGTATCCGGATCGCGTCGTAATCGAGATTACAGAGCGCACGGCGATCAAGGACTATCCGAAATTCCGCGAGCGGTTGCGGGCGTTTCGAGAGGCGGGGTTTCGCTTTGCAGTCGATGACGCAGGAAGCGGATACGCCGGTCTCGGCTCGATCGCTAATCTGGAACCGGACTACATCAAGCTCGACATTTCGCTCATCAATGGCATCGATTCAAACTTCATCAAACAGAATCTCGTCGAGACGATGGTGAAGTTCTCGAACGATCATGGCGCGAAGGTAATCGCGGAAGGGGTGGAGCGCGCCGAAGAGTTCAAGGCTGTGAAGGAGCTCGGCGTGCATCTCGTGCAAGGCTTCTTCCTGCACCGGCCGTCGCACGCGCCGGCGGCGACCTTGGCCACGGCGCGGCGTTAGGCGAGACCGAGCAGCGCTTCGACGACGGCGAGCGATCGTTCGGCGGCGCCAAGTCCACCGCGCACCATCGTCGCGGCGCGCGCGCCGGCGGCAGTGCGAGCCGCTGTGTCGCCCAGCCAACCGGTAAGCATATCGGCGAGAGAAGCTGCCCCGGATGCCGCGCGGCCTCCATCGCACCTAACGAGGAGCCTCGCATCGCGGCTCGATGCGTTTCTCGGGCCAAATACCACGGGGGCGCCAAAAGCGGCCGGCTCGAGAACCGAATGAAGACCGGCGTCATGAAAGCCACCGCCCACGAACGCGATGTCGGCCAGGGCGTAGAGGTCGCCGAGGATTCCAACGCGGTCAACGAGAATGACGTCGCTCGCTTCATTGGCCTCATCGAGCCGATCGACCCGCAGGCGTTCCTGACTCGCCCACTGCTCGATGGGCGCGAGGTGCGCGGGAGTGGGCTCGTGCGGGGCGATGACGAGTCGAGCCGATCCGAACGCGCGTCGTGCGGCCACGAACGCTGGCAGGAGCATGCGTTCGTCGGCGGGCCATGTCGAGCCAGCGACGATCGTCAGGCGAGACGACAATAGACCTGCCAGCGGTGGCGTGCTGCGATCGACGGCTTGCGCGCGTTGCCAGACCTGATCGTAGCGCGTGTCGCCAGTCACGGTGATCACATTGCGCCGGACGCCGAGCTGGACGAGACGCTCAGCGTCCTCGGCGTCGATCGCTCCAACGGCATCGAGGAGCCCGTAAGCGCCCGCGAGCAATGCGATAGCCAGACGCGAACGTCTCGAGGAACGGTCGGCGAGTGTCGCACTGACGAGCCCAAGCTTGACGCCTGACAAATGAGCGCGATTGGTGAGTGTCGGCCAGACATCGAGCTTGGAGAACACGAGCGCCGTTGGCCGGAGCGCGTCGAGGGCAACGCGGGCATCCTCCGCCGAATCGAACGGGAGATAGTCGCGAAAGTCTACGTCGAGCGACCTGGCGAAAGACTCCGCGCTTGGCGAGAAGTGCGTGTAGGCGAGCTGCAGAGTCGCATGGCGCTGGCGCACGAGCTGAAGCACGGGACGAGCCTGAAGGCCCTCACCGACCGATGGGGCATGCATCCATAGCAGCGGTCGAGCCGGGTCGCGGCCCCTTTCACCCCATGACCGAAAGCGATCACGAATACCGCATCGTGCTCGTAAGGCCCGAACGAGCTTGCCATCGGCCGGTGGCAGAAGCGCGGCAAGGGTCGCCCCGACGCCCGCCAACCGAGCCGTGCCTTCGTAGCCAAGCTGAAGAGCCGATCGCACCACGAGGTGGTTCTCGTCAGGCATGACGCACTGTCAACGCGACGTGCCGGCTTTCGCGAGCTGTGCTTCGACCACCTGGCGGAAGAAGGAGTACGGTTGGAAGCCTTCAAGGCGCTGATCGCCGACGAAGAAGGTTGGGGTAGACCGCACACCGGAGCTGCGGAGCCGCCCAGCATCTGCGTCAATGAGGGGACGCGTGAGGTGCCGCGCGACGCAGTCGCGCCAGGCGGGCATTGCCACTCCTAGGCGAGCCGCGAGCGAGTCGAAGGCCGGCATGGCATTGGGCAAGTTCTCCCAGTGTTCCTGTGAGGCGAACAGGGAATCGTGCATTGGCCAGAACTTCCCCTGAGCGGATGCGCACATCGCGGCCTCGGCCGCCGGCATCGCGTTCTGATGCTGGCTGAGGGGATAATTTAGGTAGGCGATTCGCGCCTTTCCTGCCGCGACATAGTCGCGAATGAGCGGCCCGTACGTGGAGTCATGCCACATCTTGCAATACGGGCATTGGAAGTCGCTTCCTTCGACAATCCACAGAGCTGCCCGCGAATTGCCCCTGATTCGTCCGCTGTCGGCCCGTTCGCTGATGGAATCGGTCGGCGCACGCGGAGGGGTCGCCGTGGCGGCCGCAGCCGACGCCGGGGTGTTTGCCGAAGCGGCGGGCGAGCTTGTCGATTCGCGTCGTGCGGCATCAACGCCTCGGCAGCCCAAGGCGGCAAGGGAGAGCACAGCAAAGACTCTGTGGGACGCGAACATGAGTGTGTTTGAAAGGGATTTGGGGGTACGATCGGGTACAGACGACCCCCTGAAAATGTACGTCGACAATGGCCGCCGCTGTAGTAATCAGCCGTGTGGCACCTCGATCGTTCGGACCGGATTCGTGGTCCGTTAACCTGCTATTTCGCGCCGACTTTTGGCTCCGCGGTACGAGGAAACGGCCGGTCGGCGACCGCGGGTATGAGGCACAGAACGTGCTCTACCCGATTGCGACGTGCGGCCGACGCGCAGCGGCTGCGGCACGAGGCAACGCGACTATGCCGGGCGGAGACGAGTGGCGAAGTGGGTGGGCATCGCAAATCTCGCATAACTGCTCGCTTTAGCGCGGCGATCTCGCGAGTCGCATGGAACCCGAGCCACAGAGAGAAAGCGGCATGAAGCGAGAAGCGCTCATCGCGCTGATAGCGCTTGGAATGGCCATTCCAGCGCTCGGCGCACAGGATACGACGCGAGCTCAAAGGCCCGTCGCCTCTGATACGACGCGACGTATGACGGCGGCAGTTCCCGCGGGAACGCCGCTGGAGCAACTCGTCGCCGAGGAGGCACAACGGCGAGCGAACATCGCGCGTGTGCTCTTGATCACAAATGCGCAGGTCGCGGTGCAGCAGGAAGCACTGCGGAACCTTAGCGACCAGCTGTACGTCAGCGAACAGCTGGTCGATGCGACACACGGCCAACTGTCGCTCGCCGCGGAAGCCTTGCGCAAGCAACCGAGCACAATGCTCTCGGTGCTGTTCGCGGCGGATTCCATCTCAGCCACTCAAGTTGGCGGTCTGGCGCTGTCGATCGACGGTGCGAGCACCGCATTGACAACGGTGAACGACACGACACGGACCGCTTTCCGTGTTGGTGCGGCCGACGAGCTGTTTCGCGGCGCGGTGCTCCCGACTCCGCACACCATCGTGCTGACGACGACCGTAAACGGGCAGCCGCAGCAATTGGTGGCGCGCGTGCGCGCGCTCGGCGATGCCGTGACCTATGTGCAATTCGCGATTCAGGAGGGGAAGCTGGTTCAGACCTCCTGGGCGAGCCGCACTTCAAATCCATTCTGACCGGATGGCGGAGGTCTTCATTATGAAAAGACTCAGCCTCGCTGTCCTCGTGCTCGCCGCGCTTCCCCTACAAGCGCAGCAGCGACCGACGGCGGCGAGCAATCGCATGACTCTCGCGGATACATCGCTCTTGCCGCCGATCGATCCGGCACGCGCGATGGAGGCAGAAGTACGCGTGGCGCTGAACGACTTGCTGGCGAATCGAACGGTGTCGGCGTTGCAGCGCCTGCAATGGCTCGCGTCGCTGCCCGCGCCCGCACCGACGCCGGGAACGGAGACGCTGCGCGGCCGCGGCGACGTGTTGTTCTTGCTCGCGGAGGCACAGTACCGGTTGGGCATGGACAGCGCGTTCCGAGCGAATGCGCAGTCGGTGCTCGCAAGCGGACCGGCTCGTTATGCACCGCTCCTCAACTCGCAGCTACTTCTGAGTGCATACCGTACGGGCGACTTCGCGCGAGTAGCCACACTCGTGCAGGGGCCCTCCGCCGGTCAGGCACGCGGACTGGCGGCCCTGGTGAGCGGTTTGGCGGCGTATCAGCTTCGCAACTATCCGACGGCCGCTTCCCACTTTGCGGCGGCAAAGGCGGCGGGCGCGCCATACGCGCAATATGCGGAGTACATGGACGTGCTCACGTCTCTGCGCTCCGATACGACGAAAACCGCGGCGGCAATCTCGCGGCTCGAGGCTCTCGCGCCGACAGCAAATGGCGGATTCGCCGATCAGGTGCGTCTCACGGCAGCGGAGCTCGCGTACGAGACGAACCAGTATGATCGAGCGATCACGTTTGCGAGCGCCGTGACGCCGAATGGCGGCCTCGCGCCCATGGCACTCCTGGCCAAGGGCTGGGCGCAGTACAAGAACAAGGACATCGCTGGCGCGGGACAGAGCTTTGGGGCATTCGCCGATCAATATCCGATGCTGCCCCAACGTGACGAGGCGCGGCTGATGGCGGCGCAGTCACTGCTCCAACTCGGCCGCACCGATGACGCGGCGCGGTTGTTCCGTATGGTCTCGGATTCCGGGAAAGCGGAAGCGACGCGTCTCGATGCCAAGTCGAACGACGCGGTAATGAGTCTCGCCAGCGCACTGGTTCGTGCCCGAGCAGCGGCTCTTCTGTTCGCGAACGATCCCGAGATGGGCAAGACGATCGCGCTCGAGGAAAGCGCTGGTGCCGATCCCGAGGTACTCGCGTCGGTCATGACCGGAACGACACCGACGCTGCCGCAGGTGGAAGTGGCACGAATCGTCACGCTGGCCGATCTGAACCAGCGCTATGGCGCGGTTGCCGACACGGCAGGCGTCACGCTTTCGAAGCGCGTGCTGTTCGCGCCGGCATCGGCCAACTCCGCCCCGACTCAATTCGCTCAGCGGAACGAAGCGGTCATGGCTGCCGATCTCGACGCGGCAATCACAGCACAGCGGCTGCGCCTGGCAACTCGTAATGCCTCACTTCGGCTGATGCAGATTCGGGGTTTGCAGCAGGCGATGAAGGGGCGCAATGACACTGTTGCCAAGCTTGTAGCCCGAGTGGACACGACAGATTCGCGCTTACGCGGTCTGCTGGCGAGCATCGATTCGAGCGAAGCAAACCTTCGCTCATCGCTCGTGACGCAAGTTCGGAACGTGCAGGGTGGTCCGGCGTATGTGCTCTCGGTGCGGGCCGACAGCCTTCGGCAGCGAGGGCTTATCCCGGCCGGTGTTGATGTTGAAGCGCTCGTCGCGGCGCGCACGGATTCGATGTTGGACGCACTACCACTCTTCCTGTTGCGAGACTCGGTGCGGACGCGCCTAGCGAAGGCGCGTCAGGAGCTGGCAGACTCGCGCACCCAAATCGACGAAGCGGATCGTCTGTTCGCCGCCGCGCAGACGGGACAGTTGACGGATACGAGCGCGACGCTCACACAACTCCGAACGGCTCATGAGACGGCGCTCTCGCGGCGCGGGCAAGCCGAAGCGGGCTTGATCGCCGCAGTGAGCGCCGAGCTCTCTGCTCGGGCGACCGATCTGCTCGCGCTACTGCAACACGATATGCAAGCCGCGGAGTTCGGTACGGCGACATCGGCGTTCTTCAACGCCATCGATCAGGGCCGACCAGCTGGCACGGGGACGACGGGCACGCAGGGATCGGGCAGTGGCGCCGCGGCAGCTGGCCTAACGGGGCCCGCGAAAGGCAGTGCAAGCCCGACCTCGAGTGGGACGACGAACGCACAGCCCGGGGCGGCCGCGGCGAGCAAAGGAGCGCCAGCGGTGCGTGCCGGTACACCTCCTACGCAGAAGAAGTAAACGATGACTCGGATCCTCAGAGTTCTCATAGCGGCGATAGTCGCATTGCCTGCGGCGTTGTCCGCGCAAACGCCGGCAATGACAGTCGCTAACACGACGCGAGCGACGGCGGCGCCCCCGGCGGCGCTCGATTCCGCTATCCTCCGGCTCGAGGATTTTCTCACGCGATATCCGACGAGCCCGCTGCGGCCGAACGCGCTGCTGCAACTTGGCGAGTTACTGGTTAGGCAGGCCGATACGGTCTTTGCGCAGAGTCAACGCGCCGCCGGAGTGACGGCGCGGCCTGATTCCGCTCGTCCCTCAACGCCGACAGCCCCCGCCGCTCGCCCGTCCGCATCGGGTGGCAATCCGGTTACGACCACCAACACGGCCGGCAGTGGACCAATCGCCCCCGACTATTCCGCGGCGATCGGTCGTTACGAAGAGCTCGTCAATCGCTATCCGAATTTCGAGCAGATCGACGCCGCCTCCTACACGCTCGGTACGCTGTACGCCTCCGAGCAGCGGTGGGCGGACGCCGCGCGCATGTTCGAAAAGGTCTCGAGCATGACGAACTCGCGATTCCGCAGCGAGGCATTCTTCCGTCTCGGTGACGCTCGCTTCGAGGTTGCATCCCGTCAGAAGGGCGATCCACGCCGCGCGGCCTTCGCGTCCGCGGCCACGGCGTACGAACAGGCCGTTTCCGCGACGCAGCCACCCAGCGACATCTACTTCCTCGCGCTCTACAAGCTGGGCTGGTCGTATTACAACCAGGCGAATCAGACAAGTCAAACACAATATCAGAAGGCCGTCGACGTGTTCAGCAAACTCGTCGATGCTTACGACAAGCTGACGCCGGATCAACAGTCGCGCCTCGGACTGCGCGGTGAGGCCATTGAGTACATGGCGGTCGCCTTCACGCAGGTCGGCGGCGCACAGGCCGCGAGCCGGTACTTCCAGAGTCGCGGTGGTGCACCGTATCAGCTCGCACTGATGCGTCGCGTGGCGCAGACGTTCACGGAACAGGGAAACTTCCCTGAAGCGATCAACGCCTATCAGATGGTCATGCAGCAGTCGCCGACCGATTCGAGCGTCCTCACGGCCACGAGTCAGATCGCCGACATCTATCAGAATCGATTGCTCGAGCGCGACTCGGCGCAGGCCGCACGGATGCGGCTTGCCGACATGCTCGCCCCGGGGAGCGCCTGGGCTCAGGCGAACCCACAGCTCGCGGATACGGCGGCAAAGTTGCGAGAGGCGGCGTTGCGCGAAAGCGGCCAGTATCTGCTTGCCTCGGCGCAGGCTGGCAACCGGACGCGCTTCGGTGAAGCGGCGCAGATCTATCGTCGCTACCTCACCGACTTCCCGAAGAGCGACAGCGCGCAGATCGTGAATCGCTACCTCGCCGAATCGCTTTTCGGTGCAGGCGACTACTCGCACGCGGGCGCCGAGTTCGCGAAAGCTGCGTTCTCGTATGGCAATGGCAATCAGCAGCTCGCCCAGGAAGCAGGACGGAACGCGATCGTTGCGTACGACTCGGCTCTCGTTCACAACAAGACCGATCGCGCGGCGCAGGACTCGTTGTTCACCGTCGTCGATCGCTTCGTCGCTGCCTTCCCGCAGACGGACATCGCGAAGAAGGCGTTGATCGAGAAGGGACGTCGAGCATCGGAAACGCAGCGATGGGATGCGATGGAGCAGGCATTCCGTACCTACGCCACCACCTACCCTAACGATCCGTACACGCCGACCGCGCAGCGGCTCATCGGTGACGCCATGTATCGCGGCGGTCAGTATGCGCAGGCGCAGACACAGTGGGAGCAGGCGCAGAAAGTGGCGTTGTCGAGCGGTCAGACACGGTTGGCAGATTCGATTCGCGCCACTCGCGAGACCGCGGCCGGCAGTTATGCGGACTCACTGATCAAGCGGGGTCAATACAGCGAGGCGGCGGAGCAGGTCTACGTCGCGTATGCGAAGGCGAACCCGCAGAACGCGAAGGCGCCGGATGCGCTGCGGAATGCGATCGAGACGTACATGCTCGCGGACAGCGTTGCCCGTGGCAAGGGTGATCAGGCCGCCTCCCGTGATGCGCGGCAGCATGCGATTGATCTGTCGCAGCAGCTGGCGCAGCAGTACCCGAACTACAAGTATCGCCTCCAGTACCAGACGCTGCGTGCGCGGCTACTCGCCGATCTCGGCGAAAAGGACCAGGCGGTGCAGGCGTATCAGGAGCTCATCCAGCAGAACAACAATTGGACTGGTCGCGCCGACGCCATGGTGCGCGTCGCCGTGATGCTTGATTCGTTAGGCAAAAAGAAGGAAGCGGCTACTGCTTACGAGCAGTTCGCGCAGGCTTACCCACGCGATGACCGCTCGGCAGACGCGTTGTGGAATGCCGCGGCGACCTACGCGGAGGCGCAGGACCCGGGCGATGCCGCTCGCACCTACGCGGTGTTTGCGCAGCGGTATCCACGTGATCAGCGCGCCGCACAAGCGCGTCAGCAACAGATCGCGCAGCTGCAGACCTCAGGGGACACGGCCGCGGCAGCACGGGCCCTCTCGAGTGCATGCGAGCGGCCCTCGAGCGAGTTACAGACGGAATGCGCGTCACGCGTGGCCGAGCGCTCGTTCCAGCAGGGTGTGGCGACCTTTGGCCAGTATCAGCCCATCAAGCTCACGATCCCATCGCGCAGTCAATTGAACGCGACGGGCGTTGCCCGGGCGTCTCGTGACAAGCAGGCGCTCTTGAGGCAGCTCACGAGCGACTTCTCGAGCGCGATCAAGTCGGGCGTGCCGCAGTATCTCGCCGCCGCCAGCTATTACGTCGGTCTCGCGCAGTGGGAGTACGGCAACTTCCTGAAGAACGTGCAGCTTCCCTCGAGCCTCAGCGAGGCCGAGAAGACACAGGCACAGCAGGGCGCGGCGCAGCAGGCGGAGCAGTATTACGCGGCGGCGAAGCAGGTGTGGCAGGAGCTCGTGCAACGCGCGGAGACGACGACGGCGATCGGCAATGATGCTGGCGCGCGTCCATGGATCGATCGTGCGCGGAATGCGGTGCAGGGGAACGTTGACGCGGCGCCACCGAGCGTCGTGACGGGAGGTCGCTGATGGCGACGGAGACGAGCAGCATGAGAATCCCTCGAAGCGGGCGTGCGATGGCATGCGGTGCCTTCGCCTTGCTACTCGCAGGACTGCTGGTGATCGACAGCTCGACAGCGCAGGCTCAGCGTCGACAGCCGCGACGACAGCAGACGATCGAGATTCGTGGAACGGTGCCGACACCGCAAGTTGTCACCGTACGTCCACGTGAGGTGCCTGCGTACAGCCGGCAGGTACTCGTTCCCCGATTCTACGATCACGATTTCTGGCCCGAAATCCAGGAAGGCTATGCCATCATGTCCGGCCGGATGGGGACACCGGCTGACACGCTGGTGCTCGCGGCTGATAGCGTTGGAACGCCGGACCTATTCCGGCTACCGGCGGTGACGCCACTGTCGCCCCTGCGCGCGAAGTATGGGTTTCTCCACAAGCAGTACGAATGGTGCGCGCCGCATTGGTGGTGTCCGTCGCACCGCGTACGCGTGCGGGTGCCGGCTGACTCGGCGGCTTTGTTCCCACCACGGCTTCCGCCACAGCCAATGGCGGTGGCGCCGGGAGCGAACAACGCCAACCCGAATGCACCGACGGCCCTGCCGCAGGTGCAGCAGCGATGGTGTGCGACGCACTGGTGGTGTCCGCCTGGCGGAATAGTGAACACGCCACCGGCAACGACGCCCGGGACGACGCCGACCACGCCGACTGACACGACGACGCGCCGTCCGCGGACGACACCGGCAGATTCGACGCGACGTCCGCCTCCGGCGGGCACGTCTTCTGCCTCACCGCCTCGGTAGATGAAGATCGCGTCTCGGGCGCCGCGAGGTAGTGGATCGCGCGTCCGGACGCGAACGATGGTGTAACGCAGCACGATCACTGATTTCACACAACGCCTGCGAGGAGACAGGGCGACATGTCAACGATCATTGAGTGGTACAAGAACGGCGGACCGATCATGAATTTCATCCTGCTCGTGGGAGTGGCTGGCATCGCCATCTTCATCGAGCGGTTCTACGTCATCGTGATCAAGTCCAAGATCAATGGCCGCGCCTTCATCGCGCGCGTCATTTCGCTGGTTCGCGCGGGGAAGATCGACGACGCGATCAAGCTGTGCGCGCAGTCGACGGCAGCGCTTCCCGATATGGGTTTGCTGATCCTGCGCAGCCGTAGCCGCGATGAAGCGGATCTGCAGAGCGTGGCTGACGCAGCGGCGATCACCGTGATGCCAAAGCTGACACGGCGGTTACAGTATCTGCCGATGCTCGCCAACGTGGCGACCCTCTTCGGTCTGTTCGGCACGATCTACGGTTTGCGCGAGGCCTTCGCCTCCGTGGCATCCGCCTCCGCGTCGGAGCGCTCGGCAAAGCTGGCGGCCGGCATCGCCATCGCGCTGAACGCAACCGGCTTCGGCCTCCTCGTGGCCATCCCGCTGTCGATTGCCCACGCCTATCTGGTCAGTCAGTCGGAAATGATCATCGAGCAGGTGGACGAGTTCTCGGTGCGCCTGGTAAACGCGCTCATCGATCGTCCAGACGTCCGGCTCGGCCACCGTTAGGCAATTCGCTCGGCCGTCATTCGGTAGACGCGACAGAATCGACTTCAGACTCAGGAAGGATCTCTCATGCCCTCGCGGTTTCACAAGCTTCGAGCACGCCAGCAGGAGCGCGAGCCGCTCACGGCGCACGGGCGCATCAATCTCGTGCCGTTGGTCGACATTCTCACTTCGATCGTGTTCTTCAGTCTCCTCACGTACACGGGCGCGGTGATGACCAACCTGACGGCATTCGACCTGGCGCTGCCACCCGTAGTCGTGACGGCGCCGGGGCAGACGAATGGCGCGAATATCGACACGACGACGCTGATTCTCGCTGTGGGCATTCACCAGAACGGATTGCGCGTGGAGCACTCGAACGGCGGGGGTACGCCATTCAATCAGGACATCCCCGGCCACAGCCAGGCGTCGCTCGACACGCTCCAGGCGACGCTCCAGAGCATCAAGCAGCAATTCCCGACGAGTGACGCCGTGATGGTCGTGCCGGATGATGACATCGCCTACGATGACATCGTGCACGTCCTGGAACGCGTGAAGCTCGCGCACTTCCCGAAAATCTCACTGACAAGCGCCGCGCGTTCAATGCAGACGGCGTCTACGGGGTCGAGCACGAGGGGAGCGAGTCTCCTCGCCTTGGCGAGACCAGGAGGACGTTGACATGCCTAGCGAGCGCGCACGCGCAGTCAGGGAAGGACGCCGGCGGACGCAATTCCAGAAGTTCCGTCTCGTCCAGCTGAACCTCATTCCGCTGGTCGACACGTTCGTGGCGATCGTGTTCTTCTCGCTGACGGCTGCGACCGTTGGCGATCTGGCCCCAATCCTTACTGGCGTGACCCTGCCGCAAGCAAAGGTTGGAGCGCCGGCGCATCAGGAGCTGACGTTAGGCGTGTCCAGTCGGCCAGCAGCGGTCATCTTCAACGGCCGCCAACTGATGAGCTACGATGCGGCAGTGAAAGCAACATCGAACGATCCGAATCAACCTCTGCTCGTGCCGCAGCTATACGCGGCGTTGAAAACGGCGGCTGATTCGATTAGGCAGGCCAATGGAACGAACCCCAACGAGTCGGTGACCACGCCTCTCGCGATCCAGGGCGACAAGACGATGCATTACGACATGCTTCAACGTCTTCTACAAACCGCACGGCTTGCCGGCTTCCGCAATGTTACGCTACAAGTGCAGCGTGCGACGGAACAAGGACAGGCGACGACGGTAACGATGTAACATGGCGACTCCTCTTCAACCAGCGACGCCGGCCGGTTCACCACCCCCGCGCGACACGGACCGGTTCGACAGCAGGCTGCGCTTCGAATGGGCCGATCCCGAACAGCGAGTGCTGCTCTATTCATGGGCATTCGCGATTCTTCTCGCGATCATCTGGCTCATCGTCGTAGCGATGCACAAGATCGTTCCGCCGCGTCTCGAAAATGACGCAGTCGAGATCACGTTGGCGGAGCCGCAGACGCAGCCGACGACGCCTCCGCCGACACCTCCCGCGCCACAGGCGGGCACGGCCGCCGAAGTTCCTTCGCCAGGCCCGACGAATCGTCCGCCGGGCAGACGTGGACCGGAGAAGGGCAACCCACGCCAGGGACGGCCAGGGTCGCGGACCGAGCAGACGAGCACTGGCGCGATTGGGACGGCATTCGGTACCGGCAGCGGTTCTGGCACCGGCGGCCTAACGGGAAGCGTCTCGTCGCTGATCGGCGGCGTTGCCGTCGCGTCTGGCAGTGGCGGAACTGGCGGCGGACAGGGCGGACGGGGGGGCGGTGGTACGGGCGGGAAGACGGTGCTTGGATTCGGACAGGGCGGCGAGGGCGGCCGCACGCCGGGTCGCGGCGGCTTCGGTGGCGGTAACGGCACCGGCGGCGGCGGCGGCGGTGGAATCGGTGGTGTCGGCGCTGGTGGCGGCATTCAGCGCGCTGCCGTGCGTATCGCGGCACCGGCACCAGTCCGCGCCGAGAATCTGGGCGGCAATCGCCGTGATGTCGGTGAGCTCGGGCAGTTCGTGCGCAGCCGTGAATCGCAACTCCGCTTCTGCTACCAGGAGTACGGATTGAAGGCCAATCCATCTCTGGCCGGGACGGTTACCGTCGCCATCTCTCTCACGGGCGGCGGTGACGTGACGGGAGTCAACATCACGAATCGCACGTGGGGTGGGCCGGGCGCTTCGGACGCCGAAAGCTGCATCCGCAGCAAGATTGAATCGTGGAAGTTCCCGTCCTCGGACGCGGGCGGCGGAACTTATTCGTTCCCCTTCAACTTCACGAAGTAAGCAGGACCGCCATCCCACTATGGCGAACGGGGCGACCGATTGGCCGCCCCGTTTTGCTGCCGCGCAGACAGTTTCCGCTCGAGTCCGTTAGACTTCCACTGGCAGTGAGTCTCGACCCGGCAACCTAACGACAATCGCTCCGGTGCTGCGTATCGGCTTCGCTCTGGCCGCGGTTGCGGCCGCACTTCAGCTGCAGATCGGACAGCTGCAGATGCCCGCGCCTGTCGGGTTCGTGAATGATTTCGCGAACGTGATTCCGCCGGAGAACAAGGCGCGCATCCAGCAGATCATCGAAGATGTTCGCGCAAAATCGGGTGGGGACATCGCCGTCGTCACACTGCCCGATCTCAAAGGCAGAGACAAGGCGGACGTAGCGCTCCAGATCGGACGCGCCTGGGGCGTCGGGAGCAAGGGGAAGCCGGGAGATCCAGCGCGCAATCGCGGCGTTGTCATTCTCCTCGTTCCGAAGGAAACGAGCTCCGACGGCGGCCATATCGAGGTGCAGAACGGACTCGGCGCCGAGGGCTTTCTCACCGACGCGACCACTGGTGCCATCATCGACGAGGCGCTGCCGTATCTCCGTCAGCAAACAATCACATCGAAGGATTACGGCAATGCGCTCGAGTTGATCACCCTGCGAATTGCTCAGCGATTCGCCAGCGAATTCAATTTTCAACTCGATACCTCTTTCCGCACTCCGTCGGCTGCCCTGACGCCTCGCGCACCGGTGACGCCAGTGAGTGGGTCTCGCGGGCGCGGAATAAGTCCGTTCGTCCTGCTGATCATTTTTTTTGTAGTCATGTCGCTCCTGAGTCGAGGTTCGCGGCGGCGAGGCTGTGGGCCAGGATGTCTGTTCATTCCATTCCCGTTCGGCGGTGGGTGGGGAGGTGGCGGTCGCGGAGGATGGGGCGGTGGCGGGGGCTGGGGTGGAGGTGGGGGTGGCGGCGGCGGTTTCGGTGGCTTCGGTGGTTTCGGCGGCGGCGGCGGGTTCGGTGGCGGTGGTGCTGGTCGGAATTTCTGATCTGTCGACGAGGAGCGTCGTATGGCGACGATGACGCCTGAAGAATTGGTCGAGCAGCTTCATGCTGCTTACGGGGCGGAACTCCGGAGCGTCGTGCTCTATGGGTCCGCGGCAGCTGGGGAGCATATCCCCAAGAAGTCCGACTACAATGTTCTGGTCCTCCTCGATTCGCTCTCACTGGAGCGATTATCGGCCGCCGCAGCGGTGGCGCGGGCGTGGAACGAGTCGGGAAACCCGGCGCCAATGACGATGACTACGAGGGAGTGGAAGTCCTCCTCCGACGTCTTCGCGATGGAGTACGCAGATATCCTCGAGCGGCACAAGATTCTCTATGGTGAATCGCCGTTCGACGGCATTACGGTGGACCCACACGACCTGCGGCTGCAGCTCGAGCACGAAGCGATGGGAAAGCTGCTCAAGCTGCGTCAGGGCGTGCTGGCGTCGGGTGGCGATCCTCGCCGACAACTCGAGCTGCTAGCGGCGAGCCTGAGCACGATCATGGTGATCTTCCGGGCCGTGGCTCGCCTGGAAGGCGCCGTACCGGCCAGAGATAATGTGACAGTGAGCCAGACCGTCGCAGGGTATGCTGGCTTCGACCCTGCGGCATTTCAGCGCGTGGTTCGTCACGTTCGCGGCGAGCAGACGATCGCCGCGAACGAGGTGGGTGGTATCGTCGCGGGCTATCTCGCCGGGATGGAGAAGCTGGTCGAGCACCTCGACCGTTTCGGCAGTTGATGACTCGCCACAATCGTGAGGCAGAACCTTCTCGTGAGGGGAAGAACGACATGGGAATCGCAGTGAAGCAGCGCCTGGCCTTTCTACCATTGCTCGCCATTCTGGCCGCCTGTCCCGGCGACAAGAAGAAGACGACCCAGCTTCCCGTCGATACGATGAAGCCGGAATCGACTACCAAGGTGGCGACGGCCGACACGAACCCCGTGGATCTCGGCAAGTACAAACCCGATTTGCCAAAGGCGGCGCCCGACACGTTTCATCCGCAGAAGTTGACACCAAGTGGCGGCGACGTGGGTAGTACTAGCCATAGCTCCTTCGCCGACGCGCCGGCGCCGCTGCTCGACGCCGTACAGCGGGAACAGAGCGCGACCCGTTTCTGCTATACGGAGTTCGGTCAGAAGGCGGATCCGACGCTTCGCGGCAACGTCGCGATGGTGGTGACGATTGCCAATTCGGGAATCACCGATGCACACGTCGGCGACGCGAAATGGTCGGGCTCCGCCGGCAAGGCAGTCGACCGGTGTCTGGATCAGAAGGCAAAGCAGGCGTGGAACGTCGCGCCGGGGGCGGTGAAGCCAGGGCACTATGTCGTGCAGTTAAGCTTCAGTGGTGAGCGGTGAGCGTTCTGCCTAACGGGACAAATCCCCATTCATGGGAGCTCTCTCGATGAGACGAAAGTGGCTCGCAGTTCCCCTGCTCCTCGCGAGTGTTGGTTGCGGGTACAATCGCATTCAGCAGCTCGATGAGCAGGCCAACGGAGCACAGGGTCAGATCGAGGTGCAGTTGCAGCGGCGCGCTGATCTGATTCCAAATCTCGTAAACACCGTCAAAGGCTACGCACAACACGAGAACGACGTATTCACGCAAGTCGCGCAGGCCCGAGCGGGCGTCCTCGGCGCAGTGCAGACGCACGACCCTCAGCAAATGGCGGATGCCAACGCACAAATGACGTCGGCGCTTGGCCGATTGATCGCCGTTGCCGAGAATTACCCACAACTCAAGGCCGATCAGCAGTTCACGAGGCTGATGGACGAACTGTCGGGTACCGAGAATCGGATCGCCGTCGCGCGTGGCGATTACAACACCGCGGCACAGGAGTACAACGCATACATCCGTCAGTTTCCTCAAGCACTGACAGCCAAGGTCACCGGTGCAAAAGCACGGAACTATTTCAACGTGACCAATCCAGGTGCGCGTGAAGCACCGACAGTGGACTTCTCCAAGCCGTCAAATTCGCCGCCACCATCACCGGCACCGCCGCCGAGTACGCCGCCCAGTAAACAGCCCTGATACGCCTAGGCATTCGGCGCCCCGCGCCTGAGTTGTCGAGCCGTCACGGAGCAGTCGCTCTATGGCGGCTCTCTTGTTTCGAGCGCGTTCGCTACACAGATGTTTCCGACTTGCGAAAGTGACGAAGAGAGCCAGACCGGGTGTTACTGGCTGTGATTGCGGTGTAAATTCGCGGCGCGGCTGGACAAGCCGAACGCAAGAGTACATCAGTCGCTGTAGTTGACTGGTGCCCACCGTGCTTCGGTGACGACCCGTCTGTGCTGCGTCGCCGTATCACCGGACCCGCCTGGGCCGAGCCTTCGACCCCTTCTTTTCACCGAAGGAGCCCCCGATGAGAAGTTTTTGGAAAGGCTTGCTCGCATCAGTAACCTGCGTTGCGCTGTCAGCAGGTCTCGCCGCTGCGCAGCAGCAACGGTCGGCCATCACTGGCCGAATCACCGATCGCGGAACGAATACACCTATCGCCGACGCGAACATAATGATCGTCGGCACCCAGCGGGGTGCTCGCACCGACGATAACGGCGCATATCGGATTACAGACCTCACTCCCGGCATCTACACGCTGCGAATCGCGCGTCTCGGCTATTCGGCTGCGTCTCGGCAGGTGACGGTGGAAGCGGGCGCGAACACGACAGCTGATTTCGTTCTCCAGGCCTCGGCCGTACAGATCGATCAGGTCGTCGTGACGGCAACCGGCGCGACCGAGCGCAAACGCGAGAACGGCAACGATGTCGGCATCATCAAGCCTGGCGATCACGTGAGCCAAGCCGCCGAGCCGAGCCTGACGTCGACGCTCGCGGCAAAGACTCCGGGTCTTGTCATTACGCAGGGTTCAGGCACAGCGGGAAGCAGCGCGCGCATCCGCATTCGCGGCGCGAATTCGGTATCTCTGTCGAATGATCCACTCCTCATCGTCGACGGCGTACGAGTGGACAACAGCACGGATTCCTTCGGACCAGGCGTTGGCGGGGCGAGCATCAGCCGCTTCGACGATATCAACCCGGAAGACATCGAGACCATTGAAGTACTCAAGGGTCCGGCGGCATCGGCCCTGTATGGAACGGCAGCGGCGAACGGTGTCATTCAGATCACGACGAAGCGGGGCGCCGCTGGGCGCACGCAGTGGCGCACGTTCGCGCAGTACGGCAATCAGTGGAATCCGGTTAATTACGGCGACAATTACTATAACATCGGCACAACGCCGACTGGTGGCGCGTTCAATTCGTCATGCACGCTCGATCGCGCGACGCAGGGCACGTGCGTGTTGGGAACTCTGGCGCATTTCAACCCAGCCGACTTCTACAACGTCTACAGCACCGGTAACATCAAATCGTACGGCTTGAGTGTCTCAGGCGGTGGCGACGCAACGCAGTATTACATCAGCGGCGATGGTGATCGGCAGGTCGGCGCGATCAGCATCAATCAGACGCACAACTACAGTTTGCGTGCAAACCTCACGACGCACCTGACGCCGAAACTCAACGCGACGTTCACGACGAACTACATCGATCGTGGCGTGCGGCTGCCGGACAACGACAACGACATCTACGGACCGTTAGGCAATATTCTGTTAGGCAAGGCGTTCAATTGCTCGGCGGCGCAGTTTCATGCGAGCTCGCTGGCCCCGCAGTGCGGGGCGGACACGCTCAGCGACGGCTTCTACTCAGCCGTTCCCTCGACGTTCTACATTCGCGACATCGACCAATGGGCGAAGCGGTTCGTCGGCGGCGCAACGGCAACATGGCAGCCGCTCTCGTGGCTCACCGGCGTGGGGCAGGCGGGCGTCGACATGGACAACCTGTTCGAGCGCTCCTACTTCCCGTCGAACGTGATTACGTGGGTGAACGCGACGATCACGAATGGGTCCATCCAGGAGTACCGCCGGCAGAACCCACGGTACAGCACACAGGGAAGCCTGACGGCTAACAGGCAAGTCGGATCGATCAGCACATCGACAGTCGTCGGCGGACAGTACCTCAACGAGCAGCTGCATTACACCCTGGCATCGGGCGATCACCTCATTCCAGGGACGGCTTCGTTGGCCGATGCGACGCAGAACAAGCTCGTCAACGAAAGCAATCAGACCATCGTCACCGTCGGCTCATACGCGCGAGAACAGCTCGGCTTCCGCGACCGCCTGTTCCTCACGGGCTCGCTGCGCGCCGACGAGAACAGCGCGTTTGGCAAGGATTTCAAGCTCGCTTATTACCCGGCCATCAGCGCGTCGTGGGTGATGTCGGAAGAGCCCTTCCTTCGCGATCAGTCATGGTTTGCGTCGGGCCTGCTCAGCCAACTGCGCCTCCGCGGGGCGTACGGCCAGTCCGGCCAGCGCCCCGGTTTCCGTCAGGCCGACACCTATCTCAATGGTGCGGCAGTCACGCAGACGGGTGGAGGCGAGCTGGCGTCGGTGATCATCGGTGGGACTGGAAACCCGACTCTGAAGCCGGAAATCTCCACCGAGTATGAGGGTGGCTTCGATCTCAACTTCGTCCAGGACAAAATCGGCATTCAATACACGAGCTATCGGAAGACGACGAAGAACGCTCTCGTCGCGCGCGTGCTCGCGCCGTCCCTGGGCGTGAGTAACACCCAGTTCGTGAACCTGGGAGAAGTGTTCAACGGTGGCAACGAGCTGGCGCTGAACGCGACGCTGTATGACAAGCAGAATGCTCGGTTCGAGGTCATCCTTGCGGGATCGACGTTGAAGAATCGACTCAACAAGCTGGGCACTGGCATCGCGTCGATCATCTTCGATCCGCAGCGCCATGTCGAGGGATACCCGTTAGGCGGCTTCTGGGCGAAGAAGATCCTCTCGTACAGCGATGCGAACAACGATGGCATCCTGAGCCGGAGCGAAGTAAACGTCGACAACAACATCACCTACATCGGACCGGTGCTGCCAAAGTTCGAGTACAGCGTCACGCCAACCCTCACGCTGTTCAAGAACCTCAAGCTCTCGACGCTCGTACAGCATCGGGGCGGCAATTACGTGTACAACCAGACGGAAGAGTTTCGCTGCACGACTTCGGCGTTCGCGAATTGCCGCGAGGACAACGATCCCACGGCGCCGCTGGTGGATCAGGCGGCGGTCATCGCCTATCAGAAGACGGTTGGCAGCGGCTTGCCCTCGCACGCGGGCTTCATTCAGAAGGGCGACTTCACGAAGCTGCGCGAAATCTCGGCGACCTTCACCCTGCCGCAGCTCGTCTCGAATCGACTCGGCTTGCGCTCCTCCGCGATTACTTTCGCCGGTCGCAACCTGCACACGTGGACGTCCTATCGAGGCGCCGATCCCGAGATCCAGTACGCGCAGCAGACGAACGGATCGACCACCGCAAGCTTCATCGGGACCGACTTCCTTACACAGGCCCCATTCCGCTCGTTCATCACCCGCCTCGATCTCAACTTCTAAGTGTCACCGCGCACTCAGCAGATACCCATGATGAGGAACCTCATGACTTCATACTCACGGCGTCTTCTCGCGCGCGCGGCGGCGCGATGCGCAGCGGCGGCATCGCTGGCCGCTGTTGGCATTGCCTTGACCGGGTGCAATCTGGACAAGACGCTCAAAGTGCAGGACGTCGATGTCGCCACACCCGAGTCCACGGCTTCCGCAGCGGGCTTGCCTGTCCTGTACGGCGGCGGCCTTGCCGACTTCCAGCAGCAGATGAATTACGTCGACGGCACGGTCGATCTTCCCGGTTTACTGAGCGATGAGCTGCGCGATATCGACACGTTTCCGACGCGCATCTCGGTGGATCAACGTGGTCCCATCCAGATCAATAACGGCACGGTTCAGCAGTGGTTGCGATACATGCAACAGGCGCGGGCGTCACTCGAGCGTGGCGCGGCGGCTTTCGCGCAGTTCGGCGCCAACGATGCGCGCAATGCAGAAATGCACGCTCTGGAAGGGCTGATGTACGTGTTCTTTGGCGAGGACTTCTGCAACGGAATGCCGTACAGTGAATTCACGAATGGCAGTCCGGTGTACGGGCCGGCTACTCCGAATTCGAAGAGCTTCCAGCTCGCTGTGGTGGAGGCGGACTCCGCGCTCGCCATCAACGTACCGCAGAGCCAGGCAACCCAGGGCGCTCTTATAAAGAATCTGGCGGCGGTGGTAAAGGCCCGGGCACTGCTCGATCTCAACCAGCCCGACCAGGCA
>Ga0207700_10000642_pt1 | contig 20387 bp, 15 predicted proteins | sample LARL82metaG_FD_184348 | JGI IMG/M metagenome (GOLD analysis project Ga0207700, IMG submission 184348) | Corn, switchgrass and miscanthus rhizosphere microbial communities from Kellogg Biological Station, Michigan, USA - LAR L8-2 metaG... | ecosystem: Host-associated > Plants > Roots >...
CTACATCGATGGTTTCACCGGCGGGACGCTGCCCTCGAAAGATTCCATTCGCGAGATCCGCATCAACCAGAACCCCTTCTCTCCGGAATTCGACAAGCTCGGCTACGGGCGAATCGAGATCCTCACTAAGCCCGGCACCGACAAGTATCACGGCACGACGTATTTCAATTTCGGCGACGACGTCTTCAACTCTCGTAATCCTTACGCGCAGCAAAAGGCGCCATTCCTGTTGCGCGAATACGGCGGAAACCTGGGCGGTCCGCTCAGCAAGAAAGCGTCGTTCTTCGTGGATGTCGATGAGCGAGACATTCACAACGGAAATATCATCAACGCCTTCACGCTCGATCCCAATACGCTGGCCGAGAATCCGTTTAATACGGTCTTTGAAGCGCCTCAGAATCGCCTGCGCATCAGCCCGCGCGTCGATTATCAGCTCAGCAAGAACAATACGCTGACTCTTCGATACGGCTTCACCCGCAACGACGTTCAGGATCAAGGCGTCGGTAATTTGAACCTGCTCGACCGCGGGGTTCACCGGTTGTCGACGGATCACACGTTACAGGCCACTGAGACGGCCGTACTCAGCAGCAAGGTGATCAACGAAACGCGGTTCCAGTTGTATCGCACCAACATGGATCAGCTGGCTAACACCACGCTGCCCACGATTAGCGTGCAGGGTGCCTTCAACGCGGGCGGATCGCAAACCGGACACTCAGTCGATACTGAGAATCATTACGAATTGCAAAACTACACCACCATCGCCAACGGGGCGCATAGCTGGAAATTTGGCCTGCGAGTGCGCGCGGTTACGATCGACAACATCTCACCCAGTAACTTCGGCGGCACGTATTCCTTCTTTGGCGGCTATGCGCCCATTCTGAACTCGAATTTCCAGCCTGTGACGCCCGGCTTGGTGTGTGATCCCCGCAATCCGAATCCGGCGTGCCAGGATATCACTTCACTCGATCGTTACCAGCGCACCCTGGCGCTTCAGAAATTCGGACTGGACCCGACGACGATTCGTATGCTCGGCGGTGGTGCTTCGCAGCTCAGCATCGCGGCCGGCAACCCGCTCGCAAACCTCAACCAAGTGGACATTGGAGCGTATATCGGCGACGACTGGCGGGTGAAGCCGAACTTTACGCTCAGCCTCGGTCTACGCTATGAAACCCAGACCAACATCCACGACTGGCGGGATTGGGCGCCGCGCTTTGGTTTTGCCTGGGCGCCCGGACAAAGCAAAAACAACCCGCGACCCAAACTGGTCCTGCGCGGCGGATTCGGCATCTTCTACGATCGCTTCAGCGAGCAGAACGTGTTGACGGCGGAACGCTACAACGGCATTACGCAGCAGCAGTATGTGGTCACGAATCCCGATTTTTACCCGACTATTCCGTCGATTGCGCAGCTTGGCCAATTCGCCACCACGCAGCGCATCCAAGAGATCGCTTCCAATCTCCGGGCTCCATACATCCTGCAGTCCGCCTTCACCGTTGAGCGCCAGTTACCGAAAAACACCACCGTGTCTGTGTCATACCTGAACTCGCACGGCTTGCATGAGCTGCGTTCCGCGGACATCAATGCACCCCTCCTTGGAACCTATACGGGTCCGGGCACGGGCGTTTTTCCCTACGGCAACGCCGGACCGATCCTCTTGATGGAATCGGCGGGACTGTTTAATCAAAATCAGTTGATCACCACGGTTCGATCGCAGATCAACAGCAAGCTATCGCTGATGGGCTTTTACATGTACAGCCGCGCCTTCAGCAACACTGACGGGGTCGGTACGCTGACCGCGAATCCCTACAGCATGGCCGGCGAGTACGGTCCTTCCAGCTTCGATATACATAATCGCGTTCACATATCCGGCAACATCACCACCAAGTGGGATATCCGGCTGGCTCCGTTTGTGATGATCAGCTCGGGCGCGCCTTTCGACATCACGTCCGGAACGGATCCTTACGGCACCACGCTGTTCACGGCGCGGCCCGGAATCGCAACCAATGCCGGTCCCGGAGTCATCAGCACGCCTTACGGATTGCTGGATCCGAATCCCGCGCCCGGGGAAACGATTCTCCCGCGTAACTTTGGCCGCAGTCCCGGTCAGATCAACTTTAACCTCCGCGTCGCGAAGACTTTCGGCTTCGGCGCGGCCCGCGAGGGCTCGGCCGCTCCGAGAGGCGGAGGCGGCGGAGGTGGCGACCGCGGTGTTCATGGTGGCCCCCCGGGCGGTGGCGGTATGCGCGGCGGCATGGGGATGGGCGGCCCGGGCATGTTCGGCGGCGGTGGCGGAGGCGGCGGAACGAACCGCAGGTACAATTTGACGCTATCCGTGCAGGCGCGCAATATTCTGAATCACGTCAATCCTGGAGCGATCAACGGTACGCTGACGTCGCCGTTCTTCGGCCAGTCCACTTCGACGGCCGGCGGATTCGGAGCCTTCGCTGAAAATGGCAACAACCGGCGGCTCGAACTGCAGATGCGCTTTACGTTCTAAAACGCTTCCTCAAACGCCCAGGCTCGTCGTCCGATGCTAGCTGGGCCGTACTCGAATTCATCCAAGCGGATCGGGCGTGACATCGAGGCATCGAATAACGTGCGCGGTGCTCCCGCGCGGAATGCGGCGCGGCCTTCGGGCGCCGGCGGAGAAGCTTTGACATAAATTTCGGCAGGCCGGTCTCTTCAGAGACCTTAGGGGCTCGGCGCGACCAAGATCATGAGCGACGATGGCGTCCTTTCCGTGCCTATCGATACCTGTATCGGTTCCGGTCCGGGGGCAAGGTCTGGGGGAACGGTGATGCGTACAAGGTAAAGCCCAGGCGAGGTCAGCCCGGCAAACGCCACGGGGGCGTTCTTGCCGTTGATAGTAACCGTCACCGCATCGCTCAATGGAAACGCGCCGCTGAATACACGATCGGTGATGAAATTCGAGCGATCCGCCGTGGCGCCTAAGCCGATCATATAAAGATCTAGCACGTCACCCGATTTCGCGCCTCGCAGCACGCGGGGATCGACCGCGCTATCGCCAACAAGCATCCCAGTTCCCGCGAGTGCGGCCGTGACAAAAAAGAACTTGGCATCTGCGGTCGGCAGTGCATACACAGCGGGCCGTGTCGCACTGGCAGTGATGGTGAAGGGGTTGCTGCTGAGGCCGTTTACTTGCACCACCACTTGAACCGAGCCAGGTGCAATCCCTGAGGGTGCCAAAGCATTGATCTGCGTTGGACTGACGTAGTAGAGCGCGGCCGGAATTCCATTGAACGTCACCGAGGCGCCGCCTAAACTGAGCGGCAACGCCCGCGCTCCTGCCAGATTCCACACCCGAGCGGGCCCTGTCGTGAATCCGGAGCCAGTGATCGTAACCCACTCGCCCGCCGCCAGACCCGCGGAATACGTCCACGCGTCGACGATTGCCTGTATCGTTGGATGAGCCGCGGTTGCCGCTGCCTGCGTGATCGCAATCGGCTGACCCGCGATCTCGACAGTGGTGTTTCGGGGGCTTCCCGAATTTGCAGTGAAGCCTATCAAAACGATACTTGTTCCTGAACCGGCTGCACCTGTCGTCACGAATGAATCTGAGGAGGCTATGCCGTACGAGCATCCCGCCTGCGTCACCACCAGCACAGGAAGGCTGGCGGCACTCGCGCCGGTGGAGGTCGCGGCGGGACTCATCTCGTACGTGCAGCCATTCAACGCTGGAACATTGTCCTGACTATCAATGAAAAGCGTCCCGAAGTATTTCAATCCACCCGCAACCACCGTCACATGCGCGCCGCCGAGCGCCGCTGCCGCGTGAATCTGTACGTCGAGGGCATGTGCCGTTGAGGATTGAATCGCCAAGGGAGTCACAACGCCGTCGGCGTCCGTCAGAGTAATCGTCGGAGCGTCGAACGTGGTGCCAATCTCGTACGCGTTCAGCCGGATCGTGCTGCCGGGCGCGTATGCCGCGAGTTCACGAAATTGTTCGTCGGTGATCCACGCTCTTCGCGAGGTCTGATCAATCGTGTTGCCGTTTGCGACCACGTTCTGCGAGGCCTGGACAACCAGCGGCTGATTGGCAGGGCCGAAAAAAGACACCGCCGATTCCACGGCCGGGTTGGTATTCGGGTTCAGGAAGTAATTGCCGGTTACGGTACCATTGGTCGTGTTTCCCAGCCACACAGCGGCGCTCCCGGAATCGGCGATAAAGTTCCCGGTTACGGAAATGTTCTGATGCGGGCTGGTAGTGAGGAGGTTGGGGGCGTCGGTGCCAGTAACCACGACACTGCCCAATTGGAGAGTAGGATAACCGGTCCGGGTGAAATTGGCGCCATCAATAACATTGCTCATGACTGCAAAGTTTGCCGCCGGCGGAGAATTGAACCCTCCAGGCCGCAAATCGTTTGAGATAAGTACGCCTGACATCGCGGAGCGATGAACGTAGTTGCCGCGAAGCACGCTGTTAGCGCCACCACCCACGAAAAGCCCATTACAGCAATCGGTCTCCTCTTCGGCGGCATTTTTTTCGATAACCGCATTTGCGGCGCGAAGGCTCGGGTCAGTGCCTACCATGACCGTTCCCACGATACTGGCTGGCAAGTCCCGGTCGAACCTGAAGGTTGCCTGGTTGCCGGAATAGGGCCCCACGACCGGAGAGGTCGTGACCGCAGAAGCCACGATGGCTCCGTCGGAAACCCTTTGGAAAGAAATTGCTGACCCGTTTGGAACGCTGAGTCCATACGACAACAAACTTGTCAATGATCCTGACAGCACGAAAGTTCGGCTGTCGGTTTGGCTTGTGACCGTGCCGATTACGGTGTTGTCGTACTCGAGCGAGTTATCCATCGTCCGGATCATCCGATTCAGCCGAACCTGGTTGTTGGGTAGCGGGTCCGCCATAAAGATGCCGCCATAATTGCTAACCAGCCGGTCCGTGCCCGGCCTCGGAATGGAATACAGACGCTCCAAAACGCTTGACTCTGCGAAGGAAATGTTAAAGGCGATATCCGGGCCGGAATAGGCTTTGATGTTGCGGATCATGCAACCAGTACAGTGGAGCACTGTAACGGGACTGCCTCCATACCGCATCCCCAAAAACGCGATGTCTCCAGGCCGGATTTGTCCGATTACAGAGCTGGTCGCGTAACTGGTTGGGTCGGGGGCGATCGTGAACTGAGTGTTGCCTACCGGATTAGCGGCGTTCATGCGCGGCACGCCCGGAATCGACCGGCCGTTGCGGAAGATGTGAACTTCCACAGCCTGGAAATTATTCGGAGGAAGACCGAAGACCGGATTTAGAATACTCGGATTCTGCCAATTGCCATCGACGGCGAACTGAATCTGCCGGTGCGCCGCATCCACTGATGTCACCCGGACCTGCGTGAAGGGCAGCGGGTCGTAATCCGCTGTGAAGTTCTCCAGCACAACGTTGGTGCTATTCGTAATGCTCATTCCGCCTACCAGAGGATTGGAAAAGTAAAGATCCGATCCCTGAAGATCAATGGTTATGTTGCTGAGGCTGTCCCATGCGACATGGGCGCCGCCGTACTGCGTAGACGTCGATACCAGGTACTGCAAGCTCTGAAAATAATAGGCGCCTGGATCCGCAATCACCCTGCCGAACTGATTGTTCTTGGCATACAAAACGGCTCGAAAAAAGAGTGGCCCTGCATCTGTGGTCGGGTCGTTTGGGACCATGTTGCCGGATGCGATCCCCAGCCTTACGAGGTCTTCGGATAAGTTCAGAGTCGTCTGGGCGGTTGCGGCGAATGCGATCGCCAATGATGCGAGTACCAGCTTTGCGGACATATCGATACTCCGGACTGCGCTAATTGAGCCACTACGACGCGCACGATCTTCAGGGCGCGCTCGGCTCCAACCCGAAAACCCAGACCGCCCCACCCTCCGGCACTTCTGGATATTCGCCTGGAAACACGCGATTCAAGTTGACTTGCATGCTCAGTGAGTCGCCTCCCCAGCCTGTCAGCACCGCGATGTACTGCTTGCCGTCAATCGTGAATGACGTAGGTGGCGCCAGAATCCCCGAATTGGTCGGGAACTCCCAGAGCAGCTTTCCGGTGGTCGCATCGAAAGCGTGAAATTTGCGGTCGTTGGTTCCACCGCTGAACACCAATCCACCCGCCGTCGCCAACATCGCTCCCCAATTCGGCGACTTGGCAAACTTGTGCGTCCATACCCGCTGGCCGGTGTCTACATTCCACGCCTGTACCTCACCGATGTGATCGGCTCCCGGCGCAACCGAGAAACCCAGTTTCACGCCCGTGAAGGTTTGGCCGGCTTCGTACTCTACCTCTTTGCCCATGGAGGTCTGACAGAGATTGTCATTGGCCGGGACATAAATCATTCGCGTCGCCGGGCTGAACGCGATCGGGGGCCAGTTCTTGCCGCCCCACAACGACGGGCAGTACGTCACTTCCTTGCCGGTGCCGGGCTTGTGATCCAAATCCACCTCGGCGCGTCCGGTTTCCGGATCCAGGCCCTTGAATACGTTCTGCGTCACGTAAGGCTTGCCCTCGATGAAATGAATTCGCCCGTTGGCGGTCCGCTCCAGAAACCGCAGATAGCCGTCGCGTGCGACGTCGACCAAGCCTTTGATTTTGCGCGCGCCACGTAGGAAATCGACCAGGATTGGCGGCGAAACCTCGTCCCAATCCCAGGAATCGTTGGGATGGTATTGAAAGTGACCCTTGATAGCTCCGGTCGCGACGTCGATCGCTAACGTCGACGCGGTGTAGAGATTGTCACCCGGCCGCTGGTCGCCCATCCATGGCCCGCCGTTGCCGGTTCCCCAATAAGCCAGGTTGGTCTCCCGATCGTAATTCCCGGTCACCCAAACGGACCCTCCGCCGGTCTTCCATTGATCGCCTTTCGGCCAAGTGCCGCTCCCAGGTTCTCCCGGCGCCGGAATCGTATAAGTGCGCCACTGCTCCTTGCCGGAGTCCGGATCGAAGGCCGCGACGAAGCCGCGTATGCCATACTCGCCGCCCGATGCTCCCACCATCACCTTGCCACCGGCGATCAGCGGCGCGAGCGTAATGTAGTAGCCCGACTTGTTGTCCGCTACCGTAGTAGTCCATACCTCCTGGCCCGTCCTCGCATCCAGCGCCACCAGTACGGCCTCGCCCGCTGCAACGTAGACTCGATCGCCCAAAAGCGCAATGCCGCGGTTGGTCTCGTGAGGCACGGAAGCTCCCGCCGGGCGCCGCTTCCTATAACGCCACAGCAAATTTCCGGACTTGGCATCGATTGCGATCACCTGATTATTCGGTGTCGATACGAACATGACCCCGTTATTGACGATGGGCGCAGCCTCGTGGACCCTCGTTTCGCCGGTTGAAAATACCCAGACCGGCTGCAGGCGCTTGACGTTATCGGGCGTGACATCGCGGAGCGGGCTGTAGCCCCAGCCGTCGTAGGTGCGGCGTATCATCAGCCAGTTGCCATCTTCCGGATTCTTGAGTCGCTCGGGCGTCACGGCCTGATAGTTGCGCAATGCCGGCGGCATCGGTGCCACAACGCGCGGCTCCGGCTGAGGGAACCCGACACTGGCGATCGCAAACAGGGCGAGCGCGCGAACCATGGTGACATCTGGCATAGCCGTCATCATACACCGAAGGCATCGACGCCCAGGTAGGTCGTGTCCCAAATCTAGGACACTACGCGCAGGTACATCTACAACCGTTTATTATATGCATTTGACAACATATTACGTCTAGATCATAATATAGTTGTTGACTTGGGCCGTTGAGATAGGCGATGAGTTTGAGCCAGCTCGACTTGTTACATGAGCAAGTACAAACTGAGATTCTGGCGCTCTCCCGCCTTCTCCAGAGGTTCGGGCCGCGCCTAGGCCGGCCACGAGTTGACACGTTGAAAGGCTCCCGCCACTCGAACATGAAGGAGCTACGCTTCAATGCAGCAGGCGGTGAATGGCGAGTGGCTTTTGCCTTTGATCCTAAACCAAAGGCGATTCTGCTGATCGGAGGGGATAAATACGGAGGCAGCGAAAAGCGATTTTATCGCGAGCTGATCCTGAAGGCTGATGACCGGTTCGATGCCCATCTGGTGAGAATCAAGCGAAAAGGAATGTAACCTATGGCTGTCAATGTGAATGAAAAAATTCGGAAATCAAGCCCCGCGCAGCGCAAGCGAATCGAAGCGCGCGCCGTCGAGTTGATTGCTGAGGAAATGACCTTACGTGAACTCAGACGGGCGCGAAAGCTGACGCAAGTTCGCATGGCCAAGGCCCTTGGAATCACCCAGGACGGTGTATCACGCCTAGAAAAGCGCAGCGACCTTCTGCTGTCCACGCTTCAGAAAACTGTGAAAGCCATGGGAGGCAGCCTGTCGCTTGTTGCCGAGTTTCCCGACCGCCCTCCCGTCGTATTGTCCGGCATCTCCGAGAGCCGCCGCTAAATGGAAGAGACAAGGACTTGTTAAACTGAATCGAAGCTAAACTTGAAGAATCATGCCGATTAGCAAAGATCTACTGGACATCCTGGTCTGTCCTCTGTGTAAGGCTCCAGTGGAGTTGAAGCCGGATCAGAGCGGGCTGAAGTGCGTCCAATGCAAACGCGTTTATCCGATTCGCGACGAGATTCCCGTTATGCTGATCGATGAAGCGAAGGTCGAGGAGTAGCGGACCTTTCCGAAATGATAAATGTGCTGGAGCGCCTTTCCCCCGGCGCGCGGGTCGCCGTCATCCGCTTGCGATCGCTAGGCGATTGCGTGCTTACCACTCCGGCGATTTCGCTGCTAAAACAGGCCCGGCCGGACTTGCGGATCGCGATGGTGGTGGAAGATGCCTTCGCTCCCGTCTTCAGCGGCAACCCGGATTTGGAATCGATTCTGTCTCCGAGAGCATCGGAAATATCCCGCTGGCGCCCGGAGCTGACCCTGAATCTTCATGGCGGTGCGACCAGTGTGCGGCTCACTATCGCGGGCCGGTCTCGTTGGCGCGCGGGCTTCGCTCATTTCCGCTTTCGACCTGTTTATAACGTCCAAATTCCACGTGCCCAGGAGATTCTCCACGTCGACCGCAAGGTCCATACCGCCGAGCACGTCGCCTCAGCCATGTTTTACCTCGGCGTGCCGCCGGCCGAGATTCAGAGAGCGCGATTGTTCGTGAAACCGCAGTCGAGCATCCGCCCATACACCGTCCTGCACCCGATGGCTTCGGCGCCCGACAAGACCTGGCCATGCTCCAATTTCCTCGCAGTGGCCGAACACTTGGACAAACGGCTCGGCCTGGAGCCGGTCTTCATCGCCGGGCCGGGCGAGATCCTGGACGCCTTCGCACAATATCGAACTTTCGCCGGCGCGTCGTTGGAAGAAATAAAATCGCTGCTCGCGGGCGCTTCACTCTTCGTCGGCAACGACAGCGGACCCGCGCATATGGCGGCTGCATTCGGATTGCCCGTCGTGGTCTTATTCGGATCTTCGGACCCGGACATCTGGCGACCCTGGCGTACCGAATCCTCGGTGTTGACTGACCCGGCGGGCATCAACTCCATCGGGATCTCCGAAGCCGTCCAAGCGATCGAAACGGTGCTTGCGCCACTACCCAAATGAGCGAATTCCGCCGACTCCTCCGCTTCGTCCGGCCTTATAGCGCACCGCTGCTGTTGTCGGTGGTCCTGATGGCGGCCGTCGGCGCAGGGCAGGGATTCATGGCCGTCCTCATCGGTCCAATCTTCGACCGCGTGCTGAAACCTGATTCCGCCGATTCTTTGGTGCCGTTGGTGAGCGTCCCGGGTTTCAATCACATCATCTATCTTCAGGACATTCTGCCGGCTAGCATCCACAATGTCTGGACTATGGTGGCGGTAGCGATCCTCGCCACCTTCCTCATCAAGGGTCTGTGCGATTACTTCGGCAACTACATGGTGAACTACGTGGGTTTCGCCGCCGTCACCGACCTCCGGCAAAAAGTTTTCGATCGCGTGCTCCGTCAGGACGCGAACTTCTTCGAGTCCAACTCCACCGGCCGTCTCATGTCGTCCATCATGAACGATCTCGAAAAGATCCAGGTGGCCACCTCACACATGCTGGCCGATTGGCTGCGGCAATCATTCTCCGTGATCTTTCTGTTGTGGGTTGTGGTGGAAAAAGATTGGCGGCTCGCTTGCGTGAGTCTCACCGTGCTTCCCTTCGTGCTGGTGCCCACGCTGCGGATCGGCCGGCGCATCCGGCGCACCACGCGACGCGCCCAGGATGACGCTGCCGAGCTGAACCAGATTCTTCAAGAGACCCTCAGCGGTCACCAGGTCGTAAAGTCGTTTGGCACCGAGGATATCGAGTCCAATCGGTTTCGAATTGCGGCCCACCGCCTGAAATCCAGCAATCTTCGCTATGTTGCCCAGCAAGCGCTCTCGTCCCCTCTAATCGAATTCTTCGCCGCGATCACGATCGTCGGGCTCCTCACCTACGCGCGCCTGGAGATCAAGAACGGAGCGCTGACCGCCGGCGAATTCACCAGCTTCGTCATTGCGCTGCTGATGCTTTACGAGCCGGTCAAGCGGCTCACCGGCATTCATAATATTTTCCAGCAGGCGCTGGGCGCATCGCAGAAGGTCTTCGAATATCTCGACGACGACCGCCAGATTCAGGACCAGCCGGGCGCGACCAAGCTGGCCAAATTTCAGCACGCCATTTTGCTCGATCATGTGAGTTTCCGCTATCCCAACGCCCCCGAGGGATTTTCGCTGAACGACGTTCAACTGGAAGTGCGCGCCGGCGAAGTGTTGGCGCTGGTGGGCCCCAGCGGGGCGGGGAAAACCACGCTCGCAAACCTGGTACCGCGCTTCTACGATGTTACCGGCGGCGCGGTGCGGATCGACGGGAAGGATGTGCGCGACCTGCAGTTGGCATCGCTGCGCGAAAAGATTGGGATGGTCGCACAGGAAACATTTCTCTTCAACGACACCGTCGCGAACAATATCCGCTACGGCAAGCCCAAAGCCAAAGACGACGAGATCCAGGCGGCCGCTCGAAATGCCCTAGCCGATGAGTTTATCGAGCGAATGCCGCAGGGTTACAACACGATTATCGGCGAGCGCGGCGTAAAACTCAGCGGAGGACAGCGGCAGCGGCTGGCGATCGCCCGGGCATTGCTCAAGAACGCGCCCATACTGATCCTGGATGAAGCCACCTCACATCTCGACACCGAGTCTGAGATTCTGGTGCAGCGCGCGCTCCAAACCCTGATGAACAATCGCACCGTAATCGTGATTGCTCACCGGCTGTCCACCATCCGGCGTGCCGACAAGATCGTCGTCGTGGATCGAGGCCGCATCTCCGAGGTCGGAACGCACGAAGAGCTGGTCAATCATGGCGGAATCTACCAACGCCTGCACGACCTTCAATTTCTGCAACCGGATCCACTTTTGAACCCATGATTGCAAGCATCCGCAGCATGACCGGCTTCGCCCGGGTCCACAAAGCCACCGAGCATGGCGAAATCACGGTCAACCTCAAGAGTGTGAACCATCGCGGTCTGGACCTGCACTTTCATCTCGAAGCCGACCTCGATCCGTTCGAGGGCGCCATGCGAGCAGTGCTGAAACGATCCGTCCACCGCGGCCATGTCGACATCCGTTGTTCGCTGTTGCGCTCCGGCAATGGCGCTCCGGGTGGGCTGAATGCTCCGCTCTTGCGTGCCTATCTGACAGCGTTCCGGCAAGCCGCGTCTGCCGAGGGAATCGCATCGCAACCCGACCTGAATCAGGCCTTACGCCTTCCCGGAATGTTCGGCTCCGGCGGCGATCTCGAGGCGGATCCTAAAATCGAAGGCGAGCTGCTCGCGGTGCTCGAAGAGGCGATTGAAAAGCTCAATCAATTCCGGTCGCGGGAAGGCGCGGAGCTGGCTACCTTCATCCGCGAGCACAATCGTGTTCTGGCGGATAGTGCGGTGCAAATGGAAGCGATCCGTTCGCGGGCGCAGCCTGCTTTCCAAACCCGCCTATCCGAAAAATTGCAGGAGCTGCTTGGCACTTTTGCGCTCGATCCGCAGCGCCTGGCACAGGAAGCGGCACTCCTGGCGGACCGCAGCGATATCGGCGAGGAGATCTCGCGCCTGCAGATTCATTCGCGGCAGCTGAACGAGCTTCTGGATGCCGGCGGCGAAGTAGGCAAGAAGATCGACTTCCTGCTGCAGGAGATGAATCGCGAAACCAACACTGTGCTGTCGAAGACCAACGGCATCGGCGAGTTGGGTCTGGGGATTACCGACCTGGCGCTGGCGGGGAAGGCCGCTATCGAGAAAATCCGGGAACAGGCGCTGAACCTCGAGTGACCGCCGAATGACTAGCGTCTTCATCATTTCCGCCCCTTCGGGCTCGGGCAAATCCACGCTCGTCCATCGATTGCTCAAGACCGTCCCGGCGCTCACCTTTTCCATCTCCTACACCACCCGTCCTCCGCGCCCCTCGGAAACCAACGGCGTCGACTATATTTTCATCACCCGCGCCGAGTTTGAGGCTCGCCTGGCGCACGGCGAATTCCTTGAATTTGCAGAGGTTTTCGGCAATTATTACGGTACCAACCGCAGCACCTTCGAACAGGCGGTCCACCAGGGCAAAGACCTGGTACTCGACATCGACGTACAAGGTGCGAGACAATTGAAAGTAGCGATTCCGGAGGCGATCAGTATTTTCGTGCTTCCACCGTCTCGAGAGGTTCTCGAGCAACGCCTGCGTGCACGATCGCAAGACACCGAAGAGGTGATCCAGCGTCGCCTTAAGGGCGCAGCCGAGGAAGTTCGCAATTATAAGCAATACGATTATGTGCTGATCAACCGGGAGCTCGAGGAGTCGGCCGCGAGGTTGACCTCCATCGTGAGAGCCGAGCGCCTTCGCAAAGCCAAAATGGAAGAAGAAGTCCGGCCCATCCTGGAGAGCTTTGAAAAGTAAAAAAGCCGCTTTGAAAAGAATTGAGGTTCAGAAAAAATGGCTGAGAGATTGAAGAACAACGCGCAGTACGCGATCCCCGATGACGGTGAGCAGAGCACCTACCGCTTCATCATCGTTGCCGCCAAGCGCGCGCGCCAGTTGCAGAATGGGGCCCGTCCCTTTCTCCCAACCACTTCCAAAAAGCCCACCGTAACTTCCATGGAAGAAGTTCGCCGCGGGCTGGTGAAATATACCGATACGCCGAAAGTCATACCAGGCCAGGAGCCGCCGCCAGAGGAATAGAAAAGCAACATGAACGCTGTGTTGGGCGTGGGCGGTGGCATCGCCGCCTATAAATCCGCCGAGTTAGCCCGGGCGCTCATGGAGCGCGGGTTCCGTGTCCAGGTGGTTCTCACTTCCGCCGCCGAAAAATTCATCACACCCCTGACATTTGCCGCGCTCACCGGACGCAAGGTGATTACCGATCTGTTTGCGTCCGCTAGTTCTGACGAGACCCTTTCGAGTGCGGTCGAACATATCGCAGTCGCGCAAGAGAACGACATCCTGGTGATCGCTCCCGCCACGGCCGATCTGCTCGCGCGCCTGGCGCACGGGCTTGCCAACGATTTCCTCACTACCACCTACCTGGCCTTCACTGGACCGGTGGTGCTGGCGCCCGCGATGAACAGCAACATGTGGATGCATCCGGCCACGCAGGCCAATCTCGCGATCTTAAAAAGTCGCGGCCACCACATCATCGAACCGGAAGAAGGCTTGCTGGCCTGCGGGACAACCGGCCCGGGCAGGCTGGCCGAACCCGAGCGAATCGCCGACATGGTCGCCGGCTTGACCTTGCATCAGCGGGATCTCGATGGAGAAACCGTACTGATCACTGCAGGACCCACCGAGGAACCGCTCGATCCGGTGCGCTTCATCTCCAACCGGTCCAGCGGCAAGATGGGCTACGCGCTCGCCCAAGCTTCGGCTCAACGTGGCGCGCGAGTGGTTCTGGTGTCGGGACCGGTGCAATTGCAGGAGCCGGCCGGCGTCCAGGTGATCCATGTTCGCACCGCCGTCGAAATGCGCAACGCCGTGATGGAGCATCTGGCGGACGCCACCATCATCGTGAAATCCGCGGCCGTGGCCGATTATCATATGTCGCGCGTGCCGCAGCACAAGGTCAAGAAAACTTCGGCGAGAATGTCGCTCGACCTCGACCCCACTCCCGACATCCTGGCCGAGCTGGGCCAGAAGAAAGGCGACCGTCTGTTGATCGGCTTCGCCGCCGAGACTGAAAACCTGACCGACAGCGCTCGACAGAAGCTCAAGACCAAAAACTGCGACATGGTGGTGGCGAATCTGGTGAACCAGGAGGGTACCGGCTTCGAGTCCGATCAAAACGAAGTTGTATTGGTTCTTCGCACCGGCGAAACGATCCCCATTGCCCGCGCTCCCAAGCGCGAAATCGCCGACCGCATTTTTGACCAGGTCACTAAACTGCGCCTGGCCCTCCACGCGGCCCGATGACGAAGGACGAAGTCCGGCGCTATCTGGAGTTTTACCAGGACCTCGGATTGAAGACCATCTATCGCCGCGGACAACCCGCCATGCCGATCGATCCGCCTCAGGCCATCCGCTTTAACACTCGGGCCCCCAACCTTAGTCCCGCCCCGGCATCCCCTTTAGTACCCTCGCTCGAACCGGTTCATGACAATTTACTAAAAATATCGCAAGATATAGGTGACTGCAAACGATGTCGCTTGCATGAGGGCCGGAACCGGATAGTGTTCGGGACCGGGGCCGAGCAGGCGAGGCTGGTGTTTGTAGGTGAAGGCCCGGGTGCCGACGAGGACGCGCAGGGGTTGCCGTTCGTCGGCCGGGCCGGACAACTTCTCACCCAGATGATTGAAGGGACGGCCCATAAAGAGGGCATCCCGCTCCAACGTAGCGACGTCTACATCTGCAACGTCGTCAAGTGCCGCCCGCCCGAAAACCGGACTCCACAACCCGATGAGATGGAGATTTGCGGCCAGTTCCTGTTCCGCCAGCTTCTGGCCATTCGTCCCAAGGCCATCTGCGCCCTCGGTTCCACCGCGGCCAAAGCGATCCTGGGCACCAAGGAAGGCGTCACCAGGCTGCGTGGAAAGTGGCAACAATGGCGCGATATTCCAGTGATGGTTACGTATCATCCCTCATATTTGCTCCGGCCATACAATCAAAACGCTAAGAAAGAAGCCTGGGAAGACCTTAAGAAAGCCCTGCACTATGTCTACGACTAGTGGCGCAGGCGAACCTGCGCAGCCCTCCCGGCTAGGGATCTTCATCACCTTTGAAGGACCCGACGGAAGCGGCAAGAGCACCCAGGCGCGGCTACTCGCCGAGCGTCTGCGGCACGAAGGCTACCCAGTGCTCGAGACTGTCGAACCCGGCGGCACGCCCATCAGCCAGCAAATCCGGCGCATCCTGCTCGATCCCGCGAATCGCGAGCTGCGACCGATCACCGAGCTGCTGCTGATGTTCGCTGCCCGGGCGCAGAATGTCGAGCAATCAGTCCTCCCGGCCCTCACCGAAGGCAAAATCGTTGTGTCAGATCGATTCACCGATTCTTCGATCGCCTACCAAGGCGCGGGGCACCGCCTGGGCTGGGAAGTCGTGCTCGAAGTGGATCGCATCGCCTGCCACGGCCTGGTCCCGGACCTGACGCTGTGCATCGACATCGACACGGAAACCGGACTCTCTCGCGCCCACTCGCGAGCACACCACCACGAAATGCGCTACGAGCAGCAGGGCGCCGAATTTCACAAACGAGTCCGCGCTGCTTACCACGAACTCGCCCGCCGTGAGCCGCAACGTTTTCGATTGATCGACGGCGAAGGCACGCCGGAACAAATCGCAGAAAAAGTATGGACCGAGGTAGCGGGCGTGTTAGCTAAGCGCCTGGCTAACGCGCGCTCTTCGTAGCCAGCATGGGAAGCTTCTAGACCCCTCATCCCTGGTTTTGAGATAGACTTGGACACCTGAAAGCAAATCAAGACCAGATGGCCACCCAAGCCCCAAACTTGCTCAAGCCCGGCGACGAACTGGGCCCTTATCGCGTCGACGCTCTCATCGGAAAGGGCGGCATGGGCGAGGTGTACCGCGGAACCGACACGCGGCTGGGAAGACCAGTGGCCATCAAGATTTCCGCCCGCGAATTCAGCGACCGGTTCGAGCGCGAGGCGCACGCGATCTCGTCTCACAATCACCCCAATATCTGCACGCTTTATGATGTCGGGCCGAATTTCCTGGTCATGGAATTCGTGGAAGGCGACACTCTATCGCACCTGGTCAAGCAGGGTCCGATGCCGCTCGAAAAGGTCTTGCAATACGCGATACAGATTGCGGATGCGTTATCCGCCGCGCACACGAAGGGCATAATCCACCGGGATCTCAAGCCGGCCAACATCATCCTGACCAAGAGCGGCGTCAAGGTTCTCGATTTCGGTTTGGCCAAGTTTAGCGCCACTGCCAAGTTCAGCGCTTCCGGGTCCAGCGAGTTGCAAACGCAGACCAGCCCGATCACAGGCTCGGGTTCGATCGTCGGCACGCTGCACTACATGTCGCCCGAACAAGCGGAGGGCCGGGATACCGATGAACGTTCCGATATATTCTCGTTCGGCGCGGTGCTGTATGAGATGATCACGGGCAGGCGCGCCTTCGATGGCGAATCCCAGACCGCGATCCTGGCTGCGATTCTGAAGGACCAGCCGCCTCCCATGCAGCAATTCCAGCCGATGGTGCCTCGCGCGCTCGACCGTGTCATCCGGAAATGTCTGGAGAAGAAGCCAGCCGACCGCTGGCATTCGGCGCACGACCTCAAGCCGACGCTCGAATTGATCGATCTGGCAGGCCCCACCAGCGCATCGTCCAGCGTAAGCGGCAGCGGCATTCAGCCAGCGGCCCCGACACCCTCGCGCCGAAAATGGCTGTGGCCGGCTGTCGCGGCCGTCATCGCTATGGGTGCGATTCTTGCCCTCTGGGCTCCGTGGCGAAAACCAATACCTACCCAATCCGTGCGCTTCGAAGTTGGACCCTCGGAAAAGATGACGTTCATTTCCCAGGCGGCCATGGCGGTCTCTCCCGATGGCCGCTGGATGGTCTTCCCTGCTTTCAGCGAAGATGGCGTTCAGCACTACTTCGTGCGCGCCCTCGACGGCGTAGAAGTCCGCTTGCTACCGGGCACGGAAGGTTCACAGGCGCCCGCGTCGTGGTCCTACGATAGCCGCTGGGTCGTCATCGCGACCGGGAACAAGCTCAAGAAGGTCGACATCCAGGGTGGACCGCCACAAAACATCGCGGACTTTCCAGGCCTCATGAGCGGAGCAGGCTGGAACTCCGATGGTGTGATAATCACCAGCTCATCCGGCGCGCGAACCGGCATTCTGCGCGTATCTTCCTCAGGCGGAGAATTAAGTCCTGTCACCGTTCCAGCGTCAGGCGAGTTCAGCCACGTCTGGCCACAATTTCTGCCGGATGGAAAGCACTTCCTGTATCTGCGGGCGACCTCCGACGCGGCTAAAGCAGGAATCTATATCGGGTCCATTAATGTTCCGCCCAATCAGCAGAGCACCCAACGACTGCTGGCCACCGACCGCCAAGCGTATTATGCGGCCTTGCCCGGCAGCCGAACCGGGCACTTAATCTTCTTGCGCGGCCTCACCTTGATGGCGCAGCATTTTGATCCCGATAAGATGACGCTCAGCGGTGAGCCCATAGCCATTGCCGATGGCATAGATTCCTTCACCGCTACCAATCATGGCCTGTTCTCGGTATCGGATAACGGCACGCTGGTTTACCGGGCCGGCAACGGCTCTCAAACCCTACTCACCTGGATGGACCGGCAAGGGAATTCCGCCGGTACTCTGGGCGAGCCCGGCGACTATGCGTTTCCAGCCATCTCCCCGGATGGGAACCGCGTGGCTGTCACGGTGGGCGCGCCCGGCAACCGGGATATTTGGATTTTCGATGTCGCGCGCGGCGCCAGCACGCGCTTTACGTTTGACCCCGCCAACGATGAAAATCCCGTCTGGTCGCCCGACGGCAAGAACATCGCATTCAGCTCCAATCGCAGTGGGCAACTGGATTTGTATGTCAAACCCGCCGACGGTTCCGGCGAAGAAAAGTTACTCTTGAAAACCGATGAGCCGAAGACAGCAGAACATTGGACCAAAGACGGCCGCTTCCTGCTGTTCGACAGCACCGGGCCTAAGACAGCCGCCGACATGTGGGCCTTGCCATTTTCGGGGGAGTCCAAGCCGATTTCTCTCTTGAAGACCCAGTTTAACGAAGGCCGGGCGAGGGTATCTCCGGATGGACGTTGGCTGGCCTACTCCTCCCTAGAATCTGGTACCGGCGAAGTCTACGCGCGGCCGTTCACTCCCGAGGCGCCGGCAGGGACCGGAGCGAAGTGGCTGATTTCGAAAGGCGGCGGGACTCGGTCCATCTGGCGTAGCGATGGAAAAGAGTTGTTCTACTACAATAATGGCCAAGCGATGGCAGTGGACATCGATACCAGCAAGGGATTCCAGGCCGGCGTTCCTCGGCGTATGTTCGCAGGTCCGATAGGAGTCGGAGGCACGGGCTGGGATCTGTCGCCGGACGGCAAGCGCTTCCTGTTCGCCGCGCCGCCGGGCGCCGGCCGAGCCATCCCGTTCACTGTAGTCCTCAACTGGGTCGCCGGGCTGAAGAAGTAGGGGACCCCCTATACCTGGCTCGGCAGGCCAAGCAGCTTCGTGCCGTTCTCCCAACGAATCTTCCGGAAAACCTCTGGCTTTGACATCTTCTGGGCCGCCGCCAGCGTCTCGCGTGCAATACATTTCCCGTGGAGGCGCGGAGAGGGGTTCGTTTGACCTCCTCCGCGTCCGTCAGAGCACGGACAGTCGCAGCCGAACATGAGTTTGTCCTGATGCCGCGCCAGAAACCCCGCCATGAACTCGGGGTCACGGTTCAGTGCGTTATTACACGAGTTCGCCGACATGTCGGCGTAAAGGTTCGGATATTCCGAAAGCCACTTATCGCTCAGGCCGCCAGGTTTAATCGGACCACTTGGGTAGGCGGTGTCGAACGCGTAGTCGGCGCTAACGTTGGCCCAGAATGTGTCCGCGTGGGCGATGAACTTAGTCTTTGGAAACGCCTTCAGCATGGTGTCGAAGCGTTTGAATCCACCGTTGAAGACGGCATTACCCGAAGCCTGCGGCACGTCTCCGAAGTGGATCTGGATCGGCACGTTCAGTTCCGCGGCGAGCGCATACATGCGCTTCATCTCGGGGCCGTCGCATTCCACTTGGTACTTGATCTCGCCCAACCCGAGGGCTCCGCCCTTAACGGCATTCGTCAGCACACCGGCGGATTCTGGTTTGGTGACGTCGGCGCTAACGAACCACACGAAACGGCCCGGGTGTTTCTCCGCTAGATCTCTGGCCTGATCCACCGCCTGCACTCGTGTGAGCAGGACGGCTTTGGTTACTCCGCTGCCCTCAATATGGGCGAGGTTTGATTCGCCATTGGGCCGCAGATGGAGGTGGATGTCGAGCACTGGGCCGCCCCACTCATAGCTTTGCTGGGCCAGGACGGAAGCTGCCGAGGCTGCCGCGCCCGCGCTGATGAATTGTCTTCGATTGATCATGGACACTCAGCATATAGCTTACCCCCGTTCGCGGAGCATTCGGTTCGCTCATCTGAAAGCCTAGCCCGTCGAAGGTAAGGCCGGATCCGCCGCCGGCCCTAATTTCTGAAAGTGATCTTGGAGTCGGCCCCGAATTTCTTGTAGTCGCTGTAGCGGATCACCAGGCGAATGCGCTGCGGGCCGGTCCGGAAGTACAGCGTGTCGTCGCCATAGGTCGTCACCGGAAACCAAAAACCGCCGTCGAGTTTTTGCCGAAGCGTGGTGAAGTGCGGGAACAGATTTTCGTTCTTGAGCGTTCGGATCTGGGGGACGGCTTGGCCTTCGCTGCGGATGATAGAGTAATTTTCCTTCGATACCCATAGCATCCCGTCGAACAGGCGCTGGCCATCCAGGATCTGGCGAGGACGAACTTGTATCACGTAACAATCCACACCGTCCATCGTCTCTTCACCTCGGAACTGCGTCTCATAAAGGAAAAGCTGATCCTTGGTCAGGAGGAACGGCTGCACGTCGCGTATATCCCGAAAATCCTCGTCGGTCATTTTAAGCCGGCTCAGAGTGTCGACGGGTTTTCCAATCACTTGTTCCGTGCGCTCCTGCTGCGGCGAGAAGATGATTTCGCGGAGTTCGGTGTAGCCCCCACTCTTGGCGCCGCGGCCGTCGAATTCATCGATGGTCACGCTCTGCCGATAGGTGTAATTGCTTTGGGCTTGCGCCGTTTCGGTTTCGCGCATCGCTACGCGGCGCGCCAGATCAGGCGGGGGATCGTCGGCGCGCAGGCCGGGACAACAAATGACCGATGTTAAGATGAAGCAGATGCGCCAGTTCCTGACGAC
>Ga0207700_10000647_pt1 | contig 20348 bp, 13 predicted proteins | sample LARL82metaG_FD_184348 | JGI IMG/M metagenome (GOLD analysis project Ga0207700, IMG submission 184348) | Corn, switchgrass and miscanthus rhizosphere microbial communities from Kellogg Biological Station, Michigan, USA - LAR L8-2 metaG... | ecosystem: Host-associated > Plants > Roots >...
TCGACTGGACCTTGGCGCCGATCAGCTCGACGTTATATTTATCCAGCACGCCGGCTTCGGCCAGATCGACGGAAAGGTTCAGACCGGTCTGGCCGCCCACTGTCGAAAGCAGCGCGTCGGGCCGTTCGATGCGGATGATTTCTTCGGCGAAGGCGATGCTCAGCGGCTCGATGTAGGTGCGGTCGGCCAGGTCCGGATCCGTCATGATGGTGGCCGGATTGGAGTTAATCAGCACCACTTGATAGCCGTCGGCACGCAGCGCCTTGCAGGCCTGGGCACCCGAATAATCGAACTCACAGGCTTGGCCGATTATGATCGGGCCGGAGCCGATGATCAGGATGCGGTGGATATCGTTACGCCGGGGCATGAAAAATCAGCCACGTTTTATCAACGGCTGTAGTCCTTGATCAGCTGCATGAAATCGTCGAACAGGTAATGCGAGTCGTGCGGACCGGGCGCGGCTTCGGGGTGATATTGAACACAGAAGACCGGTTCGTTGCGGTGGCGGAACCCTTCCAGGGTCTGGTCATTCAAGTTGATGTGCGTGAGTTCTACTTCGGTCTGGTTGAGCGAATCGGGGTCTACCGCGAAGCCGTGATTGTGGGATGTGATCTCGACTTTTTTCGTCACTTGGTTCAGCACCGGATGATTGGCGCCGCGATGGCCGAACTTCAACTTGTAGGTCTTGCCGCCCAGAGCCAGGCCTAGGATCTGATGGCCCAAGCAGATGCCGAAGATGGGCTTCTTGCCGATCAGTTGACGGATCTGTTGTGCCTGATATTGAAGCGGCTCGGGGTCGCCAGGCCCATTCGAGAGGAAAATGCCGTCGGGATTGAGTGCCAGAACGTCTTCGGACGATGTGAGGGCGGGCACAACGGTCACGCGCGCGCCCACCTGGACCAGGCGACGCAAAATGTTGCGCTTGATTCCGTAATCGTATGCGACCACATGACACCAGGGGGCCGCTGCATCGTTAACTTGCTCCGAGGGCGAGCAGGCCGAGACCGGCTTATCCCAGGAATAACGCGAGGGCGTGGAGACTCGGGTGGCCAAGTCCAGCCCGGCCATGGACGGTGACTGGCGTGCGCGATCGACCAATTCCTTAGAGTCGCCTCCGTTCACCGCCAGAATCCCACGCATCACGCCGCGGGTGCGAAGGTGGCGAACCAGCGCGCGGGTGTCGACTTCAGCCGCTACCGGAACTCCATTCTCCGCCAGAAAATGTTCGGCGTTCTCTTCCGAGCGCCAGTTGCTGGCGATAGAGGAAAATTCACGGACCACCAGGCCTTCGATGTAGGGGCGGGCCGCCTCCTGGTCGCCCTGGTTGGCTCCGTAGTTGCCGATTTCAGGGTTCGTGAGGACGACGATTTGGCCCGCGTAGGATGGATCGGTGAAGATTTCCTGATAGCCGGTGATGGCAGTGTTGAAGACAACTTCGCCCACTCGGTCTTTTTGCGCACCAAAGCTCTTGCCCTCGAAGACTGCTCCATCTTCCAGGGCGAGAATTGCCTGATTCAATCCGGATTGCCTCCCGTACGCTCGCGAAGGAGAGTAACTATTATTGAAGCACGGTTGTCGGGGACGGTTCAATGTCCGCCACCGACCGAGTGAGATAAAATGTCCGGTATGCCAGCGGTCTACCGTGCAATCAGGCATCGATGAGGAGCGAACATGTGTGATCAGGATCATTTTGACAAGGACCGGCAAGACTACGAGGCTCTCGGTTTAGTGACACGCAAGCAATTCGGAGTCATGTTGGGAGCAGGCATGGCCATGCTGCTGCCGCAAGTCGCGAATGCCGTTGCAGTGACCGAATCGGATGTGAGCGTGATGACGCCGGACGGCAGCGCAGACTGCTACTTCGTGCATCCGGCGAGCGGCACGGCCCCCGGTGTTCTGGTGTGGCCGGACATTTTCGGGTTACGGCCCGCCTTACGCCAAATGGGCAAACGCCTCGCTGAATCGGGCTATTCCGTGCTGGTGGTGAACCCGTTCTACCGTGTCAAGAAAGCTCCGACCGCGGACAACGGCGCTGCGACCCCCATCCCGCAGTTGATGCCGCTCGCGCAGTCGCTGAACGAGACCACGCAGATGACGGATGCGAAAGCTTTCATCGGATGGCTCGATAAGCAATCATCGGTCGCCAAGAACCGGAAGATCGGAACGCAGGGGTATTGCATGGGCGGTCCGATCGCGTTTCGTACCGCGGCCGCCGTGCCTGATCGCGTCGGGGCGGTCGCCTCATTCCATGGCGGCGGGCTCGTCACAGACAAGCCGAACAGTCCCCATCTGCAGGCGTCGAAGACCAAGGCCCAGTTCCTCATCGCGATTGCGGCCAATGACGATATGCGGTCGCCCGAGGAGAAGAACGTCCTGAAAGAGACGTTCGCCAAGGTAAGCCTGCCCGCGGAAATTGAAGTGTATACGGGCGCGGCGCATGGTTGGTGCCCTCCGGATACGCAAGTTTACAACGAGCCACAGGCCGAGAAGGCATGGAGCCGATTGCTCGCGTTATACGGTAAAGCTTTGGCCTGAACGTTATCAGTAGGGGCTGCTCAGGTAGCTCTTGGGCCGCACGTTCAACCGCACCCGAATTTGGCTTCCATCCGGCCGTTCAAACACCAGCGGGTACTCGCCCAGGAAGCCCAGTGGTGCGTGCCAATAGAACACGCCACCTTTGAGCGTTGACCCTACGGGCAACGGCGCATTGTGGCCATCCACCAGCATCTGGCCTGTGACGGCGCCCGCGTGCAGCTCGAGTAGCCCCAACTCTTCAACCTCGGCCGTAAAGGAACCATCCGTATCCGCGCTAAGCGTTTGCGTCTCTGCGCGATTGCGGTGCAGCTTTACTGTACCCTCCGATGCCGGCTCAATAGGATCTTCAACAACTGGGGCATTGCCGCCGCCGGTATTGGCCACAGTGAAGTAGCGGCTGCCCACTCCATCCGAGTGTCCGGCATTGTCAGTAACCGACCACGATATAGTGTGCACGCCAGTGGCGAGCTGGGTGGTGTCGAGGAAGTAGAAACCGATCGCGCCGTTGCTATTGCACAAACCCGGGAACAAGCCCGCGACGTCGCTGCGGAAATGATTGTAGCTGGGGTGACCTACCGGTACACCATCGATGTAGACAAAGATGGTCGACCCATCGATCGGAATGCAGCGGGGATTTTGTGTCAGCGCCCAGCCAAAGTTTACGTACGCATTTCCCGCTGCCGTAGCCCCCTGGTCGGGTGTATCGATGGTCCCGAATGGCTTGCTGGCATGGGCGTTGTCCACAACGATTGTATGCGTTCCCAAATCGAAAGTCTGGCCGGCCTTGTTGGTCGCGATGGCGTGTAGGTTGAAGGTCCCGTTGCCGCCGGGCAAGAAGTTGGTCAGCATCATGTAGCCCCAGCCCGCACGGTAATTCCATGGCGCACTGGGAAAGGTAGTTTGTATGTCCGGACGGGCGTCCGCCACCAGCGACGCGTTGCCGACAAACATCAGGCCATTGGATTGAGGCTGCTCGCCGGTCATCGGCTCCCGGTAAATACCCACGCTGGTGACTTCGATATTGTCCAGCGCCCAGCCGGTGACGGCGACATTTCCCGCTATCCCGGTGGTATTGTTCAAAGGCGTATCGAAGCTGCCAAATGGCGGGGCGGCAGTGACGCTTGTAACACTCACCTGGATCTGCTGGGGCGAGCCTGGCGAGCCGGTGGCGGTGACTGTTATAGTGCCGCCCGTTCCGGTGCCGGCGGTTACCTGGAAACTCCCGTTTCCGGTTCCGGAAGCCGGAAAAACAGTGATGCTGGGCTGGTTGGAGGACACCGTCCAGTTCGCTCCGACGCCATTGCGAAAGCTCACCACAACGGTCTGCGTGCTGGTCATCTGCGTAACGCTGAAGCCGAAATTGAGCCTGGTGCGATTCACCGACAACGTGCCCGGAATGGTGATGGACGTTGAATCGGTGGTGTTGGCGCCAGGAGATCCACCACCGGCCACAGCAGCCTGGTTGACCTGCGGAGAAGTGGCGTTGGCAGCCACGTTCACCGTCACGATAATGGCCGGGTAACTGGCGGCGCTGTTCAACACATCCGAACGAGTACACGTGTTCGTTAGACAGCTCCAGCCGGTTCCTGCCATCGAAACCAGCGTCAAACCCGAGGGGATCGTGTCCGTGACCGTTACAGTCCCGGTGCTTGGCCCGGCGGCAGGCCCGTTCGAGACCGTCACCGTGTAAGTGGCATTCTGTTGGCCTTGCGCGAAATTTCCAGAATGCGTTTTCGTGATTTTGAGCGACGGCGGAGTTCCGGCCGGAACCAGGGTGGTGGGGTCGGTGGTGTTAGCGCTGACGGATCCGCCCCCCGAAACAACGGCTTGATTTACTTGCGGCGAAGTTGCGTTCGATGCGACGTTTACCGTCACGATAATGGGCGGATAGCTGGACCCACCCTTAAGAACGTCGCTGCGGGTGCAGGTGGTAGTCACGCAGGTCCAGCCCGTTCCCAGGATGGATACCAACGTCAAACCGCTGGGTAGTGTCTCCGTCACCGTGACTGTCCCGCTGCTGGGGCCGCCCGCGACCGAGTTCGACACTGTAATCGTATAAGACACATTTTGCTGGCCCTGTGCGAAGTTACCCGCGTGTGTCTTGCTGATGGAGAGAACGGGTTGTGGCAGGGGCGCGACAATGTCCCACGCCGAACGGCCCATCGTGGCGGCACGCAGAGTTCGTGAAGCCTCGTGCAGTTTGAGTGAGCTCACCACTGTACGTGGCAGCCCGCTTCCCATCGGCGTCCAGGTCGACCCTCCATTGGTGGTGGCATACACGCCGATATCGGTGGCGACGTAGAGCCAGTTCAGTACGTCGGGGTCGACAACCAGATCGTCGGCTGGAATGTTAGGCAGGTTGCCGCTGATATCGGTCCAGGTGCCTCCCGCATTGATCGTCTTGAAAACGTGGCCCTGAGTATCGGAGCCAAACGTGAAACCCGACATCACGGCATAGGCAGTGGAGGCGTTGGATGGATCTACTATCACTTGCGATACTGCGCGGTTCGGCAGCGTGCCGGTAATGTTGGTCCAGATGGCGGATGCGCCGGCGGTGGCGTTGGCGGTAGTCTGGACGCGGCCGTCGCTGGTACCGGCGTAGACGCGGTTGGAATCGCTGGGTGCGACCACGATGGTCGAAATGGTGGGACTGTTCGTGCCAGAGGTGAGATCGCCGGAGATGGGCGTCCAAGAGGCGGCTCCGTTCGTAGTCTGATAGATTCGATACGTTCCGTAGTAAAGGTGCTGTGGATTGGAGGCATCGATCACCATGGGCGGAATGAACGCGACGCGATCGGCGCCGTTGATGCCGGTCTGAGCCGCAGCGAATGTTCCGCCGCCATTGATCGATTTCAGGATTTGCACCGTGCCGATTTGGCAGACAACGTAGACATTGTTAGGCTGGCTTGGATCGATCGCCGTCCAGCCTCCATCGCATTGCTGAACGGTGGTCCAGACTGGCGATCCACTGTATTGCTGCACGCCTTGATCCTGCGCTCCCGCGAAGGCTATGGCTGCATTGGAAGGATTGATCGACAAGCCGGGATAGAATTGCGTAGTGGCCAGCGTCGATGTGAGGTTGGTCCAGTTGATATTCTGGTTCGCCGCATCCGGCGTGGACCAGGGTCCGCCGTCGCATCCGACGTATAGAACCACGCCATTGGCTGAGAATCCAAAGGATCGGATATCACCGAATAGGCTATTCACCACGGTATCCGTGCTGGTGGTCACTACCGACCACGTCTGCCCGCCATCCATGGAACGGTACAGGTCCTGCTCGCCCAGGAAAACGATGTTGGCGTTGGTGGGATGAACGGTAATGACCATGCCTTTATTTCCGGCTGGCCGGGTGGTGTAGACGAACGGATTCGTAGCAGTGGGATTCCATGTCGCGCCGCCATCGATGCTCCTGAAGACGCTGTTCGGACTGAGAGGCGCAAACGTGTTCAATCCCTGGATGGACACATACAGGGTTGTAGGACTGGAAGGCGCCATGGCAAGCTGGATCTCACCAACGCTGGCTACTCCACCAGCCGTCAGAGGAAGTTGGGTTGCGCCCGAACCGTTGACTGGAGTCCAATTTTGGCCCGCGTCTGTGGATTTATAAATCCCCGCGAGGTTGGTGCCGAAATAGTCGCTCACGGCTGCATAGGCCACGCTACCGGTGGAACTGAAAGCGATGGAGGTGGCGGGTGCGCCTGGAAATACCTGTGTCCAGGTGTTGCCGCCGTCCGCGGAACGATAGATGCCCGCGCTACTGGCGGGAAATCTCCACACCGCGGCCAGCACGATCAGATTGTTTCCGGGATCAACGGCAATCTGATTGATATGCGCTCCGCCGCCGAAGTAGCCGCTCGAATTAAACGGCCCGGCAAATGGGGAAGCGATATACTGCCAGGTATTGCCCGCGTCCAAGGATTTGAGCAGTCCCTCGCCGTATAGATAGCTGTCGCCGGTGCCGGCGTAGACGATATTGTGATTGGTCGGGTCGATGGTGATGGATGCGATCGCCAGCGAGGGCTGCGTATCGGTAAGCGGTGTCCAATGTGCTCCGCCGTCGGTGGTCTTCCAGACTCCGCCTTCCGGAGCGCCCAGATACGCGACACTGGCGTTGGTCGGATCGACCGCTAGAGCGTTCGTCCAGGCCGCCGTGGTCAGAATCCCGTTGTGAGTCGGATTGGGACCGATGAGCGACCACGTGCCGGAGGTAATGCCATGGGGCTGAAGCGCCTCGGGCGTTTTGCCTTTAGCCCGTGCGGACGATCGTTCGGCTAGCTGGCGATTGAGTTCTATGACTGCACGCGCACGCGCGTCGGAGGGGATGAACCCTTGTGGATAGGCGCGCTGCCGAAATAACCATTCGCGCCGCGCGTTCATCATATCCGGACCTTCATTGAGGTCGTTGTCTTGGCCAAAGGCCGGGATGGCGGCCCCTAATCCGCAGGCGATCAGGACTAAATTACGGAATCGTCGAGTCATCAGCGCTCCGTTCATGGTGGCTCGCTATCTACTCGCGAACGCGCCGCCGCAGTGGTGTCTTGGGTTGAATGTTTACGTGCACGGTCGCGACGGAGCCGTCCGACCTTTCAAATCGAAGCTCGTGGAGGCCCAGGAATCCGGGGCCGGCATCCCAGTAGAAGATACCGTCCTTCAACGTCGAGCCGATCGGCAGGCTGCGGGTTTGACCATTGATGACGTGATAGCCTTTGACGGCGCCGATCTCCAGCTCGATACGGCTCACTGCGTCCATGTTGAACAGGTATGAGCCGTTGGCCGGCGAGTCGAGCAGTTCCGCCTTGTTCTGACGGTCCAGCCCTCGGCGTAACGTGACTGCGGCGGGGTTAGCCATTCCAGCGTCAGGATCTTCCGGTGCCGCGACCGGTCCGCTATTGAATACACTGAAGTACCGGCTGCCGATTCCATCTGTATGTCCAACGTTGTCCGTCACTGACCAACTCAGGGTATGCACTCCGTTAGATAGCTGCGTGGTGTCGATGTAGAAGAAACCAACTGCTCCATTGGTATTGCACCGATTTGGAAAGAGAGAGGCTATGTCGCTGCGGAACCGATTGTAAGTAGGATTCCCTTTCGCGACCCCGTCTATGTACACCTGGATGGTCGATCCATCTACCGCGATGCAGTTAGGCGTCTGCGTCAGAGCCCAACCGAAGTTTACGTACGCTGTTCCCGATATAGCGGGCCCGCCCTGCGCAGGCGTGTCGATGGTGCCGAACGGTTTCGAGGCATGCGCGTTGTCGACCACGATAGTCTTCACGCCCAGGTCCGTCGACTGCCCATAACTGTTGTGCGCGATGGCGTGAATATTAAACGTCCCGTTCCCGTTCGGAAGGAAATTGGTTAGCATCATATAACCCCAGCCGGCGCGAGTATTGATGGGCTCGGTGGGGTAAGTGGTTGCGATGTCGGAGCGTGCCCCATCCACGAAGGCTGCGTCACCGATATACGAGAGCCCGTTGGCGGATGGCGTCTCACCCTGCATTGGCTCGCGCCATATATCGACTTTGGTGGTTTCGATCGCGTCCAGGGCCCAACCGGTCACCGCAATATTTCCGGCAATTCCAGTAGTGTTGTTTATCGGTGTGTCGAAGCTTCCGAAGGGCGGCAAAACGGCCGAAGGATTCACCACGTTCAACGAGACCTGAACGGTTTGGGGAGAGTTGGACGCCCCGCCCGCGTTCACTGTGACGGTGGCATTCTGAGTAGAAGGAGCAGGGAACGTATTGCCCTGGACGGTGATCGTAAACGATCCAGTGCCGGTGCCCGACGTTGGATTTACCGTCACGAAAGGCTGATTCGAGCTGGCCGTCCAAGCCACGCCGGAGGTGGTGGTGACGTTTACTACCTGACTGGGTGTAATCAGACTACCGTTGTTGGTGGCGCCGAAGTAAAGATGGCTGCGGTCGAGCGTAATGGTGGGGAGACTACCTCCACCGTGAATCACGTTGATCGGCCAGCGCGCGTAGGTTTGGTTCATGACGGTCGCACCATTCATGATCCGCGCATAAATGTAGTAGGTTCCGTTGGGGAGCGCCGAGGTGTTCCATACGTAAGATCCGGTGGATGGATTCAAGCCGGCTGCGATCTGCGTTCCGGCGAAACCCGTTCCAGTGTTATCGTAAGCGAGCTGCAGCGTGGGCGCTGCAGTTCCGGCGTTAGTGTAGGTCCAGTTCATCGTATAAGACGCATCGGCCTGCTCAAGCGCGCTTAGCTTGACGGACTGCACATAGAAGCTGGTGGCGTCGGGGAATTCGTCAGGCTTGATGCGGAAGCTGTCGAGCATACCATTCCAGCCGGTGTGGGACGGACTGCTGGGTCCCGGCACTGGAGGAATCAACTTCATGTCGGCGATGATGTTCTGAATCACGTTCGCGGTTCCGAGGTGGTGCAGATTGAAGTCGAGGGAAACGTTCTCCACGCTTTCGCCGAAGACACGCCAGACCACTCGCCCGACGGATCCAAGAAAGAGATCGCGAGGCCGGAGAAGTCCCCATTTGAGACTGAGAACCCGGTAGCGGTTGGTATCGATGTGGTGGGTGGCTCCGCGTCCGTTCCAGAATAGAGGAAAGATCTCGGGATCGGCAAAAGTCCCGCTTGTGACACCGGAATAAACGCGCACACTTCCCAGGCTGTTGCCGGCCTCATCCTGGGCAGCGATGTTGTTGATTCCCTTTCCTGTCGGTGTTACGTTCAACGTGAAGTCGATATCGCTAGGCGCGTTCATGTCCCATGCGTTGCCCAATTGCGTGGTGGCGAAGTCATCCGAGCTTCCTTCGGGATTGGGCGAGGTGAACGTAAGGGTCGGGATGTCATTCACCGTCCAGGCGCCGGCAGAATAGACCGCGGCTCCGCCTGCGGTTGGTTTAATGGCTACGTAGTATGTTCCCGCCGGAAGCCCGCCGACGTTGAAGGTGTAGCTGCCAGTGCTTACGCCGGTGGCGATTTGCCCGACGTAGCCGTTTGCGAAGTTCTTGTCGCTATCGAGGAAGATATCCATCTGGCCGCTACCCGTCCAGGTGATGGTGCGATCCAGCGTCGAATCGTAGTTCGTTAACCGGACCCAATCGACACTGAAGTTGATGTTCGGCTTGAAGATGGGATCGACCCGGAGCGATTGCACCGGGTTGCTGGCCACCCAGGTTGGGCCTCCGGCCACACCCAGCGTTGGCAGGTCGACTGCATAAATCCACTGGCCTGGGTAAACTGGAAAAACTTTAGACGTGCTCTGAGTTCCGTACAAGTTCCAGATCAGATGAGCACACTGGGTTGCATCGATTAGACTGCAAGCATTTAGAGTCGGTGATAAACCCGCGGGCAAATTCATGCGAAACAAGAAACGTTGGTACTTGCTGGTGTCGATCGGAAACACAGCGCCAACTTTGCCGATCTGAGCCGACGTCGCTGCGATTGGGTCGAGCAGCCAGAAGTTTGGAAACCCACTCCCCGGAACTGAGCCGCTGGTTGTCGCCGAAAAGATCCCGCCAGAGAAGACGATATTTGTTAAATTCGATGCCGGTTGATCGACGCCATACGTGTACCATCCGAGATCTGTCATTTGGTTCATGTCCCAAGGATCCTGGAACGTCAGCGTAGGGAAGTCGTCGGCGGCCTTAATGGTTTCGTCGGCCGCGGGTGCTGTAACACTCTGCGCCGAAATGGACAACGCGCAGGCCCAGGCCCCTATGAGTAAGGAACTGATTCTATTGATGATGGAGTGGCTGCGCATAAAGAGCATGGTGTTATCCGTTTTGGTGATCGGCAGCGCGGACGACCGACAACAGATAGACGCAGGAGGTCTACGTAAGTTATCTTACGAATTTCAGGAGGAACCCACTACCCTTGACTAAGGTCTTCCAGATCCGGCTCTCCAGTATCCCCGTTACATTCCCAGTGACGCGTTCCAAACGCTGTTCCACGCTCCGCATTCGGGACTCCAGACGGCCTAGTTGCAGCCCGAAGTTGCGGTCGGTTTCAGGGGCGCGCACCGGCCCGGCGGGGAGGTTGGGCAGGGCGCGCTGGCGCAGCAATTCGGAAAGCTTTTCGACCGCCAGACTGAGCCGCCCATGGAGCTGCTCCTGGGCCTCTATGGCGGCCGCGATATCCTGCCTGAGACCACCGACTTCCGCCTCAAGCCGCTGGATTCGGAGCTCCAGGTCAGATTCCGGCGCGAGCGTTTGGGGCGGCTTGCTTTGTGCGCCGGCATTCATAGCGACTCATCCAGAATACTTTGTTTTGGACGCCGAGCGAAATGGATCACGCGATTGAGATACTGGACTTGCGGCAAGAAATGGCCATCATGAAGAGCGGAACCGCCCGGCTGCGGGAGAAGATCGCCGCCAACCAGGAGCTCGCGGCCCAGTTGGAACAGCAATTGGTGGCGCTGGGATCCAAGACCGACGCCCGGCCGGGGGCCATCCGCCGTCCCCGGTCACGACCGAAAGCGTCTCGAACTGTTCTTCAGACGGCGGCGGCTACCGGGGTCCAAGCGTATCGGCCGTTTCAAAGCATTCGCAACTGGTACCGGGCGGTAACTTCCGGGGTCGCTCGTGGAGCGAAAGCCGACCCAATGCTGCAGCGTCCACGAAGCGACATTCCATCGGATTTCGATGAAGACGCATACCTGTTCCTGAACCCGGATATCGCGGCGGCCGTCGAACAGGGCTTGGTGCCCTCCGGCTACAGCCACTGGATCTCTACCGGACGCAAAGAAGGCCGAGGAGGCGGGCCCTGGGAAGAACTCCCGTTGAGGTCGGATTTCCTGGAGCGGATGGAGTCGCGGCCCTACGGCGTCAACCTGTATGGTTTCCTTTCCACGGTGAGCGGCCTCGGATCCGTGGCGCGAAGTTGTTTGCAGGCTTTCGACACAACCGATGTCCCCGTTCAGAGAGTCTCGATCCCCAGCTGGGCGGACGAGGTTGCTGAGCGCTCCTTGCCTGCGTTTGAGCCGTACCGCACAAATCTGATCCTGCAAAACCCCGACATGCTGGCGCTGTTTTTCCGCACGTATGGCACGGAGCTGCTGAAGGGTTGCTATAACATCGGCTACTGGTTTTGGGAGCTGGCGTCGATGCGCTCCGACTGGCATCATCTTTACCGCTACGTGGATGAGATCTGGGTAGCCAGCGAGTTCTGCCGCCAGGCGTTTCAGTCTGTCACCAAGCTGCCCGTCAAACGGATGCCCGTAGTAGTCGAGGGCATCGAGAACAGACTTGTCTATCCGCGTGAGCACTTTGATCTACCCACCGACGCGTTTGTCTTCGGCTACATTTTTGACGTATCGAGTTATTTCGAGCGCAAAAATCCGCTGTGCCTGGTGGAGGCGTTCAAGCGCGAGTTCGGAAAATCGCGCGATGTTCTGCTGTATCTGAAGTATTTCAATTCCGCGCATGACCAGAACAATGTCCGGGCGCTGGAGGAAGCTGTCGCCGGTGCCTCCAACATTCGCACCTTCAGCGGGGTTATGAATGACAACGAACTCGCGTCACTGCAGAATTCGCTGGACTGCCTGGTCTCTCCGCACCGCAGCGAGGGCTTCGGCTACAACCTTGCGGAGGCCATGTATCTAGGAAAGCCGGTGATCGCGACGCGCTATTCATCGAATCTCGATTTCATGCGCGACGACAATAGCTATCTGATCGACTGCAACCTGGTCCCTATACCATTGACCATGGGTCCCTACCTGCGCGGGCACGTGTGGGCAGATCCCTCGGTGGATCATTTGTGTCACCTGATGCGAACGGTTTTCGAGGACTCCGAGGGCCGCGAGGAGAGGGGGTTGCGCGCCGCCGAGGAGATCCGGAAAAACTACAGCGCGATGGCTGCCGGCAAGCAGATGGCCGACCGGCTGGAAGAGATTGGCTTGAAGAGACCGCAATTGTCGCGTTCCATCTTCCAGGTGCACGGGGCCGGTGGTACGCCCAGATTCCTGAATCCGGAAACGCCCGCAGAGGTGGCCGCCGAGATTCGCGGATGGTTATCGAAGCCAATCATCAGCGTGATCACACCGGTGTATAACGTGAAGGCCGATTACCTGCGGAAATGCATCGAGTCTGTTCGCTCGCAATACTATCCGTTTTGGGAATTGTGCCTGTGCGACGACGGGTCAACACTGCCCGAAACAATAGAGGCGTTAGAGAGCTATCAGGGGACAGACCCACGGATCAAGATCGTTAGGGAGGAACGCAATCAAGGGATCGCGATCGCATCCAACCGGGCCACCGAAATCTCAACGGGCGAGTACCTGGCGATGTTGGACAACGACGATGAGCTCGCGCCAGAGGCGTTGTACGAAGTGGCCAAAGCGATTCAGGCGAACCCGGATATCGATCTGCTGTACACCGACGAAGACAAAATCGACCAGCAGGGCGAACTGGTGGATGATTACTTTAAGCCGGACTGGTCTCCCGAGCATTTGCTGTCCGTCATGTACATACTGCATCTGCTGGTGGTGCGGAAAGATCTCTTTTTCTCAGTTGGCCAATTTCGTCCGGACTTCAGCGGCGCCCAGGACTACGATCTCGTATTACGCCTTTCCACGGAGGCGGCGTTGATTCATCACGTGCCGAGGATCCTCTACCACTGGAGGAAAGTGGAGGGCTCAGCCGCAGCCCTGGTTTTCGCGAAACCGGAGGCGCTGCATGCCGGCGCACGCGCGCTCCAGGACTATGTCTGGCGAAATGGAATTGACGCTACGGTCGAGCACGGTTTGGTGGAAGGTACCTTTCGGGTACGCCATCGAATCCATGATCACCCGTTGGCCTCGCTTTGTATCATGGCCAGCAATAATCGAGCCACCATAGCAGGCCGCGGCAACATCGATCTGTTAGAAAACTTCGTCAAGAGCATCGCGGCCAAGACCGATTACCCCAACTACGAGATCGTGATAGTCGACGATGGCAATCTATCGGAATCTACGCGTCGCGCGCTGTCGGGCATCTCTTACCGGCTGGAGAGCTTTACGCTGCCGAACAAGCCCTTCAATTTCTCAAGGAAGGCGAACTTCGTTTTCCGTCAGGCACGCGGCCGCCACATCGTGCTGCTGAACGATGACATGGAAGTGATCTCGCCGGAATGGCTGACGGCGATGATCGAATTTACGCAGCAGGAAGAAATTGGCGTGGTGGGGGCCAGACTGCTCACGCCCGACGAAAGGATACAACACGTCGGGATTGTGCTGGGCGTGAATAACGGGGCGGCGCATGCGTTTCACCGATATCCGGCCGAAGCGATTGGATACAACGCGTTCACACACTTGATTCGCAACTACTCCGCGATCTCGGCGGCTTGCATGGCCACACGCATGGACGTCATTGAGAAGGCCGGTGGATTTGACGAGCAGTTCGCCACCGACTTCAACGACATCGATTTTTGTCTGCGTGTGATCCAGAAGGGATACCGCATCGTTTACACTCCTTACGCCGCGCTGTACCACTTCGAAGGCACTTCCATCAAACGGGAGACACAAGACCCGGCCGAGGTGCCGCTATTTACGCGCCGCTGGGCCCAGGAGATCGAAAATGATCCGTACTACAATCCCAACCTGACTCGGGTGGGAGAGGATTTCTCGATGGATGCGAAGCTTTTGAATGAAGCGGCCCGTCATGGTGGGCGATCGAAAGGCGTAGCTACGTTGCGGTGAAATTACAGGGCTATGCTATACTCGCCTTTAAACTCCTTGGCGCCGATGAGAGGGCATACAGAAACTCATGCGGACAGACTCCCCTGACATAGCGATCCCTTTGGAGGTTTCGGCAGGCGATGGCGGTGCGGGCGCGCCTGCATCGATTCTTTCCGATAACTCAGGCCGGGCTTGGCAAGGCGACACGCTGTTCCTGATCCAAAACCTGGTAATGAAAGACTTCCGGATTCGCTACCGGAATATGTCGCTGGGCGTGTTCTGGTCGCTGCTGAATCCCATTGTGATGATGGGCGTCCTAACGTTTATTTTTACGAAAATCTTCCCCAATAATTCCACGCCGCACTTCGCGGTTTTTATCATGTGTGGGCTGGTACCCTTCAATTTCTTTTCCGGCGCTTGGCTGGTCGGTACCACGTCCATTGTGGATAATTATCCTCTCATCAAACGCGTTCCCGTACCCCGCGAAATTATACCGGTCTCTTCTGTTCTTGCCACTTGCATACATTTGTTCATACAAATTGGCCTGCTTTTTGCAATGGTTTTTATCTTCGGCCTGCCGGTGACTCGCAATTGGATCTGGCTTCCATACATCTGGCTGATGGAAATTATTTTTGTGTGCGGGCTTTCACTGCTGACGTCGGCGATTCATGTTTATGTGCGGGACACGCGCTACGTGGTGGAATCCGTGAACACGGTCATGTTCTGGATGGTGCCCATCTTCTATTCCTTTTCGATGATTCCGGCCGCTTACAGTGACCTATACAAACTGAATCCGTTGGCGGCTCTCATCCTCGCCTTGCGCAATATTTTGATTGATGCGCAGCCGCCCCGTTGGGAATTGATCGTCAAGCTGACATCCGTCTCGCTGGTGATGTTTGTGATTGGCCTGATGGTCTTCCGCCGGCTGAAGTCGCGTTTTTACGATTACCTGTGAAACCGTAATGAGCGCCGTCGAATTTCAGAACGTCTCGAAGATTTTTCATCGCCATACCGGGAAGCTTCTGCTGCGGTACCGGCTCAAGCAATTGTTTACCAGCGAAGTGGGCGAGCCATTCTACGCGGTGAAGAACGTTTCCTTTCGCATGGAGCATGGCGAGAGCCTGGCCATTATCGGAGCCAATGGGGCCGGCAAGAGCACCCTGCTCGGCTTGGCCGCAGGTCTGGCGCTTCCCGATGAAGGCCGGGTCGCGGTAAACGGAAGGGTAGCGGCGCTTTTGGAGTTGGGCTCGGGATTCCATCCGGATCTTACGGGAGAAGAAAACGTCCGGCTGAATGCATCGCTCATCGGTCTGAGCAGGAAGCGCACCAATGAGATCTCCGAAGAGATTGTCGAATTTTCAGGGATCGGGGATTTTATCCGTGAACCGCTGCGAACGTATTCCACCGGCATGGTGATGCGTCTAGGCTTTTCTGTCGCGGTGATGATGGATCCGGAGATTCTGCTGGTGGATGAAGTGCTGGCAGTCGGCGACGCCGCGTTCCAGAACAAGTGCTTCGATAAGGTCCGCGAATTCAGGCGGCGCGGCAAGATGCTGCTGTGCGTGTCTCATTCCCGCGGGATGATCGAGGAGCTATGCGACCGGGCGATCTGGCTGGATCACGGCGAAGTGATGATGACCGGTCGGGTAGCAGAGGTAATGACCGCATACGCCGGGCGGCAGGTCACGGCGGCGGTTTAGCTGCTTCAGAACGCTACTTTGGGCGCGTTGCGAGCGTCGCCTGTGGTCTTGAAGTAGGCGTCGTTGCGCTGGAAACCGAACATAGACGCCGCGATGTTGTTGGGGAACAGCTCGATGTCGGTGTTATATTTCTGCACCGTCTCGTTATACTTGCGGCGCTCCACCGCAATCCGGTTTTCGGTGCCGGCCAGCTCATCCTGCAGCCGGAGGAAATTCTCGTTGGATTTAAGCTGCGGATAATTCTCCACCACCACTAGAAGCCGGCTCAATGCGCCATCTAGTTGCGAGTTGGCCTGGATCTTCTCGGAAGGATTCCGGGCGCCGCCCAGGGCCGCACGAGCATCGGTCACTTCCTTGATTACCGCTTGCTCTTGTTTGGCGAAACCTTTGACCGTCTCTACCAGGTTCGGAATCAGGTCAGCACGGCGCTGCAGCGCGACATCCACTTGCGACCACGCCCCGTTCACCGACTCGCGCTCGGTGACCAGCGTATTTCTCGCTCCCGCTGCCCAGCCAACGGTTACCAGGGCTATCAAAACCAACACGCCGATGACGACCAGTGCAATTTTCATCTGTGCCTCACTCCCTTATTTTTCTATGCGGTCGACGTGCGCGACCACGGTTTCAATTTGTCTCAGATAGCTTTCAAACAGCGCTTCGGGATCCACTTCGCCGGCTTTCTTCTTTTGCTCACGCAGGTCGAGCAGTGTATCAAACGGAAAAGCATCCACGCCGATGCGGGTGAGCTCACGCGCAATTTCGCGTTTCTGCAAGCCCGCCTGGAAGCCGGAAACCAGCAGGGCATGACGGGATAGCACCAGAAAATTGGGAACCGAATCGATCATCAGCCGCAGCAGCGCCTGCTTGTCGGAAATCACGCTGCCGGCCTTCTGCCGCAGCCGCAAGAGCTTGGTACGCAATTCCATCTCCACCTGCGCCCGATAAAAGGTCTTGTCGATCACCAGCTTCTCGACCACATCGGGTCCGAACAGGACGCGCCGGCGCTCCTGCATGTCGTGAAACTCGATCGGAAAACAGTCGGTGGAGTGTCGAACTTCTTCTTCGCTCAGCAGCAGCGGCGATGGATTCCCCTGAGCGCGCCACCATTTGAAGATCGGCTCGGCGTCGGCCAGTTCGGCGGGTGCTACACGGGTGAGCACGCACAAGACGTTCAGATCGGAGAACTCGCCGTGATGATTTCCGGTTGCAGCGGAACCGTAGAGAATGACCGACACCAGCCGGTCGCGCTCGGCTTTGCGAAGACGGTCCACTAATTCCTGGAGCTTTTGTTCCATTTTTACCAGTCGCTGGAAGCGCCCCCGCCGCCTGAGTCGCCTCCTCCAAAACCGCCGAATCCTCCGCCGCCACCGCCGCCCGAATCATAGCCTCCGAAACCGCCGCCGCCCCAGCCTCCTCGTCCGCCGCGCCCTAATAGGTTACCGAGAATCATGCCGGTCAAGAAACCGACACCGCCGCCGTGGCGCATGAGCACCAACAGGACGATGATCCCGATAACGATAAAGGGCCAGGGAATCCCGGGACGTTCTCCAACCACGCGGCGTTGCGGCCGCAGACTGACATCCAGTGCGACGCCTTTGGCCATCGCGATCCGGCTGCCCATTTCCTCTGCGGCGGCAAACACGGCAGCGCCGTACGCATTCTGGCGCAACAACGGCCGGGCCTCGCGCAGCACACCTCCCACGAAGCCGTCGGGCAGGATCGGCTCTAAACCGTAGCCCACTTCGATGCGATCACGGTGGTCCTTGATCGCGAGCAGCAACATGATTCCTTCGTCCTTGCCCTTCTTTCCGACGCCCCACTTGCGGTACAGCGAGTTGGAGACATCTTCGATAGGGTCGCCCTCGAGCGAATCAAGGGTCACGATGGCCATCTGGACGCCGGTGACCTGTTCCACGCGGCCGCAGTACGCTTCTACCTGAGCGCGCGAGGAATCATCGAGTACATGAGCGAAGTCGCTGACGTAGCCTTGGGGTTTGAGCTTGTCGAGGTCGAGGCCGAATAGTGAGGCCCCAAGAGCCAACACAAGCAGGAATGCCTGTGTCATGCGCCCCCTATACCTAACTAGCAGGCGAGGTCCTCACGCTTGACGCGGAACTCGCCCAGGTTCCCCAGTACCGCCAGCGCGATGTTCTTCGGATTGAAGAACTCCTGCGAGATGTGCTGAATCTGCTCCGCCGTGACATCTTCTATGCTTTTCAGCATTTCATCCAGAGTGAAAAAGTGTTTGAAGTACAGTTCCTGTCGCGCCAGGTTGCCCATGCGGCTGGAGGTCGATTCAAGTCCCAGCATGAACGAACCCTTCAAGTGATCCTTGGCGCGCCGTAGCTCCTCTTCCGGTACCAGATGCTCTTTGAGCTCACGGAATTCCTTCACGATGCAATCGATCACCTGGCGGGCAGTTTCCACCGATGTGCCGGCATAGATGGCCAGGCAGCCGGTGTCGCGATACATGCCCAACTCCGAGTAAACCGCATACGCCAAGCCCTGCTTTTCACGGATGTTCTGAAAAAGGCGCGAGCTCATGCCGCCGCCCAGCACCGTATTCAGCGCGTAGCAGGCAAAGCGCAATTCGTGGGGAAACGGATACGCCGGAACGCCCAGGTAGAGATGGGTTTGCTCGAGCGAAGTCTTGTTGCGGAAGACCAGGCGCGCGTGCGGAACGGGTGGATGACCGGGCGAGGGATGGCCATTTACCCGCAAACTATCGAAGTGCTCCCGCGCAAGATCCACCAGCTGGTCATGCTGCAGGTTGCCCGCGGCAGTGATCAGGATGTTCGAAGGCGAATAATACCGGTGATAGTAGTCCTGAATCTTTTCTCGATCGAAGTTTCGTACGGTCTCTTTGGTTCCGAGGATCGGCTTCCCCAGCGGATGATCCTTCCAGAAATTGCTGGAGAAGATCTCGTGCAGGAGATATTCGGGATTGTCGACCTCCATCTTCAGCTCTTCGAGAATGACACCCTTTTCCTTTTCGATGTCCTCGTCGCGGAAGAGTGGGTTCAAGACCATGTCCGCGAGAACGTCGAAGGCCAGGGGAAGATGTTCGTCGAGAACCTTGGTGTTATAACTGACCATCTCCTTGGCGGTGAAGGCATCCAATCCACCACCGATAGAATCCACCGAGCGGGCGATGTCTTCGGCCGACCGGTGCGTGGTCCCCTTGAAGACCATGTGCTCGATGAAATGCGAAAGTCCGTTTTCCTCAGGAGTCTCGCAGCGCGAGCCGGTACCGATCCAAATCCCCAGCGAGACGGACCGGACATGGGGCATGTGCTCGGTGATCACGCGCACGCCATTCGGCAGTGTGGTGCTATCGATGCCGGGAATTTTGCGCGGTGCGATCTCGATGATGGTTGCCACTGTCTCCATTTTATCGCGCTTCCAGGCAAGGCTACGCGTGATATAGTGAAAAAGTAGTGCAAAGTATTGTAGGACTTGAACTTCCGGATCTTCAAGAGGCTTTGGGAACGGGTCAGCCATCGTTTCGCGCCCAGCAGGTATATGACGCGGTCTACCGGCAGCGCGTGGCCGATCTGGCGCAGGTCACGACACTCCCCGTAAATCTAAGAAAAGACTTATCTTCAAGGCTGTCTCTGGGGTTGCCGGAGCTGGTCACCGAGTTCCATTCGAGCGACGGGACCAGGCGATATCTGCTCGGTTTGGAGGATAGTCGCACGGTGGAGACGGTCCTGATGCCGGAGGAAGGCCGCGACACGATCTGCATCTCGAGCCAGGTCGGTTGTCCGGTGAATTGTCAGTTCTGCCTCACCGCGCAGATGGGCCTCGAGCGGAACTTGACGGCGGGAGAGATCGTGGGGCAAGTTCTGTTCGTGATGCAGGCGCACAAGCTCTCCACCGAAACCGGTCAGCTCAACATCGTGATGATGGGCATGGGCGAGCCGCTGCTGAACCTGCCGAACGTGATCAAAGCAACGCGCCTGCTGACCGATCCGAAGGGCATCGGGCTTTCGCCGCGGAGGATCACTCTGTCGACGGCCGGGATCATTCCGAAGATCGTCGAATTGGGACGCGAACCGATCCGACCCAAGCTGGCGATCTCACTCAACGCGTCGACTGAGGAACAGCGGCTCGAGCTGATGCCGATCACGCGCAAGTATTCGCTAAAGGACTTGCTGGCAGCCTGCAAGGCCTATCCACTCCGGACATGGGAAAAGCTTACGTTCGAGTATGTGCTGCTCAAGGGTGTGAATGACACTGACGCCGACGCGAGCCGGGTAGTGAAGCTGCTGGCTCATTTGGATGCGAAGGTGAATTTGATCGCGCTGAATCCGGGGCCGGGAATCCAGTTTGAGACGCCGGATGCGGAACGCGTGCTTTCGTTCCAGGCGATTGTCAGGCGATCGATGCCGTGCTTCGTTCGCAAGCCGCGCGGGCGGGATATTTTCGCCGCCTGTGGGCAGTTGAAGCGGACTGAGAGCGTCAGCGCGTAGCCGTCG
>Ga0207700_10000653_pt1 | contig 20287 bp, 20 predicted proteins | sample LARL82metaG_FD_184348 | JGI IMG/M metagenome (GOLD analysis project Ga0207700, IMG submission 184348) | Corn, switchgrass and miscanthus rhizosphere microbial communities from Kellogg Biological Station, Michigan, USA - LAR L8-2 metaG... | ecosystem: Host-associated > Plants > Roots >...
GGCGGAAGGTCGGCGCGTGATCGGGGAAGCCGTGCAGGCAGAGCGCCAGCGGCCCGTCCGCCGGCCCGGCGGCCAGGTAGGCGAAGTCGATCCCGTTGGCGGTGACCCGCCCCTGCTCGAACGGCTCCATGTCGCTCCTTCCCGACGATCGCGGCGCACGCGCGCCGGCCTGGCACGCCACTATGCTCACCGAACATGGCCGATTGCTGCGTGGTGGGTCCTGGAGGGGTCGGGGGCTACCTGGCCGCCGTGCTCGCCGCCGGGGGCCTCGACGTGGCCGTGGTCGCGCGCGGCGCCCACGCCGGCGCCATCGAACGCGACGGCCTCCGCCTTGACGATCCGCAGCGCGCCGGCATGGCGCCCGCGCGCGTCACCGTGGCGCGCAGCCTCGCCGACGCGCCGCCCGCCGAGGTGGTCGTGCTCGCCGTCAAGCATCCCAGCCTGGTCGCGCTGGCGGCCGAGCTGCCCGCCTACCTCGATCGCTGCCCGCCCGGCGCGGTGGCGCTGGCCGTGCAGAACGGCGTCATCCACCTCGACGGCCCGCTGACCACCGAGCTGCCCGGCCGCCTGCTGGTGGGCAGCGTCTACATCTTCAGCCACGTCGAGAAGCCCGGCCTGATCACCGTGCTGGGCGGCCCGCGCCTCTACCGCTTCGGCCCGCTCGACGCCGCCGACACCGCGTTGCACGCCCGCGCCGAGGAGATCGCTGCGCGCTGGTCCGCCGCCGGCCTGGCCACCGCCGCCGACCCGGACGGCCGCCGCGTCTGCTGGGAGAAGCTCTGCCTGCTGGCGCCGCTGAGCGCCATCACCGCGCTGACCGCACGCAGCGTCGGCGAATTTCGCGAGCTGCCCGACATGATGCAGACCTTCCGCGCCCTCTGCGAGGAGGTGCGCCAGGTCGGCGTCGCCGAGGGCGTGCCTGTCGATCCCGGCATGGTCGACTTCGCCGCCGCCGGCATCGCCAGCACCGACGCCGCCGGGCGCTCCTCGCTGAGCCGCGACCTGGCCGCCGGGCGCGACAGCGAGATCGAGGTGCTGCTCGGCGACGTGGTGCGCCGCGCCGACGCGCACGGCGTCCCGGTGCCCGCGCTGCGCGCCGTGTACGCCGCCACACGCCTGCGCTACGGCGTCGACGTGCCGGGCGCGCAACCCGGCGATCCCGAGGCGGCGGCGCGCGTCTTCAGCGCGGCACTGCAGGGCAACCCCGCGCAGTGAGGCTGCGGTGACCACGTCGCCCGCCGCGGGAATGCAGACCGTCGCCGGCGCGCAGCAGCGCATCCTCGACGGCATCAGCCCGCTGCGCACCGAGCGGATCCCGCTCAACGAGGCGCTCGGCCGCGTTCTCGCCGTCGCGGTGGTCAGCCGCCGCACCCTGCCGCCCTTCGACAACTCCGGCATGGACGGCTACGCGGTGCGCTGGCGCGACACCCAGGGCGCGACGGCGTCGCATCCGGTCGAGCTGCCGGTGCACGGCGAGTCGCGCGCCGGCGCCGCGCCCGGACGCGCGCTGGAGCGCGGCACGGCCATGCGCATCATGACCGGCGCGCCCATGCCCGAGGGTGCCGACGCGGTGGTGCGCTACGAGGACACCGACAGCGGGCGCGACCGCGTGCAGGTCCACGTTGCTGTCACCCATGGCACCAACGTGCGCCACGCCGGCGAGGACATGAACCCCGGCGACGAGATCCTCACCGCGGGCCGCCGCCTCCGCCCGGCCGACCTGGCCGCCTGCGCCGCCCTCGGCAACCCCTGGCTGGAGGTCCACCGCCGCCCGCGCGTCGCCGTGGTCTCCACCGGCGACGAGCTGGTCGACGTCGACCGCGAGCCCGGCCCCGGGCAGATCGTCGACAGCAACGCGGTGGCCATCGCCGCCGCGGTGCGCGAGGCGGGCGGCGAGCCGGTGCGCATCGGCATCGCCCGCGACACGGTCGTCGACCTGCGCCGCGCTCTGGGAGAAGCTGCCAGGTGTGACCTGATCGTGAGCAGCGCCGGGGTCAGCATGGGCGACCACGACCACGTCCGCGACGTCGTCGACGAGATGGGCTCGATGGGCTTCTGGCGCGTGGCCATGCGACCGGGCAAGCCGCTCGCGGTCGGCGTGGTGCAGGGCGTGCCCTTCATCGGCCTGCCGGGCAACCCGGTCAGCTCGCAGGTCACCTTCGAGCTCTTTGCGCGTCCGGCCGTGCTCGCCCTGCAGGGCGCCACCGAGGTGCACCGCCGCCGCATCAGCGCCCGGGCGCTGCAGGACATGGACAAGCCCGAAGGCCTGGAGACCTTCCATCGCGGCGTGCTCACTCCCGCACACCACAGTGAGCTGCCGGGCGTGCGCCTCACCGGCCCCCAGGGCTCGGGGATCATGCGCTCGCTGGTGATCGCCGACTGCCTCATCGCCCTGCCCGCCGCAGGTGAGCACATCGCGGCGGGGACCGTCGTCGAGATCATCCCGCTGGTCTGACGGACGGTCAGGCAGTTCCAATGGTGAAGGCTGTCTGGCCGTCGGTGAAAGCCCCGGGAAACCACACGTACGCCGTGTAAGTGCCGGGCGCCGCCGGCGAGCAGACGCTGCCGCTGCTGTTGCACTGCTGCTGGTTCCACGTCGCAGCCCAGGAGTAGCTCTGGCCGGGATCGGTGATGAATCGCGCCAGCGGGCTGTTGCACGCGTTCGGGGAGCTGCAGGATCCCCACACCGTGCTGCCGGTCGAGTTGTCTGCGACAGTGAACTGGGGAGTGGCGTTGTTTCCGCTGCCACCTGTGTAGAACCAGCACGCCTGCCCGCTGGCGTTGGTGAGCGTGCCCTTGATGGTGACCGCGGCGCCGACCGCATAGCTGCTCCTGTCCGTCGACACGGTGGCCCGCATGGACGAGTCGTCCCGGCACTGCGCCGGCCAATCGATGGTGAACGTTACGGCGCTGGCGTCGTACAGGTATGAGGGCATGCACGGCTCGGGTGAAGTGCAGGTGGAGTTCTGGTATCCCCAGCGCCCGCGTGCTGTGTACGTCCCGGGCGCCATGTGGGTCGTGGTCGGACACGGCGTGCCGTTGGCGCAGCCACGCTGGTTCCAGCTCATGTCCAGCGTGGTCGACGCCCCCGGGTCGAGCAGCTGCGGGGACGGCTCTGCGCATGCGGGCTTGGGGTCCGTGGTGCCGTGGAGAATGACCGGATTGCCCGAGCTGTCGTAAATCATCACGCCGCTGATGCAGTCGATGCGCACGGCGCACGGAGTCGAGGCGACGTTTCGGGCCATGGTGGCCAGGTCCACGGCCTCGCCATACGCGTAGTGGCTGGCGTCCGCTTTGGTGGTGAGGACGATGTCGGTGCTCGTGCAGTTGCGGTCCGCCCCCGGACCTGGCGACGACGAGTGATTCGCGTCCGTCGACGGAGACGGCGTCGGTGCCGGTCCGCCTCCGGCCCGGGCATTGCCCGACGGCGCGCCGGCCATGAGCGGCAGGCTCGGCGTCGGCCGCGCCGCGCGCGGAGCCGAGTGCGGGCTTCGCACCGCAAGTGTGCTCGCCGTGATGATCGTGAACAGGACAGCGGCGACGGCAAACCCGACCACCCACCCGCGATGCCCGCCGGTAAGACGCCGTGTGCCGATCCCGGTGAGGACACGAGAGGTGAGCTCGGGAGCCGGCACCCCGGCGCCCAAGGCCCGGCGCAGCCGGGCGTGGATGTCGGCGTCACTCATGCCACGTCTCCCTGGAGGGCGCTGTCGAGGCGAAGCGCGCAGAGCGCACGGTGCAGCCGCGACTTGATCGTCCCCACCGGCGCCCCCACCACGGCGGCGACGTCCTCGAGCCCCATGTCGAGGTAGTAGTGGAGGACCACGATGAGACGCCGGTCCGCGTCCAGGCGTAGGAGCGCCCGCCGCAGGTCATGGTCGGCCGGGGCAGTACCCGCGTCCGCGGGGGGCGACGGTGGCTCCGAATGGCGGATGACCGCCCACCAACGGCCGCGCCGCACGGTGCGGCACTGGTTGGCCACGATGCCAAGGAACCATGAGGTGAACTCGGCGTCGGCCCGGAAGGTGCCGAGCCGGCGCCAGGCCTTGAGCACGGCCTCCTGTACCACGTCCTCAGCCTCGGCCCGGTCCTGGAGCATGCCCACGGCAAGCCGGAAGCCCGGCTGGATTGCGGGCGCGAGCAGCCGCGAGAAGGCCTCCTCGTCGCCGCCGATCGCCTCGACCCGCATGCGCTCGGCTGAGCAATCCATGAGTCCCATCGCTGGTGTGTACGCTCCGATCGGCCGATCCAGTTCCCGCGCACCTGCGGGCGCCACAGGGGCAAACGATCGCCGCCGCGCGGAACTTTTCTGGTGATGCCCTTGCGCGCCAGCCCGCGTCTGGTCTATAAATTCAGTCATCGATCTAAATTTAGGTGCGCGAATTGGCAACCCTTGACATCCCGGCGCCATTCAAGAACCCCTTCCGGCCCGGCGCGGGCCACATGCCGCCCTACCTGGCTGGCCGCGAGGAGGAGCAGCGCGAGTTCGAGCGCCTGCTCGACCAAGAGGTCATCCTCGAGAACATGGTCCTGACGGGCCTTCGCGGCGTCGGCAAGACCGTCCTCCTGGACACCTTCAAGCCGCTGGCCATCAGCCGGGGCTGGTTGTGGGTCGGTACGGATCTCTCCGAGTCCACCAGCGTCACGGAGCAGAACCTGGCCATCAGGCTGCTGGCCGACCTGGCGGTCATCTCCTCGTCGCTGGTGGTGGGCGTCCGTGAGGCGAAGCAGGTCGGCTTCACCAAAGACCCCGTCCGCCACCCCGTCTCCCTGGACTTCGCCAACCTGATGCGGCTCTATGAGGCCACGCCGGGTCTGGTGGCAGACAAGGTGAAGACGGTTCTCGAAACGGTCTGGGAGCGACTGAAGCCATCCGGAAAGCGCGGCGTGGTCTTCGCATACGACGAGGCGCAGAACCTGGCCGACTATCCCGCCAAGGATCAGTACCCCCTGTCGCTGCTCCTCGACGTCTTCCAGTCGATCCAGAAGAAGGGCGTTCCTTTCATGCTGGTCTTGACCGGACTACCGACCCTCTTCTCGAAGCTGGTCGAAGCCAGGACGTTCGCGGAGCGGATGTTCCGCGTGGTCATGCTGTCGAAGCTGTCGCCCGCGGACAGCCGGGAGGCGGTCGTCAAGCCGATCCAGGCGGCCAATTGTCCGGTGCACTTCGACCCGGAATCGGTCGAGACCATCTGCGACCACTCGGGCGGATATCCCTACTTCATCCAGTTCATCTGCCGTGAGGTCTACGACGTCTTCATCGCCTCGTCCGGAACCGTGACCGCGGTGCCCGTCGAAGCCATCACGCGCAAGCTGGACACCGACTTCTTCACCGGACGCTGGGCGCGGGCCACCGATCGGCAGCGCGAGCTGCTGATGGTGATGGCCGACCTGGGCAAGGCGGAGGGGGAGTTCACCGTGCAGGAGATCGCGGCGCGCTCCGCCCATCTGCTGCCGAAGGGCTTCAGCGGCAGCCACGCCAACCAGATGCTGGCGTCACTGTGCGAGGCAGGCCTTCTCTACAAGAACCGCCACGGCCGCTACTCGTTCGCCGTTCCGCTCTTCGACCGCTTCATCATCCGACAGCTCGAACAGCAGATCGCGTAGGCGCCCGCCAGCCGGGCGAAAACCTCGACGGAACTTTTCGGCCGAGTCTCCGGTCTGTTGGTTGGGAATGAGCGAGACCGCACCGCAACTGAGCCACGACCAGGCAACCCTCGTCGGGCGCGCCCGCGCCGGCGACGGCGACGCCTTCGTGGAGCTCGTGCACCCGCTGCAGCTCACCGCCTATCGCTGGGCCGCGGCCATCGTCGGCGACGCCCACGAGGCCCAGGACGCCGTGCAGGAGGCCACCATCCGCGCCTGGCGGAACATCCACAAGCTCCGCGACGCGGACACGGTCGAGGCCTGGTACCGGAGCATCGTGCTCAACGAGTGCCGCCGCAGCCGCTCGGGATCGTGGCGGCGCATGCTCCCCTTCGGCCTCGACCGCGTCGGCGCCGGCGCCGCCCACGCGCAGTCACACGACGCGTTCGAGATCGGCGTCGTGGTGCGCCAGGTGCTCGACCGCCTGAGTGTCGACCACCGCATGGTGCTGGTGCTGCACCACTACTTCGACGTCAGCCTCGCGGACATCGCCGAGCAGCTCGGCGTCCCGCTCGGAACCGTCAAGTCCCGCCTCAGCCGCGCCGGGGAGCAGTTCGCCCGCGCGTATGCGGCCGCGACGAAGGAGACGCCATGAGCGTTGAACCCATCCGCACCCTGCTGCGACGGACGCTCCGTCTCGACCCGCCCGCGGGCATGGACATGCAGCTTCGCGACCATGCCATGCGCGTCGTCCGCGGTGAGATCGAGCCGCGCCACCGGCCCGTCCCGTTGCGCACCGTCGCGCTCTCGGCGGCGGTCCTGGCGCTGGTCGCGGCAGGCTCGGTGAAGCTCGTCCAGGAGCGCGCCTTCCACTCCGCCGGCGGACCACCCGGGTCGGCGACGCCGCCCCCTCCCGGTGCGTCGTTCACACCGCAGCCCGTGCCATCACCGAGCGCGCTGCCGAGCGCCTCTCCGCTCGCCCAGGACTGCGCGGGCGACAACGCGGCGACCGAGCCGTGCGCCCCGGTGGGACTGTTCGCCCTCTCTCCGGCGGGCGTGGGACTGGCCGTCGACACCATCGCCACGGAGCAGGGCACGACGACCGCGTCGGTGCTGCGCTCCACCTCGGCTGGGCGCGCCTGGTCGGTGGTCTGGCGCGGCGCCGGGGTGACCGACCTGCAATGGATCGACAGCAGCCACGCGGTGATCGCGTCCTCGACGGCCGTGCTCGAGTCGAGCGATGCGGGCGCGACCTGGCACGTCCTGTTCCCGCGCGCCCTGGTCAGACTTCGCTTCGCATCACCGTCTGTCGGCCTTGCGGTCAGCGTCGACCACAACCTGCTCCGCACCAGCGACGGCGGACACAGCTTCGCCCCGGTTGCCACGCCGCTGCAGGCGGAAGCCGTCGACGTGCTGCCCGATGGGCACGCCTGGATCGCCGGTCCGACCGGGATCGCTATGAGCACCGACTTCGGTCGCACCTGGTCGTCGCAGCGCGTCTTCGCGAGCCCGTACGCCGTCGCCGACTGGCGCGTGCACCTGCACTTCGTCGACGACCAGCATGGCGCCGTCCTCTACAGGTCGGCGACGACCGCGATGAACCAGGACGGCGTGGGTTTCTACGCCACCTCCGACGGTGGCCGCACCTGGACCGCCGAGTTCACCGACGGCTTCGTCCCCAATCCGACCGGCGAGCACGGCGCCGGCAGCGCGCCAGGATTCGACGTCGTACCCGAGTTCGCCGTGCCGTCCGCCGGCACCGTGTTCATGGCAACCATCGACCCGGTCAAGAACCCGACCCGCCTGTTCGGCTGCCCGAGCGCGGATTCCGGTGCGCACTGGAACTGCCTCACCGCCATGACCGGCATCGACGCCCTGCCCCAGGACGTGGCGGTGGTGTCGAGCGGTGGGAAGGACTGGATGGTGTCCTTCGGCGGTGGTGGGAGCAGCCCTCGGACCATGCACGTGCTGGTCAGCGCCGATGGCGGCGCGACCTGGTCGACGCCCTACAGCGGCACGGAGCCGCGCTGACGCCCGCGACCGCTCAGCCGACGGTGCGCTGCGCCGAGGCCCGCCGCCCGCGCACGATCCAGGCCACCAGCCCGACGGCCACCAGCACCGCGATGACGATGGCCGCCTTCTCGATGGGTCCCGAGATCTTGTCGTAGCTGGCCCCAACCGCGTAGCCCGCGCCGGCCAGCGCCGCGCACCAGGGCAGCACGCCGAGCACGGTCAGCACGGAGAAGCGCAGCACGTCGACGCGCGCCAGTCCCGCCGGGAACGAGATGTACGTCCGCACCACGGGCAGCAGCCGCCCGACGAACACCGCGAGCAGACCGTGGCGCCGGAACCAGCGGTCGGCCACCTCGACGTGGGAGCGGCGGATGCCGATGTACCGCCCGGGCCCGAGCAGCAGCGGTTCGCCGTACTGCGCCGCCAGCCACCAGGCCAGCAGCGAGCCGACCAGGTTGCCCACCACGCCCGCCGCGATCACGCCGGCGAGCGAGAGGTGGCCGGCGTGGGCGAGGTAGCCGGCCAGCGGCATGGTCACCTCCGAGGGGAAGGGGATGCCGCAGCTCTCCGCCAGCATGAGCACGAAGACGGCGAGGATGCCGTGGTCGGTGACGAAGGTGGTGACGGCGTGGCCCATCGGCCGGACATTCTGCGGGAAGCCGCCGGCGACGCGATGCGCCCTGCGCCCGGGCACGCGGTACGCTCCGCGCCCATGCCACCGCTGCGGCCCGGCGCCCTGCCCGACTGGCCGATCCCCTTCGACCAGCGCTTCGAGCTCGACTGGGGCGACCCCGCCGTCTCCCGCCGCGTCCTGCGCGAGCACCTCGACCAGTCCCACGACGGCGCCAGCCGCCGCCTCCACGTCGTCGAGCGGCACGTCCGCCGCCTGCTCCGGCTCATGCCCGCCGCCCCCGCCGAGGTGCTCGACGCCGGCTGCGGCCCCGGCCTCTACGCCGTCCGCCTGGCCCGCCTCGGCTACGACGTCACCGCCGTCGACGTCGGTGACGCCGTCCTCCGCCACGCCCGCGCCCTCGCCCGCGACGCCAGGGTGCCGCTCACCGTGCGCCGCGCCGACCTGCGCTCGCTGCCCTACCGCGAGGAGTTCGACTGCGTCCTGCTCGTCTACTACATCCTCGAGGCCTTCCGGCGCACCCAGCAGGCCACCGTGCTGCGCCGCCTCGCCGCCGCCCTGCGCCCCGGCGGGCGCCTCGTCGCCGAGCTGCGCGTCCGCCCCGACCAGCCGCCGGGACGGCTGAGCGCCTGGGAGTACGTGCCCTTCTCGATCCTCGGCGACCGCCGCCACCTGCTGCTCACCGACGCCACCTACGACGACCAGGCGCACACCTACGTGCTCCGCGAGGTCGCCGTGCTCGACGACGGCGTGCGCGTGCAGCAGACCACCGGCGCCTTCACGCCCCTGGAGGACGTGGTCCCGCTCTTCGCCCGTGCCGGCCTGCAGGTCAGCGCGATCTACGACGGCTGGACGCGCTACCGGGCCACCGGCCTCTCGGCGTCGCTGCTGGTGGTCGCCGACAAGCCCGACGGCCCTGCGCGCCGCGGCGTCAGCGGCAGGTCTGCACCTCGTAGCCGAGCCGCACGCTGAGCACCAGCTGGGGCTGGTCGCCGAGGCCGAGCACCAGCCGGTAGGGCCCGGGCGGCAGGCTGGGATCGCTGCTCCAGAGCACGTCGTACTCGGCCGACTGCCCGGCGGCGAGCGTGACCGCGCCACAGGGCGTGCCCTTCAGCGCGGGCGGCGCCAGCGAGTCGACGTGGATGTCGGTCCGGTCGATGACGATGAGGCTGAGCGGGCCGTCGCAGGGCGCCTGGTAGCTGAGCGGGCCGGCCACCTTGACGCTGGCGTCGATGGCGCCGCCGGTGGGCACGATGCCCGCGTCGGTGGTGGCGGTGAGCTGGCCCGCGGTGGCGACGGGGGGCGAGGGCGTCGGCACCGGCCTGCACCTGGTGGCCACGGTGTCCTGGTTGCAGGCGACCAGCCCGAGCGCGGCGCCGGCCAGCGCGGCGGCGAGCAGGCGGGGGGAAGGCATGGGAAGCCGCCCAACCATAGCGGCTACCATTGGCTGCCCGGTTCGCACCGGTCGCCGTGCATACGCATACCTGGTTGGTTGGTCGGAGAAGAGAGCCATGCCCACGCCAGATCGCATCCGCTGCGTCGCCGTCCTCGGCCACAGTCACGACGGCAAGACGTCGCTGTGCGAGGCGCTCCTCCACACCGCCGGGGCCACCCAGCGCCTCGGTTCGACCGACCAGGGCACCTCGATCCTCGACCACGAGCCCGAGGAGCAGAAGCGCTCCATTTCCATCTCCGCGGCGGTCGCCCACTGCGACTGGAACGGGGTGCGCATCAACCTCATCGACACGCCGGGCTTCCAGGACTTCGCCGGCGAGGTCTGCCAGGCGCTGGCCGCCTCCGACGCCGCGATTCTGGTGGTCAGCGCGGGGAGCGCGGGGATGGAGGTGCCGGTCGGCGCCGAGCTGGCCTGGGAGCGCATCACCGCGGCCGGGCTGCCCGCGCTGATCGTGGTCAACAAGATGGACAAGGAGAACGTCTCCTACGAGGCCACCGTCGACGCCATCCGCGAGGCCTTCGGCCGCAAGGCCATCGCCGTCGCCGTGCCGATCGGCTCGTACGAGCAGTACCGCGGTCTGGTCGACCTGGTCAACGACAAGGCGTACTCGTTCGACGGCGGCAAGCTGGTCGACGGCGAGTTCCCGGAGGACCATCGCGCCGAGATCGAGCGCGCCCACTCCGCGCTGGTCGACGCCGCTGCGGAGACCGACGACGCGCTGCTCGAGAAGTACCTCGAGGGCGCCGAGCTCACCGACGACGAGGTGCACGGAGCGATGCACACCGCGGCATTGCGCGGCTCGCTGGTGCCCATCGTTCCCGCCGCGGCGCTGCAGGAGAAGGGCGCGTCGTACATCCTCGACTGCATCAACCGGTACCTGCCCTCGCCCAAGGAGCGCGTGCACCAGGCCACCGACGCCAAGGGCAACGAGATCGAGATCGAATGCGATCCCTCGGGCTCGCTCGTCGCGCACGTGTTCAAGTCGACCATCGACCCCTTCGGCAAGATCACCTACTTCCGTGTGCTGCGCGGCGCGGTGCGTCCCGACACGCATCCGTTCAATGCCAGCAAGGCACAGGAGGAACGGCTCGCCCAGCTCGGCCAGCCGATGGGCAAGCAGATCGTGCAGGCGGGCGAGATCGTCGCCGGCGACATCGGCGTGGCCACCAAGCTCGCCGTCACCGCCACCGGTGACACCTTGTGCGACAAGTCGGCGGTGGTGACGCTGCCGCCCATCGAGTATCCCGCGCCGCTCTACGCCATGGCGGTGCACGCCAAGAGCAAGGCTGACGACGACAAGATCAACTCCGCGCTGGTGCGCTATACCGAGGAGGACCCCACCTTCTCGATGACGCGCGACGAGGTCACCAAGGAGCAGGTGTTGCACGGACTCGGCGACGTGCACCTCGACGTGGCGCTGGAGCGCATCAAGCGCAAGTACGGCGTCGAGGCCACGCTGTCCGTGCCCACGGTGGCCTATCGCGAGACCATTACCGGCAGCGCGCGCATCGCCCACAAGTACAAGAAGCAGTCCGGCGGCGCCGGGCTGTATGGCGACTGCACCATCGAGGTCGAGCCGCTGGCCCGTGGCGAAGGCTACGTGTGGGAGGAGAAGATCTTCGGCGGCTCGATCCCGCAGCAGTTCCGCCCCTCGGTGGAGAAGGGCGTGAAACAGACCATGGAGCAGGGCGCGGTCGCCGGCTATCCCATCGTCGACGTCAAGGTGCGCCTCGTCGACGGCTCCACGCATCCGGTCGACGGCAAGGACATCGCCTTCCAGATCGCCGGCTCGATGGCCATGCGGCGGGCCATGCAGGAGGCCCGTCCCGTATTGCTGGAGCCGATCATGAACGTGCACGTCATCGTGCCCGAGCGGCTGATGGGCGACGTCATCGGCATCCTCAACGCCAAGCGCGGCCGCGTCGGCGGCATGAATCCGATCGGCGACGGGCGCACCGAGGTCTCCGCGCAAGTGCCGCTGGCCGAGATGTACACCTTCCCCATCGACCTGCGCGCCGCCACCCAGGGCCGCGGCCGCTACACCATGGAGCTGTCACACTACGAAGAGGTGCCGGCCCACATCGCGCAGCCCTTGATCGACGCGCATTCGAAGGAGCACGCCGCCGCAGCGTCATGACCGAGTCCACCCTGCCCCGCGCCGGCGACATGGCGCCCGACTTCGAGCTGCCCACCAACGGTGGCGGTGTGTTGCGCCTGTCCTCGCTGCGCGGCCGCCGCGTCGTGCTGTGGTTCTACCCGGCCGACGACACCCCTGGTTGAACCATCGAGGCCCAGGGCTTCCGTGACGAAGTCAAGACCATCGAGGACCTCGGCGCCGTCGTCGTCGGCGTGAGCAGCGACACCGTCGCCTCCCACGACGCCTGGATCGCCAAGCTCGGCATCCCCTTCGCCCTCGTCGCCGACCCCGAGCGCGTCGCCGTCAACGCCTACGGCGTCCACCGCGACGTGGAGTACGAGGGCAAGGTGTATCCGACCATCGCCCGCACCACCTTCCTCATCGGTCCCAACGGCGCCATCGAGCGCGTCTGGGAGAAGGTGAAGCCTGCGGGGCACGCCGAGGAGGTGCTCGAGGCCCTGCGCACCTCGGCGGGCTGAGGCGGGCCGTACAGCAGGGAAGAGGAACCAGAGGGGAGATCATGACACAGCAGGCAGGAACTCCGGAGTACGCGCTGCGGCTCAGCGAGCAGGAGCGCATGCGCTATCGCTTCATGGCCGCACGGGCGCTCCAGGACGAAGGCGCGCGCTGGGCCGCCGCGGGAGTGGTCGCCGGAGCGCGCATCGCCGACGTGGGCTGCGGGCCGGGCGCGGTGCTGGTCGAGCTGGCGCGCATCGCCGGTGAGGCCGGCGAGGTGGTCGGGGTCGAACCCGACCCCGCGGCGCGCGCGGCCGCGGAGGAGGAGATCGCCGCGGCGGGTGTGGCCGGCGCGCGTGTCATCGAGGGCACAGGTGCGGCCACCGGCCTGGAACCGGCGAGCTTCGACGTGGTGATGATCCGCCACGTGCTCTTCCACGCCGGTGCCGGCGCCCCTGACATCCTGCGCCACTGCGCCACGCTGCTCCGCCCCGGCGGCCATCTCTATGTCGTCGACACCGACGCCACCGCCAGCCGTCTCGGCATCCCCGATCCCGACCCCGACGCCTTCGAGCTCTGGAACCTCTACTGGCAGTTCCAGGCCGACCGCGGCTGCAACATCGGCGTCGGCCCGCTGCTCGGCCCCATGCTCGTCGACGTGGGGCTGGAAATCGCCGATCGCGCCGGCTGGTACAACGTCGTCCCCGGCGAGGTGCTCATGCTCGGCGGTCCCATCGTCGCCGCCATCCCGGCCCTGCGCGCCGCCGGCCGCGCCACCGACGCCGACGAGGCCCGCTGGCGCGCCGGCATCCAGCGAGTCGCCGCCACGCCCGGCGCCGCCGTGTTCACCTCGCTCTTCGTCGCGGTGGGTCGCAAACCCGGCTGACGCGTGACAACCGGCCTCCCGCCGCTGCTCGAATCAACCAGCGGGCGCGGTGCGCGCTGGTCGCGAGTTCGCCGCGACGACCGCTGATCCCTCCGAGGCTCACACGTCTCAGGCTTGGATCCGCTGCTCCTCGGGCGCGATCTCGAGGATGACCCGCTCGCTCTGGATGGCCTCGGGCGGGTAGGGGCGGCCGTTGTACTTCATCGAGAGCTCGTCGATCATCCGTCGCGCGCGATCGCCGCGGATCTTCTCGACGACGCGGCCGCGCACCTCGACGTAACGGTAGGGGTTGTCGCGATCCCAGATCATCACGGTGATGCGCGGGTCGCGCTCGACGTTCTTGTACTTGGCGCGGTGGATCTCGGTGTTGAGATAGACGTGCTCGTCGTCCGCGGTGACCCAGATGGGCTGGGTCTGGAAGTGCCCGGACGGCAGCGCGGTGGTGACGGCGGCGAAGTTCGGGCCGGCGGCGAGCTCACGGACCTTGGGGTGGAGCCCCGCCTGCTGCTGGACGATCCCCCTGCCCTGTCGTCGGGTGGTCTGCTCAGCCATGGCCTGAAGCGTACCCCGCCGGTACCGCCCGGCAAACGAGCCCGCCTCAGACCAGCGGGCGGCGGACGATGGTCTGCTCGCGGTCGCGCCCCACCGAGATGGCGTCGATGGGCGCCCCGCAGAGCTCTTCGAGCCGCTCGACGTAGTCCCGGCACGGCCGCGGCAAGTCCTCGTAGCGCCGGCAGTCTCGGATGGGCGCCTTCCAGCCGGGCATCTCGACGTAGACCGGGTCGCAGTGCTTGAGGTGGGAGATGTTGGCCATGGGATGGTCCCACTCCTCGTCGCGCCACATGTAGCCGGTGCAGATCCTGATGGTGTCGAGAGTGTCCAGAACGTCGAGCTTGGTGAGCACGATGGAGTCGATGCCGTTGGTGTTCACCGAGTATTGGGCCACCGCCGCGTCGAACCAGCCGACCCGCCGCGCCCGCCCGGTGGTGGCGCCGAACTCCGCGCCGACCTCGCGGATGTACTCGCCGAGCTGGTCGGTCAGCTCGGTGGGGAAGGGCCCGTAGCCGACGCGCGTGGTGTACGCCTTGAACACGCCCACGGTCTTGCTGATGCGCGACGGCGGGATGCCGCTGCCGGTGCAGGCGCCGCCGGCCGTCGGTGAGGACGAGGTGACGTAGGGATAGGTGCCCAGGTCCAGGTCCAGCATCACGCCCTGTGCGCCTTCCAGCAGGATGCGCTCGTTGCGCGCGATGGCGCCCTGCACCAGGGGATAGATGTCCCTGATGTAGGGGTCGAGTCGCTCCGCGTAGGTGATGTACTCGTCGAGGATGGCCTGCTCGTCGAAGGGTTCGGCGTCGAAGAGCCTGGTCAGTGTCTCGTTCTTCAGCCGCAGCACGAAGCGCAGCTTCTTCTCGAGGAACTTCGGCTTCTGCAGGTCGCCGATGCGGAAGCCGATGCGCCGCACCTTGTCCTCGTAGGTCGGGCCGATGCCACGCCAGGTGGTTCCCAATCGATCGTCGCCGCGCTGCGTCTCGCCGAGCTGGTCGAGCACCGGGTGATAGGGCATGACCATGTGGGCGCGATCGCTGACCACCAGGTTGTCCGTCGAGACGCCGCGCTCGCGGACGTGGTCCAGCTCGTCGAGGAATGCCCTGGGATCGACGACGACGCCGTGCCCGATGACGCAGAGCGTCTGCGGGTAGAGGATGCCGCTGGGGATGAGGTGGAACTTGAACTCCTCCCCCTCGTTGACGACGGTGTGGCCCGCGTTGTTGCCACCCTGCGAGCGCACCACCATCTCGACGCGGTCGCCGAGCAGGTCGATGACCTTGCCCTTGCCCTCGTCACCCCACTGGCCGCCCACCAGAATCGTCACGCTCATCGCGGCGCAGAAGGGTACCCGATCCCTCCTCTCCCACGACGGTGGCCCGCAATGCCGCAGGCGTGCCGGTCGGGTCGCCCGCGCCCCTCCGGTATATATCGCCGTGTGATCGACACGCCGGCCCCGGCCGCCGCGGCGCCCGCGCCGAGCACGACCGCCCGCCGCGGTGCCGCCGCAGGTCTGGCCGCCGTCGCGGTCGCCCTCGGCCTCGCCCTGCTGGTGCCGCGGATCTTCAGCGACCCCGTCGGCGTCGATCCCTACGACGTGCGGCTGGCCGCGGTCAGCCTGCTGCTGCTCGGAGCCGCGCTCGCCCTGCGCCGGTTGCGCGACAGCCGCGCCGTGCTCATCGCGGTGGCCTCGATCACCGCGCCCTTCTGCCTGTGGTCGGCCACGCCGCGGGTGCTCGGCATCGTCTGGCCCGGGCTGGGCGGCAACGAGCGCTTCGCCTGGGCGGGCGTGGCCCAGACGGTGCTCACCGGAGCCTTCGTCGCCCTGGCGCTGTGGGTGCTTCCCGCAGAGCGTCGCCCCAAGGTGCGACTCAGCCGCTTCGGCCTCGGCGCGATCGCGGTGGCCATCCTCGGCAGCGCGGTGCTGATCGGGCTGGCGCTGGCCGTGCCCGCGACCTGGCTGGGCCGGCTCGGCCTGCCCCTGGTGGCGCTGCAGCGCGACATGCCCTGGGTGGCGCCGGGCAACGTGCTCCAGGCGCTGGCCCAGGAGCTGGAATTCCGCGGCCTGCTGATGGGATCGCTGGAGCGCGTGGCCCCGCTCTGGGCTGCCAACCTTGGGCAGGCGGTGTTCTTCGGCCTGGCCCACATCGCGGTGCAGTACGAGGGCCCGGCCGGGCCGTTCGTGCCGGTGACCATCGGGCTCGGCTTCCTGCTCGGCTGGATCACCCAGCGCACCAACTCGCTGTGGCCGGCCATCGTCATCCACGCCGTCGGCGACGTCGCCGTGGCCGCCGCCGTGCTGCGGGGTTTGTATGGCTACTGAGCATTCGCGGCGGCGCATCGCGGCGGCGGCGCTGCTCGCCTTCGCGTCGCTGCTGCTCGCGCCCGCCGCGATGAGCGCACAGACCGCGACGCCGGCGCCGACGCCGCGTCCCGTGCCGTCCTCTGAACCCTGGTGGATGCCCGTCGCCTTCACCGGACGTCCGGTGATCGCAGTTCGTGCCAGCGGTGACACGATCACCGTCGATGTCGCCGGTGTGGGCCAGCAGCGATCCACCGACGGCGGCCGCACCTGGCAGCGGTACTTCGAGCGGCATGGCCTGGTCATTGCCCCCGACCCGCACTGGCGTGTGATCGACGGCCGCGTTGCGCACGTCGACGACGATGGCAGTGCCAGCGTCGATCCCGGCAGCCCGTCGATGCCGGCCGGCGGAAGAGCGCAGCCCGCCGACGAGCGCGGGCTCATCGCCGCGCCCGCCGCGCTGCCCGGCGTGGTCGTCGCCGTCGACGTCGACGGCGTGGCCTGGCGTCGCGGCGCGGACGGCCACTGGGCGCGCGCCCTCCTGCTGTTGCCCCAGGGCCTCGGCAGTGGAGCGCCGCGCATCACCTCGCTGGTCGCCTTCGACACGCAGCCGCTCAGCGCCGCCGTCTACCTGGGCACCGACGGGTATTCGGTGCTGGCCAGCAATGACGACTCCCCCCCGAGCAGAGTGCCGGGCGACGACTGGTTCCGCGCGGGTCCCGGCCTGCCCGACCACGTCCTCGCGCTCTACGCGGACCCGGTGAACCAGGCGGTCTACGCAGGTACCGACGACGGCCTCTGGGTGCACCACCTCCGCGCCATCCCCGCGCCGCCGGTGTACGCCGACGCCGCGCTGCGCTGGCGCTGGCTGGGCATCGGCCTGGTGACGCTGGTGGCTTCGGCAATCGCCGTCGCGGGCCTGCTGCGTGCGGTGCGGTGATGGGCGAAATGGGGTGCTGCGACCAACGACCCTGGCGTGCCGCGCCCGTGCCTGGCACATTGAGCCCATGGCCGCATCGGAGCTGGACGAGGCCCGTCGCCGGTTGGTCTGGGAGGAGCGCTACGCCTCCGGCGACCCGACGCGCCTGAGCTGGTACCAGTCCATCCCCACCGTCTCGCTGGAGCTCATCGACGTCCTCGGCATCCCCGGCGACGCCGCCATCCTCGACGCGGGCGGCGGCGCCTCGACGCTGGTCGACGCACTCCACGCGCGCGGCTGCACGGACGTCACCGTCCTCGACGTCTCCGCCGCCGCCCTGCGGGTCGCCCGCCGCCGCGCCGGCCGCGACGCCGCGCAGTGGATCGAGACCGACCTGCTGGCCTGGTCGCCCGGCAGGCACTACGACCTCTGGCACGACCGCGCCGTCTTCCACTTCCTCGTCGACGAGGCTGATCGCGAGCGTTATCGCCGCGTCCTGCGCAGCGCGCTGCGCGACGGCGGCCATGCCATCGTCGCCAGCTTCGCGCCCGAGGGCCCGGACCACTGTTCCGGCCTGCCCGTGCAGCGCTACGACGCCGACAGGTTGCTGGCCGCGCTCGGCGGCGGCTTCGAGCTGGTGGCGGAACGCGGCGAGCTGCACCACACGCCGGGTGGCGGCGCGCAGCCCTACACCTGGATCGCCGCGCGCCACGCGGCCGCACGTCTGTTGCCCTTGTCGTCCTGCTCAGGACAATTTGCTCAGGGTGACAAGCGACTTCGTGGCGCCGCCCAGTACGGTTGACAGCGGCGGGCACGTGCCCGGCGGGAGCGACTGAGCTGCTGCGACGTCCCGGCGCGCCCTGCAACGCGGCCGGGCGAGACGCCCTTCAGCTCAATCCCTTCCTTCTCAACCGGGCCGCCGGTGAACTGCATCCCGGCGGCCCCATCTCCGCCCACGGTCGCCTGCCCCGCTGCGGTAGCGTGGCCCCCATGCCCAACCGCCTGGCTGCGGAAACCAGCCCCTACCTGCTCCAGCACGCGGACAACCCGGTCGACTGGTGGGCCTGGGGCGACGAGGCCTTCGCCGAGGCGCGCCGCCTCGACCGGCCCGTGCTGCTCAGCGTCGGCTACAGCGCCTGCCACTGGTGCCACGTGATGGCCCACGAGTCCTTCGAGAACCCCGAGATCGCGGCGCTGATGAACGAGTGCTTCGTCAACATCAAGGTGGACCGCGAGGAGCGTCCCGACGTCGACGCCATCTACATGCAGGCGGTGCAGGCGCTCACCGGCGGGGGTGGCTGGCCGATGACCGTCTTCCTCACCCCGCAGGCGGTGCCCTACTTCGGCGGCACCTACTTCCCGCCCAGCGACCGCGGCGGCATGCGCGGCTTCCCGGTGGTGCTGCGCGCCGCCGCCGACGCGTACCACAACCGCAAGGACGCGGTGGCCAGCGCCGGGGAGCAGCTGCGCCAGGCGCTCACCCCGCCACGGCTGCGCGGCGGCGACCAGCCCACCGTCGAGCAGCTCGACGCAGCCGCACGTGCGCTGGTGGAGATGACCGACCGGCGGCACGGCGGTTTCGGCCAGAGCGGACCTAAATTCCCGCACTCCGCCGCCCTCGACCTGCTGCTGCGCCGCCACCGCACCGGCGGCGACCCCGCCCTGCTCGACGCCGCGCTGATCACCCTCGACCGCATGGCCCGCGGCGGCATCTACGACCACGCCGGCGGCGGCTTCCACCGCTACAGCGTCGACGGGCAGTGGGCGGTGCCCCACTTCGAGAAGATGCTCTACGACAACGCGCAGCTGGCACCGGTGTACCTGCACGCGTACCAGCTCACCGGCGGGGCCCGCTGGCGCCGCGTCGTCGAGGAGACGCTCGACTACGTGGTGCGCGAGATGCGCCTGCCCGGCGGCGGCTTCGCCTCGACGCAGGACGCCGACTCCGAAGGCGAGGAGGGCAGGTTCTTCGTCTGGACGCCGCAGCAGCTGCGCGAGGCGCTCGGCAAGGACGAGGACGCCGCACTCGCACAGCGCTACTTCGGCGTCAGCGACGCGGGCAACTTCGAGCACGGCAACACGGTGCTCTCCGTGCCCTACCCGGCCGAGCAGGTGGCCGCCGCCATGCAGCTCGACGTCGACACGCTGCAGCAGCGCATCGACGGCATCCGCACGCGGCTCTACGAGGTGCGCGAGCGGCGCGTCCATCCCGGGCGCGACGACAAGGTGGTCACCTCGTGGAACGCGCTGATGCTGGCCGCCTTCGCCGAGGCCGGCGCCGCCCTGCAGCGCGACGACTACGTCGACGTCGCCCGCAGTGCCGCCGATTTCCTGCTCACCGAGGTGAGCCGCGACGGCGTCCTGCTGCGCACCTGGAAGGACGGCGCCGCCAAGATCACCGGCTTCCTCGAGGACGTCGCCTTCCTCGCCGACGCGCTGCTCACGCTCTACCAGGCCAGTGGCGAACCGCGCTGGTTTGCCGAGGCGCAGCGGCTCAGCAGCGACATGCTGGAGCGCTTCCACGACCCCGTGGCCGGCTTCTACGACACCGCGCAGGACGCCGAGCCGTTGCTGGTGCGTCCCAAGTCGCTCGACGACAACGCCATCCCCGCCGGGCAGTCGATCGCCGCCCACGCCATGCTGCGCCTCTACGCGTACACCGGCGAGGAGCGCTGGTACGACACGGCCGTCGCGGTGCTCAGCCCCCTGGCGCCCGCCATCGCACGCAGCCCGCTGGGCCTCGGCAACCTGGCCTGGGCGCTGCAGCTGGCCACCGAGCCGGTGCGCGAGGTGGCCGTGGCCGGTGCTCCGGCCGCGGCCGACACCGCCGCGCTGGTTCGCTCGGTTGCCGAGCGATTCGATCCCGTGCGCGTGCTGGCCTGGGGAATCGCCGACGGCGTGCCGCTGATGGCCGATCGCACGCCGATCAACGGGCATGCGGCCGCGTACGTGTGCAGGAAGTTCGCCTGCGAACGGCCCGTCACCGAACCCGCCGAGCTGGTCGCCCTGCTCGATCAGCACGCCTGAACCCACGCCGCGGCCACAGCCCTGCAACGGTAGTCCCGACACGGCGGCACGGTGATGTCACATGGGCGAACTCGGGCTCCGGCGGCAGGCAGAATCGCCCGAAGTGACACCACTCTCCGCCGCACCCGCTCCCCCAACCGCTCCCGCAGCAGCCCCGGCAGGCGTCCCGGCATATCCCCCGCCGCCGAAGACCTGGGCGGAGCTCGGCGTGCCCGAGACACTGGTCTCCGACATCGTCCTCAAGCTGCTCTACTTCAACGGCACCATGGTGGGCCGCGACATCGCGCATCGCGCCTGCGTACCCTGGATGTTCGTCACCTCGGTG
>Ga0207700_10000654_pt1 | contig 20279 bp, 18 predicted proteins | sample LARL82metaG_FD_184348 | JGI IMG/M metagenome (GOLD analysis project Ga0207700, IMG submission 184348) | Corn, switchgrass and miscanthus rhizosphere microbial communities from Kellogg Biological Station, Michigan, USA - LAR L8-2 metaG... | ecosystem: Host-associated > Plants > Roots >...
AGCCGGCGACGGTCCGGGTCGCGGCGAAGGCCAGGCACCCGCCCGCCTGCGAGCTTGAGCCGGTCTTGATGCCCATGACTGCATTCCCTTGATTGTTCCGGCCCCGCCGCCTGGCGTGCCAGTTCTTATACAGTAACCGGAGCCCCTCTTGGTGCCGCCGTAACCGATAATGCGGACTGGGTCGCGGGCGTGGCGAGCCGGCGGTAAGACCCGGGAGGGCGGCATGAGCATACACGCGGAGGACAGCGCTTACGCTCTGCTGAGCGACGGCGCCACGATCGAGATCCGGGAGGCGCGGCCCGATGACTTCGACGCGGTGCGGGACATGCACGCCAAGATGTCCCCGGACAACCTGTACCTGCGGTTCTTCAGCATGAGCCCGCTGGTTGCCGAGCAGGAGGCGCGCCGGATATGCCGCGAGCCCGCGCCGGACCACGCGGCGCTGCTGGCTGTGCTGGACGGCGAGGTGGTCGGCTGCGGCACCTACGAGCAGGCCGGCGCCGGCTCCGGGTCTGCGGAGGTCGCCTTCACGGTCGCCGATGACCTGCATAACCGCGGCATCGGCATGCTGCTGCTGGAGCACCTGGTCTCGCTGGCCCGCGGCCGGGGGGTCCGCGCCTTTACCGCGGAGACGCTGAGCGAGAACGCAGCCATGCTGCGGGTATTCGCCGACGCCGGGCTGCAGGCGCAGCGCTCCCTGGTGGACGGCGTGTATGACTTGACGTTCCCGCTGCCCGCCGACGAGGCCGACGCCGCCCTGGGCACCTACCGCGATACGGTCGCCGTGCGGGAGCGGTCCGCGGACGTGGCGAGCATGCGGCCCGTGCTCATGCCGGCCTCGGTCGCGGTCATCGGCGCGAGCCGGCGCCCCGGATCGGTCGGCCGGGCGATCTTGCAGAACCTCATCGACGGCGGCTTCCCGGGCCCGGTCTACCCGGTCAACCCGGCCGCGGCCGAGCTGGACGGCATCCCCTGCCTGCCGTCGGCCGCCGCGCTGCCCGAGCAAGTCGACCTAGCGGTCATCGCCGCGCCGGCCGGGGCGGTGCTCGGGATCGCCGAGGAATGCGGGCGGCGGGGAGTCAAGGCACTGGTCGTGATCGCGGCCGGACTCAGCGGCCCGGCCCGCGCGGAGCTGCTGGGCATCTGCCGCCGCCACGGCATGCGGATGATCGGGCCGGCCAGCTTCGGCGTGGCCAACCCTGGCATCGGCCTGGACGCCACGTTCGCGGCCCGCCATCCCGCAGCGGGAACAGCCGGCCTGGCGCTGCAGTCCACCGGCGGCACCGGCTTCGTGCTGGTGGAGCACCTGTCCCGGCTGGGCGTGGGGATCTCCTCCCTGGTCTCCCTCGGCGACAAAGACGACGTGTCCGGCACCGACATGCTGCAGTGGTGGGAGTCCGACGAGGCGACGAAGCTGGCCCTGCTGTACATGGAATCGATCGGGAACCCGCCCAAGTTCGCCCGTACCGCCCGCCGCGTGGGCCGCACCATGCCGGTGCTGACCGTGGCCGTGGGCCGGTCCGCGACAGGCCGGCGCCTGGCCGGGGCCCGCGCCACGAAGGCGGCTACTCCGCTGGTCACCCGGCAGGCCCTGTTCGAGCAGGCCGGCATAATCGCCGCCGCTAACCTCGGCGAGCTGCTCGACACCGCGGCGCTGCTGGCATCTCAGCCGGTGCCCGCCGGGGGCAGGGTGGGCGTGGTGTCCAACACCCGCGGCGCTGCGGTGCTCGCCGCGGACGCGTGCGGCGACGCCGGCCTGCAGGTCGCGGACCTGGCCGGGGACACCCAACGGGCGCTGCGGGACATGCTCGGCCGCCAGGCCCTGGTGGCCGGGCCGGTCGATACCACCGTGCTTGTCACCCCCGGCCGCTTCCGTGAGTGCCTGGAGCTTGTCGGCGCCGACCCGGGCGTCGACGCGGTCCTGGCGCTGACCACCACGACCGCGGGCAGCGACCTGGTTCCCGAGGTGGGCGCAGCCCGGCTGCCGGTGCCGATCGCCGCGGCCGTGCTGGACCAGATCGAAGTGGTCCGGCTGCTGCCAGGCCCCGGCGGGGACTCCCCTCCGGTCCCCGCCTATGCCTACGCCGAGTCCGCCGCCCGCGCCCTCGGCCATGCCACGCGCTACGGCTCCTGGCGGGCGACCCCGCCAGGACGCGTGCCTGACCTGGAGGGCCTGCGCCAGGACCGGGCCAGGGACCTGGTCGCCGGCGTTCTCGCCGACCCGCCCAGGGGCGGCTGGCTGGCGCTGGACCCGACCGTGGAGCTGCTTGGCTGCTACGGCGTGCCGCTAGCCGACAGCATCGGGGTCATCGCCGAGGACGCCGCGGCCGCGGCGGCGGCGCGGTTCGGCGGCCCCGTCGCGCTCCGGGCGGACGTGCCCGGCCTGCTGCGCACCAGCGACGCCGGCGACGTGCTGACCGGCCTGCACGGCGCGGATGAGGTCCGGCGCGGGTTCCGCTCGCTGAAGGAGATCTTTGGCAGGCGGCTGGCTGGCGTCATTGTCCAGCCGGTGGTCACCGGCGGCGTCGAGGTGAGGATCAGCGTGCTGCACGAGCAGGTGGCCGGCCCGCTGGTGCTGTTCGGGCTCGGCGGCGCCGACGGCGATGTGCTGGCTGACCGGGCCGCCCGGCTCGCCCCTCTGACCGACGCCGACGCCGACGACCTGATCCGGTCGACACGGGCCGCCCCCCGGCTGCTCGGACGCCGCGGGGTTCCGGCCGCCGACCTCGACTCACTCAAGGATATGCTGCTGCGGGTCTCCCGGATGGCCGATGACCTGCCGCAGATCGCCGAGCTCGAGCTGAGCCCCGTCATCGCCCGCCCCGACGGCGTCCAGGCCGTCGACGGCCGGATCCGCATCCAGGCCGCTGAGCCCGCCGACGCCCACCTGCGCCGGCTGCCATGACGGACCAGCCAGCGGCGCCAGGATGCCCGCCGACCACGATAGGATGCCCGCGGCCGTGCTGCGGTCACGAACGCGCCCTGCCGCTCAAAGTCAAGCCCCGGCAACATGCTCATCCAGCTCGGCCAATGGAGTCGGCTCGGCTTCTCCACACGCACCAGGACGGGCCGCGGGAGAGAGCGGACAGCATCCTCGCCCGCATGTTCACGGCCACCACTGCCGGCGGCCACCCATGGTCATGGACGGAGGTTGTTCAGACGTTCCGCAGCGCCGGACGAGTGCAGGATGTCGTGGACGCGCAAACGAGCGGCGTGGCACCCCACGACCGGGCGGCGTCCGGCATCTCTCGCATGCTACGCACACTCAAGTAGCCGTCGCTCGCTGAGCTCAGCTGCCCGGGCGACGGGCGAGCCCGGTGGCATCCTGTCCTGCCTGGGGATTCCGCCCCTCTTACGGTCGGCCTACCGCGCCGCAGGCGGCGCGGACCCGAGCGGAGTTTCCATGTTCCGCACGCGCGAGACCGGCTGGTTCAGGGGTCGGGTGGCGGGAACGCATACCGCGCCCCCGCCCCCTCAGAACCGGACAAGCCCGTTTTCCGGGCATCTCGGCTCAAGCAAGCCCGAACCGAGCCAGCCAAGCCCACCGGCGCTGGAATGCCTACGCAGATGCCACACCGTGATTACAACGAACTACAGCTGCCGTATCAATCGAACCTCCATTGGCAAGGCCACTCACATCCTGCGACCTCGTGTCGCACTGCCCTCTGTACCCCGGGGCAGGCGGTGCCCGCACGACCGGAGTTCTTCCCGGCCGCCGCCTGCCGCTTCTCAACGGCCAGCCCTGTCGCCCCGGACCGCAACCCGCCCCGGGACGCATCAGTGACGAGGCATCAGCAAGGGTTCACTGTCATTCACCCCACACCAGCCTTCCCCTCGCCTGTGACCCCGGACGGAACGGGGTCCTTGGGCTTTTCCCTGAGCTTTGCACCCAGCCGGGCAGGACCCGGCAGCGCACGTCAGGGCGGGGACAGGCCTGGACACTGCCTGGATTACGTCTCTGGTATCAGCCAGCCTCCTTCGACGTACTCACTCACAACGTCCGACCTCACGTCGCAAAGAAATAGTCGATCTGTGTGCGGCGGTTTGCCCAGCGCCCAGTTACCGTCAGGAGGGCGAGTCGGCGGGCCTCCGGCTGGCCAGCCTCACGGCGCAGGGCGACATACCGCCATCCGGTGCACCCCTCCACCGCGAACGCGACGTCCCCGGTGCCGTTGAACCGCGCCAGCCAGGCGCGCAGGTGTTCCCGGTCAGCTGGCGAGATCTGGCCGCGCTGCACCTGCCCGGTACCGGTGTCGAGGTAGTCGAAGGTGATCTGCTTTCGGTGGATATCCAGCCCGCCTACGATGGGCATCGGGACCTCCTCACGCTCCGGAGGGGCGCAGGCACGCGCCCCATGCGAATTGCCTACGCGATTAATCGTGACGCTTCTGAGCTGGGGAGGTCTCCCGGCACCCGGCCGCCGGCCTCAGCTCAGTCCGGCCCGATGCATGTCATCTAATGTGCGGCTGCACCAACTGAGTGCGAGCGCGTGGGAGCCGCGTAGGCGGGTCAGCGCGCGGTTATCAGGATCTCTCCGCATCGCTGGCTGCGTGGCAGGCTGCGGCCTAGCGGGAAGCTAGCCAGGCTGCATATTTATGCATCGGCGCCCTTGATTCAAATGTCCGGTTCTGCCGCGGACAGGGCGCGGGGTCGGCCTGGACGGGTCTCGGCGTTTCCGCGGAAACGCATTCATATGGCGCGAGCAGCGCGGTGTAACTCCGTTACGGCCATTTGCTGGCTGCCCCATGCGCTGACCGGCCATGATGACCTTGATGACGCCAGCAGCGGCCAGCGGGGGGAGCCACATGGCACCCCGTGCTCAACATGCGGAGGGACAAGATGACGGGCACACTGGAGCAGATCAGCAGCTTGCTGCATGAGGCGGGCGAGACTCACCACCAGGTCTTCCGGATCGTCGACGGGGTCGACGATGACTGGGCATCGTGGTATGCGCAGTGGCTCATCGACCTCCCGGAACTGCCGGACCTGCTCGGCGTCCGGCCCGTGCGCAGCGAGCTGATCTACCTGCTCGTCGGTCTCGACAGGCAATTCACGGCCGAGGCTCCCGGCGAGCCCTGGGTGAGCTACTACGCGCGCCAGATCCAGCGGCATTTCCAGCCATCAGGCAGTTGACAACGGGTCCCCGGACACACATCGCGCTGTGGGTCGGCGAGCATCCTGTCATGCGGCCGGACGTTCGGTTTCGCGTTGCCGGGATGCTCAGATCGTGATGGCGGTCAGGGCCGCGCGTTTGGCTGGCCGACCCGTCTGGGCGGATCCGGGGCTGTGGGCGCCGGCTCTGCCGGAGACGCTCAGCGGTGCGGTCGTAGCTCTTCGGTCACGAGGCGCGCTCTGGGCGCGGTCCGGGCCGGCCTAACGCTAACGCGATACGAGCCAGGTGCGCCGGCTGACCCGGCCGGGTGAGCCACAATTACCAGGTGAGCACTGTCCGGCGCATCACGCTCGCGCTGCTGGCGGTGGCGGGAGTCATGGCCGCTGGCAGCCTCGGCTATGTCGTGCTCGGATTCAGCCTGCTTGACGCGGTCTACCAGACGGTCACCACGATCACCACGGTCGGGTTCCGCGAGCTCCGCCCGCTGAGCACGGCGGGGAAGATATTCACGATCGTGCTGATCCTCGCCGGGGTCGGCACGGCGCTGTACGCGTTCGGCGTGGTGCTCGAGTCGCTGGTGGAAGGTCATCTGCGCCAGCATTTTGAAAGGCGGCGGATGAAACGCGACATTGCCCGGATGACCGGGCACACTATCATCTGCGGATGGGGCCGGGTGGGCCGCGCGGTTGGCGGCTACCTGGCCGGCCAGGACGCTCAGGTCGTGGTGGTCGACCTTGCCCCCGAGCGCGCGGCAGCGGCCGGGCATCCCGCGCTCCTTGGCGATGTCACCGACGACGACGTGCTGCGCAAGGCGGGCATCATGCGGGCCAGGGCCCTGGTCGCCGCGATCAACACCGACGCGGAAAACGTCTACGTGACGTTGTCCGCCCGGGCGCTGCGGCCCGACCTTGTCATCATCGCCCGCGCCCGCACCGAGGCGTCCGAGCCCAAGCTGCTGCGGGCCGGCGCGACCCGGGTCGTGAACCCGCAGCGGATCGGCGGCCAGCGGATCGCGGCAGCAGCCTTGCAGCCCAACGTGGTGGAGTTCCTCGACGTGGTGATGCATGACGGCAGCCTGGAGTTCCGCCTGGAGGAAGTATCGGTGCGCGCGGGCTCCCGGCTCGCCGGGCGCACCCTGCAGGAGGCGAATGTGGGCGAGACAACCGGGGCACTCGTGCTCGCCCTCCGCGGCCATGACGGAACATTCCTGGCCAATCCGCCACTGCAAACCCCGGTCAGCGCGGGGCACGTGCTGATCGCGATCGGCACCCAGCAGCAACTGTCGGCCCTGCAGCACGCAGCGGATCGAGCCGGCTGACGCCTGGGCATAATCCCGGCACCGCCAGCCCGGGCCGCCCCCAGGTACGCTGCGGCATCTGACCTAGCCAACGTGATAAGGACACAGACACCAGCGCTGATGACTCGCCTTGTGGCGAGCCGTATCCGGCAGCCCCACGGCACCTGGTGTCCGAGATTGACCGCCGCGGCAATGCGACGGCGATTCGGTCCCGCAGCCGCGACCGTGCGGCCGTCGCCAGATATGCGGTGAAGGTCGTCAACCGGTCACGGATCGTGGCCGATCATCAGAGGTGACACGCATATATCGTTAGGTACGTTGACGCACGGCTATGCCCGCCTTGGAATACTCATCCGCGCTCTCTCGATCTTGCCGACGATCGCTGTGGAAAATTCTCCGCTTAGCGGGGCTGGGTCGCGGTCGACCCAGGCGGCGGTGCCTGGGTGGTCGAGGACCCATTGGGCGATCTGATCTTTGCGGGGCCCACCACACGTCGTCGTGGTCGCGCAGCCTGGTCAGGATGCGGTCTAGTACGCGGACCCGGGAGGCGTGCCCGGACAGGCGCTCGTGCGGGCCGATGACCATCATCCGGCGGCGGGTCGCTGCCTCGGCGTACAGCTGATCGAATTCCCCGATCATCTGCTGCTCGTAGCCGGCCGGGTTGAAGCCGGGAAATCGAAGCTGGCGATGTCGTTGAGGTGCACCGAGTACGGGACGGTGGCGAACGGCAGGCCGTTGATCTGCTGCAGGAACGGCTCGTCGGCCGACAGGTCGTCGATGTGGTAGATGAACCCGAGCTCCTGCAAGATCTCCAGCGTGTTGACCCCGGGCCGGATCCAGTAGTTGTTGTATCCGGACGGGCGCGTGCCAGTGGCCTGCTCGATCGCGTGCACGCTGTCGGCGATCCGCTCTGTCTCTGCGGGCGGGGCAGCTGATATTGCCGCTGCCAGCTGCGGCCGTGCGCGCCTGCCTCGTGTCCGCGGCGGACGATCTCCGCCGCGACGGCCGGGTGCCGGCGCACGGCGTCGCCGACATGAACGAGGTCATCTTGATGGCGTGCTTGTCCAGCAGGTCCAGGATCCGGGGCACCCCCTCGCGGGCCCCGTACTCATAGAAGCTGTTCTGCCCGAGATCGGGGAAGCCGGGCAGGATCGGCTCGGTGATCGGGCGCCCGCGCGGCTGACCGGCTGTCCGCCGGCCTCGAACTGCATGGACACGCTCACCGCCAGCCGGGCGCCATCTGGCCAGAATCCGTTTTGCTCGGTCACCGCTATTGACTCCTTCATTTGCGTCCGTGTGCGCGAACCGGCAAGCCGGTCCACAGCACACCCGTTCAGCCAGGCACCACCGCGTCCAGCCTGCTTGCGCAGTCGATCCTCCCAGGACGCCCGTTACGGCCGACGCCCACTCGCCCTGCCGCTCATGACCTGCCGCATGTCTCCGACCGACAACCCACCCAGATCGAGCCATCTGCAGCCACCCGGCCGCAGCACCCACGACCAGCAGGCCGCGCAGAACGACGGTTCCATTCTCCCGGCTCCGCCGGATCTGGCGGTGGCAGGCGATCCCTTGCCTGTCTTGCCGTCTTGGCGAGGCCGGGGGGTTGTCCATGTCAAGGTGGAACCGGCCGTCAGGCCTCGGGGAGTATCCTGAGCGGTTTCCCCGGCGGCGCTGAGCAGGTCCCGCCGTGACTGATATCCGGCAGCGGCCATGCCGGGCCGAGGCCAGCACTGGTGGCCGGCCGGAGGACTCAGCCGGATGTGCCGGCGGCGGGGCCGGTCGCGCCGAACGCGTCCCCCAGGCCGGTGAGGTCAACGGAGAGCCGTGCCTGCCCGGGCACCTGGTCCAGGAACGGGCGCATCGCTTCGAGGGCGGCCAGGATCTCGCGGCCGACCTGCCCCGCGGAACGCATCGCATCCACCGAGACCAGGATTCCCCGGTCGCGGTACCACGAGATGATGGGCGATGTCACGTCGTGGTAGAGAGCCAGGCGCTGGGCAATGATCTCGGGCGTGTCGTCCGAGCGATGCTCGAGCGCGGCACGCGCGAGCAGCCGGCGCAGGAGCTCGGCATCGCCGGCCTGCAGGTGCAGCGCCACATCCGCGGTCATCTCGAGCTCGAGGCCGATCAGGTAGGTCGCCCTGGCCTGCGGCATGTTCCGCGGGATCCCGTCCAGGACAAACCCGCCTCCGGCCGCCCTCGCGGCGACCATCGCCTCCCGCACCATGTCCAGGACGACCTGGTCGGGCACGAGTTCGCCGCGATCCAGATACGCCTGGACGGCCCGGCCGAGCGCGGTCCGCCGCGCGACGTGATCGCGCAGCAGCTCGCCGGTCGCGATGTGCGGGATGTCGAAGTGCGCGGCGATCAGCGCACCCTGAGTCCCCTTGCCCGCGCCCGGGGGCGCGATCATCAGTACTCGCATGGCCCATCTCCTGATGCCATCATCCCGCCGCCGGCCCCCGGCCGGTAGCCCGGCGCCCAGCGCCGCTGGACCGGGCGCGAGGCGGCGCCCGGCTTGCCAGGGCCGGCCGCCACGAAACGTGCGCGCCGAACTCCCGGTTATGAGCGACAGAACCCGATGTCGCTCGTGTTCATGCCTCACGCCATTGGGCGGTTATCTGAGGTCCTCCCGCAGATTGTCGGCGCGACCAGGGCGTCTGCGTCGGACACACCACTACAGATAACGTGTCCACGACGCAGCAGAAACCCCTCGGCAGCTACGTCGTGGACACCCCAAATCGACTGCAGATAACGACGGCTCGGCGTGCGTTCTCCCTGAGTTCTCTATCACTCAGCGTGATGCCGCCTGTCGGCGTAGCCCGATGCCGACCGTCGGCGCGGTGGGGCGGGACTGGTTCTGGAGGCCGTCGTCGGGCGCGGTATCCGTCGATGCTACGAGCGCGAGCGGCCGGCCGCCGTCGGCTAGATCGCGCCTGATCGGAGCCGTTGGTTGGGCTGCTGGATGCAGGAAACGGGCGTGCTGGCGGCTATCGCGCGGCCCTGAACGCCGGTGCCCGTTCTGGCTCTGGTGTGTCTGGGCGGGGTAGGCCTGGGACCTTTGCCTCTACCTGTTGTACACACGGCCGGATCTGATGGGAACAGATCCGGAGCGCAGGAGATGGCATGGCCAGGATTGAAGGCGAGATCGTCATCGGTCACCCCGTGGATGTGGTGTCTGACTACGTTGCTGACCAGAGCAACGAGCCGCAGTTTAACCTGCGCATTGTGCGGCCGGAGAAGGTCACCGCGGGGCCTGTGGGGAAGGGGACCCGGTTCCGCCCGGCGGTGGCGTCCATGGGGCGCACGGCTGAGATGCTGATCGAGTGCACCGGCCATGACAGGCTGACGCTGTTCGCCTCCACCACGACGATGCAGCCGCAAGCAACCGGGATGTCCACGATAACTCGAAGAACACCACACTGCCCGTCGCGCGAGAGATCGCCGAGATCTTCGCCGCCGCTCCTTTCAAGGCGCCGTGGTACATCGATCTGCTCAGCATCAACCTCAACAACGAAGACCTGGCGGAGGCGAGGCAGCGGATCGGCCAGTACATGGATGCCTTCGGCCGGTACGGCACCCGCATCACACAGAACCTGGATTTCGAAGTCGCGAGAAGCGCTGCAGTGCAGGAGCGGCAGGAGCCAATCATGAGGTCATTCGATTCGGAAGTCGCCGAGAAGCCAGCCATGAGCTCGTTCGAGTCGGAAATCGGCGAGACCGCCAGATGGTCTGCCAGTCCTCGATTCGAGGGCATCACGCGCTTGTATTCTGCGCGTCAGGTGGTGGAGCAACGGGGCACCATCCCCATCGACTACACCGTGGCGAGAATGGCGGCCGAGCAGTTCTACGATCGGCTCCGGCAGCTCTTTGCCGAGCGCAAGCAGATCACCACCTTCGGTCCCTATTCACCCGGTCAGGCGGTGGCCATGAAGCGGATGGGCATCGAGGGCATTTACCTGGGCGGCTGGGCCACGTCGGCCAGGGGATCCGCGACGGAGGACCCGGGACCGGACCTGGCTAGCTATCCGCTCTCCCAGGTGCCCGACGAGGCCGCGCCGATCGTGCGCGCCCTGCTCACGGCGGACCGGAACCAGCGCTTCGCCCGCTCGCGCCTGAGCGAGGGGCAGCGGGCTGCCTCCCCGGAGATCGATTATCGGCCATTCATCATCGCCGACGCCGACACAGGACACGGCGGCGACGCGCACGTCAGGAATCTGGTCCGTCGTTTCGTCGAGGTCGGGGTCCCGGGCTACCACATCGAGGACCAGAAGCCGGGCGCCAAGAAGTGCGGGCACCAGGGAGGGAAGGTGCTCGTCGGCGTGGACGAACAGATCAAGCGGCTGAGCGCCGCGCGCTTCCAGCTCGACGTCATGAAGGTGCCCGGTGTCATCGTGGCCCGAACCGACGCCGAAGCGGCCACGTTCCTGGAGGGGCGCGGGGACGAGCGCGATCATCCGTTCATCCTGGGCGCCACCAACGTTGAGCTGCCGACCTACAAGGTCGGCTACCTCGCCATCTTGAGGAAGCTCCGCGAGCTGGGCGTCGACGACGCGCGAGGTCATCTGCTGTTCAAGATCTCCGCCGCGGAGTACGACGAGGCCGGCGCCTGGCTCACGCGGACGGGCGTGATGCGCGTGCTCGAAGAGAGCGCGAAGGCGTTCCAGCAGGCCGACGGGTCATCGGTCGAGGCACTGCTGGACAGGGTCGAGACGCGGTACCTGGATGCGTGGCAGTCCGAGGCCAACCTGAAGAGCTATCCCCAGGCGGTCGCGGACGTGATCGAGTTCCGCGCCAACGAGGGTGAGCGCTTCGACATGAGCGCCGACGAGTGGCTGGCCTTCGCGAACCGAACGTCGTTCCACGCCGCCCGTGCCAGGGCCAAATCGATGGGCATCGACATCATCTGGGATTGCGAGGTCTCCAAGACCACCGAGGGCTACTACCAGATACAGGGCGGAATCGAGTACGCGGTCGCCAGGTCGCTGGCTGTCGCCCCGTTCGCCGACATCCTGTGGATGGAGACCAAGACTGCGAACCTGGCGGACGCTCGGCGCTTCGCCGAGGCCATCCACGCCGAGCTTCCCACCAAGATGCTCGCGTACAACCTGTCACCATCGTTCAACTGGGACACCACCGGGATGAGCGACGAGGAAATGAGTCGATTCCCGCAGGAGCTCGGCAAGCTGGGGTTCGTCTTCAACTTCATTACCTACGGCGGACATCAGATCGACGGCCTGGCGGCGGAGGAGTTCGCCAACGCGCTCAAGCAGGAAGGCATGCTCTCCCTGGCCCGGCTGCAGCGAAAGTTCCGCCTGGTCGAATCGCCCTACCGGACGCCCCAGACTCTCGTGGGCGGACCGCGGTTGGATGCGGCGCTCATGGCTTCTTCGGGCGGCACGGCGGCCACCAAAGCGATGGGCAAGGGCTCGACGCAGCACCAGCACCTGGTCCAGACCGAGGTGCCGAACAAGCTGCTCGAGGAATGGCTCGCGATGTGGACGAAGCACCACCAGGTCCCGGGCTCGCTGCGAGTTGGACTGCGGCCGCACACGGCGGGCTCGGAGTTGCTGGAGCTCACCCTGTCTAAGACAAGCGGGGAAAAGGTCGCCAACATCATCTTCGACGTGATCGTGGATCGCCGGGGGCACAACATGCTCTCGGTTCGGGACCAGAACACCTTCGACATCGCCCTGCGCAAGAAGCGCCTGATAACGCTGAACCACCTGTTCCTGGTCCACCGGTACAAGATCTGGTCGGTCCACTACGTCAGCCCGACCGACGACAATCGTTACCAGGCCCAGAAGATGAGGACGCACGGCCTCTTCAGCGACGTCCACGACGAGGTTGGCGACGTCATCGTCGCGGATGTTAGCACGGAGGGCGTCAGGGCCCTGCTCGCGCCGGACCGGGACCGCTTGAACGCCTTGATCCAGCGGAAGTATCCATATGAGCCGGTTGAAGTCGCCGTGCAAATCATGCAAAGGACTGGTCGGGGCGAGAGGACTTGAACCTCCGACCACTCGGTCCCGAACCGCTCGCTCGCGGCGGAGCGCACGGCACGCTGCCACTCCGTGAAATCCGATGATCAGCTCGCATTGTCCTTGCGTGGGGCAGGCCGCTGTTCGGGCAGCAGGTAGCGATGGCGCGGATCCGGACGTCATCATGGATCACGGCAGCTGGCCGGAGGGACGGCATGCGGGCGTCGTGGCGGGACGAGGACGGCGCGTGGCGGACTACGCTGCGCGACCGGCAGGTGCTTGCCGATCCGCGGACCAACAAGGGAACGACGTTCGGCGACAGCGAGCGCCGCGACCTTGGCCTGACCGGGCTGATCCCTGCCGCCCACTTCACCCTAGACGACCAGGTCACGCGCGTTTACGCGCAGTACCGGTGCCAGCCCGACGACCTGGCCCGTAACATCACCCTGAATGCGCTGCACGACCGCAACGAGGTCCTGTTTTACCGGCTGCTGACCGGCCACCTGAACGAGATGCTGCCGATCGTCTACACGCCAACGGTCGGGCAGGCGATCGAGCACTACAGCCGTGAGTACCGGCGGCCCCGCGGGATCTACCTGTCCGTGGACCACCCGGAACTGATAGAGGCCTCGCTGCTCGCCTCCGATCTCGGGCCGGACGATGTCGACCTGATCGTGGCGACCGACGCGGGCGCCATTCCGGGAATCGGGGACTGGGGGTCGGCGGCATCCACATCGCGGTGGGGAAGCTCGCCGTCTACACCGCGGCGGGCGGGATCGATCCTGCCCGCACGATCCCGGTCATGCTGGACGTGGGGACCGACCGGCAGAGCCTGCTCGACGACCCGCTCTATATCGGTAACCGTCATCCCCGGGTGCCCGCGGCTGAGTACGACGCCTTCCTCGACGAGTTCGTCCGCGCGGTCGGCAAGCTGATCCCGCTGGCACTGCTGCACTGGGAGGATCTCGGGGTTGCGAATGCCAGGCGGCTGCTGGAGCGGTACCGGGATGAGCGGCTGACTTTCAATGACGACATCCAGGGCACGGGCGCGGTCAACTTGCCCGCCGTGCTCGCCGCCACCAGAGCGTCCGGGATGCCGCTGACCGGCCACAGGATCGTGATCTTTGGAATGGGGACGGCCAGGCCAACAACGCTCTGATCTTCCCGGGCCTGGGCCTCGGCGTGATCGCTGCCCGGGCGCGTGACCGAAGGGATACTGCTGGCGGCCGCCCGCGCGGTCGCAGACCTGGTGGGCATCTCGACCCCAGGCGCTCCGCTGCTGCCGCGGGTGGCGGACCTGCGGGAAACGTCGGTCGCGGTGGCTGCCGCGGTTGCCAGGGCCGCCGAGGCGGAAGGCGTGGCGTCTGCCACGCTGGACGCCGACCTCGCCGACCAGGTGAGGGCGCTGACGTGGGAACCCCACTACCGTCCAGTCAGGCCAGCCTGAGGCCGGCGGCCCCGCGCCGCGCAGTACCGCTTCGCCCAAGCTGCCCGATCACGGGAGTGGCACCAGCGCGAGACAGCGGCGGACAACGGCCCGCCTGGCAACACCAGGCGGGCCGGCCAGCGCAGCAAGCAGGCCGCGCGCCGCAGGAGGGGGCAAAGAAGCGCCGGAAGCGGGCACTGGGCAGACCGCCCTGCTGGCAGGTCCGGGCTGGCCAGGCAACCTGCGTGCCAGCCCTGGGCATCTCACCGGCGTTATCCGTGGCTGACTCACCAGCCACGTGGCTTGCCAGCCCCAGGAACCGGGCACAGATTTGATCACTCCCCTCGCCTCGTCGGCGCGCCAGAACGGCCGGTTCTGCACATTCAGGACCGGGCCACCCGAAGCACCGTCGGCGCGCCAGAACGGCGGATCGGCGGGTGTTCTCCCTGGGCCTTCTCCATCACGTAGCGTGCTGCGATCCCCTTGATGTATCCCGCCGCTGGCCGGACGGTATGCCACGATGGTTGTCACCGGCAGGCGTCTGGCGCCGCCTGCGGCTTGGCGTGCGTGGTCCGACCCCTGCGGCAGGATGTCCTCGTGGCCAGTGCCGCGAGAGATGACTGGTTCCGTTCCCGGTCTGGGATGGGCAGATCGAGGCCGCGTTCGAGCAGCGGCTGCGGCGTGCCCGCCCGTACCACCAGCCGCAGTACCTCCGGATCCAGGCGACGGACCTGCTCAGCTCGCCCGACCCGCGGGTCCGTGAGGCAGGGCGGGGCTGCTTCAGCGCGTGATCACCAGGTTCCCGGATGGCTCCGAGGCCAGGGCGGCGATGGAGCAGCTCGGCGACAGCCTGGCCGATGAGGGTCGTCTGGGCGAAGCCGAGCAGGCGCTGCGGGAAACGCTGCGGATGTGCGCGCAGAGCCCTGCAGGCCGGTCCGGCACCTCTGGCATAGCCGAGCTCCGCCCGGCCGAGGTGATCCTCGCCGGCGGCGACGCCGGACGGGCCGGGGAGGCCGCCGGCTTGCCGGAGGCGGTCCGGCCGTACGTCGAGACGCAGCGCTTCCTCCGCAATGTGGTCTTCCGGTATCTGCTCGCCTCGGCCCGGGCCGCCGGGCTCCGGCACGATCCGGCTGCACGCCAGCTTGCCCGCCAGGCGCTCGCGGTTGCGGCCGGAACGGCACCGGCGCTGGCGCGTCACCCTGATGTCGGACGCCCCCGGGCGTCCGACGCTGACATCGCTGACCTGGAGCAGCTAACCGCGGCCACCTGACGGCCGGCCCCAGCCCGGAGCCGCCGTCCGCGGGACCGCCAGTTCGGAAGGTGATTAACCTGAATGACCTTATCTGCGCGAGCCCGCCAATGACCTGCGAATGCCTGGCGTCTACGCAGACCGGCGGCTACGTGCGCGCTCAGGATAAGTTGACCGCCATCACTGATGCAGGGGCCTCACGTACATGAGCACCTTTCTCGCCCATGTCGTTATCGATCCTTAGCTGCGGCGGGTCTGCCCATGCCACGTCTGTCCGCATGCGGGTAGCGTCCTCACGCATCTGGCCCGTAGAGCGCGGCGATGTCTTCGGAGCTGGCCCACCGGCTGTAAGTGGGCGACTGCGGCCAGCCCCCGGGCGCGTCCTGCCACTCCTCCTGCCGCCCATAGGGCAGCAAGTCGATCAGCGCAAAGGCGTAGCTGAGCTGCTCGGTGCCACGGCCGTTGGTATGCCAGGTGCGATACACGGTGTCGCCATCGCGCAGGAATACATTGACAGCGAATCCGCCGCCGGGAGGTGCGCCGACGTCGCTGCCGAATCGGCTGTTCGCGGTGGAATACCAGGTCATTTTGTTCCCGGCCCGCCGCTTGTACGCGAGTGCCTCGCCGATCGGGCCCTGGGTGACGATGACGAACCGGGCGTCGTAGCTGCCCAGGAACTCCAGTCGGGTGAACTGCGAGGTGAACCCGGTGCAGCCCGGGCACTGCCACTGCTCGCCCGGGAACCACATGTGGTTGTAGACGATCAGCTGTGACTTGCCGCCGAAGACGTCGGCCAGCCGGACTGGTCCCTGCTCACCCTCCAGGGTGTAGTCGGGCATCTTGACCATCGGCAGCCGCCGGCGCTGCGCGGCGATCGCGTCGAGTTCTCTGGTCGCGGCCTTCTCCCGGGCACGCAGTGCGTCGAGTTGGCGCTGCCAGGTGCCGGCGTCGACGACGGGCGGTAGTGCGGCGGCAGTCATGGGGCCTCCTAACTGATCACGATCACAGCCTGCAGTCTGCAGTTACAGACGCTGCCCGGCCGGGCAACTCATCGGTGGCCCGCCACGCTCACCGAACTGTCGTCTGCGGACGAAGCGGATCTTGGTTGATCGCGCCACCTACCAGGGGCTTCACCATCGACGAAGCCGACACGCCGTACCTGATCAGGGATTCGCTCGATATGAGATGCGCAGAATGCCTTGATCATGCAGGTGATCGAGGCGCAGAGCTCTTATATCAAGCAGATGAGTGCGCCGCTTGGATCATGTGAGTGCCCCGGTGCGTTCCAGTTGCACAGGTATCGGGCACCTGCGGCTGTTCGGTCCTGGATAGCGGTCCGGACTCGGGTCGGTCATCCTGTCGATCTGGCGCGCCCGAACGGCTGGAGCCGGCTGGATGTACCTGACAGGCAGGTGCTCGGGCTCCGCGCCTGGTTTGTGTTAACGGAGCGGCGGGTGCGGGTATTGCGTCGTGCGGTGCTGGAAGGACAGGATGTCTGGGTTCTGGATGATGCCCCCGCGGATCTCGATGGCCCGCCGGATGGTCTGATCGAGGTCCCATGCGCCGGGGCCTCCGAGCACGGTCCTCAGGTGTGGCAGGAGGGCTTCGCTGATCTCCCAGGTGGCGGAGTTCCACAGCAGCGAGGGGCTGTGGTCCACGGCGTAGTAGTGAATGTTGCCGCCCACGGTGAACATCGGGTCCGTAAATGATGTGGGTCGTGCCCAGCTGAAGCCCATGCCCGTGTCACATGACACGTCGATGATGAGACTGCCGGGCGAGAACGCGGCCAGGTCGCTATCGGCGACGAACATCAGCGGCGCGCCGGTGTCCTGGAGCACGCAATTGACCACGATGTCGAATCTGGCGAGGTAGGCCGCCAGCGGCACCCGGCCGCTTTCGCACAGCGCATGGCACCGGGCGGGGTTATCGGCGTCGCGTTCGAAATGCACCATGCGGGCCGAGTGGATCGGCGAGGCAACGGCGGTCACATCCCGGTGAGTCAAGACGTGGACGTCGTTCACGCCGCATGCGTTCAGAGCGGTGACCGCGCCCCGGCCGGTCGCACCGAAACTGATGACCCCCGCACGAAGCGGGCGGCCGTATTCACCGGTGGTCCCGATGAGCTGCATGGCGTGCAGCACCGAGCAGTAGCCGGCGAGTTCGTTGTTCTTATGGAAGACGTGCAGGCTGAATGAGCCGTCGTCGTGCCAGTGGTTCATCGCCTCGAACGCGATCAGGGTCAGCCGGAGGTCGACGCCTAGCTGGGTGATCTCCTCGTTCTGAATGCAGTGCGGCCAGCCCCATAGAACCTGGCCCTCCCGCATCTGCCCAAGGTCTTGGGGCAGTGGCTTGGGGAGCAGGATGACCTCGCAGTCCGCCAGGAGCTGGTCACGGGTGCGCAAGCCAGCGACATAGCCCGCCAGTTGCCCGTCCGGCACGCCGAAATGCTCACCATAGCCGCGCTCGAGGTAGATGCGCCGCCGCAGGCCGGCCTCGATCCGCTCGACGTGCAGCGGGTGGATCGCCAGCCGCCGCTCGTTCTCTTTTTGTGACTGTGCGATCACCCCGAGACTGAGCTGATCCACACGCACTCCCCTGACCATTACTTATGCCCGCAAGCCGGCCGCTGCGCATGCCGGCTTCCGGGTGCCGCGACAGCGCCGCAACCCAGCAATTAAACTAGCGCCCCGAAGCGATCCTGTCGCCGACCGGCGCCTCGCGGGCCGCTGGAGCGCGGCCAACTCCAACGCCGTGAGCTGCGCTTCGTGCGCAACGGGCAGCCTGCTGTGGCGCCCGCCCGCCACTTACCCAGCATGAGCACGCGAACCCCACCCAGCGCCACCCCGCGATGCACCGGCGACCGTTCACGACATTCTGGCACGCCAGGACAGACCGCGAGCCCGCCCCCCTCCCCCTCCCCTCCCTGTGGCACCGGTGCAGGACGGGGGCAGGTCCCGGCGGTGGTGGCGGTGGCGTTCGGGTTGCGGGAGCAGCCGGGGGTCCCGGTGGCCGAGGTGCTGGCGCGGGTGCTGGCCCGCCAGCAGCAGCAGCTGCTGCTGCTGGTGCTGGTGCCGGGTAACTGCGAGCATGTGATCGGCGCCGCCGCCGCGCTGTGCGGCAGGTTGCTGCAGGCGTGTGATGATGTGCGGGTTCTGGCGACGAGCTGGGAGCCGCTGCGGATCGCGGGGAGGCGGCGTACCGGCTGGCGCCGTTGCCGGTGCCCGATCCGGATGATGCCGGTGGCGTGGCCGGGGCGGAGGCGGTCTCGTTGTTCAGCGACCGGGCCCGCGCCATAGATGCGAGTTTCGCGCTTACCGGTGAGAACCGCCGTGACGTGGCGCGGCTGGTGGAGTGCTCGCTGCTGGTCCCGCCGCGGCCGGCCCCGGATGGCCGGATGCGGTACGCGATGCTGGAGACGCTGCGCGGCTACGGGGCCGGACTGCTGGCCCAGGCCGGGGAGCAGGACCAGGCGCAGGCCGCGCTGGCCCGGTACGCGATGGGTGTTGCCGGGGAAGCCGCGGCGGGGCTGCAGACCACCGCCGGGGAGCTGGCCGCGGCGCGGTGGCTGGACGCCGAGGACGCCACCACGGGCCACGTGCTGGGCCGGGCTGTCGAGCGTGACCTGGATACGGCGGTGCGGCTGGTGACCGCGCTGAGCATGTGGTGGGTGCTGCGCGGCCGGCTGGCCGGCCAGGAGCCGCTGCTACGCGAGCTGGCCGGGCGCGCCGAGCCCGGCAGTGACGGATGGTGCGCCGCGCAGTTCTGGCTCGCCCGCACGGCGGAGGACGCGCCCGACCTGCCCGCAGCGCTGGAGCGGTACACCGCCGTCATTGATGTCATCAAGGACCGGGGACCGTCCCGGATGCTGGTGGACTGCCTGGCCCGGCAGTCAGTGACCGCGTCCAATCTCGGCCGGGTCCCGGAGGCGGCCCGATGCGGGCGCCGCGCCGAGGCCATGGCCCGCGAGCTGGGCTACCGGCTCGGCCAGGCCCATGCCACGACGGGCCTGGTCATCGCCGCCTTGTACGCCGGCAACCTGGACGATGCCGTGCAGCTGGCCCGGCAGGCCGGGCAGATCCCGGACATCCCCGGCACGGCCGCGCGGATGTGCGGCCATCTGCTGGCCGCGGCGCTGGCAGGGGCGGGGGACCTGGCCGCCGCCGAACAGGCCTGCGCCGCTGGCCCCGGACGATGCGGGTAGCACCCGGGTCTCACTGAGACTGATCAGGGGCGGTCTATCGTGTCCGGACCCGTGATTATGGGGGGCGCCTTCGGGTCCTTCGCTTTGACACGCTCGAGGCGCAGCTGGCTGGCCACCTGGCCGGTGATGTCGGTGTAACGCATGGTTACCCGGATCATGGCGCTGATAGCTTCGCTTGCCTCGAGGTGCGGATTATCCGGGTCAACCGCGACCGCCGCGCTGGCAAGCCAGCGAGAGAACGCCTCATGTTCGGCGTCGTTCAGGTGGATTGCTACCTGCATCGTCACGGCTACCTCCTCGTCTCCCAGATACGGACCCGGACCGGGCAGCAAGGTCCGGGTCGGCCTGGAGCTCATCCAAGCAGGGCTCGGAGGACCTGGGCGCCGCCGATCCCCGGCACCGCTAGTTACTGTGCGTGCTGTCATATTTGGGTCAGAAGACGTGACACTGCAGGTCGAAGCGCAACCGGGACGGATGCAGTTCCTCCCCGATCCTTGAGAACGGGCATTCTCAGCGGTGCACGGGGGCAGCATGGTTAGAAGCTCGCACGGCCTCATAGCATGGCCCACCCCGGTGGGAGGGAGCCGCTCGCGGGCCAGGAGGCGGGAGCCTTCTTTCCCGGACCGCGTGGCCTCGTGGTCCTCGCCCCCCGGGACCCGGGCCTGCGGTGCGGGCCGTCTCTGCACCCCGCTAGCGGGGCGTGCCCCCGGGCCGCCATCAAGGCGTCCAGGGCCTCATCCAGGGTGCGGGCCGACGGCAGCCGGCGGTCCAGCCCGGTCAGCCGGAACAGCTGGCGGACCTTCGGCCGGGCGCAGACCACGTGCAGGCTGCCGCCGTGCGCGGCGGTCCGCTTGGCCGCGCCGACCAGCGCGGCCAGCCCGGCCGAATCGATGAAGCGGACCTGGTCCAGGTCGGCCGCCAGCGGGCGGCCGCTGGCGGCCAGCTCGAAAAGCCGCTCCCGCAGCCGGGTCGCGTTGGCGATGTCAATCTCCCCGGCGACGGTCACGACCGG